>Ga0207703_10000042_pt1 | contig 161459 bp, 170 predicted proteins | sample KBSSwiS12_FD_184304 | JGI IMG/M metagenome (GOLD analysis project Ga0207703, IMG submission 184304) | Switchgrass rhizosphere microbial communities from Kellogg Biological Station, Michigan, USA - KBS Switchgrass S1-2 (SPAdes) (version 2) | ecosystem: Host-associated > Plants > Roots >...
TATTGATGTGGACCATCTCCCCGCGCTTCAGTGCGCTCGCATAGCGTTCAGCGTGGGCGATAGGAAAGACCTCGTCCTCACGAGACCAGATCAGCTGCACCGGTAGGTCCGACGAAGAGATCAGCTGCTCTCCCGCGGCCCGGACCGGTGCGGTCGAGGTCGACGCCATCGCCTTGGCGACGTCATGGAGGACGCCGGTGTCGCGGCCGGCGGGGAGCGCATAGGAGTCGGAGATCTCGGCGTCGACCGGGCGCTTGAGCAGGAGGCCGTAGGCCGGCGGCGTGGCACGGATCTCCGGATCCTCCAACGCGCCGAGCAGCCGGCCGAGCAGTTCGGGATCGCGCGCCGCCGCCGGCAGGCCGTCGAAGGGAGGCGGCGGCCACTCGTCGTACGGCGTCTCGCAGGAGGTGAGGACGAGGCGCGAGACTCGCTCGCCGATTCGCTCACCGTGCTCGGCGAGCGCGATCTGCGAGTAGGCGCCGCCGGAGTCGTTGCCGACTAGCGTCACCTCGCTCAGCTCGAGCCGCTCGATCACGTCCGCGATCAGGGCCCCGACTCCGCTCGGGCTGAGATCGGCGTCGGCGTCCATCGGCGTCCGGTGCGAGCCGAGCGGCAGGTCGAGCGCCAGGCAGCGGAACTCGCCGTAGAGCAGTTCGATCACCTTGCGCCAGAGGTTCGCGTTCGCCAGCCAGCCGTGGGAGAAGACGAGCGTGGGGCCGGCGCCGCGCTCGAAGCACTCGATCGCCCCGCCGGGAACCTCGACCGACCGAGGCTCACCGAGTTGTGGCGAGCGCCAGCGGTGCTCGTCGCTCATCGCGCCGGAGCCGCGGAGCCCTCGAACGCGGCTTCCGCGAAGGGAACGAAGCGAGCCGCGAAGGCCCGGGGATCGCTCACCGCCGGCGCGTGGCCGGTATCGAAGACGGTGAGCTCGGCGCCGGGGATCGTCGTCGCCAGGCGGCGGCCGACCTTCAGCGGGATGACCGGATCGCGCTTGCCCCAGAGGATCAGGGTGGGCGCGGATATCGAGGGCGCTTCGGCGCGAAGGTCATGCTCGGGCGAGGTGAAGCTGCCCCACAGCTCGCTGACGGCGCGCAGGCCGGGATCCTCGCGGGTGGTCGCGATGCCGAGGTCGCGGACGCGACGGTCCTCGTCGCTCTGTGGGCGCATGTAGCGGTTGGCGAACCAGGGATAGATCGCGCGCAGGAAGCGCGGCTTCGCCATCAGGGCGCAGAAGGCGCGGACCTGCAGCGGGCGACCGAGGAAGCCGCCGCTGTCGACGAGGACGAGCCCGCGAACGAGCTCCGAGCGACGAATCGCCAGCCGGGCGGCGGCGAAGCCGCCGACCGAGTTGCCGACGAGGACCGCTCCCTCGGGAGCGAGGCGCTCGACCAGCTCCTCGGTCACGTCGGCGAATCGCATCGCCGTCGCGGGACCGCTGCCCAGCGGAGACTCGCCATGTCCCGGCCAGTCCGCGGCGATCGAGCGGAAGCGCTGCGGGAGGAGGGCACGCAGGCCGTCCCAGTCGTGGCGGTCGTGGGCGCCGCTGCTGAGCAGGACGACCGGGTCGGCCTCGCCGCGCTCGTCGTAGGCAATCGGTCCGCCGGCGGTCTCGAGCAGTGCCATCGGCGCGACCCTAGCACATGACTGACCGGTCGGTCATATTGGGTGACCGAGCGGTCAGATAGCCTGTCCGGCGTGTCCACCGAGGCTGTCACGGTCGCTGGGAACCGCACCCGCGAGGCGCTGCTCGATGCCGGCGTCGTCGTCGCCGAGCGGCAAGGGCTGAGTGGGCTCAGCGTCAACCACGTCGTCGCCGAGGCGGGCGTCGCCAAGGGCACCTTCTACGTCCACTTCGACGACCGCGCCGCCTTCGTCGATGCCCTGCACCAGCGTTTCCACGCGCGGGTCCAGGGCGCGGTGGTCGCCGCCACCGAGGGGTCCCCTCCCGGTGCGGATCGGATCGTCCGCGGCGTCGAGGCCTATCTCGATACCTGCTTGGAGGATCGAGCCGTGAAGGCGCTGGCGCTCGAGGCGCGCTCCGACCCCGACCTCGACGCCTCGATGTCGGCCAGGCACGAGCGCTTCGCCGCCACTGCGGTCCCCAGCTTCAAGGCGATGGGGTGGCCCGACGCAACCGCCGCCTCGCACCTGCTCGCCGCGATGACCGCCGAGATCGCGATCCGCGAGCTCGAGGCCGGCCGCCGTCTGCCGGCAGCGCGCCGCTCGCTGCGCCGTTTCGTCGGTCTCTGAGAGAAAACAAAAATGAATCCCATTTTGATTTAATCGCGGCGTGCTCGAGACTTTCCAGCTGCCCTTCGTCCAGCGCGGCCTGATCGAGATCCTGATCCTCTCGGTTCCGGCCGGGCTGCTCGGCACCTGGATCGTCATGCGCGGGCTGGCCTTCTTCTCGCACGCGGTCGGCACGGCAGCCTTCCCCGGACTGGTGTTGGCCGACGGGCTGGGCTTTGCCGCGCCGCTCGGGGCCTTCGCCGCCGCGCTCCTCTTCGCGATGGGCGTTTCGGCGCTGCGCGGCCGTCGCTCCGGCCAGGACACGGCCGTGGCGCTCGTCCTGGCCGGTTGTCTCGCCGCCGGTGTCATTCTCGCCAGCGACGTCTTCGGTTCGGGCTCGAATATCGAGACGCTGCTCTTCGGCAGCCTGCTGCTGGTCGACGCCGGCGACATCGGCCTCGCCGCGGGGGCGGCTGTGGCGACCTTGGTAGCCGGTGCCCTGCTCGGCCGCCACTGGCTACGCGCCGGCTTCGATTCGGGCCTGGCGGGCCCAGCTTGGCCGGACCCCCGGGTTTTCGACGCCGTCCTGATCGGTCTCGTCGCTTTCGCGACGGTGGCGGCTCTGACCGTGGTCGGGGCGCTTCTCGTCACCGCGCTCTTCCTGGTTCCTGCCGTCACCGCGCGGCTGCTCACCGACCGGTTGCGATCGTGGCAGTTGCTCAGCGTCGGCCTGGTCGCGCTCGAGGGTGTCGTGGGGCTCTGGCTCTCGGTCGAAACCGATGCGCCCCCCGGTGCGACGATCGCCTGTGTCGCGGGAGCGGGTTTTGTGGTTGTGGCCGCCGGGCAGGCCATCGCGCGGTTGCCGCGTCCTGCCGTCCTTGCGACCGCCGCGCTCGGCGCGCTGGCCTTGCTGGGGGTGGGCTGTGGCGCCTCCGGCGGTAGCGACAGCGGAAAGCTCGACGTGGTTGCGACCACGACTCAGATCGGCGACTTCGCTCGCGAGGTCGGTGGCAACGCGATCGAAGTCGACCAGATCCTCCAGCCCAATACCGACCCGCACGACTACGAGCCTCGCCCGAGCGATGTCAGCGGCGCCGCCGGCGCCTCGCTGGTCTTCGCCAGTGGCGACAACCTCGACAGTTGGGTGGGCCAGGTCGTATCCGACAGCGGCAGCGACGCCGAAGTCGTCGATCTCGGCGCGATCGTGCCGGAGCGCCTGCCCGGCGAGTCGTCCGGCGCGGAGGCATCGCGCTTCGATCCCCACTGGTGGCATGACCCGCGCAACGCGGAGGCAGCGGTGAAGAAGATCGAGAGCTCCCTGGCGGCAGCAGACCCCGCCCACAAAGCGCTCTTCGAACGCAACGCCGACGCCTATCTGGGCAAGTTGAGGGCGCTCGACGCGGGAATCGCCAAATGCATCGACTCGGTCCCCTCGAAGCAGCGCAAGCTGGTCACCGACCACGACGCGTTCGGTTACTTCGCCAACCGCTACGGGATCGAAATCGTCGGCGCGGTGATTCCCTCGCAGACCACCCAGGCGCAGGCATCGGCCAAGGATCTGAGCGAACTGGCGAAGACCGTCGAAAGGGAGCACGTCAAGGCGATCTTCCCCGAGAGCTCGCTGAGCCCGAAGGTGGCTGAAGCGATCGCGCGACAGACCGGCGCCTCCTCCGACCACACCCTCTACGGCGATTCCCTCGGGCCGCAGGGCTCCGACGGAGCGACCTACCTTTCGATGGAGGAGGCCAACGCGGACGCGATGGTCCGCGGCTTCACCGACGGGCGGCGTGGATGCAGGCCGAGCCCCTGATCGAGGCGTCCGGCCTCGCGGTCGGCTACGGCGGCGAGGCGGCGATCTCGGGGGTCTCCTTTGCCCTGCGTCCGGGCGAGACGATGGCCCTGCTGGGGCCCAACGGCGGTGGCAAGACGACTCTGCTGCGGGCGCTGCTCGGCGAGCTGTCTCCGTTGGCGGGCACGCTGCGCGTCGGCGCCCGCTGCGCGACCGTGCCGCAGACGGAGCGCTCGCAGCTCGACTATCCCGTCTCGGCGCTCGACGTCGCGGCGATGGGAGCTCTCTCCAGGCTTCCCTGGTGGCGCCGTCCCGGTCGTCGCGATCGGGAGATCGCGGCCGATTCACTGCGCCAGGTCGGCCTCGACGGACTCGCAGACGAGACGTTCGGCAAGCTCTCGGGCGGCCAGCGCCAACGCGTTCTGATCGCGCGCAGCCTGGTCCAGGACGCTCGAATCCTGCTGCTCGACGAGCCCTTCTCCGGCCTCGATCGTCCCAGCTCGGAACGCCTCGAAGCCTTGATCGGATCGCTCGCCGGGGAGGGTCGCGGTGTGGTGGTCGCCACCCACGACCTCGAGCAGGCCCAGCGCTGGGACAGCGTGCTCTGCCTCAATCGCGATCAGATCGCGGTTGGCCCGCCGCAGCGGGCGCTCGACGTCGACGTGCTCGAAGCGACCTACGGCGGCGCCATCGTCGAGCTGCCCGGCTCCGGTCGCCGAGCTGTCCTGCCGCCCCACCATCACAACCATCCTCACTGAGATGCTCGAGCCGTTTCAGGAAGAGTTCATGCGCCGCGCGATCGCCGAGATGGCTCTGCTCGGGGTCGCGGGTGGGGCAATCGGGTGCTGGGTCGTCCTCTATCGACTCTCCTACGCCACCGAGTCACTGGCGCACTCGATCCTGCCCGGTCTCGTCCTCGCTGCCCTGGCGGGCGTGCCGCTGCTGCTCGGCGGCGCGCCCGCGATCGTGATCGCCGGCCTGGCGATCATCGTGGTCGCACGGGTTCCAGGCATCAGTCGTGAGGTCGCGGTCGGGGCTGTCGTCACGACCATGTTCGGGCTTGGGGCCCTGTTGGCGCTTTCGCCAAAGTCACCGCCCGGAATCCAGGAGCTTCTCTTCGGCGACATCCTCGGGCCCTCGAATGGCGACCTGCTGGCGGCCGCGCTGCTGGTCGCCGCGGTGACGACCGCCCTTCCGCTCATGCACGGTCGGCTACTTGCCGTGGGATTCGACCGCAACGCTGCCAGGTCCCTTGGCGCTTCGCCCGCGGTGGCCGAAGCGGTCCTGATCACCCTGCTCGCGGTTGCGATCGTCGTCGCCGTCCAGGGCCTCGGGAACCTGCTCGTCGTCGCCGTCTTCGTGGGGCCGGCGGCCGCCGCTCGCAATCTGACCGAGCGGATCGTGCCGATGATCGGGCTTTCCATCGTTATCGCGCTGGCTGCCGGCCTCGCCGGCCTCTATCTCTCCTATTACGCCGGGACCGCCGGGGGCGCCTCGGTGACGCTTGCGATCGTTGCGGCATATTTGCTGTCTCTGCCGGCAGGGCACCTGACCGCGCGGTTTCGGGACACGGCTCCAATGCCGGCTACGATCGAATGATGTCCGTCGCGACTGACATGGCTTGGGCCGAGCACGCGCTCGAGGCTCTTCACGGTGCCGGTTACCGCCGGGGGGGTGCCCGCACGGCGGTTGTCGAAGCGCTGGCACGTCACGACTGCGCGGTGACCGCATTGGAGCTGGACGACGAACTTCGTCGGCGAAAGGCCGGGGTGGGGCGGGCGAGCATCTATCGCTCGCTGGAGCAGCTGGAGGAGTTGGGCGTGCTGAAGCGGCTCGAGGTCTCACGGGGAATGTCCAGCTACGAGCGGGTCGTGCAGAGCGGGCATCACCACCATCACGCGATCTGTCGCAGCTGCGGTCGGCTGGAGGCATTCGAGGATCCCGGGCTCGAGCGGGCGATTGCCCGTGCCGCGGGCAGGGTCAGCGTCGACGTCGCCGAGCACGAGGTCGTCCTGCGCGGCCTCTGCGAGCGCTGCGCCCCCTGAGCGCCGCTACCTGGTTGCCGTCGCGTGGCTCGATGCGGCCTGCGCGGTGTTGGAGCCGGGCCCGTTCGGCGCCATGTGGCTCCCCAAGGCGAGGACGCCGGCGGCGAGGATCGCCCCGGTGGCCAGCTTGAGTCGGCGAGGCGTCATCCACCTCGGCTGGTGGGTCGCCAGCCAGGCCCGCATCCCGGTTGCCGTCGCCCCGGCGGTCATCGCCGAGGCCATGCACTGCATGCACATGCCGACCAGGGTACTACCGGCTCAGCTGTATTCGTCCCACTCTTCGAGATAGGGCAGCGGGTCGATCGGGCTGCCGCCTTCGTACCAGCCGGGAGCGGTCCAGATCTCGAAGTGCAGGTGGCAGGCCGTCGCGTCGCCGGTCTGACCGACGAGCCCGATCGGTTCGCCGGTGCGGACCGTTGCTCCCTCCTGCAGCGGCGAGGGTTCGAGCAGGTGCATGTAGGCGAAGTCGAAGCCCGTTCCCTTGCCGTCGATGACGATGTAGTTGCCGGCGGCGCCCTCGTAGCCGGAGTACTGGACCGTGCCGCCGCGGGCGGCGACCAGCGGCGTCCCGCACTTGGCCATCACGTCCTGTCCCTCGTGGGTGTGGCCCGCGCGGGCGGCGCCGAACCGACCGGCCGCGCCACCGTAGTCGTGGGGGCCGAGTATCGGGAAGGCGTAGCGGTAGAGGTCGAAGCCAAGGCTGAGCGGTTCAGCGGTAGAGGAAGTCGCGCGGCGCGCAAAGCTGCCGCCGCTCTGAGAGACGATGCGGAATGAGTAGTGACCGTTGCGGGCGGGCTTGCCGCTGCCGTCGGTCCCGTCCCAGCGGACGCTGTCGGGCGTTTCCGGGGCGATGTCGTTGCGGTAGAAGCTCTTCACGACTTCGCCGCTTTCGCCGACGACGTCGATGCGAAGGTCGTTGCTCGCCTGGTCGCTGCCGATTTCGTAGCGCAGGCGCGGCGCGCGGGCGCTGTAGTAGAACGACTTGCGGGGCCAGGTCTTGGCCGAGACGAGGCTCAGCGTGCCGGCGCTCGGCGCAGGGTCCGGCGCGCCGCTGACGCTGGGTGGCGGCGGGGCGCTGCCGGCCGGGGTCGGGGCGCCACCGGTGAGCGCCAGGGCCGGCGTCGCGAAGCAGGCGAGATAGATCGCCAGTGCGATTGTCGACATCGATCCACCAAGCCAAGGCCCGGCGCCGGCTCTGCTGCGTGCCACGTGCCCTCTCTTTCGTTCGCCTGCGGAGTTAGCTGTCGGGCTCGCGCTGAAAGAGATGCGCTACGGACATGAACTTCGTCCGATTCGCCCCTGGGACCTGCAAGGCCCCTACGGTTCCTCCGCTCCCATCCGCTGTGCGGCTGGGATTCGGCTGTTGCTGGCGCGGCAGTATAGACAGCGCCCCGGTTGCGGGACGGGCCGTGCGCGCGGAGGCGAGTTGACGGCTATCATCCCGGAGCCGCTGGGGCTCCCCCGCGGCTTTTCTCTGATGAAGACCTACGTAGCCAAACCTTCCGACCGCGAGCGAAACTGGCTCGTCGTCGATGCCGAGGGCCAGACCCTGGGCCGTTTGGCGACGCGGATCGCCGATGCCCTGCGCGGCAAGCGCAAGCCCGAGTACACCCCGCACGTCGACACCGGCGACTTCGTCGTCGTCGTCAACGCGGAGAAGATCCGGGTGACCGGGAAAAAGATGGAGCAGAAGCGCTACTGGCGCCACAGCGGCTACCCGGGTGGGATCAAGTCCCGCACCCTCGCCGAGATGCTCGACCGCCGCCCCGAGGAGGTGATCCGCAAGGCGGTGAAGGGAATGCTTCCCCGCAACCGCCTCGCCCGCAAGCAGCTGACCAAGCTCAAGGTCTATGCCGGGCCGGATCATCCGCACGCGGCGCAGAAACCACAGCCGATGGAGACGACTTGATGGCAGACGAGCAGAAAGACTTGGAGACTCCGGAGACGCCTGAGAAGGCCTCGACCACCGAGGGCTCGGACGCGTCAGCCGCGGGCCCTGTCGCGGGGCAGGAGTCTCCGGCTCACCCGCCGGAGACCCCAGACCCCACGCCACCCACGGGTGAGGAGCCTGAGGGACAGGCTCAGGACGAGGCGCCTGTAGAGGAGCCTGCCGAGTCTCCTGTTGCTGAGCAGGAGGAGGCTGAGCCCGAGGCTGTCGAGGAGCCTGAGGAGCCGAAGGCTGAGAAGAAGAAGGACGCGATTCCCGGTGCCGACCTCGAGCCGATCGCCGTCGAGACCGACGAGCGGCCGCTCAGTGCCGAGGAGCAGGCGCGCAAGGAAGCCGAGGAAGAGGAGCAGCGGGCGCGTGAGGCTGCGCTCGTCGGCGACTCCGACGACGAGGAGCAGGCGGCGAGCCGGGCTCCCGCCAAGATCGAGGGCGACACCCGCTTCCTGGCCACCGGCAAACGCAAGAACGCGATCGCTCGCGTAACCCTGCTGGCCGGCGGCGGCGAGTTCACGATCAACGGGCGCCCGATCGAGGAGTTCTTCCCGCGGCCGCTGCACCAGACGACCGCGCGTCAGCCGCTCGCGATCACCGGCTACGAGGGCAACGTCGACGTCCGCGTCCGGGTCCACGGCGGCGGCGTCAGCGGACAAGCGGGCGCCGTGCGCCACGGCATCTCACGGGCGCTGATCGAGGTCGACCCCGAGCTCCGTGGCGAGCTCAAGCGGCGCGGCTTCCTCACCCGCGATGCGCGCGCCAAGGAGCGCCGCAAGGCGGGGCTCAAGAAGGCCCGCAAGCGGCCGCAGTTCAGCAAGCGCTGAGCGGGCCGCTGTGAGCACGGAGCGCAAGCTCTTCGGAACCGATGGGGTCCGAGGGGAGGCTGGAACGTTCCTCACCGCGGAGCTCGCCCTGGCTCTCGGCCGCGCCGCGACCGCCTCGCTCGAGGCCACGCGGCCGCAGGTACTGATCGTCCGCGATACCCGCGAGTCGGGCCCGATGCTCGAATCGGCGCTCGCCGCCGGGGTCGCCGAGGCCGGCGGCGACGCGCTGCTCGCCGGCGTGCTGCCGACGCCCGCAGCCGCGGTTCTCGTCCGCCGCCTCGGGCTCGATCTCGCCGCCGTCGTCTCCGCCTCCCACAACCCTTACCGGGACAACGGCATCAAGTTCTTCAGCGCTCAGGGGACCAAGCTGGCCGACGAGACCGAGGCCCGGATGGAGGCCGTGCTCGAGGCCGGGCCCCGCCCCGCCGAGCCGGGGCACGTGCGCGAGCTGGACGGAGGCGCCGAGGACTACATGCGTGCCCTCGAGGCCGCTTTCCCGCTCGATCTTTCCGGAATCAAGGTCGCTCTCGACTGCGCCAACGGCGCCACCTACCGGGTCGCGCCGGCGATCTTCGAGCGCCTCGGCGCCGAGGTCCACGCGGTCGCCGTCGAGCCCGACGGACGCAACATCAACGACGGCTGCGGCTCGACCCACCTCAGCCACCTGGCCAAGCACGTCGCCTCCTCGGGGGCCACGGTCGGCTTCGCCTTCGACGGCGACGGCGACCGTGTCCTCGCCGTCGACGGCAGCGGCCGCGAGCACGACGGCGACGAGCTGATCGCCCTGCTGGCGCGAGGGCAGGCCGAGCGTGGCGAGCTCGGCGGCGGCGTTGCCGTGACGGTGATGAGCAACTACGGCTTCCATCAGGCTATGCAGGCCGCGGGGGTCGAGGTCTCCGTGACCAAGGTCGGCGACCGCTACGTGCTCGACGAGTTGCGCGAGCGCGGCTGGGCCCTCGGCGGCGAGCAGTCGGGCCACATCATCGACATGCGCTTCGCCGCCACGGGCGACGGGATCGCCGCCGCGCTGATGACGATGCGCGAGCTCGGCGACCGCGATCTGGCCTCGGTCGAGGCGATGGAGAAGCTGCCGCAGAAGCTGGTCAACGTCGAGGTCGCCGACCGCGAGGCAATCGCCGGCGCCACCGCTGTCTGGGAGGCCGTCGAGCGCGAGGACGGCGAGCTCGAGGGGCGCGGCCGCGTCCTCCTGCGCCCCTCCGGCACCGAGCCGCTGGTCCGCGTCATGGCCGAGGCGCCGAGTGCCGAGGAGGCCGAGGCGGTCTGCAAGCGCCTTGCCGACCTGGTTCGGCAAGAGCTGGGCTGAAGCAAGTCACCGTCTACCCTTGACGACCTTCTATGTGCGGAATCGTCGGATATGTCGGTGGGCGCCCCTGCCGCGACCTCTTGGTCGCCGGCCTGGAGAAGCTCGAATACCGGGGGTATGACTCCGCCGGCGTCTCGGTGATCGAGGACGGAAGCGTCGACAGCGTCCGTGCGGTGGGCAACCTCGCCAACCTGCGTGCCGCGATGGACGAGCAGAAGGACGGCGGCGGGGTCGCCGTGGCCGCTGTTCCGGCGACGACCGGCGTCGCCCATACGCGCTGGGCCACCCACGGAAAGGTCACCGAGGAGAACGCCCACCCGCACAGCGACACATCCGACCGGGTCCACATCGTCCTCAACGGAATCGTCGAGAACCACGCCAAGCTGCGTGCCCGGCTCGAGTCCGAAGGCCAGGAGTTCAGCTCCGAAACCGACGCCGAGGTGGTCGCCCACCTGATCGCCCAGCACTACGACGGCGATCTGGCGGCTGCGGTCCGCGCCGCCTTCGCAGACCTGCGCGGTCACTACGCCTTCGTCGCCATGCACGCCGACCGCCCCGACCAGCTCGTCGGGGCGCGCAAGGAGTGCCCGCTGGTCGCTGGCGTCGGCGAGGGCGAGAGCTTCCTCGCCTCGGCGATCCCCGCCTTCCTCGCCGAGACGCGGCGGGCGGTCGCGATCGAGAACGACGAGGTCGTCACGATCGACGCCTCCGGGGTGACGATCACCGACGCCGAGGGCAACCCGGTCGAACGCGCAGCGGAAGAGATCGATTGGGACGAGGCCGCCGCCGAGAAGGACGGTTATGAGACCTTCATGCTCAAGGAGATCCACGAACAGGCGGACGCCGTCGCCGAAACGATTGCCGACCGCCTGCCCGGCGACGACGGGGTGGACTTCTCCGAGGTCGAGCTCGACGACGACTTCCTGCGCGGTCTGAAGCGGATCGTGATCGTCGCCTGCGGCACCTCCTACCACGCGGGCCTGGTCGGCCGCTACGCGATCGAGGAGTGGGCGCGGGTGCCGGTCGAGATGGACATCGCCTCCGAGTACCGCTACCGCAACCCGGTGGTGGGGGAGGGCGACCTGGTGATCGGCATCACCCAGTCCGGCGAGACCGCCGACACGCTGGCGGCGATGCGCCTCGCCCGCGAGCGCGGCGCCACCGTCCTGGCGATCACCAACATCCTCGGCAGCCAGGCCACCCGCGACGCCGACGCCATCCTCTACACCCGCAGCGGCATGGAGATCAGTGTCGCCGCGACCAAGACCTTCGTCGCCCAGGTTGCGGCGATGTACCTGCTGGGGCTGAGGCTGGCCGAGCTGCGCGGCACGCTGCCGGCCGAGCGCATCACCGAGCTGATCGCCGAGATGAAGTCGCTGCCCTCGAAGGTCGAGACGACGCTGACCGGCTGCGAGGAGCGCGTGCGCGAGGTCTCGGGAGCCTTTTCCGACCGGCAGTTCTTCCTCTACCTCGGCCGCCACATCGGCCTGCCGGTCTGCCTCGAGGGGGCGCTGAAGCTGAAGGAGGTCTCCTACATCCCGACCGACGCCTACGCCGCCGGTGAGATGAAGCACGGCCCGATCGCCCTGCTCGACGAGTCGACGCCGGTCGTCTGCGTGGCGACCGAGAGCCCGGTCCTCGGCAAGGTCCTCTCCAACGTCGAAGAGGTGCGGGCCCGGGGGGCCGAGACGATCGCGATCGTCACCGCGGGCGACGAGAAGGCGACCGACGTCGCCGATCAGACGATCGAGGTCGCCGCCACCGACTGGATCCTGCAGCCGATCCTGGCGATCCTGCCCTTGCAGCTGCTTGCCTACGACATCGCCCGCGCCCGCGGCCTCAACGTCGACCAACCCAGGAATCTGGCCAAGACCGTTACGGTCGAGTGACGGCGCCGCTAGGATGCCGGGCCGCGTGAAGCCTCGTCCCCTCTTTGCGGCGCTCGCGCCGGCCGCCCTGATCGCCTTCGCCATCGGCTGCGGCAGCAGCGGCTCCTCGGGCTCTCAGGTCGCCGAGCTTGCCCCTCCCGGCGCTCCCGTCTTCGTCGAAGGCACGCTGCAGCCGGAAGGCGAGCTGAAGTCGAACACCGAAGCGATCGCCGAGCAGGTCGCCGGAATCGACAACCTCGGCGAGTACGTCGTCGAAAAACTCGAAAGCTCGGCGCGCGACGACGGCGAACCGGTCGACTTCGCCAAGGAAATCGAACCCTGGCTGGGCGAGCGTGCCGGCGTCTTCTTCGAGCAGGTCGAAGAAGGCAACGAACTCAGCGGGGCCGGCACGATCGTCGAATCGACCGATACTGCCGCGACCCAGGAATTCGTCGACAAGCACAAAGAAGACAACGAAGGCAACGTCGTCGGCCTGGTCGGCGACTTCCTCGTCGTCGCCGAAGATCAGAAGGTCTTCGACGAAGTCGAAGAAGCCTCTGAAGGCGAATCGCTGGCTGCGGAAGACACCTTCTCCAAGGCGATCTCAGCCGCTTCGGACGGCAGCCTCGCCGATGTCTTCGTCGACGTCGGCAAGCTGATCGACCAGTCCGGCGGGCAGATCGACCCGACGGCACGCCAGATCCTGCAGAACGCCGGCATCGACCCCAGCGAAGCGACCGCGGTTGCCAGCGTCGTGCCGGGATCCGACCAGGTCGCGGTCGAATTCAGCAGCGACCTGGCCGGCCAGGAAGCGCCGACCGGGGACGCGTCGGCTCTGCTCGGTGAACTGCCGGGCGACGCCTTCGCGGGTATCGCCGTCTCCGGCTTCGGCAAGCAGCTCAACGAGGCGATCGACAGCCTCGACAAGCAGGGCATCCCGGGCACGATCCCGCCGAACCAGCTGAAGAAGGGTCTGAAGCAGCTCGGCATCGACCTCGAAGGCTTCGCCAACTCCGTCCAGGATGCCGGTGTCTTCGCGACCGGTAACAGCAAGAGCAGCCTCGGCGGTGCTCTCGTGCTCAGCACCAAGGGAACGAACGCGACCAGCACGGTCTCCAGCATCGTCACCCTGTTGCGCAGCGCCCACGTCGAAGGCGTCAGCGTGCTCGGCGGCAAGTACGCCGGCTTCTCGGTCCACAGCGCAGAACTCGGCAACAAGCCGATTGTCGTCGCCGCCAAGGAAGGGCGACTCGCGATCGGCTACGGCCTGCCGGCGACGCTCGAAGGCCTGCTCGCGGGGAGCAAGGGCAAGACGCTCTCCGAAGACCCCGCCTACAGCGACGCGGTCGACTCGCTCGGCGACACGCCGATCGCCGGCTTCGCCGACGGCCCGGCCGCGCTCAGCCTCGCCGACGCGCTGATCCCCGGCTCCGACGAAGGCTTCGAAGAAGCGAAGAAGTACCTGAAGAGCATTCGCTTCCTCGCCCTCGGCTCCGCCAGCCAAGACGAACTGGCGACGGCGAAGCTGATCATCGGCTTGAAGTAGCTCAGGTCAGGCTGAGCTGGCGTCGCTCGCGGACGATGCGGAAGGGATCGTCGGCCTCGCGCGGGGGGCGCCTGGCGCGTATCGCTTCATGTAGCGCTTGCGGCTCGTCGCCGGCCAGGTAGTAGCGGGCGCGCCGCTCGCCCACCGTGCGCAGCAGGCCGAGGTCGACCATCCTCATCAGGTCGCGCGATGCGCTCTGCTTGCTGATCTCCTCCCCCGCCATCGCCAAGCCGGCGCTCTGGTAGCTGCTGCGCCTGATTCGCAGCCCGTAAGCGGTGTCGACGAGTGCCGCGGCGCAGCGTTCCGGCAGACCGCTGCCTTCGGCCAGCTCGACACAGCCGTTCCAAAGCTCCTCGGCCTCGACGCGGCGTCGTTGCAGGGTTCGGATCTGGAGGAAGTGGGCGCGCAGGCAGAAGCGAATCCAGGGGCGCGCGTCGCGATCTGGATGCCATGAGCCGCCCCCGACCTCCCCGAGCACGTCGTAGTAGGCCTGCGTATTGCGGCCGAGGAACTCCTCGATGCTCGAGAAGACGGGCGCCAGGACACGATCGCGGGCGAGGACCAGCGTCTGCAGGCATCGCGCCATGCGGCCGTTGCCGTAGCTGTACGGATGGATCAGAGTCAGATTCAGATGCGCCATCGCGGCCTTGACGAGCACCGGGCTCTCGTCGCGGCGGAGCTCGCCCAGCATCGCGGCGATCAGCGGCGACACGTCGTCGCCCGGCGGTCCTTCGTAGACCGTCCTCCCCTCGTGGTCGACGACGTAGACGTCGCCGGGGCGCCATCGCCCCGGGTTCTTTCGCAGATCGTGCTTGATCATCATGAAGTGCAAGCTCTTCAGCAGGCCCTCGTCGACCTCGAGCCTCTCGTCACCGGCGATCTGCAGGACGTAGGTCATCGCGTCGCGGTAGCCCGCCAGCGCGAGCTGGGTCTCGTCGTCGGCGCCGAGGGTCGGCTCCCCCTCGACCGCGGCGACCACGTCGTCGAGCGAGGCGTTGTATCCCTCAATGCTGTTGGACCCCTGGACCGCGCGGGCGAACGCCATCTTCCTCAGCGATCCGAGCCAGCGACGGGGCTCCGCGACCCGGTTGTGAAGCTCGTCGCGAAGCTCCGCGATCAGGTCGAGAACGTCGTGCTCGTCCTCGCATAGGTCTGGGGTGGTAAAGACCATGACATTTACAAAGTATCAAACTATGACATTTTCTAAATATCACCGACTCATCGAGTCAGGGCGGTTGCGTGCTCGCCGGTCGAGGCGCGTAGGCTCTCGCCAAATGGAGACCTGGCTCGAACCCCTCTACGACGCCGACGGCATGCGGGCCGTCGATCGTTGGGCGATCGAGGACCAGGGGGTGCCGTCGCTGGAGTTGATGGAGGCGGCGGGGCGGGCGATTGCCGACGCTGTTGGGAAGCTATCGCCGGAGGGGCCGGTGCGGGTCGTCTGCGGCAAGGGCAACAACGCCGGCGACGGCTTGGTCGCCGCCAGGTACCTGCGCGAGGCAGGCTTCGCGGTCGAGGCGCTGCTGCTCTGGCCGGCCGATGAGTTGAGCGGCGACGCGGCCGCCAACCTGGAGCGCTTTGCGGCTGAGCATGTGGACGGCGACCTCGCTCCGCGACTGGCGAGCTCGGGCGCGATCGTCGACGCGATCTTCGGCACCGGGTTCTCGGGTGAGCCGCGCCAACCCGCTCTGGCCGCGATAGAAGCGATCGACGCCTGTGACTCGCAAGTGGTCGCCTGCGACATCGCCTCCGGCGTCGACGCCTCGAGCGGCGAGGTCACGGGGGCGGCGGTCGAGGCGGACGTGACCGTCAGCTTCCACGCCGCCAAGCTCGGACACCGGGTCGCGCCCGGCAAGTGGCACAGCGGCGAGCTGCGCGTGGCGCCGATCGGGATCCCGTCGGGCGCACCCGCTCGGCCCGCTGCCGGAACGATCGGCGCCTCGGTGCTGGAGCTGGCGCCGCGCCGTGGCGCTCGCTCGACCAAGTTCAGCTCCGGGCAGGTGACGATCGCGGGCGGCTCGCGCGGGCTCACCGGCGCCGTGCAGATGTCTTCGCTGGCCGCAATCCGGGCCGGCGCCGGCTACGCGACGGTGGCGGTCCCGGCTGACCTCGAGCCGATCTTCGAGCAGGGCCGGCCGGAGGTGATGTCGGTCGGCTGTCCCGGTGGCGACGGCTGTCTGGCGCCGGGCTCCGCCAAGTCGTTGCTGGGTGCCTTCGAGCGCGCCGCCGCTGGCGTTTTGGGCCCAGGCCTGGGCCGCGATCCCGGCTCGGTCGAGCTTGCCCGCGAGGTTCTGGCCGCGATCGAGGCGCCTCTGGTCCTCGACGCCGACGGCCTCAACGCGTTCGCCGGTGAGCTGGGCGGGATCGCGGCGCGCGGCGCGCCGACGCTGCTCACCCCACACGCAGGAGAGTTGGGCCGGCTGCTCGCCCGCTCTTCGGAGGAGATCTCCGCGCATCGCCTCGAAGCGGCACGGGAGGTGGCCCGCGAAGCCGAAGCGGTGGTGGTGCTGAAGGGCGACGACACGATCGTCACCGACGGCGAGCGCGTCGCCATCAACGCACTGGCAGCGCCCGCGCTTGCCACCGCGGGCACCGGGGATGTCCTCTCCGGCATCGCCGCGGCGCTGTTGGCACGCGGCCTCGAGCCCTTCGCCGCCGCCTGCGCGGCGGTCCTCGCCCACGCACGCGCGGGTCGCGATGCCGCCCTCCGCATCGGCGCCGCCGAGTCGGTCATCGCGGGCGACGTGATCGACTCGATCCCGGTGGGGATGCGTCCCGACTCCCGCGTCGAATAATCTCGCCGGGATGAAGACCGCCGCCGAGATCATGGACAGCTCAGTGCCGAGCGTCTCTCCCGACGCCGACGCCCGCAGCGCGATCGAGCTGTTGGCCAAGACCGAGAAGGGGGCGATCCCGGTCGTAGACGAGGGGGGCAAGGTCGTCGGCATCGTCAGCGAGTCCGACCTGATCCTCAGCGAAGAGGAGTCCGACCTCCACCTGCCGCACTACCTCAACATCATGGGGGGCGTCGTCTTCGTCGGCTCGATGAAGGGCTTCGAGAAGCGGCTCGACAAGGCGTTCGCGACCAAGGTCTCGGAGCTGATGACCGCCGATCCGGTCGTCGTCAACGACTACTCCAGCGCCGAGACCGTGGCGCGGAGGATCGCCGACGAGCACCACAACCACCTTCCCGTGGTCGACGACGAGGGTCGCTTCGTCGGAATGGTCACGCGGGCCGACGCGCTGGCCGCGCTCGTCGAGTAGCCATGCTGCGGGCGGTCGCCCGGATCGACGCCGGCGCGGTGCGGCAGAACTGCGCCCGGCTGAAGGCCGAGCTCAGCGAGGCGGAGCTCTGTGCGGTGGTCAAGGCCGATGGCTACGGGCATGGCGATGAGGCTTGCGCCGAGGCGGCCCTTGCGGGCGGAGCGACGCGGCTGGCGGTGGCGACCGCAAGCGAGGCGGAGCGCCTCGGCCGTCGCCTGGCTCACGTTCCCCTCTTGACGATGGGCGCTCTGGCGCCCGAGGAGCTCGATATCGCGCTCGAGGCGGGATCCGAGCTGGCTGTCTGGCGGCGCGGCTTCCTCGACCTCGTCGCGGCGCGGGCCCGTGCCCACGGGCGTCCGGCCCGGGTGCACGTCAAGTACGACAGCGGCATGGGTCGGCTCGGCAGTCGCGACCCCGAGGACGTGCTCGATCTGCTCCGTGCCTGCGCCGAGAGCGCCGACCTCGAGCCCGCCGGCGTCTGGACCCACTTCGCCACCGCCGACGAACCGGAGTCGAGCTTCTTCGCGGAGCAGCTCGACCGTTTCACCTCGCTGGCCGAGGCGGCCAAGGACGAGTTCCCGACGATCGTCGTCCATGCCGCCAACAGCGCCGCGGTGTTCCGCGAGCGCCGCTCGCACTTCGACATGGCGCGCTGCGGCGTGGCCGTCTACGGCCTCGACCCCTTTCAGGGCGACCCGGCTGAGCGGGGGCTGCAGCCGGCGCTTTCACTGCGCTCCTACGTTGCCGACGTCAAGCCCTTCGAGGCGGGCGACAGCGCCGGGTACGGCCAGACCTGGCGAGCCGAGCGCGATACCTGCGTCGGCGTGCTGCCGTTGGGCTACGGCGACGGCGTTCGCCGCGGCCTCTCCAACAACGCCGAGGTGCTGATCGACGGCCGTCGCTTCCCCCTGGTCGGCACGGTCTCGATGGACAACGTGACGGTCGATCTCGGTCCCGACACCGACGTCGAGGCGGGCGCCGAGGCGGTGCTGATCGGCTCGCAGGCCGGCGAGACGATCCTCGCCGAGGATCTGGCAAAGCGACTGGGCACGATCAACTACGAGATCACCTGCGGGATCTCAGCTCGCGTGCCCAGGGTGCGGGCTTGAGCCTCGCCGAGAGCCTCGAGGCCGCGTCGCTGGTCGCCTTGGCCCGGCGCGCGCTGGTCGAGGAAGATGCGGAGGTCTGGATCGCCGGGGGCGCCGTGCGCGACGCTGCCCTGGGTCGCGAGGTCACCGACCTCGACCTCGCCGTCGTCGGCGATCCCGAGCGGGCGGCAAAGGCGGTTGCGCGCAAGGGCGACGGGCACGCGTTCGAGCTCTCGGCCGAGTTTGCGACCTGGCGGGCAGTCGCCCGCGACGGCGGCTGGCAGGTCGACGCCACGGCGCTGCGTGGCGAGACGATCGAGGCGGATCTGGCAGCGCGCGACTTCACCCTCGGGGCGGTCGCCGTTCCACTCACCGGAGGGGACCCGATCGATCCCTTCGGCGGCCTTGACGATCTGCGCCGGCGCCTGCTGCGCGTCGTCAGCGAGGGCAGCTTTCGCGCCGACCCGCTGCGCCTGCTGCGGGCGGCCCGCCTCGCCGCCGATCTCGGGTTGGAGGTCGATCCCGGCACGGTCGCTCTGGCGAGGGCGGAAGCGCGGCTCGCCACCGAATCCGCGGGCGAGCGCCAGCTTGCCGAGCTGCGGCGGCTGATCGGCGGCCCGGACCCGCTGCGCGGCATCGCGCTGCTCGACGAGCTCGGCCTCACCGCCGTCGTCCTGCCCGAGCTGGAGGCTCTGCGCGGGGTCGGACAGGGACCCAACCATCACCTCGACGTGCACGGCCACACCCTGGCTGTGCTGGAGCAGACGCTCGAGGTCGAGTCCGACCTGGAGCGCTTCGCCGGCGAGCGCGCGGCCGAGACCCGCGACCTGCTCGACGAGCCGCTCGCCGACGAGATGAGCCGCGGTACCGCACTGCGCTTCGGCGCCCTCCTGCACGACTTCGGCAAGCCGGCGACCAGAGGCGAGCGCGATGGCTATGTGACCTTCATCGGCCACGACAGCATCGGCGTCGAGATCGTCGCCGGGATCTGCCGGCGGCTGCGGGCAAGCAGCCGACTCACCCGCCACCTGCAGGGCTTGACGCTGCACCATCTGCGCCTCGGCTTCCTCGTCCACGAGGCGCCGCTGCCGGCGCGACGCATCCACGAGTATCTGCGCGCGACCGAGCCCGTCGGCGCCGACGTCACCCTGCTCACCGTCGCCGACCGGCTCTCCGCTCGGGGCAGCGGCCCATTTGCCACCGAGGAGGCGATCGAGGCGCATCTCTCCCTGGCGCGGCAGATGCTGGCAGCGGCGCTCGACTGGCATCGCCAGGGCCCGCCCGAGCCGCTCCTGCGTGGCGACGAGCTGGCCGCTGAGCTTGGCATCGCGCCGGGACCCGAGCTGGGCAACCTGCTGGCCGAGATCGAGGCAGCCCAGTACGCGGGGGAGGTGAGCACGCGCGAGGAGGCTCTCGACCGTGCCCGCCGGGTGCGCGGTTAGGTCTTGGGCCATGGTGCGGGTTATCCACGCACCCGGATGACGTCGCATGCCGGCGCTGGATCGCCACCCACGGTCTTGCGGGTAGTAACCACTACCTGCTTCGCCCGCGTGCGGCGCCCAGCTTGGCCTGCAACGCCCCCGTGTACGCGCCTAACCCGCACCATGGCCCAAACGTCAGGTACGCTGCTCGCCGCATGGGCAAAGAGGAGAAGATCGAGATGGAGGGCGAGATCACCGAGGCCCTCCCCAACACGATGTTCCGGGTCAAACTCGACAACGACCACGAGGTCCTCGGCCACATCTCGGGCAAGATGCGCCGCCACTACATCCGCATCCTCCCCGGCGATCGGGTGAAGATCGAGCTGTCCCCTTACGATTTGGATCGCGGTCGCATCACCTATCGCTACAAATAGTGGGCGGACGCTGCAAACCGGCGCATCTCGGGGTCCTCAGTCGCTCGGATCGGGTCACGCACTAAAAGTGCGCTCCCCTCACCTCGCTCCCTGCGTCCCCCGACCTGCTTGGTTTTCGCGCCCGCCTAGCATCTCGCAGATAAGGGCCGACCACGCAAAGTCCTTTGCCCCCATCCCCTTGCCGGTTCGCGGGTCGTAGTACTCGCGCAAGCCTTCGCGCTCCACTGCGCCGATCAGGCCGTTTGCCATTCGCTCTGCCGCTTGGAGGTAGCCGAGGCGCCGCAGGCCAAGCCAGCAGAGCCAGGCGGCGTTGATCCAGGTCGGGCCGCGCCAGTAGCGGCGGATCGGCCCGCGGCCGCCGTCGGGTTCGTAGCCGGGCTCGCCGACGGCGACCGACGGCGGCGCGACCGGGGTGAGGAACTCGCGGCCGTTGAGCAGGTGCTCCTCGACCAGGCGGCGGCCGATCTCCTCTGGCAGGTCGGGTAGGGCGAGCGGGGCGAGTGCCGCCCAGGTGAGGACGCCCGGCCGCGCCCCGCCCGGCTGCGCCTCGTCGAGGAAGAGGCCGCGGCGCTCGTCCCAGAGCCGATCGACCAGCGCCGGGGTCGCCGAGGGGCGGCCCAGCGCCTGCAGCGAGAGCGACCAGAGCGTGTTGACCACGGTCTCGCAGAGCACCGGACCGCCGCGATCGCGGATCCGGCGGGCGTCGAAGCCGAGCCGGCGGTTGCGCCTCACCAGGAGGGGGAAGCCGATCCGCCCGTTGGCGCGCCGGCCCCAGACCGATTCGAACTTTGGCGAAGCGTCGAGCCCCGACTCGTCGGGCTGCACGATCCAGAGCAGCCCGTCGCCGTCGAGGTCGCGCCGACGCGTCAGCCAGTCCGCCTGGGCGAGGATTCCAGGCTCGCCGGCCGGGTCCCCGACGGCGATGCGCCAGGCCCAGGCAAGCAATGGCGGCTGGATCGTCTCGGTCTGGAACGCGTCGCGCGAGGCGACGTTGTAGAAGGGCAACCGGCCGAGCGAGACGGGGCGGTCCCAGAAGATCGTGTGGCCGATGAAGCCGTCCTCGCGCTGGGCGGCCAGCAGGCTCTCCAGCTCGGCGCGGGCGCGCGCGGGCTCGAAGCGCCGCCAGGCGATCGCCGCGAAGCAGGAGTCCCAATACCACTGCCACGGGTAGCGCCCGGGGCTGGGACGGGTGTAGGCGAACCGGGTGTCGCCACGCATGCCTTCCAGCCAGTTCTGGCGCAGGACGCGCTCGGCGATCTCCGTTGCGCTCTGCGCCGGGCCGGTCACACGCCCGTGCGGCGCATCTCGCGCAGAGCGAGGGTGCCCAGCACGGCCAGCAGTCCTGCCAGGGCGAGCAGGCCCGGCCAGGTTTCGGACCAGGTGACGCTGCCGACGAATCCCTGCCGCGCTGCTTCGACCACTTGGGTGACCGGGTTGATGCGGGCCACGTCGGCGAGCCAACCCTGCAGGAGGGCCAACGGCGCGTAGGCGGTCGTGGTCAGGATCAGCGCCATCATCCCGGCCTGCATCAGCGGCGCCGCCGACTGGCTCTTGAAGTGCAGGGCGAGCATCGAGCCCCAGCAGGCGGCAACCGCCGCCATCGCCGCGACCATGAAGTAGGTGACGAGGAGGCCGTCGACGCCGGGCCAGCCGGCGCCGAGCGCCAGCGCGATCGTCAGCACGAAGGTGGCCGGGATCAACGAGCGGGCGCTGGCGGCGAGCACGGTGCCGGCGAGCAGGACCCAGCGCGGCGCGGGGGAGACGAGCAGGCGGTCGAGCCAGCCCTGCTCGATGTCGCGGGCGAGGTTGACGCCCGCCGCCGCGCCGGTGAAGCCGGCCCCCTGCAACATGCTGATCGGGACGATGAAGCTCTCATAAGAGCCGGTGGTGAAGCCCTTCAGCTGGGTCAGGGCGCCGAAGACGCCGTTGAGGCCGAGGAAGAAGATCGTCGGCGCCAGCACACCCGGGATCGCTGCGCCGGGAACCCGCAGCAGCTCGTTCTTCGCCCGCGCCATCAGCGCGCCGATCGTCGCCAGGTTGGTCCGCCAAGCAGGGATCTCCTGCGTGACCGGGATCGCCGCCGCCTCCATCAGCCCACCCGCAGCCGGTGGCGCAGGGCTCGCGCGCTGAGCACGAGGCCGAGGACGACGATGCCGGCGATCGCGAGCAGGGCTTCCGCCGTGTCGCCGGCGTCGATGCCGGAGATGATCGGCTCGCGCACCCCTTCGACTATGAAGCTGAAGGGGTTGTATTCGGCGATCGTCTGCGCCGGCTGGATCATCAGCTCGACCGGGAAGAAGGCCGAGGAGAGGAAGAGCACGACGAGGACCAGGGGGAAGAGGCCCTGGACGACGCTGGCGCTGCCGGTGCGCAGGGCGATCGCCGCGCCGATTCCGCCGACCGCCATCGCGGTCACCGTGACCAGGGCGATCGCCAGCAGCGCTCCCGGGACGCCGCCCTCGATGTGGGCGCCGAAGACGAGCCCGATCGCGAGGAACCACAGCGACGCGAACAAGCCAAGCGCGGCGGTCCCGGCAAGGCGGCCGAGGACGATCGTGTAGCGGGAGATCGGCGCCGCGAAGAGGCGATCGGTGAAGCCCATCTCGATGTCGACCGCGAGCGCGATCCCGCCGCTGTTGCCGGCGAGCATCAGCGACTGCATCATCGCCCCGGCGAGCATGAACTGGAGGAAGCTCTGCACCGGCGGGAAGCCGGGAAGGTTGATCGCGCTGCCCGCCCCGCCGGTCTGGATCGCCAGGAGGATGGTCGGGAAGACGACGATCGGCGCCATCAGCTGCGGCCGGCGGAAGGTCTGGCGGATCGAGCGCATGCCGAGGGCGCCGACGACGCGCAGGTTCGTCGCCATATCGCTCACGCTTTCACGGCCTCCTCGTCGCCGCTCTCCTCCCCCTCGTGCTCGAGGTGGTAGCCGGTCTTGGCGACGAAGACGTCGTCGAGGCTGGGGCGGACGAGCTCCAGCGAGCCGACCTCGATGCCGGCCTCGTCCAGCGCTCTGACGACTCGCGGGATGTCGCCCGCGCCGTGCTCGACCTCGACCAGGACCGTCTTGCCGTCGACCGGCGGCAGCAATGGGCCGATGCGGGCGCAGATCTCCTCCGCTTCGGCGATCGAGCCCTCCTCCAGTTGCAGGCGGATATGGGGGTGGCCGATTTCGGCTTTCAGCGACGCCGGGGTCCCCTCGGCGACGATCCTGCCGCTGTCGATGATCCCGACGTTGTCGGCGAGCTGGTCGGCCTCCTCCAGGTACTGGGTGGTGAGGAAGACCGTCGTTCCCTCGTCGTTGAGAGCACGGACCTCCTCCCAGATGGTTTTACGGCTGACCGGATCCAGGCCGGTGGTCGGCTCGTCGAGGAAGAGCACCCGTGGCTCGTGGACCAGCGCCGCGGCGAGGTCGAGGCGCCGCTGCATCCCGCCCGAGTAGGTGCCGACCCGCCGGTCGGCGGCGGCGACGAGGTCGACCCGCTCCAGCAGATCGTCCGCTCGCCGCCTGCCCTCGCCGCCCGGCAGGCCCTGGAGCGTCGCTTGCAGGCGGATCAGCTCCCGTCCGGTCATCAGCGGGTCGAGCGCCGCTTCTTGGAGGGCGACGCCGATCGAGGCGCGCACCCGGCGCGCCTCGGAGACAATGTCGTGGCCGGCCACGGTCGCCCGCCCGCCGGTCGGCAGCAGCAGCGTCGTCAGCATCCTCACCGTGGTCGTCTTGCCGGCGCCGTTGGGGCCGAGGAAGCCGTAGATCTCACCCTCGCCGACCTCCAGGTCGATGCCCTGGACGGCAAGCACCTCGTCGAAGGCGCGCTCCAGCCCCTCGACCACGATCGCCGTGGAGGGGGCCATCTAGGCCTCCGTCGGCGAGGCCGCCGCCAGCGGCGGCAGCGACTCGACCCAGCGGCGCCCATTGGCGCGCTCGAGCGCTTCGGCGGCGTCGAGCAGCAGCTCGTCCCTGCCCCAGGCGGCCTGAAGTTGAAGCGCCAGCGGCAGGCCCTCGCCGCTCAGTCCCACCGGCATGCTGATCGAGGGGATCCCGGTCAGGTTGGCGAGGGCGGCGCCACGCACGTTGGCCTGGTCGGCGGTGTTGGGGCCGGAGGGGAGCTCGACCAGCGGCGCGTCGAGTGGGGGAGCCGGGGCCGGGACCGTCGGCCAGGCGATCACGTCGACCCCCTCGAAGAGGCCGGCGAGACGGCGGCGCATCAGCGTGCGCACCCGGCTGGATTGAACGGTCGCCGTGGCCGGCAGCATCATCCGGTACTTGAGCGTGCCACGCGCGATCGGGCTCAGCTCCGGGTCGAGGCGGTTGAGGCGCTCCGGCGTCACGCCGCCCATGCTCTCCGAGTTGATGATCAGGATCGCGGCGAGGGTCGCTGCTTCGAGGTCGGGCAGCGCGATCTCCCGCACCTCGCCGCCGGTCTCGGCGCGCAGCGCCTCGATTGCCGCCTCGCAGGCGCCCGCAACCTCGGGAGTCACGTCTTCGGAGACGGGATCGCGGACGACGCCGATCCGCAGGCCGGCCGCATCGCCGCCGGAGAGCTGCTCGCCGTAGAGCACCGAGCCGAGCAGCCGGCAGTCGGCGGCGTCGGCGCAGAGGGGGCCGGAGACGATCAGGGTGGTGACCGGCGCCATGTGATGGCCCTCCATCGCCGAGCGGCCGAAGGTCGGCTTGAGGCCAGTCAGTCCGCAGTAGGCGGCGGGGAACCGGACCGAGCCGAGCCCGTCGGCGCCGACCGCGCCCGCGACGAGCCGGCCGGCGACCGACGAGGCGGGACCGCTGGACGAGCCACCCGGGCAGCGCTCGGTGTCCCACGGGTTGCGGGCCGGTCCGTAGACGGAGACCGCGCCGGTGCTGCCGGCGCCGAGCTCGTGCATGTTGCCGACGCCGACGATCACTGCCCCGGCGTCGCGGAGGACGCGGTAGGGCTCCGACTCTCCCGGCGCGGTGGGCGCCATCAGCTCGGCGGCGCCGAAGCGCTGGGCGCGCCAGGGTAGCGGCCACTCGTCCTTGATCACGACGGGCACGCCGCGCAGCGGTCCGGCAGGCGCGGCGGCGAGCATCTCGCGTGAGCGCTCGGGGAAGGTCTCGACGATCGCGTTGAGCGCCGGGTTGCGCTCCTCGATCCGGGCGAGCGCGGCGTCCAGCAGCTCGCCGGGGTCGATGTCGCCGGCGGCGATTGCGGCGGCCTGCGCACGCAGACCGAGATCCAGCGGCGCGCTCACTCCGGGGCCTTCGAGAGATCGGGGCAGCGCTCGGGCACGACGTCCTCGGTGTCCAAAGCGAGCAGCTCGAGGATCGGCGACCAGAGGAGTTGATGGACCGCGCCCATTACTGCGAGGTCAACCTCGTCGGCTTCGATTCCGAGCGAGGCGAGGCCGGCCGGGATGAAATCGTTTGCCGCTGCTGGCGTGCCCTCCATTACGGCTGGCAACCCTAGACGATTGGCCAACTGGCCAATCGGCGGGTTGGCCGCGATCGTGCATTAGCCCCGGAGGACACCGCGAAGCCGCGGCGAACGACAGAATTCCCTGCCGCAACCCTTGCCGAAGGCCGGGGTTGTCGCTTGAGACCTTGGTTAGAGCAGCAGAAAATCGACCTCACCGCAGCCGCGTTCACGTCGCGCTGGGCTTCGCCTGCGCGCTGGCGCTGCTCGTCGCCACCGCGTGGCCGGGTGCCGCCGACTCGGCGCCTGCCCGGGTCGTGGTGCTCGGCAAGACCGACTCGACCCCCCCGGCTTCCTGCCCGGGCAAGATCGTCAACAACGTCGAGGTCGTCCCCTGCCGGGTCGAGGGCCACGTGACGGGTTTCCAGGCGATCGCCGGCGGCGTGCCGCGTCCCTACGAGGTCCCCTTCGACGGCAAGATCGTCGCCTGGTCGATCACGCTCTCGCGCCCCTCGGATACGGAAACCGAAAAGATGACCGACGAGATCGGCTTCTTCAACGAATTCCTCGGCAAGCCGTCGCAGGCGCGGATCGGCGTCCTGCGCCCAGTCGAAGGCTCGAAGCCCCCTCAGTACACGCTGGTCCGGCAGAGCCCGCTGCAGATCCTCAACCCCTACTTCGGCAGCACCGTGATCTTCACCCTCGACCACCCGCTCAGCGTCCTGCAGGGCCAGGTGGTCGCCCTGACGGTCCCGACCTGGGCACCGATGTTCGCCTTCAACGTGACCGAAGAAAACACCTGGCGCGGCAGCCGCCTTCCCGAACACTGCCAATCGAAGGAAGACATCCAGGGCGGCCATCCCCAGCAGGGAGTCGGCAAGACGAAGACCTACGGCTGCTACTACAGCAACGCCCGCCTGCTCTATACGGCGACGGTAGTCAAGCAGCCTTAGACGCGGTGCTCTGGGGCCGGGTGTCGGGTATGCCCGCTCACTCGCCTACCTAGCTGGATTGCTCGCGGCTGTCCAAGATTCCCTCCGGGCTAGCGGCGCAAAACGTTCGCGGGCACACCCGACACCCGCCGGCAAAGCCCCGTGTCGGTAAGACCCTTGAAGCCCATGAAAGCCGAATGACGTGGGCGACGTGTAGCGCGCTCCAGCTTGTGGTAAGTCAGTTTCATCGGCTTCTGCATTGGGACTTTGATCTACGTGGTTTCGCCGATCAATACGGTAGGCTCCACAATATGAAATCTGTTGTCCGAGATGGACCGGGACCGATCGCTTGCTCGATCGTCTGCTTGATCGCCGGAATCGGGGCGCACCTGGTAGGCCCTGATTCTGGGGCCATCTATGTGATCGCCTTGGGCGTAGGAGCCATTGCCCTGGCGTTCAATCTCGCTCCCGAGGCTCTTAGAGGGCTTCTTGGCGCAAGCCGCAGTACTCGCAGTCGCTGACGTCCAGTCCGATCAACTGGTCGCAGCGGCGGCAGGCGCGCAGGTTCTCTGGGGTGCGGGGGAGGGACGATGCGGAGGGGGCGAGCGGCAGCACCATCGCCACCGGTGCCATCTCCTCGTCGGTCTCGCGATCGACGTAGACCGAGCCGGGCTCGGCGTAGGCCAGGGCCTCACGGCCCGAGGCCGGCGCCCGCATCCTGTAGAGCTGCTTCGCGTTCACTGCGGAGAAGACTAATAGCTTGTGCGGCAGCGATGCGTGTCCTCCTCTTCCACGGCTACATGTTGCGCGGCACGGGCAGCAACATCTACACCGCGAATCTCGCCCGCGCGTTGGCTCGGCTCGGTCACGAGGTGCATCTCCTCTGCCAAGACCGCCAGGTCGAGATCGAGGGCGTTGAGATCCACAACCCCGACATCTACGGGCTGCTTCCCGTCTACGTCAAAGACCCCTACGAGGGCTTCGAGGTCAAGGCCTTTCCAGAGATGACCGAGGCCGAGCTGGATCGCTACATCGCATCGAACGTCGAAGCCGTTCGCTCGGTGGCCGATGCGGCCGGCGGCATCGACGCCGCGCTGGCGGGGCACTTGGTCATGGGCCCGGCGATTCTCGCCAGGGCTGAGATAGGAGCTTTCGCGGCCAAGATCCACGGCTCGGCCCTCGAGTACACGGTCAAACCGCATCCTCGCTTCTTGCCCTATGCGGAAGAGGGCATGAACGCGGCGTCGACGGTCCTGGTCGGTTCTCGCCATACGGCCGAGTCACTTTGGGCGGCGCTGCCGCGGGTCCCCGGGTTGAAAGAGAAGACCCGGTTGGGGCCTCCGGGAGTAGATACGGATGGTTTTCGGCCTCGGGTCCTGTCACGAGGGGAGGGGGGGTTAGCGGACTCACCCGTCCGAACCCCCCCTCCCCTCGCGCCACCCGCGGAGGAGGGTCTGCTGGTGGTCTTTGTCGGGAAGCTGATCGTTTCCAAGGGAGTGGATCTGCTCGTAGCTGCGTGGCCGCTGGTTAGAGCTGCGCACCATGACGCGAAGCTGCAGATCGCCGGATACGGCGAGTACGAGAGTGGGCTGCGTCGATTACTGGCAGCTCTCGACTGCGGGGATCTGGACGACGCGCGGGAGGTCGCGAAGCTTGGGCGTGGGCTCGAGGGTGGTTCCGCTGAGCCGTTGTCGATTCTGAACGCGTTCCTTGCGGATCCGCCCGAGGGCTATCTGGATGCAGCCAAAGGGGTCGCTGATTCGATCGAGTTCATCGGGCGGTTGGAGCACGATGAGGTGGCTGAGCTGCTGCCTGGGGCGGAGGCGCTGGTCATGCCGAGCACCTTTCCCGAGGCCTTCGGGATGGTCGCCGCCGAGGCCGCGGCTTGTGGGGTTTTGCCGGTCTCGGCTGGCCACTCTGGAATGTTGGAGGTGTCGCGCAAGCTTGCGACGACGCTGCCAGATGGTGCCTCCGAGCTGGTCTCCTTCCCGGTCGAAAAGGGTGCCGTCAAAGCGATCGCGGATCGGCTGAACAGGTGGTTCGAGCTACCGGAGGACGAGCGCGCAGAAGCTCGTAAAGCACTTGTAGCCACCGCCCATCGACTCTGGAGCTGGGAGGGAGTGGCGCGCGGAGTACTGGCAGCTTCCGCAGGTCAACTCGATGAGCTGTCCGCGCCCGAGTAGGGGCCATCCGGGTAGGGCCGGAACGTCTTGTACTTTTTCGCTGAGGCCTCAGGGCGTCAGCCCAACCGCAACACACCGAAAAAGTTAAGTGGAGGCCCTACCCGGATGGCCCCGCTAGCTCGTGCCACTCGTCATTTGAGGCCAGAAATCCTTCCGCCGCCGCTTCAATAGAATGCCCGCCGCCTCATGTACGGCCGCCTGCCGATAGCGAAGATGCTCGCCGCGACCGTCGCCCTGACGGCGGCGATCTCTGCGGTGATGCTCTCGATCAACTGGGATGGCCAGGAGGCATCGACCGCCGCTCCCAAGATCGACGATCTGCTCAACGTGATGATCGTCCTCTCGGCTTTCGTCTTCTCGCTGGTGATGGTGATGCTCTTCTACGCGCTGTGGAAATTCAAAGCCAAGCCGGGCGACGAATCCGATGGCGAGCCGATCCACGGCAACACCCGGCTCGAGATCGCCTGGACGCTGATCCCGACGATCATCGTTCTCTTCGGCGCCGGCTACAGCTGGTCGGTGCTCAACGACATCGAAGAACCGGCCAAGAACGCGCTCACCGTCGACGTCTTCTCCCAGCAGTACGCCTGGAGCTTCGGCTACCCCGGCAAAGGCAACGCCTATGTGCAGGGCGAACTCCACGTTCCGGTCAACCGCCAGGTCCAGTTCAAGATGCACTCCCAGGACGTGATCCACTCCTTCTGGGTGCCGGAGTGGCGGATCAAGAAAGACAACGTGCCGGGGATCACCACGACGGCCACCGTCACTCCCGACAAGGTCGGCACCTACCAGTTGATCTGCACCGAGCTCTGCGGCTTCGGCCACGCTTCGATGCGGGCCAAAGTCGTGGTCGAGCCGCCGGCCGATTTCCGCAAATGGGTTGCCGGTCTGAAGGAAAAGGTCCCGGCTCCCTACATGGAATCGATCCGCCAGGACACCGAAACCAACCCGGTCGAACCGCTCGGGGCGGGCGGGGCATAATGGAGGCGATCTGATGGTGGCTGCGATCAAGCAACCGGGGTGGATTCGGGGCCTGCTGGGCGCGATTCTGGCTGCCGCCTTCGGCGTCGGCCTGGTCGTCGTCCTCCGCGACATCTCCGGCCTGCCGATCTGGCAGACCGAACAGACCGGCTACCCGCATGTCGTCGTGCCGCTGATCACCGGCCCACTCGGCTTCCTCGCCGGCTTCGGCTGCTTCGACTACTGGCTGCGCTGGGCGGCCGGCATGCCGACGATCCCCGAGGACCACTCCCAGCACGGTGCCAAGAGCTGGAAGGACTACTTCCACTTCAACACCGATCACAAGGTGATCGGCATCCAGTACATCTGCACCACCTTCTTCTTTTTCTTCGTCGGCGGCCTGATGGCGATGCTGATCCGGGCCGAGCTGGCCCAGCCGGGCACCCAGATCGTCGACGCCGCCACCTACAACAGCCTCTTCTCCACCCACGCGGTGCTGATGATCTTCGTCTTCGTGATCCCGGTCTTCGCCGGTATCGCCAACTACGTGCTGCCGTTGATGATCGGCGCGCCGGACATGGCCTTCCCGCGCCTCAACGCGCTCAGCTTCTGGATGCTGCCGCTCGCCGGACTGCTCTTCATCGGCAGCTTCCTCGCCCCGGGCGGCGCCTTCGATGCCGGCTGGACCGGTTACGCGCCGCTCTCCACCGGAGCGCCGCTCGGCCAGTCGTTCTTCAACCTCGGCGTGCAGTTCGCCGGCGCCTCCTCGATCGCGACCGCGCTCAACTTCCTGGTCACGATCATCACCATGCGTGCGCCCGGAATGACCTTCTGGCGGATGCCGCTGCTGGTCTGGGCCAACCTCTCGACCTCGTTGCTGGTCGTCGCCGCGACCCCGTTCATCGCCGGCGCCCAGTTCATGGTCCTCTTCGACCGTGTCCTCGGCACCCAGTTCTTCCAGTTCGCCGGCGGTGGCGACGTGATCAGCTACCAGCACATCTTCTGGTTCTACTCGCACCCGGCCGTCTACATCATGATGCTGCCGGGGTTCGGGATCATCTCCGAGGTCATCTCGACCCATGCCCGCAAGCCGATCTTTGGCTATCGGCTGATGGCCCTGGCCCTGATCGGGATCGTCGTGCTCAGCTACTCGGTCTGGGCCCACCACATGTTCGTCGCCGGCATGTTCAGCTGGCTGCGCGTGCCGATGATGATCACCACGTTGCTGATCGCGGTGCCGACCGGGATCAAGATCTTCTCCTGGCTGGGGACGCTCTACTTCGGCAAGATCCACACCTACTCGACCGCGATGCTGTTCGCGCTCGCCTTCATAGTCACCTTCACGATCGGTGGCATCAGTGGAGTCATGCTCGGCATGGTGCCGATCGACATCCACGTCTCCGACACCTACTTCATCGTCGCCCACATCCACTTCGTCCTCTTCGGCGGCTCGGTCTTCACGATCTTCGCCGGCATCTACCACTGGTTCCCGAAGATCACCGGGCGGATGTACGACGAGAAACTCGGCCGGGTCCACTTCTGGGGCACGCTGGTCGGCACCTGGGGCACCTTCATCCCGATGCACTGGATCGGGATGGACGGGATGCCGCGCCGCGTCGCCGACTACGCGACCCAGTTCGGCAACTGGAACCTGCTGATCAGCTGCTGCGCCTTCTTCCTCGGCGCCTGTCAGCTGGTCTTCCTCTACAACATGGTCGTCAGCTGGCGCTTCGGCCCGCGCGCCGTCGCCAACCCGTGGCGAGCGAACTCGATCGAGTGGCAGGTTTCCTCGCCGCCGCCGATCTACAACTTCGACGAGATCCCCCGGGTCGTCGGTGGGCCGTACGAGTACGGCGTGCCCGGCGCTCGCCACGCGATCATGGCCGGCGAAGGCGCGGAGGTCGCCAAACCCGAGCCGGCTGTGGTGGGACAGACGTGAGCGGGGATTCCACCCAGGAGGCACAGCCGCTGCTGGTCTTCCTCAATGAGGTCGCCGGTGGCCGCAAGCTGCTGAAAGCGGTCAGCGAGCGCGCCGGGAAGGTGCCGTTCGTCGCCGTCGCGGCGCCGCAGAACCAGCCCGCCGTCGGGCAGCTGATCGACAGCGGTGAGCTGCGCGAGGCCGCCCGGGCCAGGGTCGAGGTGACGATGTCGATCCTCTCCGCCTATGGGATCGAGTCGGTCGGCGAGGTGATGGACCGCGATCCGGCGCTCGCCATGGACGACGCGGTGCGCGCTCACGAACCCGGCGAGCTCCTTCTCTCCTGCCGTTCCGGGACGCGCTTCGGGATCACCCGCAAGGACCTCGTCGAGTGGGCCAGGGACCGCTTCGAGCCCGAGGTGGCGGTGACCCACATCCCGGTCCGGGTCCAGGACGACTCGATCAGCTGGGAGAAAAACCACACGCTCGTCGTCGCCACCCAGACCGTCGCCGCACCCGATCTGGTCGCCAGGCTGAAGGAACGCGCCGCGGGGCACCCGCACCGCTACACGATCATCTGCCCGCGCGCCGAGGGCGTCTCCGAGGAGGAAATCGTCCGCGACCTCGCCTCGACCTTGGCCGAGCTCTACCGAGCTGACGTGGACGCCACCGGCCAGCCGATGAGCCCCGATCCCTTCCACGCCGTGCAGAACGCGATCGAGCACTACCAGGTCGACGAGGTGCTGATCTCGACCTTCGCCGGCGAGTCCTCGCGCTGGCTCGACGAGGACCTGCTCGGCCGCACTCGCGAGATCACCGACAAGTCGGTCGAGCACCTCGAGGTCGGCCGCCCGGCCGCGGCGGTTGCCGCCGCCGTGGCGGAGGGGGAGGAGGCCTGATGGAGAGCGCGACCGTCGCACTCGATCATTCCCACGAGGAGGAGCACCACGGGCCGCCGGAGGCCAACAAGAGCTCGCGGATCGACCGGCAGACGCTGGGGATCCTGCTCTTCATCGTCTCCGAGGTGATGCTCTTCGGCGCCTTCTTCGCCTCCTACTTCTTCCTTCGTGTCGTCGTCCACCCGCCGACCTGGCCACCGCACCCCTACGAACTGCCGGTGGCGGTCGCCGGGGTGAACACGGCGATCCTGGTCTCGTCGAGCTTCACGATCCACTACGCGCTCGAGTCGATCCGGCGCGGCAACAGACAAGGGCTCAAACTCGGACTGGTCCTGACCTGGATGCTCGGGCTGACCTTCCTCTTCATCCAGATCAACGAGTACGTGCACATCGGCTTCAGCGCCCGCGATCTCGCCTTCGGCTCGATCTTCTACGGCCTCACCGGCCTGCACGGCGCCCACGTCTTCGTCGGCCTGATGCTGCTCAGCTTTGCCACGATCCGCGCCTTCCGCGGCCACTTCGGCCCCAAAGCGGAGGATCACCTGGGCGTCGAGGTGCCCGGCATCTACTGGCACTTCGTCGACATCATGTGGCTGATCGTCTATACGGCTGTTTACATCCTCTGACGGGCGCGATAACCGGCGCATCTCGGGGTCCTCGGTCGTCGGGATCGGTCACGCACCAACTGTGCGCTCCCTTACCGTCCTCCCTGCGTCCCCCGACCTGCTTGGTTCTCGCGCCCGTCAGGCGAATGTAGAAGCCATATTTCGCGGCCGTGGCGTAGATGAGAAGATTTCAAACGGCTTGATTTTCGTCGTCTCAGGGTAAAACTAGGGGTATGCACAATCCTCTTAGATCCGAGGCCGATGCGTTTCGGTGGGTGGTTGTAATCGGGGTGGGTGCCCTCTCTGTGATCGGATTGACGCTCTTGACCCACCCCGTGATCGGAGTCGTCTGGGCGGCGGCGTTGGTCGGGTTCGGGGCGGGGTTTGCCTATCGGAATTCGCGTGGGTCGCTGGCGCGCAGCGTCGAGCTGACCCGCGGTGGGGACGGCAAGCATCGCCTGCTCGTCGTCGCCAACGAGACGGTCGAGGGCGAGGCGCTGCTGGCGGAGATTCGGGAGCGCTGCCGCAATCGCAGCTGCGAGATCCTCGTCGTCACGCCGGCGCTGGCGGGGAGTCGCGCTTCCCACTGGGCATCCGACATCGACGAAGCGATCGAGCTCGCACGCCAGCGGATGGAGCTATCGCTGATCGCGATCGACCAGCTGGGCCTGAAGGCGCGAGGTGAGATAGGCGACTCGGACCCGAACGTGGCGATCGAGGACGCGCTGCGGGTCTTCCCGGCCGACGAGATAGTGATCTCGACCCACCCGCCGGAGCGCTCGCGCTGGCTGGAGCACGGGGTGGTCGAGCGCGCCCGCAACGAGATCGACCTGCCGATCACCCACGTCGTCGTCGATCTCTCGGCCGATCGGGTCGCTTAGGTCTGGGTCAGAGCGGGGGCGCTCTCCTGCGAGGCGTCGGGCTCGCCCACGACCGCCGAGCCCGTCCCGCGGGGCTCCAGCCTTCCGGCGGTGGCCACCGTCCACAGCATCGCCAACCAGGTCACGGTGGCGAGGGCCACGTGGACCCAGACGAGCTCGCCCGGGAGCTTCAGCCACCATTGGAGGCCGCCCACGACGCCCTGTAGGGCGAGGAGGGCGAGTACGGCGGTGAGGGGCCGTAGAGCGCGTTTGTCGCCTCCAGGGCGGCGCAGGAGCAGCCAGACGGCGATCGCCGCCAGGCCGAAGACCGTCGCGATCGCCGCGTGGCGCTCCACTACCCATTCCAGCGTGCCGCTGCCCTCGAAGGTGAAGCGGTGGACGAGCTGGCCCGCGTGGGCGCCGGCGTGAGGCCCAGAGGCCGTGGCAACGGTGCCGGCGGCGATCGTCAGCTGGCCGAGCGGGATCAGTGCCCGTATCGCCCAGACGCCGAGCCGGTCGCTGGAGCGTCGCCGCTCCCAGGGCTCGTAGCGAGAGCACCAGGCGAGGGCAAAGGAGGCGTCGAGCAACAGCATCGAGAGGATGAAGTGGCTCATCACCAGGCCCGGGGCGAGGTGGTACTTGACGACGAGGGCGCCGAGGATCGCCTGTCCGATCACGCCCAGCGGCAAGAGGGCGCCGAAGAAGGCGAGGTGCCAGCGGAACGGCCGGCGGAACCAGGCGAGGGCGCTGGCGGCGATCACGGCGATGCCGACGAAGCCGGTGAGGATGCGGTTGCCGTACTCGATCACCGCGTGGGTGTCGAGTGGCGGCGCCGTGCCGCCATAGCACTTGGGCCAGTCAGGGCAGCCGAGGCCCGAGCCGGTGAGCCGGACTCCGGCGCCGGTGAGGACGATCAGGGCAAGGGCGGCGAGGGCGACCAGCGTGACCTGCGCGTAGCGCTGCGGGGAGATGTCGAGGCGGTCTTTGAGGCGGGTCCCCATCGTTCCCCCGGATGATGCCGGCGGCCGGTCTCCGGCCGCGAAACGACTCAGCTGCCTTTGTTGGCGCCGGCGCCGGGCTTCGTTTCCTGCAGCAGGTACTGGACGAGGTCTTCGAGTTCTTTCTTGGACAGCGTTTCCCCGAAGTTCTGCGGCATCACGTTGGCGGGGTAGCCCTTGACGATCTCGGCGTTCGGGTCGACGATCGATTCTTCGACCATCCCGGCGTTCTGGCCGGGCAGCGCTTCGTCGAGGTTGGGCCCGGTGACGCCCCCGGATTGGGCCGCGGCGAGCGTGTGGCAGCCGCCACAGCCGTTGTTGGCGAAGACCTGTGCGCCTGGTCCGCCGGGCACCTGCGGAGGCGCCGCGCCCGGCACCCCGGCATAGCGGCCGACGTAGGCGGCGACGTCGTCGAGATCCTGGTCGGTGACGACGTCGGCGGGCATCGAGACGGCGGGGTCGTCGTTGCTGGGGCGTGGGAACTCCACCTGCGCCTTGACGATTCCTTCGATCGTGTCCCCACCCTCGCCCGCGGCTCTCGCGGCGGCGAAAGCGTCGTCGAGGTTGGGCCCGACCTGGGCCGTCGTGCCCGCCTCGGCCATCGTGTGGCAGACACCGCACTTCTGCACGAAGAGGACGCGGCCGTGCTGCTCGTCGGCGGTGCTCGTGCCGCAGCCGGAAGCGGCGAGCGCAATCGCCGCGAGGGCGGCGAGGGCGAGCAGGATGCGGATCGGGTTCGGTTGCTTGAGCATCGTCATTACGGCGCGGAGCGCGCCGGAGTCTATATGGGCCTATCCCGGCAGTGATTGCACCTCTGGATACGGCCCAGAACACGGCGCGGATGCGGCCCCGGCGCGTATCCCACATGGCTCTGCCATGCGGAATCCGCGCCGTGTCCACCCCGCTTGGCTCTGAACCGTCCCAGCGGCACACTCTCTACCGGGATAGGCCCCGATCGAGGACGCGTAAACGCTGCGTGTGAGCGCCCGATAGTCGGGTAGGCTTGAGACGATTCACACGAACCTCCGAGCAGCGAAGGGAGAGGACGAGGATGCAGGTACGGGACGGCATGTCGGAAGTGGTTCTGACCGTGGGCCCATCGCACACGCTGCGCGAGGCGGCGACGATGATGGTCGAGAAGGGGATCGGTGCGGCGCTGGTGACCGACGACGAGCGGCCGGTGCCGTGCATCGTCACCGAGCGCGACATCCTCAACTCGCTCGGTCGCGGTCAGGACCCGGATATCGAGCTTGTCGCCGAGCACATGAGCGAGGGCGTCGTCGCCGCCGAGCCCGACTGGAGCCTCGAGCACGCCGCCGCGGAGATGTCGACCCGCGGCATTCGCCATCTCGTCGTCTTCGACGCCGGCGAGACCGTCGGCGTTCTCTCGATTCGCGACATAGTGCGGGTCTGGACGTCTGAGGGTGCCACCTCTGGCATGAGTCCAGACTGACTTAGACCAAGCAGGTCGGGGGACGCAGGGAGGGCGGCAAGGGGAGCGCACTGTTGTGCGTGACCCGCAGCCAACCGACCGAGGACCCCGAGATGCGCCGGTATCAGTCGGTCTGGGGGCTGATCGTTTCGACCGGGAGCACGGCGCCGCGGGCGTGTTGCTTGCGCGGCAGCTTGAAGTAATCCCGAGTTGCGCCCTTGATCATGCTGCGCAGGGCGAAGAGCAGGATGACGATGCCGATGATCGAGTAGACCCAGCCGCGGACCATGAAGCCCTCGGCGAAGATTCCGCAAACCGCGCCGGTGGCGCCGAAGGCGAAGAAAGCGGGTGCCCAGGAAGGCCGCGGCGGGTAGACCAGCTCGCCGGGCTCGGGGATGTCGCGGTGCTCGCTCACGAGGCGATGTAGAGGGTCGCGGCGACGAAGCAGAGGGCGAAGATCGCCGCGGCGATGCCGCCCGCCATCAGGCCGGCGGCCATATCTCGTCTGGAGGTCTCGCGGTCCACGGGCGGATTTCTATCAGGCAGGCAGGGCGTCGGGGGCTAGAGCCGCATGTCTATCGGCATCGTCAGGAAGAGCAGGGCCAGGTAGGCGAGCGAGAAGAGGTAGGTGCGCAACGCCCAGCGCCGGTCGGCGCTGCGCAGCAACCGCACGGCGCAGTAGATGAAGCCGGCGCCGAGCGTCATCGAGCCTGCCAGGTAGACGAGCCCGAAGCCGCCGGCGCAGAAGGGCAGCTGCGTCACCGCGTAGAGCAGGATCGTGTAGAGCAGGATCTGGCGGCGCGTCTCGTCCTCGCCGCGGACGACGGGCATCATCGGCACGCCGGCCTTGGCGTACTCGTCCTTCATCAGCAGCGAGAGCGCCCAGAAGTGAGGCGGGGTCCAGAAGAAGACGATCGCGAAGAGGTAGAAGGCGGTGCCGCTGAGGCCGCCGGTAACGGCAGCCCAGGCGACCAGGGGGGGCACGGCGCCGGCGGCGCCACCGATGACGATGTTCTGGGGGGTGGTGCGCTTGAGCCAGAGCGTGTAGACGAAGACATAGCCGACGAAGCCCGAGAACGAGAGCGCGGCGGCGAGCGGGTTGACCGCGCTCGCCAGCAGGGTGAAGGAGCAGAGCTCGAGCAGGGCCCCGAAGCCGATCGCGGTCCTTGCCGAGATGCGGCCGGCGGCGACCGGTCGATCGGCCGTGCGCGCCATCGTGCGGTCGATGTCGCGGTCGATCGCGTGGTTGATCGCCCCGGCACCGCCGGCGGAGAGCGCCCCGCCGAGACAGGTGAGCAGGACGAGCCCGATCGAGGGGTCGCCCGCCACGTACATGGTCGTCACCGTGGTGAAGAGCAGCAGCGACTGCACCTTCGGCTTGGTCAGCGTGAGGAAGTCGCGCAGCAGCGAAGGCGCGGCGGAGCGCTGCGAGATAGCAGCCGTTTGGGCGCCGCTCATCAGTGGTCCACCATTACCGCGCTCAGGCTACCGGCTGCGACTCGCGGGCCGGCTGCTCCGCGCGGGCACTGCGGTGGGCGATCGCCTCGCGGATGTCGCGCATCGGCCTGGCGCTGCGCACGTCCGGCAGCAGGTCGAAGTTGTGCGGCTCCGGCGGCGAGAGCGCGAACCACTCGAGCGAGTCGCCGCCCCAGGCGTCGTGCCCGGCCGGGGCGCCGCCCTCGCGGCTGAGGATCGCGTTGACCAGGGTCATCAGGACGCCGGCGGCGAGGATGAAGGCGCCGATCGTGGCGATCAGGTTGTAGGCGTCGAGATCGCTGCTCCCGCCGAAGAACTTGTAGGCATCGACCACCTGGCCGTCATTGGTGCCGGCGAGCATCAGGGGGACGAAGGCGACGAGCGTTCCGAGCAGCATCGTCCAGAAGGAGAGGCGCGCCAGGGTCTCGCCCATGGTGCGCCCGGTCATCTTCGGGAACCACCAGTGCAGAGCGGCGAAGCCGCCGAAGACGGCGCCGCCGACGAGGGCGAAGTGGGTCGCCGCGGTGCTGTCGGTGGTGTGCTGGAGGCGCCAGCCGAGCGCCACCATCGAGTGGTTCATCTCGGTCGCCAGGCCGATCGCGATCGCGACGATCGCTCCTGCGGAGAAGAGCAGCGGCGCCCGCATCTTCACCGTGCCGCCGGAGAGGGTCGCGATCAGGTTGAAGAAGACCAGGCCGAAGGGGACGATCAGCGCCAGCGACATGATCATCGCGAAGTACATCCAGCCGATCCCGATTGGCGCCGTGTACATGTTCTGCATCCAGGCGAGGGTGCCGATGACGGCGATCGCGACCAGTGAGCCGATCACGGCGCCGCGGTTGAAGAGGGGCTTGCGGGCCAGGGCCGGGACGATCTCGGCGATCGCGCCGAGGGCGAAGATCAGAATCAGCATGTAGGTGCCGGTGTAGAAGATCCAGCTCAGGTGCTGCCAGAGCAGCGGCGAGCCGCCGGCGTCCCCGGCGAAGAAGATCCCGTCGAAGTTGCGGTCGATCAGCAGCATCGTGATCGCCGCCAGCATCACCGAGCCGATCACGATCAGCAGCCAGGAGCCGATCGCCGCCGCCCAGGAGAAGACGGGAAGCCGTCGCCAGGCCATTCCCGGCGCGCGCAGGCGGCGCAGCGTGACCACCAGGTCGATCGCGATCAGGACGAAGCCCAGCGTCGCCAGGCCGGTCGCCGCGGCCCAGGCGTCGACGCCGTTGTTGGGCAGGAAGGCGATGCCGGAGAGTGGGGACAGCGGGTTGACGCCGGCCTCGCTCGGGGTGAAGAGGAAGCCGGCGTAGAGAACGGTGGCGCCGGCGATGAAGAGCCAGGTGCCGATCTGACCGAGCCGCGGCAGCGCAGTTCCGCGGGCGCCGATCTGCAGCGGCGCCACGTAGTAGAAGAAGCCGAGCGCGAAGGGCACGGCGAAGAAGAAGATCGCGGTCGCGCCGTAGAGCGAGAGCATGCGGTTGAAGGTTACCGGGTTGAGGAAGGTGTTCTCGGGGATCGCCAGCTGCAAGCGCATAAGCAACAGCTCGACCACGGCGATGAACAGGAAGCCGAGGGCACCGGTGATCAGGACGCGGCCAAGGTCCTTGTGGTCGGCGCTGGTCGCGATCTCGACCCAGCGGGCGCGGCGCGGCGGAAAGCCGTCGACGACCAGCTCGGGATTGCGTCGGGGGGCGCTCATGGGGTTTCTCCGTTTTCGATCAAGCCGACGACGCGGTCCTGGGCGGCCTGGATGTCACGCTTCTGGGTCTTGATGAAGGCTTCGTATTTCGCCGGCGAGACGACTTCGACTTCGGTTCGCATCGCCCCGTATGCCTGTCCGGAGAGGGTCGCCGCCTGCCCAAAGTAGGTGCCTTCTTCGTCGGCGCGGAAGATGACGTGATTGGTCTTGCCGGGCACGGCGTCGCGCTTGCCGGCCAGGTCGGGGACGTCCCAGGTGTGGACGACGTCGGTCGAGACCAGTTCGAGCTCGACCGTGGTGTCGACCGGGACGACGAGCTTGTAATACGAGAAGGCTGCGTTCGGGTAGTCGTAGCGCCACAGCCATTGCTGCCCGGTCGTCTGGATCTTCAGCGGCTCAGAGTGGGAGACCTGGAGGCCCGCGGGGCCCGTGAGCGGCGTCTCGCGTGCCTTGTCGGTGTAGACGATGCTGAGCACGAGGATCACGGCGGCGAAAGCTCCCAGCGCCGCGCCGACACGGAGCTGGATGCGACGGCCGCCGGTTACCTGACGCGGCTCAGCGCCGCGCTCGGCGCTGTAGCGGCGCAGCACGTAGAGCAGCCCGACGACGACCGCGACGACGAGAATCGCCGCGGCGACGAAGCCAATCCAAAGCAGAGTGTCGATCTGGTCGGTGCCAGGGCTGTGAGGCGTCAAAGCGCGGCCATCCTATACTCGCCGCCCTCATGAAAGGGACCTCGCCATCTCCGGCGCTGCGCAAGGCCGTGCGTGCCGGAGCAGCTGCCGCGATCGGGGCGGCGATCGCCGTGCCCCTGCTGCGTCACAGGGCACGTATCCCTGCCCCGGTGACCGTTGCCGCCTGCGCCGGAGGCCCGCTCGGGCTGGCCGTTTTGTACCCGCGTTCCCACAAGCGCGACGTCGCCATGTACGCCTTGCAGATGTGGGCCTTCACGATGGTCCACGAGCTTCCCTACGACAATGCCGAGCGGCTTCGCGCTCGCCTTCAGGTCCGCTACCCGATCGTCGCCGACCGGGTCATCGGCCTCGGCAAGCTCCCCAACGTGCGCCTGCAGCGCGGCCTCGCCCGCCTACAGGGGGTGGGGACGCTCAACCGCTTCCTCACCTGGGCGCACTGGCTGTGGTTCCTCGAGCCCTATGTGGCGCTGGCCTTCATCCTGCTGCGCCATCCCGATCGCTTTCCCCGCGCCGCCCGCCGGCTCGCCGCGGTCTTCGACATCGGCTGCGCCGCCTACTTCGCAGTTCCGACCGCCCCGCCGTGGTGGGCCTCCGAGCAGGGCCACACCGGCGAAGAGGTGCGCCGGATCATGGTCGAGGTCGGCGAGGAAACCTGGAAATCGGCCTGGCCGGGGATGTACTCGGCGCTCGGCGGCAACCCCTGGGCGGCGATGCCCTCGCTGCACTTCGCCACCTCGGTGACGGCGGCGATCTCGCTGGCCGAGACGGGGCGGGTTGCCGGAGCCGCCGGCTGGGCCTACGCGCTGACGCTCGGCTTTGCTCTCGTCTATCTGGGTGAGCACTACGTCACCGACCTCGTCGCCGGGGCCGGGTTGGTCGCTTCGGTGCGCGGTGGGGAGCACCTCGCCGAGCCGGCCGTCCAGGCGGTGAATCGACGCCTACAAAGTCTGGAGCGCCTCGCCAACGGGTAGCTTCTCCAAGGTGTCTCCCGAGCAGCCGGCGAACGGAAACGGCGGCTACGAACTGCCGCTGTTCACGCGGCGGCGCGTTGCGCAGACGCTGCTCGTAGTCCTCGTACTGCTGATCTGCATCTATTTCCTCTTCCCGAAGCTGGTCGGGCTGGGGGATGCGCTGAGCAAGCTCAGCGAAGCCGATCCGGCCTGGATCGCGGTCGCGATCGGCTTCAACGTCATCGCGATCGGCACCTACATCGCCCTCTTCAAGGCGGTGGTGGGGGGCGACACGCTGCGCTTGCGCTGGTCGGAGACCTACGAGATCAACATGGCTGGGGTCGCGGCGACGCTGCTCTTCTCGGCCGCGGGGGCCGGCGGCATCGCCCTCACCTACTGGGCGCTGCGCAAAGCAGGGATGCAGCGGCGGGACGTCGGCCGGCGGATGGTCGCCTTCCTCGCCCTGCACTACGTCTTCTACCCGGTGGCTCTGATCGTCTTCGGCATCCTGCTGCGGACCGGTGTCCTCCCTGGCAACCACTCGGTCGAGCTGACCGTCGTGCCGGCGGCGGTCGCGGGCGTTCTGCTCATCCTCGGCGTGCTGCTGGCGCTCATTCCCCCCGACCTGGGGCGTCGGGTTGCCGCTCACGCGCGGGGGGAGCGAGCGCAATCGATCGCGGCCAACGTCGCCAAAGTGCCGGCGATCGCCGCCGAAGGGTTCAGGTTCGCGCTCAGCCTCTTCGCCCATCCCTCGCGCGGCGGCCTCGCGGTGATCGGCGCGGCGGGCTTCTGGGCGGCGAACATCGGCGTCCTCTGGGCCTCCTTCCAGGCGTTTGGAGTGGAAGTGCCGATCGCCGTCGTCGTGCAGGGCTTCTTCCTCGGCATGGTCGCCAACCTCTTTCCGCTCGCCCCGGCAGGGGTGGGGGCGGTCGACGCGGGCATGATCGGCGCCTTCGTCCTCTTCGGCATTCCCGAGGAGACGGTCTTCCCGGCGATCCTGGTCTACCGCTTGGTCGCTTTCTGGCTGCCGATCCCGCCGGGTATCGTTGCCTTCTTCCAGTTGCGCAAGCGGGTCACCCGATGGGAAGAAGAGGGCCTGCCGGTCAACCGCGGGCGGCATTTGGAAGAGGCCCCGATGCCCGCCGAGACCGACAAAGTCGCCTGACTCAGTGGTACTATAAAAAGTAAAGTATTAGACTCTCAGGCGGCAGACATGGCAGATATGAGTGAGAAGAAGATCGAGAACGTGATCGTCGTCGGCGGTGGGCCAGCCGGCTATACCGCTGCTCTCTACACGGCGCGCGCCAACTTGGAGCCCTTGGTCTTCGAGGGCTTCCAGTGGGGCGGCCAGCTGCAGAACACGACCGACGTCGAGAACTATCCCGGCTATCCGGAGGGGATCATGGGGCCGGAGATGATGAACCAGTTCCGTGCCCAGGCGGAGCGGTTCGGCACCCGCTTCGTCACCGACGACGTCGACCGGGTCGAGCTCAGCGAGGACGGCGGGGTTCACAGGGTCTTCCTCGGCGACGAGGAGCACGTCGCCAAGACCGTGATCCTGGCGATGGGGGCGGAGCCACGCCGGCTCGGCATCCCCGGTGAGATGGAGTTGAGCGGCTGTGGCGTCTCTACCTGCGGCGTCTGCGACGGAGCTTTCTTCAAGGGCAAAAAGGTGATCGTGATCGGTGGCGGAGACTCGGCGATGGAGGACGCGATCTTCGTCTCCAAGTTCGCCAGCGAGCTGACCATCGTCAACCGCCGTGACGAGTTCCGCGCCTCCAGCATCATGCGCGAGCGCGCCGCCGAGCGACCGAACATCGAGTTCAAGACCCCCTTCGTCCCCGAGGAGTTCGTCGGCGGCGGGGCCGGCAACCTCGACCACGTGCGGCTGCGCAACGCCGAGACGGGGGAGACTGAGGACTTCGGCACCGAAGGCGCCTTCGTCGCGATCGGCCACATCCCGAAATCGGAGATCGTCGTCGACCAGATCGACACCGACGAGGACGGCTACATCCGCACCGAGCCGGGCTCGACCAAGACCAACCTGCCGGGTGTGTTCGCCGTCGGGGACGTCGTCGACCACACCTACCGGCAGGCGATCACCGCGGCTGGCACCGGCTGCATGGGCGCCCTCGACGCGGAGTGGTACCTGCGCGACACCCCGCCGAGCCCCGAGGCTCACTGGCTGCCGGGCGGCGAGCCAACCGAGATCGCCCCTAAGCCCGCCTGACCGGCGCCCTAAGGTCGCCTGACCGGCGCATATCTGCGTCCTCGGTCGCTTGCGTGCAGAGCACGCGGCGCTCCCTGCGTCCTGGATCTGCTTGGTCAGGCGACCTTAGGTCAGTCGATCAATTTTTGGACTACGAAGGTCTTGCTGCCTTTGGGCGTCTGTACCTTGACCGGTTTGCCTGGCTTGGCGTCCATCAGCGCCTGGCCGATTGGCGACTCGGCTGAGAGTCGGCCGGCGCCGAGGTCGGCTTCGGTCGAGCCGACCAGGGTCCAGGTGTTGACGGCGCCTTTCTCCTCGTCGAGAACCTCGGCGGTGCGACCGAAGCCGAAGCAGTCCGCGCCACCGTCGACCTCGACCACGACCGCCGTGCGCAGTCGCTCGCGCAGCCGCTTGATCTTGGTCTCGAGGTGCGCTTGGTCTTCCTTGGCGATGTGGTACTCGGCGTTCTCCTTGAGGTCGCCTTCCTCGCGCGCGACCTTGATCCGGGCCGCCATCGCGGTCCGGGCAGGGCCTTCCAACTGCTCGACTTCCTCGCGCAGGGCGACGATCCCCTCCTCGGTGATCGGCTCCCCGCCTCCATTGGCGCCGCTCATCCCGGGCACCATTGCAGATGGGGGACGGCCAGGCCGCGATCGGGAGCTGGTCAGAGGCTGGCGAGCAGCACGCCGATGACCCCTGCGAGCACCGCGATTGCCGCGGACCAAGCGATTCGGGTCATCGTCTGATGTAGACCGAGCATCGCGGCATTCAGCCCGCGCATGTCTTCGTGTAGTTGGTTCGATTGAGAGTGGAGCCGCGCTTCGAGTCCCGCGATCTCTCCCCGAAGTTCCTTGCCCTGCTCTTTGATCTCGCCTCGCAGTTCGTCAACGCTCGTTTTGATCTCGCCGCGCAGATCATCGGTAGTCGCCTTGATCTCGCCGCGCAGGTCATCGGTAGTCGTTTTGATCTCGCCGCGCAGCTCTCTGATCTCCGACCGCAAGCCGTTGGCGGTGGCCCGCATCTCCGCGCGGGTGTCCGCGATCTGCCCTTCGACCTGGTCGAAGCGCTCGTCCATCCGGTGGGATAGATCGTCGAGACGGTCGTCTGTCCAACTCTGTCGCATTGCCTCCATATCTCCAGACTAGGGAGCCAGGTGTGACGCGTTGCTCGCAAATTGTAACTCTTTGTCGTAGTAGACGAATGTCTGACTTTGCAAGGCCCGATCGGGTCATGGGCTAAGGTCGGAGCCGAATGCCGACCTGCACGCACATCGACTCGGTCGAGTACCTCGAGCCTCCGGGCGAGGTTGCGGGCTGCGAGGAGTGCCTGAAGCTGGGGATGAGCTGGGTGCATCTGCGGATGTGCCACAGCTGCGGGCACATCGGCTGCTGCGACAACTCCCCGGGCAAACACGCGACGGCCCACTATGAGACGAGCGGGCACCCGCTGATCCGCTCCGCCGAGCCAGGCGAGGACTGGAGCTGGTGCTACGTCGACGAGGCGATGCTCCGCCTCAGCCCCTGAGGCGAGGTGCCGGGCGGTAGGCCTCGCCGTGCTGTTCGCGCAACTCCTCGAGTAGGTCGGCGGCGCGCTCCCGACCGATCAGCTCGGTCAGCTCCAGCGGTCCGCGCGGCCAGTTGAAGCCGAGGCGCATCGCCGTGTCCATATCGGTTGGCGAGCCAACCTCCTCTTCGATGGCAAAGGCCGCCTCGTTGGCGATCTGGGCGAAGAGGCGGGGGAGGACCGCCTCGGCGGCCGGGTCGATCTTGGCCAGCTCGGTCGGGTCGAGGGTGGGCGCCTCGATGCCCAAGTCGGGGTCGCGGGGGCGGTGGGGCCCATCGCCATATGAGTAGAAGCCCTCGCCGCCCTTGCGGCCGAGCAGGCCTTCGCCGACCATTCGTTCCTGGATCGCGCTCGGGCGCCAGCGCTCGGGTTCGCCGCCCTGCGCGTAGAAGGAGCGGGCGACGCTGAGGTTGACATCGAGGCCGATCAGGTCGATCAGCTCGAACGGGCCCATCCGGAAGCCGCCGCCGAGGCGGACGACGCGGTCGATCGTGGGTGGGTCGGCAATCCCCCCGGCAAGCATCCGTAGCGACTCGAGACTGAAGGGGCGGGCGAGGCGGTTGGCGATGAACCCCGGGCTGTCGTTGGCGCGGATCGGCGTGCGCCCCATGCGGCGGCCGACCTCGGCGGTTGCTTCGAGGGCGGCCTCATCCGAGTCCGCGGTGGCGACGACCTCGACCAGCTTCATCAGCGCCGGCGGGTTGAAGAAGTGCATGCCGACGACGCGCTCGGGATGGGGGACCCCCGTGGCGATCGCCGTCACCGGCAGGGAGGAGGTATTGCTGGCGAGAATTGCCTGCGGACCGCAGGCATCCGCGAGCGCGGCGAACAGCTCCCGCTTCAGCTTCAGGTCCTCGGGTGCCGCCTCGACCACCAGGTCGCATTCGCCGAGGTCGCCGAGGCTTGTCGCGGCGCCGACCCGGCCGCTTGCGGCGTCGGCTTCCTCGTCGCTCCAAATCCCCTTCGCCGCGCCTTTGGCCAGCGCCGAGTGCAGTCGCCCGATCCCGGTTTCGAGTGCCGCCGGGACGGGGTCGTGCAGGCGGGTCTCGTAGCCGCCGAGCGCCGCGATCTGGGCGATCCCGGCGCCCATCGTGCCGGCCCCGACGACACCTACCCGTTCGACAGCGGTCATTTGCCTTCGAACTTCGGCACGCGCTTCTCGAGGAAGGCCTTCATCCCCTCGACCCGGTCGTCGGTCGCCATTGCCAGCTCGTAGAGGCGCCGCTCGTTCTCGAGCCCGGCGGCGAGCGCCGTCTCCTCGGCGGCGATGACGGCCTGTTTGGCAAGCCTGGCGGCGATCGGCGGCTGCTCGGCGACCGCGTGGGCCAGTGCCAACGCCTCCTCGAGCCACTCTCCGTTTTCCGCGACTTTGTTGACGAGCCCCAGCTCGAGGCCGGTGCTTGCGTCGAAGCGGCGCCCGGTGAGCACGAGCTCCATCGCCCGCTGCTTGCCGATCACCCGCGCCAGACGCTGCGTGCCGCCTCCGCCGGGAATGATGCCGAGGGTTATCTCGGGCTGGCCGAACACGGCGGTGTCGGAGGCGACGATCATGTCGCAGGCGAGGGCCAGCTCGCAGCCCCCGCCCAGGGCGTAGCCGGAGACGGCCGCGATCGTCGGAGTTTTCACCGCCGCGAGGCGGCGCCAGAACGAAGAGGACGGGTGGGTGAGGGCTTCGGCGAAGCTGCGTTCGCTCATCGCTTTGATGTCGGCCCCGGCGGCAAAGACCTTCTCGGATCCGGCGATGACGATGCAGCGCACTTCGGGGCCGGGGTCGAGGCGCTCCAGCTCGGTGATGAGCTGGTCCATCACCTCTGGCGAGAGGGCGTTGCGAGCCTCGGGTCGGTTCAGTCGCAGCAGGGCGACGTGAGGCTCGACCAGCGAGGTCTCGACCAGATCGGCCACCTGGCTACTCGGCCTCCATCGGCGTCATCGCGTTGATCCCGGTCGCGGCGCGGCCGATGATCAATTTCTGGATCTGCGAGGTCCCCTCGTAGAGCGTCGTCACCCGGGCGTCGCGCAGGTAGCGCTCGACCGGGTAGTCGTCGACGTAGCCGGCGCCGCCGTGCACCTGGATCGCCAGGTTGGCGCATTCGACCGCCGCCTCGGTCGCGTGCAGCTTCGCCACCGAGGTCTCCATCGTGTTCGGCTTGCCTTCGTCCTTCAGCATGCCGGCGCGGTAGACCAGCATCCGCGAGGCGTCGCGCTTGACGATCATGTCGGCGATCATCTCCTGGACCAGCTGGAAACGGGCAAGCGGGACGCCGAACTGCTTGCGCTCCTTGGAGTAGGCAACCGAGGCTTCGACGCAGCCGTCGCAGATGCCGACGCAGCCGGCGGCGACGCTGTAGCGGCCGTTGTCGAGGGCGCTCATCGCGACCTTGAAGCCGTCGCCGATCTCACCCAGCATTGCGTCCTCGCCGACCTCGACGTTGTCGAGCGAGAGCTCGGCGGTGTCGGAAGAGCGCAGCCCGAGCTTGCCGTGGATCTCCTGCGTGGCGAAGCCCTCGCTTGCCGTGGGGACGAGGAAGCAGGCGAGGCCGCGGTGCTTCTTCTCGGGGTCGGTCTGGGCGAAGATCAGCGCCACCTCGGAGAAGTTGCCGAGGCTGATCCACATCTTCTGGCCGCTGATCGACCAGCCGGAGTCGGTCTTGGTCGCGCGGGTGCGCAGGTTGGCGGCGTCGGAGCCGGTGTCGGGCTCGGTCAGCCCGAAGCAGCCGAGCGCCTCGCCTGAGCAGAGCCGCGGCAGCCACTTCTGCTTCTGCTCCTCCGTGCCCCACTTCTCGATCGAGCCTGCGACCAGCGAGGTCTGCACCGAGACGACCGTGCGGGCGGAGGAGTCGGCGCGGCCGACCTGCTCGACGATCAGCCCGTAGCCGATGTAGTCGAGGCCGCGGCCGCCGTACTGCTCGGCGACCGGTGCGCCGAGGTAGCCGACCTCACCCAGCTTGCTCGCCAGCTCGCGGTCGAAGCGGGCGGCGCGGTCGTTCTCTTTGACCCGCGGGACGATCTCCTTGTCGGCGAATTCACGCGCGGTTTCGGAGATCAGGCGCTGCTCGTCGCTCAGCTGAAAGTCCATCTCACCATCGCTTTCTCGTTTGCTTCGTGGAGTTCAAAGCTCTTGTCCCAGGGTCGCGGCGAACGCCTCCTGCGCCTCGCGGGTGCGGTGGCCGGGGGCTTCGGCCAGGGCATTGCCGTCGATTGCGGAGACGGCTTGGATCTCGCGGGTGGTCGAGGCGAGGAAGGCCTCCTCGGCGGCGCGAAGGTCGTCGACCGACCATGCTCCCTCCTCGACGTCGAGCGCCTTGACCAGACGGTCGCGGGTGATCGACTCGAGCACGCCGACGTCGAGGGCGGGCGTGCGCAGCTCCCCCTCCGCGGAGACCCAGAAGATCGCCGAGGTGGGTGGCTCGAGCACGGTGCCGTCGGGCTGGACCAGGACGGCCTCGTCGGCTCCCTGCTCTTTAGCCAGCCGCGTTGCCTGCATGTTGGCGGCGTAGGAGAGCGACTTGACGCCGTTGAGGATCACGGTCGGGGAATAGGTGACGGTGGCGAGGCGCAGCGTCTCGGCGTGGGCGGGGATCGGCTCGACCGCGGCGATACGGCGACCGCCGCGGGTGACGATCAGGCGCAGCTGGCCATCGGGGCCGCCCGCCTCGGTCAGCAGCGCGTCGATCTCCCGCTCGAGCGCGGCCCGGTCGAACTCGAGCCGGATAGCGGCGGAGGAGCGCTCCAGCCGGTCCAGATGGTCTCCGAGCGCGAAGGGCTTGCCCTCGTAGAGCCGGATCACCTCGAAGGCACCGTCGCCGCGGTAGAGCCCATCGTCCTTCATAGGCACCATCGCCTCGGCGGTGGCCGTCACTCGCCCGTCGACGCTGGCTAGCTCTTCGAGTCCGGTCATCGCGCGCGAGGCTATCTGAACTTCTGTCGCTCTCTTATGCCTATAGGGATCAAAAGGCGACAGAAGTTGCCGAAGCGGCCCTCAGATCGCTTCGAACACCGTCGCCAGGCCCTGGCCTACGCCGACGCACATGGTGGCGATGCCGTAGCGGCCCTTGCGGCGGCGCAGCTCGCGGATCAGGGTGCCGGTGAGGCGGGCGCCGGAGCAGCCGAGGGGGTGGCCGAGGGCGATCGCGCCGCCGTTGACGTTGAGCCGGTCCTCTTCGATGCCGAGCTCGCGGGCGCAGGCGAGGACCTGGGAGGCGAATGCCTCGTTCAGCTCGATCAGGTCGATCTGCCCGAGGTCGAGACCGGCCGCGGCGAGGGCGCGGGGGACGGCGACCGCGGGGCCGATCCCCATGTAGGCGGGGTCGACGCCGGCGACGCCGCTGGCCAGGACCCGTGCCAGCGGCTCGGCGCCGAGCTTCTCGACTCCGGCCGCGGAGGCGACCAGCAGGCAGGCGGCACCATCGTTGAGGGTCGAAGCGTTGCCGGCGGTGACCGTGCCGCCCTCGCGAAAGGCGGATCGGAGCTTTGCCATCTTCTCCAGCGAGGCGTCGGGGCGCGGTCCCTCGTCCGCCTCGACCGAAACCGTCTCGCGCCGTCCCTTGGGGGCCTCGATCGGCACGATCTCCTCTGCGAACAGCCCGGCCTCGGCGGCGACGACCGCGCGCTGGTGACTGCGCAGGGCGAAGGCGTCCTGGTCCTCGCGGCTGATCCCGTAGCGCTCGGCGACGTTCTCGCCGGTCTCGCCCATCGATTCGGTCGAGACGCCCAGCTCGGCCATGCGAGGGTTGACGAAGCGCCAGCCCAGGGTCGTGTCGTGCATCGTCTGCTCGCCGCGGGGCAGACCCTGCTCGGGCTTGCCGACGACCCAGGGAGCCCGGCTCATCGACTCGACCCCGCCGGCCAGGTAGAAATCGCCCTCGCCGAGCTTGACCGCGCGGGCGGCGCAGTTGATCGCCTCCAGGCCCGAGGCGCAGAGGCGGTTGACGGTGGCCCCCGGAACGCTGTCGGGCAGGCCGGCGAGCAGCGCCGCCATCCGCGCGACGTCGCGGTTGTCCTCGCCCGACTGGTTGGCGGCGCCGAAGTAGACGTCGGTTATCTCGGCCGGATCGACCCCGGTGCGCTCGACGACGGCGCGGACGACGTGGGCGGCGAGATCGTCGGGGCGCACGTTGGAGAGCGCGCCGCGATAGGAGCCCATCGGCGTACGGACCGCGTCGACTATGTAGGCGTCAGGCATTGCGCTCCATTAAATGCGACATCGGATTGCGGCGTATCCTCAGCGGCATGGGTTTCGTCCTCCTCACCGTCGCCATGCTGGCCGCGATCATCGGGGTTCTGCTGCTGATCGGCCACTTCTACCAGGGCAGCAGCGCCGAGCTGGTCGACTGGAAGCCGACGCGCAGCCCCGAAGTCGAGGCGCAGAACGAGATCGACGACGTGCGGCAGATGCTCGAGGCGCAGAACGAGATGCGCCGCCGCCGCGGCGCCGACGAGATCGACGAGAGAAAGCTGCGAGCCGAGGTCGAAGAGGAGGAGCTGGAGCGGCTCCGCCGCAACCCGTCCGAGTTTTGAGGGCCTGTCCTCTGTGGCGCGGGCTCTGATCGTCGGGTGTGGCTGTCGGGGGCGGCAGCTCGGGGGGCGATTGCTCGCCGAGGGCTGGCAGGTGCGTGGGACGAGCCGCCGCGAGGAGGGCCTCGCGGCGATCGAGGCAGCCGGGATCGAGCCCGCTCTCGCCGACCCCGACGATCCCGGCACGGTGCTCGATCTGGTCGGCGACGTGGCCGCGGTGTACTGGCTGCTCGGCTCCGCCGAGGGCCCCGCCGAGAACCTCGAGGCGATTCACGGCCCGCGGCTCGAACGCTTCATGGAGCGGCTGGTCGAAACGCCGGTGCGGCGTTTCGTCTACGAGGCGGATGGCAGCGTTGGCTCCGCGATCCTCGAGCGGGGGAGCTCGATCGTGCGGGCGGCGGGCGAGCGCTGGCGCATTCCAGTCACCGTCGCCGGCCAGGGAATCGATATAGCTAAACTCGGATAGGAATTAAGGCAATACGCCGAAAGCGAAAGGAGCTGGTCCGATGGCGCTGCAACTTGGCGACGTAGCACCCGATTTCGAGGCTGAGACGACCGAGGGGCGGATCAAGTTCCACGACTGGATCGGCGACTCCTGGGCGGTGCTGTTCTCCCACCCGAAGGATTTCACCCCGGTCTGCACGACGGAGCTCGGTTACATGGCGAGCATCGAGCCCGAGTTCGCGAAGCGAGGCGTGAAGATCATCGGCCTCTCGATCGACCCGCTCGACCGCCACGAGGAGTGGGCGAAGGACATCGCGGACACGCAGGGGACGGCGCCGAACTACCCGATCATCAGCGACACCGACTTCAACGTCGCGAGGCTCTACGGGATGTTGCCGGGGGACGTCTCGGGCAGCGCCGAGGACCGCACGCCGGCCGACAACCAGACCGTCCGCAACGTCTTCGTCATCGGCCCCGACAAGAAGATCAAACTGATCCTCGTCTACCCGATGACCACCGGGCGCAACTTCGACGAGGTCCTGCGCGTGATCGACTCGCTGCAGCTCACCGCCAAGCACAAAGTCGCCACCCCGGCCCAGTGGCAGCAGGGCGACGACGTGATCATCGCCGGCTCGGTCTCCAACGACGAAGCCAAAGAGACCTACCCGGATGGCTGGGAGGAGCCCCGCCCGTACATCCGCATCGTGCCCCAGCCGGGGAAGTCCTAGCCGAGGCGTTCCAGTAGATCGCCGAGGATCCGCGCGGTAGCTCCCCAGATCAAGTGCCCCTCCACCTCGTAGGTGGGGGTGTGGATGGGGACGCCGCGGCGGATCAGGCGGCGCATCGCGTAGCCCTCGCGAAGGACCTCCAGCGAGAAGGTGAGGACGGTCTCCACCTCGCTTGGATTGGGTGCCAGGTCCAGGTCGCCCGGGTGGGGGATCCTGCCGACGAAGGGGTGGATCCGGTAGCCGGTGACGAAGGTGCCGGTCGTGGGCAGCTCTTCGCCGAGCTCGACGACTGCCGGGTCGAGGCCGATCTCCTCCTCGGCCTCGCGTAGCGCGGTGGTGGCAAGGTCGGCGTCGGCGTCGTCCTTGCGCCCGCCGGGAAACGAGATCTCGCCGGCGTGACGGCGCAGGTCGGCGCGGCGCTCCGTGAAGATCAGCCCCGGCTCCTCCGGCCACCCGTAGAGGGGCAGGAGCACCGCCGCGTCGGTCAGATGATCACCTGAACCGTGCCGCCATCCACCGACCAGGCGGCGCCGGCCACGTAGGAGGCGCGCTCGGAGCAGAGGAAGACGATCGCGGCGGCGATCTCCCCGACCTCGGCGAGGCGCCCGATCGGCCGCTTCGCGCCGGCTTCGGCCAGCGCCTCCTCGCGGCTCCCGGTGCCGGACATGCGGTGCGACTGGTCGAGCAGCCCGCCGGGCTCCATCCACATCTCGGCCTCGACCGGGCCGGGGCAGATCGCATTGACGAGGACGCCCTGCTTGGCGTAGCGGTCGGCGAAGAGGCGGGAGAGGGACAGCTCGGCCGCCTTGGCGACGGAGTACTCGGGCATCGCCGCCGAGGGTCGCTTGCCCGCGGTCGAGCAGACGTTGACGATCCGTCCCCAGCCCCGCTCGGCCATCGCGGGGGCGGCCGCCCGCATCGCCCGCAGGGGTGCCATCACGTTCAGCTCGTACTGGGCGTACCAGTCCTCGTCCGGGACGTCGTCGAGGTGTCGCCACTGGGCGGCACCGGCGTTGTTGACCAACACGTCGACGACGCCGAAATGCTCGTTCGCCGTCGCGACCATCCGCTCAGCGGCGCCTTCATCGGTGACGTCCAGGGCCAGCGCCTCGGCGCGTCCTCCCGCCTCGGCCCCCGCGTTAGCCGCCTCCTCCCGCGCCGCCTCGAGACGCTCCTCGTTGCGGCCTATCAGCAGGACGCTCGCGCCCTCGCCGCAGAGCAGCCGCGCGGTCCCCTGTCCGATCCCGCGGCTGGCGCCGGTGACGACGCAGGACCGTCCTTTCAGCCCGAGGTCCATGGCTGCTACTCGCTTGCCGTGGTGCCGCTGGTCGCGTCGTCACGGAGCAGCGGTTTGCCGGCTATCAGGTCCGCCGCGCGCTCGGCGACGGCGATCGTCGGCGCGTTGGTGTTGCCGCTGGGGATGATCGGGAAGACCGAGGCGTCGACTACCCGCAGTCCGTCGATTCCGCGCACCTTCAACTCAGGATCGACAACCGCGTCGCCGTCGGAGCCCATCCGGCAGGTGCCGATCGGGTGGTAGAGGAGCTCGACGCGGTTGCGCAGGTCGTCGGCCAGGTCCTCGTCGCTGTCGACGTCCGTCCCCGGGAACAGCTCCCGGCCGAGCACCGAGGCGAATGGCTCGGCCGCGGCGATCTCCCGTGCGAGGCGCGCTCCCGCAACCAGGGCGGCGACGTCCTCGGGCTCGGCCAGCGAGTTGGTGAGGATGCGCGGCTTGGCGGACGGGTCGGCGGAGCGCAGCCGCACCCAACCGCGGCTGCGCGGGGCGACCAGGGCCGGGCCCATCGTGATCGCGTGCCCGTCGTATTCCTGGAAGCCGTTGTCGACGAAGTAGGCGGGGGCGAAGTGGAACTGGAGGTCGGGCTGGGCGAGGCCGGGCCTACTGCGCACGAAGGCGAACGCCTCGGCGACCGAGGAGGACAGCGGGCCGCTGCGCCGCAGCAGGTACTCGAGCATCGCCTTGGGGCTCTCGGCGTCGGCAAGGGTGCCGCCGCCCGGAACGTCCCAGACCGAGGTCTGGTAGGGGTGGTCCTGGAGGTTTTCGCCGACGCCGGGCAGGTCGGCGATCACCGAAATGCCGAGCTGCCGCAGCTGCTCGGCCGGGCCGATGCCGGAGAGCATCAGCAGCTGCGGCGAGGCCAGCGCGCCGGCGGAGAGGATCGTCTCGCGCTCGGCCGTGGCCACCTGCTCCCGACCGCGGCGGCGGTAGCGGACCCCGGTCGCGCGGCCGTCGTGGACCTCGATGCCGAGCACTTGGGCACCGGAGACGACGGTGAGGTTCTCGCGCCCCTGCGAGGGGCGCAGGTAGGCGTCGGCGGTGCTCCAGCGCCGCCCGCCCCGCTGGGTCACCTGGACGAGCGCGGCGCCGTCCTGCTCGTGACCGTTGTAGTCGGCGATGCGGGGAATGCCCGCCTCCGCGCAGGAGTCGAGGAAGTGCCTGGTGAGGCGGCGCGGCGAGCGCTCGTCCTCGACCCGCAGCGGGCCGTCGATCGCATGGTGCTCGGACTTCCCGCGGGAGTTGTCCTCGGCCCGCAGGAAGTAGGGCCTGATCCCGTCCCAGTCCCAGCCGGTGGCGCCGCCGGCGGCCCACTTCTCGTAGTCGAGCGGGTGGCCGCGGACATAGAGCATCGCGTTCATCGAGCTGGAGCCGCCCAGGCCTTTCCCACGCGGCACGTAGATCGAGCGGCCGTTGCAGTGGGGCTCGGGCTCGGTGCCGAGATCCCAGTCGCGCTTGCTTTTGAACTGTTTGGCGAAGGCCGCAGGGATCTTCACGTTGGGATGGCGATCGCTGCCGCCGGCCTCGATCAGGAGGACGTCGACGCTCGGGTCTTCGCTGAGCCGGGCGGCGAGCACGCAGCCGGCGGAGCCGGCGCCGACGATCACGTAGTCAGGCACCGGGAAGCCCCTCGATCCGGTCGGAGACGACGACCTTGGTCTCGCCCGTCAGCAGCTTGTGGACCGGGCACTTGGCGGCGACCGCGAGCAGGCGCTGCCGCTGCTCCTCGCTCAGCCCGTCAGGCAGGCGCAGGGTCACCGCAAACGAGAGCGGCGCGAAGTCTTCGTACTCGACGTCGACGTCGACCTCGACCGCGCCGACGTCCCACCCCTTGCGCGCCGCGTACATCTCGATCGTCACCGCGGTGCAGCCGGCGAGGCCGGCCGCGACCAGGCGGGTGGGGGAGGGGCCGGCGTCGGTCCCACCTTCGACGAAGGCGGGCTCGTCGACGACGATCGTGTGACCGCCCTCGATCTCGACGTCGTGGACGTATCCCTCGCGGCGACGGGCTACGACCTTCATTGGTGCCCTGTCTCGCAACGTGTGGTCGAAAATGACGGCCCCAGATCGCCGCCATACGGCGTCCTCAGTCGTCCTAATAGCGCTGCTATTCGGACTTCCTGCGTCCTTGTCTGGCGACGCCTGGCCCGCGTCATTTCCTGACCCACGTTACGAGACAGGGCACCTTCAGGCCTTGCGGCGGCCCTCGAACAGCGCCGGCTCGTCGACGTCGGCAAAGCGGGCCATCGCGTAGGCGAGGTCTGAGGCCCGGTTGACGAAGTGGATCACCGTCTCGCCGGCCAGCTCGCCGCCCTCGTTGAGGGCGCTGATGCGGCGCTCGGCGCGGCGGATCGTGGTGCGGGCGACGTCGAGCTGGGCGGAGAGCTGGTTGCCGCCGGGAATCACGAACTGCGGCGGCAGCTCGACCCGGTCCATGTAACGGTCGATCGCTTCCTCCAGCTCGACGACCATCTCCTCGGTGGTGCGGCTCACCCCGTCTTCGAGTCGCTCGGCGGCCTCCGGCGCGGTCGCCAGCTCGGCGCCGGCGACGAAGATGTCGTCCTGGAGGCGAAGCAGGTCGGCGGCCAGCTCGGCCTGCTCGGCTCCGCAGAGCGCGCGGGCCACACCGAGCTGGGAGCAGGCTTCGTCGAGCGCCCCGTAGGCCTCGGTGCGTCCATGGTGCTTGGGTATCCGGCCGCCGTACCAGAGGGAGGTCGTGCCGTCGTCGCCCTTCTTGGTGTAGATCTTCACCACACGCCCATCCTAAGGGCGCTCAGGCTCAGCCGACCGGATTGAAGACCAGGCCGGTCAGAACCTTGGGGAAGAAGTAGGTCGACTTTGGCGGCATGTTCTCGTCGCTCTCGCAGATCGCCTTGACCTGGTCGACGGGGATCGGGCGGAGGATGAAGGCGACGTCGTAGGTACCGTCCTCCAACAGGGCCAGCGAGCCCTCGACGCTCTTCGAGTAGCCGAGCCCTCGCTTGGCGAGGATGTCGTCTTCGCTCAAGCCCGCGATGCCCTCGAGCACGAGCGTCTCGAGGATCGCCGCGTCGAGCCGTCGGTAGGCCTCGGGCTTGCCCGCCAGCTGCTCGTCCAGCGCGGTGATCGCGCTGTCCTTGAGCCGCAGGCGGTAGCCGCGTTCGTGGAAGGAGTCGTAGAGGCCGAAGACGCCGACGCCCTCCTCGCCGAGCGGGTCGAGCTGCTCGACCGGCACCTCGGTCGCCTCGAACAGCTCGCGCAAGCCCTCGCCGAGGCGACGCTGGCGCTCGGGGTCGTCGCCGAGCCCGGAGAGCAGCCGGTGGGTCGGGAAGACGGTGAGGCCGGGGTCGCCGAGCCCGGTCAGCGCCATCAGGGTGAAGTTGTGATCGCCCTCGCCGCCGATCTCGTCGCGATAGGCGATCGCCGTCTCGTAGCGGTGATGGCCGTCGGCGATCAGCAGCTGGGCGCTGGAGAGCAGCTCGGTGACCTCGCCGAGAACCTCCGGGACGCCCACTCGCCAAACGCGGGTGACGGTGCCTCCTTCGTCGGTGGCTTCCCCCCAGGGATCTTCGGCTTCGACGGTCGGCGCGACCAGCGGCCACGGGTCCTTGGTGCTGAGCGAGAAGATCGGCGAGAGGTTGTGGCGGGTGGCGCGGGTGAGGTCGAGGCGATCCTTCTTTGGGCCGGGCAGGGTGCGCTCGTGGGGCAGGACCTGGCCGGTGGAGAAGTCCTCGACGCGGACCCGGGCGAGGATGCCGTGGCGCGTGCGGGGGGTGCCGTCGGGGCCGGTGTAGTCCTGGGTCATCGCCCAGATCGCCGGCTCGGCATCGGCGACGAGAGCTCCCGCCTGACGCCACTCCTCCATCGTCCGCGCCGCCCGCTCGTAGGGGTCGTCGTCGGTCTGCTGCGGCCCGGTCTCGCCGTAGGGTTTGGGCAGATCGATCGCGACGGCGTTGTAGGGGGAGCGCCCCAGCAGCTCCGTCCGCATCTCGGCGTCGATCACGTCATAAGGCGGCGCCGCCACGTCCTGGAGGGACCCGACCACCCCAAGGTCGTAGTGGGTCGCATGGATCGGGCGCACGTCGGCCATCGGGGGCGGAACCTAACGGTTGCCGCCCCCTCGTGTCGGCAAGCCCAGATAGCTCTAAGATCGCTTTAGCGGGGCGTGGCGCAGCCTGGTAGCGCGCGGCCTTTGGGTGGCCGAGGTCCTCGGTTCGAATCCGGGCGCCCCGATACAACGATAGATTCCTACTGCCTCGGAGTCGGCAGTACCTAGGGATTCCTGGGTGCACTCTGCCTTTCCGAACGTTGGGCTCGGCAACCTTGTCCTCGGTGCGCTCGTCCAGCGCTGTCTTATGAAGGGTCTTCGGATTTCTGACTTGCTTCGACAGCCCGCTTTAAGTCAGCCATCTCCGGTGCATCCAGCGATCCGGCCATGAAGTCGGAAAGCACCGCCCCGCCGCTGGCCACGGTCGGCCCGTACACGATCCCTTCGCGGTCGTCCGGAGCCAGATAGAGGAAAGTCTGCACACGCTCCTCGGCTGGCGCGGCCATCAACATTCCGCTGCTCTCTCCGCCAATGGACTCGCGGGGCAACACCGTGATCAAGAGGCCGCGCCCGACGGCCTTATTGCGAGATGCAACCTTGCGGGTGAGCTCGCCGAGAATGTAGCTGGCGCCGTGAGCGAAATTGACGGTGGCAGGGTCGAGGGAGGCTAATGCGGCGTTGAGTTCTGCCTGCTCCTCAGTCGTCAGATCTTGCCCGTCCCACCAAACCATTGCGCTGGCAGGGTCTTGCAACCTCTCAAACACGATTCCGAATTCATCATTGGCCGAGCCCCCGGCCGAGAAATTCCCAATTCTGACCATGTGGGGCATGAGCTCACTCTCGCTGTTCTCGCGGCCCCAGCCGACACCGACACCGACAAAGGCGTGCCTTCTTAGCTCCTTGTCAATCCTGGAAATCCGAGGACCTTTGAAGTAATCGGTCCCTCGTTGGGGCAATGGCTCGAAACAAGCCGTCTTGGCTCTGCTGCTCGACTGGCGTCTCCTCTTCCCACTTTCCTATTGCCCTCGCCAGCCACAGGTCAGTTCGGTGCTCGACGCCCAGATTTCCAATTCCGGTAAAGGCGAAAGCGTTCAAGTGGGGCCCATAGCACGGACTTGTTGCTCTCATCGTCAATTCGCTGGACATCCCCGTTAGGTTCAAACCATACGAAGCGCCGATCAGAGACCTGGATCGCATAGTTCCAACTCAAAAGGCTCAACACCAGGGTCATCTCGGCATTGAAGCACGGCTCCGAGGTCGGCAAAATCGAGATTGGATGCGTTCGCGATGCCGATTGGCCCTTCGCCAATGCGTAGCACGATACGTGCTACGCTAGCGTTGTGAGTCGATCCCTTCACGTGCGTCTGGATGACACCTCGGCTGCAGCACTGAGAGTTGTGCGGGGGGATGCGAGCAGCGATTCAGAGGCTGTCCGCACTGCCCTTCGGGAGGCGGCTTCAAGGCGCCGATCGCGATCCTCCATCGCCAAAGAGGTCGAGCGACTGGCCGCAGATGATGCAGATCGAGCCGAGATGCGGGTGGTTCGGGAGCAGATGGCTGAACTCGCACCCGAAACGCTCGACTGAAGGTGGTCCGCGGCGAGGTCTTTCGCCTCCCTTCCCCTCGAGGCGCACGGGGGAGAGAGCAACCCGGTGCCCGCTACGCGGTCATCGTCCAGGCCGACGAGTTCATGGGGTTGAGCACGACCTTGGTCTCGCCGACCTCGACGAGCGCTCGTCCGGCGACTTTCCGGCCGGTGATCACCCTGGAGGGGCGGGAGACACAGGTCCTCGTCGAGCAAAGCACGATGGTCGACCCTCAGCGCCTAGGGCGCTCGGCTGGGCGCCTCGACGCCGATGAGCTTCGGGCCGTTGACGATGCCCTTGTTCTGGTCTTAGGTCTTTGACGGACCAAACCATGGATCCGGCCGATGAGCCGATTCGCGTTGTTGCATATGACCCTCAATGGCCCATTCGCTTCGAGCGCGAGCGAGCTCTTCTGGAGCAGGCGATCGGGCCCTGGGTCGTCGGGGGCATCCATCACGTCGGCAGCACGGCCGCTCCAGGGCTTGACGCCAAGTCGGTCGTCGACATCCTGGTCGGCGTCGAGGACCTGGAGGCCTCGCGCGCATGCTTCGAGCCCTTGGGCGAGCTCGAGTATCTCTACGCTCCCTACTTGCCTGAGGAGATGCACTGGTTCTGCAAGCCGGATCCGCGCCGCCGCACCCATCACCTCCATCTCGTTCCGTGCAACTCGCCCCGCTATCGAGATCAGCTTGCCTTCGCGATTACCTGCGCTCAAACCCCGCGAAAGCCCGCGACTACGCGGAGCTGAAGCACCGACTGGCCGCGCGTTTCGAACGGGACCGCGAGGGCTACACCGACGCGAAGGCCGACTTCATCCAACGCACCTTGCGGCACCCTCACCAGCGGCGATAGCGACGGAACACCGGGAACTCGCTACCGAGCGCGAGTACCGCCAAAGCCATCAGGCCGGCCAGCATCACGAACGCCGCGGTTTCAGGATTCGAATGAATCGGACCGACGCTGGGGCCGGCCGAGGGTTCGTCGTCCTTCGAGGCATCCTCTTCGGCGAGAACGCCGATGTGCGGCGAACCGATCGCGGTCGGCTGCAATCCCGAGATCGCGGGCAGGAGTCCGACGAAGAGACGAGGCCCCGTCAGCGATCCGAGGCCCAAGGCAGCGAAGGCCCTTCCGACCAGCGCCCTGCCGATGTGGCCAAGGCTGACAGCTGGCCAGACATGAACGAACCAATGGCGAAGAGCTGTCCCAGGGCTCACGGTGGGCGGGCTCGCGCCGGCCCCGCGGCCCGAGTCGGCCGGGGATCCGCTCGACTTCTCAGCAGCGGATGGGCCAGGGGTGGTGCTCACTGCCGCATCTGAGGCAGCCTCAGGCGAGGCGGTCTCCTCCGCGGAGGAAGAGCCGAGGTCTGGCGTAGAGCCGTGCGGAACGTGAGGAGCGCTCGGTGGGGAGGGAGGCTTCACGGTCGGTGGCAACTTGGGGGCAGGGATCGCTTCAGGGACAGTGGGAAGGGAGGCCGGTGGCGTCTTCACGGGGGGCTGCGGCGTGCTTACCGGAGGAGACGGCAAAGGTGGGACCGCCGGACTCGTCACCGCGGGCGGGACCGCAGTGCTCACGACTCCTTCCACCACGGCTTTCGAGCCTTCCACCACTTCGCCCAACGGATTCGCCGAGGCGCCGATCGGGGCCAGGATCGCCGTCAGCGCAGCGCAGATTCCCACCGCCGCGGCAACCTTCCCGCCTCTGGCGGCAGCACAACCTGAGGCTTTTTTACCTGAGGCTCTTTTGTCTCTGTGCGATCCAACGCCCACAGATTGCCTCCGAAAGAAGTCTGAGTACTACTTAGCTTTTGTCGCGATTCTGGACGGCTGTTACCCAGTTTTTGGACGGATATTCATAGGTCCCGATTGGATCTTGCAATTCCGTGGAGCACGGGCCGCCCTCCAGCGAATGTGACGAGGCGTGATTCACGAGATCCCTGGAAATGCCGATAGCGCAGGCATGGAGGGGCACGCTGGAAGTCCACGACGCCGCGAACGGGTCGTCTTCGAAACCGACCGACACCTCGTCGTCGGCAACGTGACGCTGCCCCCCGAGGGCTATCAGAGCCGTTTCTCAGACGCGGTCAACCGAGCCGACGTCGCCTTCATCCCGCTGCTGGAGGTCGAGATCACGCCGCTTGCCGGCGGCGAAGCCGTGCGGCGTCCCTTCATCGTTCTCGCCAAGGAGCACATCAGGCTCGCCTACCCCGTGGACGACGCCGAGGCGCCCCGCTCGCGGTAGAGGTTTGAGTCGCATAGCGGTCGAAAGCTCGACCGCGCGTGTGTCTAGATCGCTTCGCGCCGGCGCCTGCCGCCGCCGGCGAAGGCGCCGATGTCGATCAGGAAGGCGAGCACGACGATGAACCACTCGAAGCCGTTGACCCCGTTCGAGGACGCCCACATCGCGGCGTAGGCGAGGGTGGTCCAGGGCAGCAGGAAGAAGCCTAGGAAGGGGACGAGCCAGCTGTCGAAGGCGCGGCTGAGCAGGTCGCTGAACAGAAAGAGCAGGAACAGCGCCAAGCGCGGTGAGATCAGCGCGAAGAGAAGGACGAAGCAGCCGATGCCTGAACGCTACCTTGTATCCATGCTCTTCAACCGCCAGAAGGCACAGATGCCCGCCCCCGAGGACGCGCTGCCGGGGCGCAGCGAGCCCGCCTTCGACGTCCCCGAGCGTCACGCAGCGCTGGACGCGCCGCTCAAGCCTCCTTTCCCCGACGGAGTCGAGACCGCCTACTTCGCGCTCGGCTGCTTCTGGGGGGCCGAGCGACTGTTCTGGGTCCTCGACGGCGTCTACACGACCGCGGCCGGCTACATGAACGGGACCACCCCGAACCCGACCTATGAGGAGGTCTGCTCGGGCAGGACCGGCCACGCCGAGGCGGTCATGGTCGCCTTCGACCCGCAGCGGATCGCCTACGCCGATCTGCTCAAGGTCTTCTTCGAGGAGCACGACCCGACTCAAGGGATGCGCCAGGGCAACGACATCGGCACCCAGTATCGCTCGGGCATCTACTTTGCCAACGACGCCCAGAAAGCGACGGCGGAGATGGCGCTGCGGGCATACGACGAGGCGCTGCGCGCCGCCGGCCACGAGCCGATCACGACCGAGGTCGAGCCCGCCGGGCCTTTCTACTACGCCGAGGACTACCACCAGCAGTACCTGCACAAGGTGCCGAACGGCTACTGCGGGCTCGCCGGCACCGGCGTCTCCTGCCGCATCCCGGCCGCCGCGGCTGACTAGCCCCTCGCCCGGCGTGGCGAATAGCATCCGCCGCTTGTGACGCCCTCCTTCGGCTCCTACATCGGTGGCTGCCTGGCGACGATCGGCATCGTCTCGGCGCTCGGCCTCGGCGGCTACTGGCTGCGGCGCTGGATCGTGCCCGAGTTCTCCGGCGCGCTCGCCCGGCTCGGCGACGTGACGCTCGCGGTCGCTCTGCTGGTCATCGCGCTCGAGCTGCTCGGCACGTTGAGCATCCTGCGGCTGGGCTGGATCGTCGTCGTCTGCATCGCGATCGGCCTTGGCGCCGCCTGGCTCGGCCGGCGCATGGCGCCGCGAGTCGCGGGCGAAGTCGCGGCGCCGCGGGTGCAGACAGTCGCCCTCCTGATTGCCCTCGGCGTCGCCTCCTTCACCGTCGCCGAGTGGACCTTCCCCTCGCAGCTCAGCCTCGACTACGGCATGTTCGGCGGCGACACGACCTGGTACCACATGCCCTTCGCCGCCCGGATCGCCCAGGAAGCGTCGACGGTCCACCTCCACTACACCGACCCGCTGCGCCTCGCCGCCTGGTTCTACCCGCAGAGCTCGGAGCTGATCCACGCGGCCGGGATCGTCGTCTTCAAGACCGACTGGCTTTCGCCGCTGATCAACCTGATCTGGCTCGCCATCGCTCTGCTCGCCGCCTGGTGCGTCGGCCGTCCCTACAAGGTCGGGCCGGCGACGCTGGTCGCGGGGGCGATCGTGCTCGACGCCGGGGTGATGATCGAAACCCAGCCGGGGGAGGGGCGCAACGACATCATGGGGCTCGCCTTCCTGATCGCCTTCGCCGCCTTCCTGATCAACGGCCATCAGCGCCGGGCACCGGAGGAGGGCGCGGTCCAGGACGCGCCCGAGCACGATGCGCCTCTGCTCGACAAGGGCCCGTTGATCCTTGCCGGCGTCGCCGCCGGCCTCGCCGCCTCGGTCAAGCTCACCTTCCTCGTCCCGGTCGTGGCGATCTGGCTCGGGGTCGTCGTCTTCAGTGGTCCGGGCAGGCGACTGACGACGGCCTGGGTGCTCGGCCTCTCCACCTTCGTGGTCGGCGGCTACTGGTACGTGCGGGCGGCGATCAAGACCGGTGGGAATCCGATCCCGTCGACCGGCTTCGGGCCGCTGCACCTGCCCCGGCCCGATCAGATGCCGCTCGATCCGCGGCCGCGCTTCGCCGTCTCCCACTACCTGACCGACCCGACCATCTACCGGCGTTGGTTCTTCCCCCAGCTGGACAACGCCTTCGGCCCGCTCTGGCCGCTGATCCTGATCGTCGCCGTTGCCGCCGCCGTCTTCATCGCGGTGCGCTCGCGCAACCGGATCCTGCGGGTGATCGCCGCCGCGGCGCTGCTTACCGCTCTCGTCTACGTCTTCACCCCGCTTACCGCCGCCGGGCAGGAGGGTTCGCCGACGGGGTTCTTCACCAACACCCGCTACCTCGCCCCGGGCCTGGTCTTGGCAATGACCCTGTTGCCGATCGCCCGGCCGCTGCGCGCGCCCGATTCGCGCGCCCGGCTGACGTTGTACTTCTTGGTCGCGGTCTACGCGATCACGGTGCTGACCACGCCCCGCTGGTACCCCGGCTACATCGTCGGCACCGTCTTTCTCACCCTCGCGCTGGTCTGGGCCCCTTCCGCGCTGGCCCTGTTACGTGGGCGGCGCGCGGCCAGCCGTACCTACGTCGCCGTGGCCGCCGCTGGCGTGCTGCTGCTCGCCGTCGTGCTCGGCCGGGCGCAGGAGGTCCAGTACTACAACCAGCACTACACGCGCGTCACTCCGTTCCTGCAGGACGGCGGGCCGCGCAAGGCCTACACCTTCGCCCGCGAACGGCATGGGGCGAGGATCGGGATCGCCGGCTCGGGCGAGATCTTCTTCGGCCAGTACGGCTTCTACGGCGCCAACCTCGACAACTACGTCCAGTACATCGGTGCCGAAGGGCCCGATGGCACCTACCGGCTGGCGACCACCTGCCATCAGTTCCGTCGCCTGATCAACGAAGGCGAATACGACTTCCTGATCACCAGCAAGGCGACCCAGGACTCTCCCGACGCCGAATACTGGTATCCGGTCTACGCCTGGCTGAAAACCGACCCCGCGCTGGAACTCGTGATCGAAGAGCCGGAGATAACCCCGCAGCCCGACTACGTCTTCAAGGTCAAGGGCAAGCTCGACACCAGCTGCGCCGACGTCGGCCACAAAGGCTGACGCACTCTTTTAAGCCGGCGTCAGGGCGTGCTTGCGGACCAGCGTCGCGGAGCGCTCCGGCTGCTCCCACCAGAACATGTGGCCGACGTCCTCCAGCAGCTGCGGCTCGACCGAGAGCAGCGCCGCGATCTGAATCCCGTTGTTGACCCCGAGCAGCCGGTCGACGGTGCCATGGATGACCTGGGTGGGGACTTCGACCCCGGCGAGCCGGGTGCTGGTGTCGTGGGCGGCACAGGCCTTCATCTGTTGGAGGATCACCTCGCGTGGCGCGGGCAGCGCACCTCCCATCTCACAGAATGCCGCGAAACGAGCCTCGTCCTCGCGGAAGGCGGGGGAGAGGTTGATTTCCCACATCGCGCGGAAGACCTGCTCGCGCTCCCCCGACGCCATCGCTGCCGCCAGCATCTGCAGATCCGCGGGAGCCATCAGCGTCCCCTCCGGACCGCCGCAGTAGGTCGCGCCCAGGGTGAGGCTGCGAATCCGCTCGGGGTGGGCGAGCGCGAGCTCCTGGGCGATCATCCCGCCCATCGAGATGCCGACGACGTGAGCGCGCTCGATCTCGAGCGCGTCGAGCAGCGACGCGGTGTCGCCGGCCAGGTCGGCGGTCGAGAAGGGCAGCTGCGCTTGTCCCGAGAGGCCCATCCCGCGGTTGTCGAAGACGATGCACTCGAAGCTCTGCTCGAGCGGAGCGAGGAAGGACCGGCCCCAGGCCATGTGGGTGGCGCTCATCCCCTGGATCAGCAGCATCGGCTCGCCGCTCCCGGCGCGCAGGTAATGAAGCTCGGTGCCTCCCGCATCGATGCTCGGCATCGAGGCGATCCTACGGAGCCGTCATGCTGCGCGCGTGATTCGCGAGATCCTCTCCGCGGAGACCGGCTTGGCCTTTGCCGCGATGCGGGCGCTGCGGAGCGACATCGCCGACGAGCGCGCCTTCGTCCAGCGCGTCGAGGATCTTCAGAGGCCAGAGGGCTACCGGCTGGTCGGGGCATTCGAGGAGGGGGAGGCGAGCGCTTGCGCCGTCGCGGGATTCCGCACCGCCCACGGCCTTGCCTGGGGCCACTACCTATACGTGGACGACCTCTCGACGCTGCCGTATTTCCGCCGGCGAGGACACGCGCGCGAGCTGCTCGACTGGCTGCTCGCCGAGGCGGGGCGGCTCGGCTGCGACCAGATCCACCTCGACTCCGGCGTCGGCATCGATCGTGCCGATGCCCATCGCCTCTATATGAATGCGGGCATGGTCATATCCGCCCACCATTTCGCCCGCTACGCCAAGTAGAGCCGTAACCTAGGCAGACCCGCCCCCGTAGCTCAGTGGACAGAGCGACGGCCTTCTAAGCCGTGGGTCGCTGGTTCGAATCCAGCCGGGGGTGTGCGCGAGGCGCAGCTGCTCCCTCGGGGGCTCTTTTTCTGCCGGCTCCGGGCGGGCACCGAACCGAACGAGTACCTTTTCCAGACTTGGAGCATGCTGAGAAATCTGGCGCCGCCGATGGCGGGGGGTCCGAGCGCAGGCGGGTGCGCAGATGGGTTGCGGTCGGCCTGGTGGTGGCGGTCGTTGTTCCCATCGTCTTTGTCCTGGGGCAAGCGGGCGGGGGTGGCGACGGCCCGCTGAACGCGATCGCCAAGGCGGCCGAAGCGACGCAGCGCGAAGCGGGCGGGCACGCGTTGATCCATGCCACCGTGACCGCGTCGGACACGCCCGAAGGAGTAACCGAGACCGGATCGATCGTCTTCGAAAACGGCGGCCGCGCGCGCGGGACGTTGGTGGTCTGGGGTCACACGACGGGCCGACGAGCAAAGATCCAAGTCATCGCTGACGGCACCACGTCGTACACGAGGCCCGATCAGCTCAGCTCCCTGCCGGAAGGGCGTAAATGGGTAAAGATTGATTTCTCCTCGACGGACTCGAGCTCGTCGCTTCCGGCTGGTGGCGGACCGAAGGAAGGGCTGAAGCTGCTCGAACGGATGGATGGGGCTGAGGAAATCGGGAAGGAAGACATCCGCGGAGTTGCTACCACGCGCTACCGCGGCACCTTGCCGGTTTCTGAGAAGGAAGTGTTCGGAGTCGAAGTACAGGTTTCGCCGCCGCACGTCGAAGTTTGGATCGACGCCCGGGGTCGAGTGCGGCGGATGACGGTCATCATCTCCGGCTCTGTAGAGGGAGAGGAAGGATCCACCACCACCAACGTGACCGTGGATTTCCTCGATTTCGGGCCGGTGTCGAAAATCGACCTGCCGAAGCAGGACGAAATCTACGATGCAACCGGTCGGGTCGAATCCGAATTTAGGTCTTCGGCCGAAGCCCCCTGAGTTTCCTCATGGCAGTCGCCGCGGCGAACAGCGCGGTGGTTCTGCCGTGCCGGCGAGATTGGGTCGCCTGTGATCCCGCGCCACTTGGTTCGCCTTGTGTGCCGCTGGGGGTATGCCAACGAGACAGTTCACCGATCGCCTGTCGGGATAATGGCGATGTGAATGCTCTTGCGGCCGCCGGGGCCGGATTTCTGCTCGCGGTCCTGTGGTTCGACCTCATGTTCGACGTTCAGGCGTTGCGGGGTGGAGATGGTGAGCTGCCAGAGGCGACGCTCTCCTCGATCGCGGGCTACTACAGGCGGGTGACGACGACGGCTCGGCCGATGGACCGGCTGATCGCGCTGGTCATGTTGGTCACGTTGGTCGCGATAGTCGCCGAGATCGTGCGTGGAGATGTGCCGGCCTGGGTGGGGTGGACCTCCCTCGTTCTTGCCGCTGCGCCAATCACCCTTGCCGCCACGCGCATCCTGCCGAGGGCCGTCCGGCTTGGTGCCCGTGAAGACACCCTCGATCGCCAGAGCGCGCTGGCGCGGTCTGTAGGCCGTGAGCATCTGCTGTGCCTGGCGTCGATCGGGGCTCTCCTGGTGCTCCAGGTTGCGGCGACCTGAGCCCCGTCCGCCCTGTCGACGTCTCGCAAGGAGTGTGATCTAAAGCGGCTCGGGACGACCGGGCCACTCGCCGGGATCGGCGCGGTAGAAGCCCATCGTGGCGACGATCCGGACCTTGCCTTCCTCGCTCTTCGTCTCGAGGCGTGTGAGGTTGCGCGCCTTGACTCCCTTGAAGCGCTCTGAGGTCTCCTCGAGCAGGTCCGCCACTTCGCTCTCGCCCTCCTCGTCGACTTCGATGGCCTGCCAGCCCAGATGCAGGCTGTCGTCGGACTCCATCGTTTCGCAGCGCAGCGCAGCGAGGCTCTGAGCGACGATCGCCTGGAGCACGCGACCGGCCATCTGCCGGCGGCCGTCGCGGGGCATCACCAACCAGTCTTCCTCGGTCACTTCCGGAAGCGCGGTTGCCCGGTAGAAGTGCTCGGATGCGCCACGGCGGGAGCCGCCGACTTCGGTCTTGACGTACTCGATCACGCCGTCTTTGTGGAGCTCGGCTATGTGGTGAGCGGCGGCGGAGGTGCTGATGCCGAGCTCTTTGGCGATTTCGCTGGCGCTGGCGATCCGGACGATGAGAATCGCCAGGCAGTCCAGGCGGATGGGGTGGTTGACGGCGTAACTGATCGCAAGCTCCACGACCGCTGCTCGCCAGCCTTCGGCGAAGCCCTCCTTTGCCGATGCCGGCTCGCTGGATTGGTTCATCCGCACTTCTGCCCCTCTCGTGTTGCTCAGTTCAATTTGAGTATGAGGAGGGCTGTATAGCGGAAATGTCGCGGTCTCGCCAGGAGCTACGCTGCGGGATTGCCGAATGCTGGAGAAATCTCCAGCGATTTGCGGCATCCACTGAACCAGTCAACGCGAGGAGGTGAAGCCATGAAGGTCGTCAAGTTGGGGGACGTGTGCCCGACCGTGCAGATCCTCAAGCACGGCTAGCCCGCCGAGCCGGACGGGGCGACCGATCCGATCGATCGGTCGCCCCGTCACGGAGCTGCCAGACTGGCCGCGATGGCCGATCAGGCTTCCGAGCCCACCGTCAGCGCCTTTCGCGACGCGGCGGAACGACGAGACCTCGAGGCGCTGTTGGCGACCCTCGCTCCGGATGTGGTGATCCGCTCGCCGGTCAGCGCGCGGCTGAAGTTCCATGGGGTCGAGGACGCGCGCGAGCTGTTCGGGATGGTCTTCGGCGAGCTCGGCGAGTTCACCTACACCGACGAGCTTGCCGACGCCGACACGCGGATCCTCGTCTACAAAGGCCGGCTCGCCGGTGAGGAGATCGAAGAGACCCAGTTGCTGCGGCTCGCCCCGGACGGACGGATCCGCGAGATCTCCTTCTTCATCCGCCCGCTTCCCGGCCTCGCCGGGGTCGCCGGACGTTTTGCGCCGGCTTTGGCTCGGCGCCGCCACGGGCCCCTTCGCACGTTCGTCATGTGGGTTGCCGGGTGGACGCTCCGTTTGCTCGTCTCGTTCGGCGACCGGGTCGGCTCCCGCCTGCTCGGGTGAAGTGCCGAATCGCGGGTAGCCTGGAATATCGAGGCCAGCGTCCTGATAGCCGGAGCGACGGGATTCGTCGGCGCTCGGCTGGCGCGCTCGCTGCGCGATTCGGAGCTGCCGGTGCGCTGCTTGGTGCGGGACGGCGCCAAGGCCGCCACGCTCGAAGCGGAGGGCTTCGAGGTCCACGTCGGCGACGTCACCGACGCAGCGAGCTTGGAGGGCGCCGGTAAGGATGTCGACGTCGCCTATTACCTCGTGCACTCGATGGCCGGCGGCGGCGATTTCGCGGCACGCGAGAGGCTGGCGGCGGTCAACTTCGCCCGCATGGCGAAGGAGGAAGGGGTTGGGCGAGTCGTCTACCTCGGCGGGCTCGGCGACGAGCGCGCCTCCAAGCACCTCGGCAGCCGCGCCGAGACCGCGCGGGTGCTGAGCGCCTGGGGGCCGCCGCTGACCTACTTCAGGGCGGCGATGGTGGTCGGCGCGGGCAGCGAGTCCTACCGGACGCTGCGCTACCTGGTCGGGCGGCTGCCGGTGATGGTGACCCCGTCGTGGCTGCAGACCGACACCCAGCCGATCGGCATCGACGCCACCGTGGAGTACCTGCGGCGCGCGCCCGAGGTGGAGGAGTCGGCGGGGCGGGAGGTGCAGATCGGCGGGCCCGATGTCCTCACCTACGCCGAGATGCTCGACCGCATGGCGGTGGCGATGGGCATGCGCAAGCGGCCGAAGATCCCGGTGCCGTTCGTCACCCCCTGGCTGTCTTCGCTGTGGCTCGGCCTGGTCACGCCCGTCGACACGAGCGTGGCGCGTCCCTTGGTCGAGGGGTTGACGACCCCGACGGTGGTTACCGACGCCTCGGCTGCGGCGCCGTTCGCGATCGAGGCGGAGACGTTCGACGACGCCCTTCGACGGGCACTGGAGGAGGAGCCAGGGCGCTGACCACGAGGAAGCCGCTGTCCAATTCAGGCGTTTACGGGAATCGGGGCAGGGGTAAACAGACAGCCATGACTCCAAGCTCAATAGTTGTAATCCTCGTTGGGATCGTGTTAGCGCTGCTCGTCAACTACATCCTCGGGATCATCGTGATCCTGATTGGGCTGGCGATGCTGCTATTTCCGATGTTCGGTGGCACCAGGCGTCGCGTTTAGACGCTCCTAGCCACAATCGGGGCCATGGCCCCTTGGAAGTTGCCCTTGATCGCGGCCGCGATCGTGGTCCCGGTAGTTGCGGGATTCGCGATCGCCGGCCCCGGTCTAGGGGTTGGCATCGCGGCGCTGGTCGCGTTCGCGATCGTCCTGATCGCCGTGCGGCAGCGTCCGCTCGGCCCGCTGGGCTCGCCCGCCGAGGACGGTAGACGCCACGTCCTCCTCGTCACCACTTGCCCGGTCGAGGAGCCGGCCGCGGTCGGTCGGATCGCCGCCGCGGCGACGCTCGGTGCCGGCAATGAGGACGCCGAGGTGCTCGTCCTCTCGCCGGCCAGGATCGGCTTTCTCGATCGCTGGGCCTCCGACGTGGAGGGAGCGCGCCAAGTCGCCCAGCGGAACCTGGTCGCCACCGTGGCGGCGCTGGCCAAGGCCGGCATCGCAGCCGAGGCGCGGGTCGGCGACGAGGACGTCGTGCAGGCCGTGGAGGATCAGTTGCGGAGCTTCCCGGCGAGCGAGGTGGTGCTGATCAGCGGCGAGGGGGAGGAGCAGGACGAGGGCCCGGCGGCGGAGCTGGAGTCACGGCTGCGGGCTGAGTTTCGCCACGTCTCGCTCGGCGGCGGTTGAGCGGATGAGGCTCAGCAGGCGTGCGCGTGGGCGGCGCTGCGCACGACCTGGAAGGCGCTGCCCGGGATCCCCTTGAGCTGATCAAGGTTATCGTCGTCCCAGCGCCGGTCGCTGCTGCCGCTGAAGTACCAGTTGGAGCCGTTGTCGGCGACGATCATCCCGTAGCGCTTCATCGCTTCGGCGATCGTCTTCGCGGCGCCATTGAAGCGCCCGAGGCCGTAGCCCGGCTTCAGCCGCAGTCGCGTCCCCATTGCCGGCGCGTTCGGGTCGGAGGTGTCGCCGGCGCAGTGCGTGGCGGGGTGGACCCAGGCGTTGCGGGTGCTGTCGAAGGTGACCAGGATCGCGTGGTCGATGTGGCCCGAGGCGGCCTCGTCGTAGCGGACGAGGCCGGGGAAGATCGGCAGCCCGGCGGCATCCGCCGAGGTCCACGAGTCGGGGCGCAGCGCGGTCGAACGCAGGTCCCACCTGACGCCCGAATCGGCGTTCCAGTGCGGTCCTCCATTCCATTGGGCGAAGCCCCGGTAGAGCTCGTAGAGCATGCAGTCGGCGCGGTCTACGACGAGAACGTGTCGGTCGCCGTCGCTGTGCCTGCCGCCCTCGACCGGGGCGCCGGCCGGGATCGGAAACGGGCCGCGGTCGCTCTCGTCGCCGTAGGCGGTGTAGTGGATCGGCAGCTCGGGCTGGCCGGCGCCGACGACGGCGTAGGGAAAGCCGTAGGTGCGCGGCGAGCCGAAGTCGGGGTGGAGGTGGTCGCCCCCGTGGGAGTCGATGTAGGCGATGGTCGCGGCGGAGCCGGCGGCAACGGGGGCATGGGAGATGTCCTGGTTCCAGGCGGCCTCGTCGGGGAGTGAGGGCGCACGGGGGGAGAGCGAGGCCGGCGGGTCGGGGAAGACCTGGCAGTTGCCGAGGTCCGGGTAGGGGCCGAGGGCCTGGGCCGCGGCCGGCCAGGCACCGAGCGCGATCAGCGCGATGGCGAGGAGACCCGCTCGACTCATCCCGGGGGCGGCGGCGTGCCGTCGGGCAGTCGCAGCCTCTCGACCTCAAGCTCGCCGATCTTCAGCCGCTTGATCGCCGCTCGGTCGATCGAGAGGCGACCGACGGTGAGCCTGCCGATCGCGAAGCCGCCGACCGCGGCGGCACCGATGGCAAGTGCCCCGATCGCCGACGCGCCGCGCATCTGAGCGCCCGTAATGGTCGCCGGACGAGCCTCCGGCCGGAAGAAAGCGATCCCGCGTCGCACTGGCACCCGGCAACCGTAGCGCGGTTAGCCTGCCCGCGATGAGCACCGACCGCCCAGTCCTCCTGGCCATCCAACATGTGTCCTGGGAGGGGCCGCACCGGATCCTGGATGTCTGCGAGGGGCTCGAGGTGAGGACGGTCGAACCGCTCGACGGAGATTCGCTGCCGAGTCACGTCGATGTCTCGGCAGCCCTCGTCATGGGCGGCCCGATGAACGTCGACGAAGTCGAGCGCTATCCGGGGCTGGCGGTGGAGCGCGAGTGGTTGGCGGAGGCGGTGCGACTGCAGATGCCGGTGCTCGGCATCTGCCTCGGCGCGCAGCTCTTGGCGCGGGCGCTGGGAGCCGAGGTGAGGGCCGGGGAGGGGGCCGAGATCGGCTTCGCGCCGGTGGAGATCCACGATGTCGCCGACCAGGTCCTGGGCACGCTGGCGCCGCGGACGACGGTGTTGCACTGGCACGGCGACGTGTTCGACCTGCCGGCCGGCGCCGTACGCCTGGCCTCCTCAGCGCAGACGGAGCTGCAGGCATTTCGCCACGGCAACAACGCCTGGGGCGTCCTCTTCCACCCCGAGGCCGACGCGAGCCTGGTCGACGCCTGGCTGGCCGAGCCGGAAATGGCCGGGGAGGCCCGAGTGGCGCTCGGGCCAGAGGCAGCGGCCGAGCTGCGTCGGCAGGCCGGCGAGGCCCAGGGACCGCTTGCCGACCGCTCGACACCGGGCTTTCGGGCCTTCGCCGACCTTGCCGTCGGCAACCGCTAAAGGCGACCAGAGGGAATCGAACCCTCATTGTCGCGACCACAACGCGAAGTTCTACCGTTGAACTATGGCCGCCATGTTGCGCGCCGCAGCATAGCGGTGCCCAGGCTGGCGCAGCTCCCGTCGGCGCGCCAAGCCATCAATCGTGGCCGCCGGTGCCGAGGATCGCGCTCGAGATCAGCGCCGGCACGTCGATTTCTTCGCGGTGATCCATCGGGCGGTCGCACAGCGCTTGCGCGGGACCCGGCGCCGGTAGGGCGCCGCGATTCGCAGCCGAGGCCGGCAGGGCCAGCGCCGCGACGTGCCGATCGCCGAGTGGAACGTCCAGGAGCAGCCAGCGCCTCGGCGGCCCTCCCTCGGGGTCGTCGATTAGAAGGATGGCCCCCGGCGAGGTCAGAGGCACGACGAAGCTGCTGAGGTCAAGGTTCAGGCCCGCGCCGATCGCCTTGACCAACGCCTCCTTTCGCGTCCAGCAGAGCAGGAAGCGAGCGGCCGCTCCCGCAGTCCCGCCCGCTTCGACGAAGCTCGCCTCTACAGGGGTGAAGTGGCGCCTCGCGAGCGCAACGGCGGCGGGGACATGGCGGGCGGACTCGAGGTCCACCCCCACTGCCCCACAGGTTGCGATGCAGATCATCGCCGTATCGGCCGAGTGAGAGACGTTGAAGTGGATCTCGTGGTCAGCGCCATGAACGTACGGCTTCCCGTTCGGCCCGACCTGGATCGGGATCGACCGCGGACGTTCGTCCAGTTGGGAGCTCAGGAGCGTGCGGAGGGTTCCTCGGGTGACGATGTACCGCCGGCGAGCGCGAGGACTCGCGAAGCTCTCGCTTTTGGCGATGTCAGCGGGGGGGAGCTGTTTACGCAGGTCCTCTTCGGTCTCCCCGTCGACGTCGAGGTCGACACGCCAGAGATGCACCGAGGTGCGATGCGCTTCCCGATTTGGCTTGGCGGTCTCGATCGCCTTCAGGCTGTCTCGGGGGCCGGACGCACACCATCGACGAGCTCAGCCTCCTTGAGGTACTGGTGCACGAAGGCGATCGCCATGCTGCCCTCGCCGACGGCTGCGGCGACGCGCTTCACCGGGCCGAAGCGGACATCGCCGCAGGCGAAGATGCCTGGCACGCTCGTCTCCAAGAGGTAGGGGTCGCGGTCGAGCGCCCAGCGCTCCGCCGCACGCATGTCGGAGCCGGTGAGCACGTAGCCATGGCGGTCGAGCGCGATCTCGGGCGGTAGCCACTCCGTCTCGGCATCTGCTCCGATGAAGATGAACAGCCCGCCGGACTCGAGCCGGGACGTCTCTCCCGTCGCCCTATCGCGGATGTCGATCGCGTCGAGCGAGCTGTCGCCGTGCACGGCTGCCACTTCGGTGCCGAACATCACGTCGATGCTCGACCGAGTCGCGAGCTGGTCGACGAGATAGCGCGACATGCTCTTCTCGAGCCTGTCGCCCCGGCAGAGGATCGTCACGCTCTTCGCGTGGGCGGAGAAGAACAGGGCGGCCTGCCCAGCCGAGTTGCCCGCACCGACGATATGAACGTCGAGCCCGTGCGTATTCGAGGCTTCGCTGCGCGCCGCCCCGTAGGAGATGCCTTTCCCGGCGAGGCGGTCGAAGCCCTCTATCGGTAGGTGCCGCCAGGTAACTCCGCAGGCGAGGATGATCGTGCGGGCACGCAAAACGTCGCCCGCGTCGAGGTGCAGCTCGCGGTTCGCTGCGTCTATTCGTGCGATCGAGCGGGTCACGAGGATCTCGGCACCCAGCCTCTGCGCCTGCCTCAATGCCCGGCTCGCCAGCTCGTCGCCCGATACCCCCGACGGAAAGCCGAGGTAGTTCTCGATCCGGGAGGAGGTGCCGGCCTGGCCGCCGGGCGCCTCCCGCTCGACCACGATCGTGCGCAGGCCCTCCGAGGCCCCGTACACGGCGGCGGCCAAGCCCGCGGGCCCGGCGCCGACGATCACCGTGTCGTACTCCGCGGCGCTCGCCTCGGTGTCGACGCCGAGCAGCTCGGCCACCCTGCGGAGGTGGGGCCGCACCGCGGTCTTGCCGTCCACGACCCGTATCGCGGGCCAGTCCTCCTCGGCGGGTAGGGGGCCGCCCCATTGGTCCGCCGCGCCGGCGGTCTCCGGCGTGAGCCACTTGAAGGTGATCTGGTTGCGGTCGAGGAAGCGCCGCAGCTCCGAGCAGGATGGGTCCCAGCGATGCCCGACCACGATCGCGCGGGGCGGGGGCGGTTCGGCCGCGATGCCCTCCAGGCCCCGCGAGCCGCCCATCCTGTGGCCCGCGAGCTTGCCGATCTCCTTGCCGACGTCCGGCACCACGGCCGCGACGGCGTGGTAGTCGTGAGGCTCGATTCTCATCACGCGCGATTTCTCCGCGGCGCGAAAGCCAACCGGGAACACGGTCCCGAGTACGATCGGCACCTCCCCGAAGACGTCCCCGGGGTGACGCTCGCCGACGACGCGCTCGACGCCGTCGACGGACTTGACCGCCTCGATGCGCCCCTCGAGCACGGCGAAGATCGCCCGATCGTCACCCTCGTGCGCCGCGTACTCGCCCGGCACGAGGCTGAGATCCGCCGCCGCGCGCGAGAGCCGTTCCCGCTCGGCGGGGGAGAGATCCGCGAAGACGGAGACCGCGCCGATTTCCTCGGCGGTCACCACGGCCGGCGATCTCTCCAAGCAGGTGCCGCGGGCATCCAAGACACGGCTCAAGCCTATGGGACGCTCGTTTAGGTCTCCTCGTGGGCCGGGTAGGCGACGCCGGACAGACAACGAGACGGGAGATTGAAATCCATGGCGGATCTGAACGAGCGCGACACGAAGTTAGTCCAGTACCTCGGCGAGGCCTTCGGCAAGGAGAAGGAACTGGAGACCTCACTCGAGGCGCACATCGCGATGACCACGAAGGCGCCGTACAAGAAACGGCTCCAGCAGCATCTGCGCGAGACCAAGGCGCATGCAAAAGGGCTCGAGCGCCGGATCAAGAAGCTCGGCGGCGGCGGTCAGAAGACGCAGACGGCGGTCGGCAAGGCGATGGCGGCAGCTAAGGGCCCGCTGCACATGATCCGCGGCAGCGGCGAGCAGGAGAAGATGCTGAAGAACGCCAAGACCGAGTACTTCAACGAGCACGAGGAGATCGCCACCTACCTGGCGATCGAGACGCTCGCCGAAAAAGTCGGCGACCGCGAGACGGCGAAACTGGCGAAAGGGATCCGTCGCGAGGAGGAACGGATGGCGAAATTCCTCGCCGGCCAGATCAAGTCGCTGACCGGCGCCGTAGTTGCCGAAGAGGTGCCCGGCGCTCAGCGCAAAGCCCCTTCACGATCGCGCAAACCGTCAGCTGCGAAACGGCCCGCCAAAGCCAGTCGGGCTCGAAAAAGCCAGCCCGCGCCTCCTAGACGTCGGCCGTGAGGGCCGCGCCCGCGAGTCGATGGAGATCCTCGACCGCGGAGCGCTGCTCCGCGGCTCGCGCTGCCAGCTGAGCGAAGTCGATCCCCAAGCCTTGGGCGGCCTCGATCTCGCCCAGGGTCTTCCACAGGGCCAGCTTGCCCGTGATTCCGATCATCAGGCCCTCCAACTCAAGCAGCCGACTCAGCGGGGAGTAGCCGCGCAGGCGTCCGTTCAACTTCAGGCGCCCCAGCTTCTCCGCCACCCAGGCACCGGCCGGCTTGACGCGGCTCCGAGACAGGCCGAGCCGGTCGATGACCTGCTCGAGGGCGGCGCGGTCCTCCTCGATTTCCCTGCAGATCCGGCTCAGGGGCTCCCCGAAGGCCTCGTCCCCTCGGTTGCCGGCATGTACCCGTCGCGCCAGCTCGACGCCGACGGTCGCTCCTGCCAGGTGGTCGTTCAGGTAGATGGGGAGATAACGCACGGTTGAGGCTTGACTACCCGCCTTGCCGGGTAGGAGACACCTGAACCTGATCGCCTCGAGGGAAGCGTCGGCTGCCAGCCGGACCTTCACGGGCCCGACTGACAAGGAGAAGCATGGCTGACCTGACGACGTTGGCGGCCGACGAGGATCCCGCCTCCTGAAATGCCGGCTTGGATCGCGCGACGTGCCGTGCCCGCGGCCTGGAGGCGGATTCCCTGGCGGATGGTCTGGACGGTCGTGCTCTGGCTCAGCGCCAAGGGTCGCGATCGAGTTCAGGCCAACCTGACCCAGAAAGAACAGCACGAGTTCTGGCGGTTGGTGAAGAAGTCGAAGGGGCGCCCAAGCGTCCTCTCGCAGCGGGACCGAACTCGGCTGAAGAACATCGCCGGGAAGGCGATTCGAGGCTCTTAGGCCTGGGCGCCTTCGGGGAGGGAGACATCGGGAGCCTCGGCGGGGTGGGATCCGCCGAGCGCTTTCGGTACCAGCAGGCCGGTGAAGAAGCAGAGGACGAGGAAGCCGGTCGCCATCAGGAAGGTCTCGGTGAAGCCGGTCACGGTTGGTAGCCCGTCGGCGGTGTGTTCGGCGATGAAGGTCGCCGAGAGCTGGCCGCCGAGCGCCCCGCCCAGGGTCCGCATCACGGTGTTGACGCCGCTGGCCACTCCGGTCTGGTGGCTGGGGACGGCCTGGACGATGAGGTTGCCGAGCGCGGCGAAGGCCAAGCCGATGCCGACGCCGAGCAGCGAGGCGGCGACGAGGAACTCCCAGGGCTCGCTGTGGGCCAGCGCCAGCATCAGGAAGGAGGCAATCGAGAAGACGGTGCCGCCGAGCAGCGCCGCCCTTGAGCCGAAGCGGGCGGAGATCGCGCCGGCCTTGATGCCGAGGATCGTCATCCCGATCGTCGCGGGCAGCAGGTAGAGGCCCGAGACGACGACCGAGGCGCCGAAGCCGAAGCCGGTGCTGGTCGGCAGCTGGGCGAACTGGGGGAAGACGATGAAGGAGGCGTAGAGCCCGGCGCCGAGCAGGAAGGCGGCCGCGTTGGTCGTCCAGACGCCGCGCACGCGCATCATCGCCATGTCGACAAGCGGGGTGTCGCTGCGCACCTCGACCGCGATCCAGGCGGCGATGAAGGCGAAGCCGACGAGGGTGAGGCCGACCGTCTTCGTCGACACCCATCCCCATTCCGTGGTCTGGCTGATCGCCAATAGCACGGCCGAGATGCCGATCGTCATCAGCGCAGCGGCCGCCCAGTTGACCCGGCCGGGAACGCGCACCGGCGATTCCGGCACGAGGCGCCAGGTGAGGATCGCGGCGGCGACGATCGCCACCAGCGGGATCCAGAAGAGCCAGTGGTAGTCGAGGTGCTCGACGATCACGCCGGAGAGCACGATCCCGGCGCCGCCACCGACGCCGAGTATCGCCGAGAGCAGGCCGATCCCTCCCGCCACCTTCTCGGCCGGGAACTCGTCGCGGACGATGCCGAAGGCGAGCGGGAAGATGCCGCCGGCGACGCCTTGGATCGCGCGCGCCACGATCAGCAGCGGCAGCGAGGTCGCCACGGCGGCGAGCAGGGTGCCGACGGTGAGGATGGAGAGCGTCCAGAGCAGCAGCTTCTCCTTGCCATACATGTCGCCGAGCCGACCGATGATCGCGGTGCCGACCGAGGCGGCCAGCAGGTAGCCGGTGAGCAGCCAGGTGATCCCGGTCTCGGTGGTGTGCAGCTCGCGCTCCATCGTCGGCAGCGCAGGGACGACGAGCGAGCTCAGCATCGCGTAGGACAGCCCGCCGAGCGCGAGCACGGCGAGGGTGATGTTGGGGTGGGTGCGGTCTGCGGTCTCGGAGGCCATCGGGGCGCTGGAGGAGGCCGTTTCGGGCCTCGGGCGAGGAAGCTGAGTACAGTAGCGGAATGGCCATTCCGGCCACCGCGGGGACCAGCTGGTCAGAGCTCGACGCCGAGGGCAAACGCGCCAGGCTGCTCCGTGCCGCCGGCGAGGTCTTCGCCCGCTCCGGTCTCGAGGCGCCGATGCCCGAGGTTGCGGCGGCCGCGGGGGCGGGGGTCGGCAGCGTCTATCGCCAGTTCGCCTCAAAGCGAGAGTTGCTTGCCGCGCTAGTCGTCGAGCGCCTCGAGTCGGTGAGGAGCGACGCCGAAGCGGCGCTCGACAGCCCGGCAGGACCGTGGGCGGCGCTCGTCGCCCTGCTCTGGGACTACGCCGAGCGCCAAGCCGGGGATGACGTCGTCGGCGAGGCGATCGCCTGCGTCTCGACCGACCCCGAGGTGGACCGGGCCTACGCCGCGACGACAGCCGCCCTGGAGCATCTGCTCGAGGCCGGCCGGGCGGAGGGACGGCTGAGGCAAGACGCGACGAGCGAGGATCTGCGCCTCCTCTTCGCAGCGACGCGGGGAGCGGGACAGCTCGGCCCGCAGGCGTGGCGGCGGATGCTAGAGCTCGGCATCGACGCGCTCGACACGCAGGCGCGCTGACCTCAGCCGCTGCCGAGGCGCTGCGCGATCGAGCCGTCGGCCAATGCTTCCTCGCCGGCGGGGGTGAGCGAGTAGCTCTGCACCCCGGTGCCGATGCCCGAGCCGGTGGCTTTGAGCAGGCCGATGACTGCCAAGCGCTGCAGGGCCACCGGCACCGCGTCGGCAAGCGGGCGCAGGCTTGGGTGGCGGGGGTAGTCGGCCACCAACCACTGGATGACCTGCATCGCGGCGCTGCCCGCGCGGCCCTTCGACTTCGCCCCGCCGGGGGCGAAGGCGGGCATCAGCTCGGCGGCGAGCTCGTCGGTCGATAGCGTGTTGAGGCGCTCGACCTCGGCCGCGCCCGCCGCCTCCTGCGCGGCCTTCTCCTCCTTGTTCCCGAACAGCCCGATGTGTCGCAACCTAGTCCATCCTGTCGGCGGCGGCAGAGCTGCGGACACTCAGGGACGAGCCAGGAAGCGCTCGACGATCCGGGCGAAGGCCTGGCGCTGCTGGAAGAGGAAGGCGTGGGCGCCCGCGAAGACCCGCAGCCGGGACCGCGGAATCCGGCCGGCAATCCGGCGCAGGTTCAGCGCCGGCGTGACCGGATCCTCGGCGCCCGCCGCGGCCAGGGTTGGTGCCTCGACCTCCCCCAGCTCGCGGTCATTGCGGTTGCTGCGCAGCCACGGGTCCTCGGCGGCGACCTGGGCGCGAGTCGTCGCCGCCGGGACGTTGAAGTCGTCGGGTATCTCGCCGCTGCGGCCGGCGTCGACCAGGCGGTCGAGGAACCGACGGGCCTCCCGTTGGCGGTGGGGCGGGTAGAGCTCGTGCAGGATGTCGGCGAGCGGGGGGTTGGGCTCGCTGTCGATGGCCTGCGCCCGCGGCGTGCCCAGCACGGTGTGATTGCCGCCCGGGTTGGTCGCGGCAAGGACCAGGTGCGAGACCCGGCCGGGGTGCTCGATCGCCAGCCGTTGCGCGACGAAGCCGCCCATCGACCAACCCAGCACGTCGGCCCTAGGAAGGTGGATCGCCTCCATCAGCTGGGCGGTGGAGTCGGCGAGCGAGTCGAACGACCTGCCGTGCCACGCGCCCGACATCCCGACTCCGGGGTAGTCGAAGAGGATCAGCCGCCTCCTGCGCGCCAGCAACCGCAGCAGCGCCGGGTCCCATTCCGACATCGTCGAGCCGGTGCCGGTCAGCATCACCAGCGGCTGGCCCTGGCCGCGCTCGTACCAGGCGATTCTGGTGCGAGGGAGGGAGGTGAAGTGGACCTTGGCCCGAAACGGCGACGCCGAGGCTTGCGCGCATCCGCAGGAGAGAGCTGCCAGGGCCAGGGCGGCCCAGAGCCCGATACCGGCGTGGCGCAAGCTCCGGCCGCGCCGGGTCAGGCGGGATCCAGGGGCGAGAGGCGAATGATCTGGATCGTCCTGCCCTCCGCCCGCTCCACGTAATCGGCGTAGGCGTTGGTGACCTGCACGACCAGCTTCCAGAGCCGCTCGCGATCGTCGGCGGACGCGATCTGCGCCCGGTAGCGGCCGGTACGCCCCGCGACGCTCACTTCGACCTCCGGGTTTGCCTTGACGTTGTAGTACCAGGCCGGGTGATTCTTGCGGCCGTAGTTGGAGGCGATCACGATCGCGTCCTCGCCGTCGGTGAAGTAGACGAGCGGCGTTTTCGACTTCCTTCCCGACCGCGCGCCGGTATGGGTGAGGAAGAGCATCGGCATCGGCACCGAGGTGAGTCGCCCGCCGGAGATCCGGTAGAAGAACGGGTCCAGCTTCGGCGCGACGTTGATCAGCCACCAGCGCCCCGCCTCGGTGCGCGCGACCGGTTCGATCAGGGCCTTGCGAATCGGGTGGGGCTTGGTCGGATCGACGGGCGGAACGCGCATCAGCGCAGCTCGTCGAGCGAGACGACCTCGAGGTCGAACGGTTCGTCGGCCGAACGCCGGCGCCGGTACGGGGAGACGGTCACACGGTGGGTCTCGCCGCAGACGCAGGGGACCTCGATCGGCCGCGTGTCGGGAGACGGGTCGGTGTCGACTTTGAGCCGCCGGAGCGTGCCAGTGGATTTGCAGCCGAACGAGATCACCCAGCCGAAATCGCGGGGTTCCTTGCTTTTCTTCGAGCGGTAGGGCTGGGGCATCGAGTCGTGGGAGGCTAAGCGAAGACCCGGTCGGTGGCGGCAGGCCCGGCTGCGCACATACCCCCTCACCCAACAATTAGCGAATTCACATCTTGGCTGAAGGGAGCGCCCCTACCGTCGCTGCATGAGCAGAGGAGACTCCTACGCACAGGTCCTCGACGCGCTCGCCGTCGAGGCCAGTCGAGGCGTTTCCGGCGCCAATGGCGCAGCGGCTCTAGAGCCGCTGGCGGTATGCCGACGACCTTCTCTGCCTCCGCGTTCTGCGAGTTCTCCGGCGCCATCTCATCCTGCGAGCCGCCGCTTCGACGCCGATCCAGAGGAGCAGGACCACAGCCGTCAGGAGGGCGATGAAGCCGACGACTCCGATTCCGGCGGCGAGCTGGAAGGTCAGCAGGGCGAGGGCGAGGGCAATGAGGAGGTCGGCGAGCAGCGACCGGCGGGCGGCGGTGCCGGGCGATATGTCGCGTGGCAGGCTCACCACCTTTCTCCCCTCCGCAGGTAGACGGCGAAGAAGTCGCGTTCGTCGGGGGTCAGGTAGCGATCGGCTGGTCGGAACATTTCCGGCAGCAGGTTGCTGGGGTCCTGCGCCCCCGGGTGTCGGTAGCTGATGAAGCTCGTCCAGTCTTCGTTGATGTCGAGCTCCAGCGCGCGCACCGCACCGGCGCGCTCGAGGATCTTGGCCAGCGATTCGACCGTCTGGAAGTCGGCCGCGGCGTAGAGCAGGTTGCCGTGGCTGTCGATGCCTATCCCCGAGCGCCAGACGCGCACCGCGTTGTTGACCGTTTCCCCCCATTCGGGGCCATCGCTCAGGTGGGGGTTGAGGCGGCCTTCCTCGATGATCGGCGGCAGGTTCTGCTTCGCGAACCAGACGTTCGCGGGCACCCCCGGGCCCTGGTGCCAGCGGATGACGTCGACTCTCCCGTCGCGGTACTCGACGATGGTGGCGATCCCGTTCACCATCGCTTCCCTGACCTTGCCGCGGTAGATCAGCCCGGCGTTCGAGGTTTCCAGCGGAAAGCCGCCGTTGAAGGTCGCGACGACGCGCTTGCGCTTCGATGCCGGCACTTCGGCCGGACCGCGATGGGACAGCGGCGGCGGTGGCTCGGCCAGGCCGGGGACGTAGGCCAGCCTGGTCCGGGTCGAGTCGATCCAGGCGACTCCGGCGACGAACTTCGGGTATTCGGGATCGCTGCGGAAGGTGGTCAGAAGCACCGGCGGGCGCGGTCCGGCGTGGGCCGCCGCCTTCTTCCAGACGCCCTCGCCGGGTAGCGCCGGGTGGATCAGCGGCTTCACGTTGGGCGGTTGGAAGGTGGCGCCCTGGCCCTGGCTTTCCTCGCTCGCGGTCGCCACGCCTACCGCAGGCAGGGAGCGAAGCGGAGGGCCGCCCTTCGCGGGCGCGTTCAGCGTGTAGTACCAGTTCTCGATCTGGGAGACGAGGGCATTTCCGCCGTGCTGCCGCAACCACTCGACGCTGGACACGCCGAGCCCGACGTTGTGCTTTTCACCCATCGCGCCGACGTAAGAGATCCCCGCGGGGATCAGGCAGGCGAGGGCGGCGAGGAGAAAGATCCGGCGCGCCCTGCGCCAGAACGGGATCGGCGCGTAGCGGCGCTCGGATCGAGCCGGAGGCATCGGTTGAGCCTGGCCGAGCCAGCTGAAACTCAGATGAGAAGAGTGCCGGGGCGCTCTCCGGCCGAAGAAGCCAAGGTGTCAGAGTAATTTCAGACTCGCGGCCTAGCCTGACTTCATCCCGCTCTCCCAAGGAGGCCGTCATGACCGCACTTCGCCGCATCTCCACCCGCAGACTCATCGCCCTGTGCGCCATCACCGTCGCCGCAGCGATCGGCGTGACGGCTGTGGCGATGGCGATGTCCGGCAGCGGCCCGAAGCCACCGCCGAAGCAGCTGGCGAACGCCGTTCAGGACGCTCTGGGCGCCCCCTCGGTCCCTGGTGTCAGCGCCCGGATCCAGTTCACCAACCACCTCGTCGACGCCTCCAGCATCGAAGGCACCGACCCCCTGCTCGCGGGAGCGAGCGGACGCCTCTGGGCCTCGCCCGAAGAAGGCGGCAAGCTGCGGGTCGAGCTGCAGTCGCAGGGCGGTGGCGGCGACAGCCAGGTGCTGGTCTCCGGCAACCGTTTCGAAATCTACGACGGCAGCTCCGAAACCGTCTTCAAGGGCACGTTGCCCGAAGAAGAAGGCGGTCAGGACGCCGGCGCCGAGCAGCACGGCGTTCCGGGCCTGGGGGAGATCGAAGCGAAGATCGGCGAAGTCGAAGAGCACGCCGAACTGAGCGGCGCGATCCCCTCCGACGTCGCGGGACAGCCCACCTACACGGTCCACGTCGCCCCCAAGCACGACGGCGGTCTGCTCGGCGGCGCCGAGATCGCCTGGGATGCCGGCAATGGCATTCCCCTGCGGGCCGCGATCTACTCCAGTGCGTCGAGCTCTCCGGTGCTCCAGCTCGAGGCCACCGACGTCTCCTTCGAAGCGGTCTCCTCATCGGTCTTCGAAATCTCGCCACCGCAAGGCGCCAAGGTCGTCGACCTCTCGCCCGGCTCCGAAGTCGGCCAAAAGGATCCGAGCTCGGTGGTCGGCGCCGAAGCCGTGCAGCAGGGCCTTGGCTTCCCGCTGGTCGCACCGGGCTCGCTGGCCGGGCTGCCCCAGGGCGAAGTGCGCCGTATCGAAGTCGACGGCAAGACCGCCGCCCTCGCCACCTACGGCAAGGGCCTCGGCGGCATCGCCGTGATCGAGTCGGCGAGCGAACCGGGCGAAGAAACCGGCGCCGGCTCCGAAGGCGGCCTCAGTCTGCCCAAGGTGTCGATCGACGGCGCTCAGGGCGAAGAGCTCGATACCGCGCTCGGAACCGTTCTGCGCTTCAGTCGCTCCGGCGTCGACTACGTCGTGATCGGCTCGGTTCCCCCAGCCGCGGCAGAGGCCGCGGCGAGGGCGCTCTGACGGTGACCGAGCCGAAGCCGATCGAGGTCCGCGGCCTCTGCAAGACCTACGGCGAGCTGGTCGCGGTCGACGCCGTCGACCTGACCGTCGAGCCCGGCGACGTCTTCGGCTACCTCGGGCCCAACGGCGCCGGCAAGACCACCTCGCTGCGAATGATGCTGGGCCTGATCGCCCCGAGCGCCGGCAGCGTTCGCCTCTTCGGCCACGACCCCCAGGCAGGCGTAAAGGCCTTGGAGGGGGTGGCGGGGTTCGTCGAAGCGCCGACGTTCTATCCCTACCTGAACGGTCGCGCCAACCTCGATCTCTTCGCCGCCCTCGACGGGAACGGCGCCAAGGGCAGGATCGAAGAGGCATTGGAGATCGTCGGTCTCAGCGACCGCGCCAAGGACAGGGTCGGCACCTACTCGCACGGGATGCGCCAGCGCTTGGGCATCGCCGCCTCTCTGCTGCGCAAGCCCCGCCTGCTCCTGCTCGACGAGCCCGCGACGGGCCTGGACCCGGGCGGGATGCGCGACATGCGCGACCTGATCCGCAACCTCTCCGACCAGGGGATGACCGTTCTGCTTTCCAGTCACCTGCTGACCGAGGTCGAAGAACTCTGCAACCGGGTGGCGATCGTCCGCGAAGGTCGGGTCGCCTATCAGGGCTCGCTGGAGGAGCTGCGACGCCAGGCCGGCTGCGGCTACCTGTTGCGAACCAACGACGACGAGCGCGCCCGCCGGGTCGCCGAGGCCCAGAAGGGCATCGGCGAGATCCGCGCCGCGGGCGAGCGCGGTCTCACCTTCAGCGCCGAGAGCGAGGACGCCGTCGGGGCGCTTTCCCTGGCCCTGGCCGAGTCGGGAGCCCTGATCCTCGAGCTGAGCTCGCGCCACGCGACGCTAGAGGACCTTTTCTTCAGGTTGACCGAGGGCGAGGAGGCGGAAGCCGCCAAGCGCGAGCGGGCGCTCGAGGGCGCCGTATGAACCCGGGCATCCTCACGGTCTATCGCTGGGAGCTGCGTAAGCTGCGCGCCCAGAAGCGCACCTACCTCGGGCTCGGCGCGGCGGCGCTGGTGCCGATCATCTTCGTCGTCGCCCTCGTCACCCGCGGCGACAGCCCCAACGACGTCGCCTTCGGCCGCTACGTCCACGACACCGGGCTGGCGATCCCGCTGGTGCTGCTGCTCTTCGGGTCGATCTGGATGTTCCCCCTGATCACCGCCCTGGTCGCCGGGGACATCGTCGCCTCCGAGGATCGCCACGACACCCTGAAGACGATCCTCACCCGCTCAGTCGAGCGCCACCAGGTCTTCGCCGGCAAGGTCCTCGCCACCTTCACCTACGCGGTAGCGGCGATCGCGATCACCGGCGCCGTCTCCCTCGGGGCGGGCATCCTCGCCTCGGGCTTCAACTCGATCGTCAGCCTCTCGGGTACCACGGTCTCGGCGGGCGAAGGCCTGATGCTGGTCGGCGCCAGCCTGCTCGTCTATCTGATCCCGATCCTCGCGATCGCCTCCATCGGCCTGCTCTTCTCGACCGTGTTCCGCAACAGCGCCGCGGCAATCGTCGGCACCCTGATGTTCTCCCTCCTGGTTCAGCTGATCGGGATCCTGCCCGGGCTCGAAGGGCTCGGGCCCTACCTGCTCAGCACCCAGTTCAACGCCTGGCAGGGACTGTTGCGCTCGCCGATCGACTGGGCGCCGATCGTCCGCGCCGCCTGGGTCTGCGCGCTCTACGGGATACCCGCGCTGATCGTCGCCGGGCTCGTCTTCCTGCGCCGCGACGTCGCCGGGGATTGAGGCGATGGCCGAGCGGGTGCTGATCGTCGAGGACGATGCATCGGTGCGGCGGATGTTGGAGCGCAGCCTCGCGGCCGAGGGGTTCGAGGTCCGTTCGGCGTCGGATGGCGGAGCGGCCCTGGCGATGGCGGAGGGGTCGGCGCCCGACCTTGTCGTGCTCGACGTGGCGATGCCGGGCCTCAGCGGTATCGACGTCTGCCAGAGGCTGCGTGGCAAGGGGCTCAGCGGTGGCGTCCTGATGCTCACCGCGCGCGACGCCGTCGAGGACCGGGTGCACGGGCTCGATGCCGGCGCCGACGACTACGTCGTGAAGCCGTTTGCCATCGACGAGGTCGTCGCTCGGCTCCGTGCCCTTACCCGGCGCGGGCGCGACCGCAGCGACCGCCTCAGCTACGCGGGACTCACCCTGGACACCACGACCAACACCGCCAAAAGAGCGGGTGGGCAGGCGATCGAGTTGAGCGCGCGCGAGAGCCAGCTGCTCGAGCTGCTGCTTCGCGATCCCCGCAGCGTCGTTTCCCGCGACGCTGCGATCGAGCGGATCTGGGGAGGGGCCGCGGTGAGCAACATCGTCGATCGGTACGTCGGCAGGCTGCGGCGCAAGCTCGGCGATCCGCCGATGATCCGGACCGTGCGGGGGGTCGGCTTCATACTCGACGCGTGAGGTCTCGCAGCCTCAATTTCCGTCTCATCGCAGCCTCGATCGCCGCGGTGCTGCTCGCGGTGATCGTGTTCGGGGTCGGCGCCCGGGCGATCGTCAGCAACCAGATGCACTCTTCGCTGGACCGCAGCCTGCGCCGGCGGGCGATCGAAGTCGCGCGCCTCAGCGTTTCCGCTCCGGCGGTGCTCACCGCGCCCGGCGCGCTCGAATCGCCGCTGTCGGGACGCCAGTTGAGCGTCGAGGTCCTGGATCGCCACCGGGTCATCGTCGCCCGCTCGCTGGCGCTCGGCGCGAAGCTGCTGCCGCGGGGGCCGGAGGTTGGCATGGCGCTGCGCGGCGACAGCGGCTACGCCGAAGCGGAGCTGGACGGAGAACCGATCCGGATCTTCGCGGCGCCGATCGCCGACGTCGGTGGCCCGGCGGCCGGTGGGGTCGCGCTGGTCGCGGCCAGCACGGCCGACATCGAGGACACCCTGCACCAGCTGACCGTCCTGCTTCTGCTCTGCGGCGCGGTGGCCCTCCTCGTCGGCGGCCTGGCGGCGGCGCTGCTGACCAGGCGCAGCGTCCGGCCCCTCCGTGATCTGGCTTCGTCGGCGGCGAAGATCGAGCAGACCGGCGACGCTTCCCGGCGGCTGGCGGAGCCGAGCGGTCCGGAGGAGCTTGGCGAGCTCGCCCGCACGCTCAATGCGATGCTCACCGCACTGGAGCGTGCCCAGGAGCGCGAACGGCGCTTTCTCGCCGACGCAAGCCACGAGCTGCGTACGCCGCTCACCTCGCTCATCGGCAACGTCGACTTCCTCGCCCGTCACGGCGCCGGTGCCGAGGTGATCGCCGATCTGCGGGGCGATGCCGACCGCTTGCGCAGGCTGGTCGACGACCTGCTGGTGCTCGAGCGCGAGACGGGTGCGGACGCGCCCGAGCGGCCGGTGCAGCTCGAGCGCACCGTTGCCGAGGTCAGCGCCGGCCGGCCCGACGTCGTCACCGAGATCGCGGCGCCGGCGACGGTCGTCGGCGAGCCCGACGCGCTGGCGCGCAGCTTCGAGAACCTGCTCGAGAACGCGGCGGTGCATGGACCTCGAGGGGGCCGAATAACGATTTCGCTGAGCGTCGTCGACGGGCGCGCCGAGGTCGCCGTCAGCGACGAAGGCGAGGGGTTTCCTCCCGGCAGCGAGGAGAGTGCGTTCGAGCGGTTCTGGCGCGCCGATGAGGCGCGCGGACGCGCGGGCTCGGGCATCGGGCTGGCGATAGTCAGGGCGACGGCGGAGCGGCACGGCGGAGCGGTCCGGGCGGAGCGGTCCACCGTCACCGTCACGCTCCCGGTGGTTGCGCCCGACCGGGCCTCAGGCGGAGACCGGTGGCGATGAGCGCCGCCGCTTCACGATCAGGTAGGCGATCCCGATGACGATCGCGGCCAGAACGATGTAGTCGAGGTAGCCGAGCTTGTGGCGCCACTGTTCCCAGTTGTCGCCGACCTTTTCGCCGACGATCGCCAGCGCCAGGACCCACGGGATCGAGCCGAGCAGGGTGAAGGCGCTGAAGCGCCAGAACGGCATTTTCGCCACCCCGGCGGGGAGTGAGATGAAGGTGCGGATGATCGGCAGCATGCGCGAGAAGAAGACGGTCGCGGTGCCGTAGCGCTCGAACCAGTCGTCGGCCCACTCGAGGTGCTTGGGGCTGACGTGGATCAACCTGTTCTTTTCGAGCAGGTCGAGCCGCCCGTAGTAGCCGACCGCGTAGGCGATCCAGGATCCGACGAGGTTCCCCAGCACACCGGCGGCGACGATCCCGAACAGGGTCAGTTCCCCTTCGGAGACGCTGAAGCCGGCGAAGAGCATGATCGCCTCGCTCGGTATGGGGATGCAGGCGGACTCCAGCGTCATCAGCAGGAAAACGGCAACCACACCGGCCGAGCCGATGAATTCGGTGGCGACGTCGACGATCGGTTCGACGACCTTGTCGGTGACGCTGGCGAGCAGGAAGGCGTGCATCGAGCGCGCCACTTTCTCTTCCGAGCCTTAAGGGCGGATGAGAGAGAAGGGGCTTGGCCGGCCGTTCGATAAAAGCGGTGCACCTCTCATCTGCAGTTAAGCGCGGTGTCCCACACTGCCGCGCCATGAACGAGATCGCAGCACCGCCACTGGCCGAGGTTCCCGCAAACGACACCCCGTCGCTGGGTCGTCAGATGCTCAACAAGGTCCCGGAGATCACCGTCTACTTCTGGTTGATCAAGGTCCTCTGCACCACTGTCGGCGAGACCTTCGCCGACAACCTCAACGAAAACCTCGGCCTCGGGCTCACCAACACCAGCTACCTGATGGGAGCCCTGCTGATCGCGACGCTCGTCTTCCAGTTCAGGGCGCGCAGGTACGTCCCCGGCATCTACTGGTTGGCGGTGGTCCTGATCAGCGTCGTCGGCACCTTGGTCAGCGACAACCTGGTCGAAAACTACGGCGTCACCCTGGAAACGACGACGATCGCCTTCAGCGCGATCCTGATTTGCGTCTTCGCCAGCTGGTACGCGGTCGAGCGCACCCTCTCGGTCCACACGATCTTCACCACCAGGCGCGAGGCGTTCTACTGGCTGGCGATCCTCTTCACCTTCGCTCTCGGCACCTCTGCCGGCGACTTCCTCTCCGAGCAGCTCGAACTCGGCTACCTTGCCGCCCTCGGGATCTTTGCCGGGGCGATAGTCGTCGTCGCGGTTCTGCACTTCGGCCTGCGGATGAACGCGATCCTCTCCTTCTGGCTCGCCTACGTCCTCACCAGGCCGCTCGGGGCCTCGATCGGCGACTACCTCGCCTCGCCGAGCGAAGAAGGCGGCCTCGGTCTCGGCACGAACCTGACCAGCATCATCTTCCTCTCGGCGATCCTCTCCCTGGTCGTCTACCTGGCGATCTCCAAGCGAGACGTGATCAGCTCCGGGCCGATTGCGGCCGTCCGCGACCGATCCGGGGAGGGAAGTCCGGTGGTCCTGGTCGTGCTCAACAAGGTCGAGGCGACCGCTTCGCTGCTCGAGGCGGTGCGGCGGCGGGCGGCGGCAGGGGCGGCGCGCTTCTTCGTCCTCGTGCCGAACCCGGACCATCTCGGCTTCGATCGCAACAGCCCGGACGCGAAGGGCGGCGAGGCGCTGTTGGCGAGGGCGCTGTCGCAGCTCGAAGGACCGGCCGGCGCGACGGTGGCCGGCAGGGTCGCCGCGAGCCCCAACGCTTACGACGACATCGTCGAAGAGCTGGAGGCGAGGGCCTACGGGGAGATCATCCTGGAGACTCCGCCCGCTCACATCTCCCACTGGCTCCACGTCGATCTCCCGCAGCGGATATCCGCGCTTGGCTACCCGACCGAGACCGTCGCCGCGGCTATGGCCTAGCCGGCTTCGCGGCGCCGTGGTCTAGCCGAGAGCCAGGAGGCGCTCGGCGCCGGGGGCCTGCTCGCGCCTGGCGTCCGGGTACGCCACCGCGGCCCCCTCGACCTCGACGACCACCTCTTCGCCGACTCGTGGGGCACGGTGACCGAGAGCCCGGGCGACGACCTCCAGGCCGGCCGACCCCTCGAGCGCGATCCGCGCCGTCGCGTCGTGGCCGTAGAACTCGGTTGAGAGGACGCGGCCGTGAGCCCCGTCGCCGACCATCGGGACGGGGTGGCAGAGGATCTGCTCGGGGCGCAGCATCAACGTCGCCCAGACACCGTCGGACCCGTCGGCGCCTCGGGTCCGCAGGCGTCCCAGAGAGGTCTCCGCGTGCTCGCCGTCGAGCCGCCCCTCCAGCAGAACCGCCTCGCCGACGAAGTGGGCGACTTCGGCGTCGACCGGGTCGCGGTAGAGCGTCTGCGGGTCGGCGGCCTGGACGATGCGCCCGCCGCGCATGACGGCGACGAGGTCGGCCAGCGACAGCGCCTCCTCCTGGTCGTGGGTGACGAGCAGCGCGGTGGCCCCGGCCGCCCGCAGGGCCTCGCGAACCTCGCCGCGCACCTGCGCGCGCAGGCCGGCGTCGAGCGCGTCGAAGGGCTCGTCGAGCAGGACCAGGCCGGGTTCCGGCGCCAGCGCCCGCGCCAGCGCGACGCGCTGCTGCTGGCCGCCGGAGAGCTGGTGGGGGAGGCGCTTGGCGAGGCCCCGCAGGTCGACCAGCTGCAACAGCTCCTCGACCCGGCCGCCACGCCGTTGCGAGCGCGGCAGGCCGAAGCCGACGTTGGCGGCGACGTCGAGGTGGGGGAAGAGCGCCCCCTCCTGAGGGACGAAGCCGATCTCGCGCCGCTCCGGCGCGAGGTGGGTGCCGTCCTCGCTGAGCACCCGGTCGCCGAGCCGGATCGAGCCGCCGTCGGCGTGCTCGAAGCCGCCGAGCAGGCGCAGCAGCGTCGTCTTGCCGCAGCCGGAAGGGCCGAGGACAGCGGTGAGGCTGCCGGCCGGGACCTCGAGGTCGAGGCCGGAGAGGACGGGCGAGTCGCCGAACGCCTTGCTCAGGCCGGCGACCGAGAGCGATGCGGCCGGGCTCATCATCGCTCCTCCGCCGGCGCGACGACGCCGCCGAGGCGGCGGGTCAGCAGGTAGGTGGGGAGGGCGGAGATCGCGACCATCAATGCAGCGTAGGGGGCCGCCGCTCCGTAGGAGAGGGTCGACGCTTTCGCCCAGAACTGAGTCGCCAGGGTCTGCGTGCCGATCGGCGCCAGCAGCAGCGTCGCCGTCAGCTCGGTCACCGTGGCCAGGAAGACGAGCGCGGCCGCGGCTCCGAGGCCCGGCAGGATTCGCGGCAAGGTGACGCGGACCATCGCCACCAGCGGCCGCGAGCCGAGCGAGCGGGCGACCTCCTCGTGGACCGGGGGCGCCTGAGCCAGCGCCGCCCTGGTGGCGACGAGCGCGAGCGGCAGGGTGAGGATCGCGTAGGCGACGATCAGCAGCTGGGTCGTTCCGTAGAGCGCCGGGAAGTAGTGGATCGAGAGCACGATCAGCGAGAGCGCGATCACGATTCCGGGCAGGGCGAAGGGGATGTAGGTGGCTCGCTCGATCAGCGTCGCGGTGCGGCTCGGGTGGCGCACGGAGAGGATCGAGACCGGCAGCGCCAGCAGCGTGGTCAGGGCGGCCGCGCCGAGGCCCAGCTTCAGCGACGTGCCGGTGGCGTCCAGCAGCGCGCCCGGGTCGAAGCCGGCCGAGCTGCCCGTCGCGACCCAGTAGACGAGCGTTGCCAGGGGCAGGCCGAGGGCCAACCCGATCAGCGCCGCGAAGCCGGCGCCCACGGCCCACCTGCCGTGGCCGAGCCGGGCCGGCGTGGCCGGCCGCGGCGAGCCGGAGTCGATTCGCGCGTAGCGCCCCCGCCCACGCGCGCTCAGCTCGGCGACCAGGAGCACGAGGCAGAGGATCACCAGCACCGACGCCAGCATCGAGGCCGCGGCGCCGTCGAAGCTCAGCTTGTACTGGTCGTAGATCGCGGTCGTGAAGGTCTGGAAGCGCAGCATCGCGAAGGCGCCGAACTCCGAGAGCATGTGAACCGCGACGAGCAGCATGCCGCCGAGCAGGGCGATCCGGGTCTGCGGCAGGGTGACGCGGAAGAAGGTCCGCCACGGCCCCATGCCCAGCGAGCGAGCGCTCTCCTCGAGCGCCGGATCGGTGCCGCGCAGCACCGCCGCGACCGGCAGGTAGACCAGTGGGTAGTAGGCGAGCGTGATGATCGCCGCCGCGCCCCAGAAGCCCTGCACCGCCGGGGTGATCGAGACCCAGCTGTAGCTGGTCACGAAGGCCGGCACGGTGATCGGCAGCGCCGCCAGCACCGCCCACGCCCTGCGCCCCGGCAGGTCGGTGCGCTCGACGAACCAGGCGACCGCGACGCCGAGGATCGTGCAGGCGACGGTCCCGGCCGCGACCAGCGTCGCCGTGTTGACGAGCAGATCGCCGACGAAGGGTCGGAAGAGCAGCCGCTGGACTTCGTCCCAGCCGGTCGAGAGCGTCTGGTCGAGGAGGAAGCCGACCGGCGCGAGGACGAGCAGGGCGACGAGGGCGGAGACGACGAGCAGGGTCGCGGGCGGGCGCCCGCGACCCTGCCGCGCCCAGCGCAACGGCGCCGACCATGCGGCTCCGTTGCGGGGTGCGCTTGCCGCCTCCATCTCTAGAGCAGGCCCACCTGTTCCATCAGTTCGACCGGGCCGCTGCCATCGCCGAGATCGGCCGGGCCGACCTTGGGCGGTTCGAGGCTGTCGAACGGCTTCAGCCCCGGCGGCGGTGGCACGGCGCTGTTCAACGGGTACTCCCAGTCGCCGCTTTCCGTGATCGCGGTCTGGCCTTCCTTGCTGACGACGTAGGCGAGGAATTCCTGGGCGAGCTCGGGATCGCCGCTCGAGGCGAGCGCCCCGACGCCGGAGATGTTGACGAGCGCCCCGGGGTCTTCGTGGCCGAAGTAATGCAGCTTGGACGACACCTTGTCCTTGCCTTCCTCGGCCACCGCCTCATACCAGTAGTAGTGGTTGATGATGCCCGCGCCGATCTGGCCGCTGTCGACGGCGGCGATGATCCCCTCGTTGTCGTTGTAGTGCTTGGCGTTGGCGGCGAAGCCTTCGAGCCAGGACTTCGCGGCGGCTTCGCCGTCGAGCTTCACGATCGCGCTGACGATCGGCACGAAGTCGGGCTCGGACGGTGCGATCGCCAGCTTGCCCTTCCATTCGGGCTTGGCGAGGTCGAGGATCGAGGCGGGCAGTTCGTCGGCGCCGATCAGGTCGGGGTTGTAGACCATGACCGTCTCGCGCGCCGCGACGCCGACCCAGTGCCCGGTCGGCGAGTTGTACCGGGAGGGCACTTCTTCCAGCGTCGAGGGCTCGACCTTGGAGAGCAGGCCCTTCTCGGCCAGCAGTTCCAGCGGCGGCGTGTTCTCGGTCAGGACGACGTCGGCGGGGGAGGCATCGCCCTCCTGTTCGATCTGACTGGCGAGTCCCTCGTCCTCGCCGAAGCGAACCTGAACCTTCGCCCCGTTCTCTTCTTCGAATCCCTTGACCAGGCCTTCGGTCATCGGTTCGTGCTGGGCGCTGTAGAGGGTCAGCGAGCCGCTGGAATCCGATGATGATCCTCCGCATCCGGCGATGGGAATGGCGGCTATGGAGGTAAGGCACAGGACGGCGAAGGTTCGCCGGGCGATTCGAGAACTCACGGAGCCTCCTGAAGTGAATAGAGAATTAGGGAAACCTAATTTGGCCACCCTAATACAAAAAGAGAATAGTGGAGGCGCGCCCCGCCGCGGGCTAGAGCTTCGATCGCTCTCATTTGGCGTTCATCTTTTCTGGGATCGTTTAGCGGCATGAACGTTCTGGTCGTCGAGGACGAGGTGAAGATGGCGGCGTTGATCCGGCGTGGGCTCAGCGAGCAGGGCCTCACCGTCGATGTCGTCGGGACAGGGGAGGATGCGGTGGGAATGGCGCGTTCGTCGACCTATGACGCGATCGTCCTCGACGTGATCCTCCCTGGCATCGACGGCTTCGAGACCTGCCGGCAGCTTCGCCAAGAGGGGATCTGGTCGCCGGTTCTGATGCTGACCGCTCGAGGAGCGCTGGAGGACCGCGTCGCCGGGCTGGATGGCGGCGCCGACGACTACCTGACCAAGCCGTTTTCCTTTGCCGAGTTGCTTGCTCGCCTTCGTGCCCTGGTCCGCCGCGGTCAGAGCGAGCGGCCGTCGATAGTCGAGGTCGGGGACCTGCGGCTGGACCCGGCGACCCTTCAGGTCTGGCGCGGCGATGCCGAGGTCGAGCTCTCGGCCAAGGAGTTCGCCCTGCTCGAGACCTTCATGCGCAGGCCGGGCCACGTGCTCAGCCGCCTGCAGTTGCTGGACCAGGCATGGGAGTACGACTTCGAGCATCGCTCCAACGTGATCGAGGTCTACGTCCGCTACCTGCGCCGCAAGATCGACGTACCTTTCGGGGTGAAGTCGATCGAGACCGTCCGTGGCGCCGGCTACCGGCTGAGAAAGGACGGCGGGCGCTGAGTCGCGTATCGATTCGACTCCGGGTCACCCTCGTCTTCGCCGCGGTGATGGCGCTCGTCCTCGGCGCCATCGGCACCTTCGTCTACCTGCGCTTCTCCAACGAGCTCGACGCAACGATCAATGCGGGTCTGCGCTCGCGGGCGAGCGATGTCGCCGCGCTGGTCAGGGAGGCCGACTCCGGCCTGCGGGAGGGACACCAAAATCTCGTCGGTCGCACCGAGAGCTTCGCCGAGGTGCTCGACGCCGGCGGCGGCGTCACCGACGCCTCGCTGGCGGTCGGGCACCACGTCCTGCTCACCCCCGGCGAGCTACGACGGGCGCTGCGCACGCCGATCGTCGTCAATCGCGGCCCGCTCCCGGGCCTGCAGGAGGAATCCCGCCTGCTCGCCGTTCCCGTCAGAGCGCGGGGTCGCGAGCAGGTCGTCGTCGTCGGCACCTCGACCGAATCGCGCAACGAGTCGCTCACCGACCTCGCACAGCTGCTGCTGATCGGCGGCCCAGTTGCCCTTCTCCTTGCCTCCCTCGCCGCCTACGGGGTAGCCGCCGCCGCTCTGAAGCCGGTCGAGGCGATGAGGTCGCGGGCGGCCGAGATCTCCACCGCGGAGCCCGGCCAACGCCTTCCCGTCCCGCCGACGCGCGACGAGGTCGCGCGCCTCGGCACCACGCTGAACGAGATGCTCGAGCGCCTCGGAGAGGCGCTGGCCCATGAGCGCGCGTTCGTCGCCGACGCCAGCCACGAGCTGCGCACGCCTCTGGCGATCCTGCGGACGGAGCTCGAGCTGGCGCTTGCGAAGGGGCGCTCTCCCGAGGAGCTGCGCGCGGCTCTGGCATCGGCCGCCGAGGAGACGGACCGTCTGACCCAGCTCTCCGAGGATCTGCTGACGATCGCCCAGACCGAGCGCGGCAAGCTGCCCTTGCAGTTGGCTTGCCTGGACTTGGCGGAACTCCTCGGCGGCGTCGATCGCAGGTTCGCCCGGCGGGCCGAGGAGAGGGGAAGGAAGATCGAGGTGGTCGCTCCCGCCTCACTTGTCCTCGACGCCGATCGCCTGCGCCTCGACCAAGCGATCGGCAGCATGGTCGACAACGCCCTTCGTTACGGGGCCGGCACGATCGACCTCGTTGCCGGCGGCGAGAACGGATCGGTGGAGATCCACGTCCTCGACCGGGGGGATGGATTTCCGCCGGACTTCCTCGGGCGTGCCTTCGAGCGTTTCAGTCGAGCCTCGTCGAGCGCCCGCGACGGGGGGAGCGGCCTCGGCCTGGCGATCGTCCAGACGGTCGCCCGTGCCCACGGCGGTGAGGCGCACGCCGGCAATCGCGAGGGGGGAGGGGCCGACGTCTGGCTGACCTTGCCGGCGCCGGCGAGGCCCGTCTCATCTGCGGTTTAGGCAGCGGGCCTAGCCTGCCGCCTCGTTTCGTCGAGCCCGCCCTTGGACTACAAGCTCAAAACCTCGCACGGCCTCTCGAAGGTGCCGGAAGTGACGGCCTTCTTCTGGATCGTCAAGGCGCTGACGACCGGGATGGGGGAGTCGACTTCGGACTTCCTCGTCCACAAGCTCGTGCCCGAGATCGCCGTCGTGCTCGGCGGCATCGCCTTCGTCATCGCCCTCTACCTGCAGTTTTCGAGCGACCGCTACGTGCCCTGGCGCTACTGGCTCGCGGTGGCGATGGTCGGGGTCTTCGGCACGATGTGCGCCGACGTCCTCCACGTCGGCCTCGGCGTCCCCTACATCGTCTCGACGGTCTTCTACGCGATCGTGCTCGCTGTGGTCTTCCGCACCTGGTACCGGACCGAGGGCACGCTCTCGATCCACAGCATCACCAGCGAGCGGCGCGAGGTCTTCTACTGGGCGGCGGTGCTCGCGACCTTCGCCCTCGGCACCGCCGCCGGAGACCTCACCGCGGTCACCTTCGGCCTCGGCTTCTTCGGCTCGGGCCTGATGTTCGCGGCGATCATCGCCATCCCCGCGATCGGCTACTGGCGCTTCGGCATGAACTCGATCCTCGCCTTCTGGTTCGCCTATGTGGTGACCCGCCCGCTCGGAGCCTCCTTCGCCGACTGGCTGGCGGTGTCCTCGCAACGGGGCGGCCTGGCGATCGGCACCGGCCTGGTCAGCTTCGTCCTCGCGGTGATGATCGCCATGTTCGTCGCCTTCCTGACCTCGACCGGGGTGGACACGCCCGCGGATCAGAAAGTCCGCGACGGTCGCAGATCGAGCTTGCCGACCGGCGTCATGCCGCCAGGACCCCCAGACGAGGTTCGCGAGTCGGTCTGAAGTACGGTGCCCGGCGTGAAAGCCGCATGAGCGCCACGACCGACGTCTACGCCATCCCCCAGGACCTGCTCGACTTTCGCGAGACGATCGCCCAGATCGCCCGCGAGCGGATCGCTCCGCGCGCGGCGGAGATCGACGAGAAGTCCGAGTACCCCGCGGACGTGCGCAAGCTGCTGGCCGAGCACGACATCCTCTCGTTGCCATTCGAGGAGGAGCACGGCGGCACCGGGACCGGCACGCTGATGCTGCAGATGGCGGTCGAGGAGATCGCCAAGGCCTGCGCGTCGAGCGCCCTGATCCTGATGGTGCAGGAGCTCGGCTCGCTGCCGATCCGCCTTTTCGGCAGCGAGGAGCTGAAGCAGCGGGTGCTGCCGCGCTGCGCCAGCGGCGAGTGGACGCCCGCCTTCGCGCTCTCGGAGCCCGAGGCCGGCTCCGACCCCGCCGCGATGCGCACCCACGCCGAGCTCGACGGCGACGAATGGGTGATCAACGGCGCCAAGAACTGGATCAGCAACGCCGGCGTCGCCGACTACTACGTCGTCTTCGCCGTCACCGACCGCGAGAAACGGCGGATCACCGCCTTCATGGTCGAGGCCGACCGGCCCGGCTTCTCGATCGGCAAGCTCGAGCACAAGCTCGGCATCCGCGGCTCGCCGACCGGCTCGCCCGTCTTCGAGGACGTGCGGGTGCCCGCCGAGAACGTGATCGGCGAGGTCGGCCGTGGCCTCGGCGTCGCCCTCGGCACGCTGGAGCGGACGCGGCTCGGCGCCGCCGCGCAGGCGGTCGGCATCGCCCAGGGGGCGACCGACTACGCGACCGCCTACGCCTCCGAGCGGGTCGCCTTCGGCAAGCCGATCCTCGACCTGCAGGCGATCCAGTTCAAGCTGGCTGAGATGGAGACCGGCACCGCCGCCGCCCGCGAGCTCCTCTACAAGGCCTGCGCGCTGGCCGACCGCAACGACCCCGCCCTCGCCAAGCACTCCTCGATGGCCAAGCTGTTCGCCTCCGACAACGCGATGCGGGTCACGGTCGAGGCGATCCAGGTGCTCGGCGGCTACGGCTACGTCAAGGAGTACCCGGTCGAGCGGATGATGCGCGACGCCAAGATCACCCAGATCTACGAGGGCACCAACGAGATTCAGCGCGTGGTCATCTCCCGCGCGATGGACCCGCGGCGGTAGACGCCGCCGCTCTACGGCAAGCGAGCAAAGCAACCGCGGAAGCGGGGGTTGACAGCTGCCCGTCATGCTGCTTAGATAGTTGACTAAGTCATATGACTAAGAAACTTGCAAGCGAGGATGTTGGGGCAGGGAACGGCCGGCGCTCGATCAGGGAAGCCAACGTCGAGGCCTTCCTCGACGCGGCCGAGCGACTGCTGGTGAGGGACGGCGCCGCTGGAATCTCGACCCGACAGCTCGCCGCGGAGTCTGGGCAGAACCATGGCCTCGTCCACTACTACTTCGGTTCGGTCGACGAGCTGCTCTTGCAGACGCTGGAACGGTTCACGAGCCGTCTGATCGACCGGCAACGGGCGCTGTACGGGGCCGCCGCACCGTTCGCCGAGAAGTGGCGCACCGCGATGGGCTTCATCGACGAGGACCTGGCGGCGGGCTATCCCAAGGTCTGGGCGGAGCTCGAAGCGCTTGCCTGGAACAACCCCGAGATGCGCGAGCGGCTGCAGGCCGTCGACGACAGCTGGCGCTCGTTGCTCCGCGACGCGCTTGCGCAGGCGGTCGAGGAGTACGGGCTCGAGCGCCACGGCTTCTCGGCCGAGGCCTTGGCGGCGCTGGTCATGCAGTTCAACAAGGGCCTGTTGTTCGAGCGCCTGCTCGACTTCGATCGCGGCCACGCCGAGCTGCTCGCGGCAATCGACGCCTGGCTCGCCTCGCTGGAGAAGGGGAAACGGTGAAGGCGATCCCGGAGAGCGCCGTTCCACCCGGACCGGCGCCGCCCTCGGTCGGCCGCGGCGGCGAGCAGAGCCGCGCTCGCTACCCCGATCGCGAAGGGTTTGCCGAGCGCGACGGCAAGCGCCTCTTCTACGAGGTCTACGGCGAGGGCGAGGAGACCGTCTTCCTGCTGCCCACCTGGTCGCTGGTCCACTCGCGCCACTGGAAGATGCAGATCGCTTACTTCGCGCGGCACTTCCGGGTGCTGACGATGGACGGGCTCGGCAACGGCCGCTCGGACCGCAGTCGCGACCCCCGCCGCTATGAGCCGGAGGAATTCGCCCGCGACTGCCTCGCCGCGATGGACGCCAGCGGGACCGAGCGGGCGGTGATGGTGAGCCTCTCCAAAGGCGCCCAGTACCTGTTGGAGCTGGGCCGGCTGGCGCCCTCACGGGTCGCCGGCGCCGCCTTCATCGGCCCGCTCTTCCCCTACATGCCGTCGCACTGGTCGGTCTTCAAAAGCGGCCGCCTCAGCCGCGCCCTGCTCAGCCGCGCGCCATTCCGCTGGTGGGGACACTTCGACGCGAACAGATGGCCCGAGCGCTACCCCGAGTTCGCCCAGTGGTTCTTCGAGCGCTGCTTCTCCGAGCGCCACTCGACCAAGGGGATCGAGGACGGCGTCGGATGGGCGCTCGACACGGACTTCGCGACGGTCGCGACCACGCTCGGCGACCGCATCCACACCGACCGTGAGAGCCTGCGCGAGTTAGCCGAGGGGATGCCCTGCCCGGTCCTCGTCGTCCAAGGGGATCGCGACCGGATCACGCCGCCCCGCGACGGGCGCAAGCTCGCCCGGCTGAGCAAGGGCACGCTCGAGGTGGTTCGCGGTGCCGGTCACTTCCCCCATGCGCGCAAGCCGGTCCAGGTCAACTTGGCGCTGCGCGACTTCTCCGAGGACGCCTTCGGGCGGGTGCGCACGCCACGGGACCCCACCGTCTACCGCCCCGATGGTCGTCCTCGCGCCCTCTACATCTCCTCGCCGATCGGGCTCGGTCACGCGCAGCGCGATGTCGCGATCGCCCGCGAGATGCGCCGGCTCGAACCGGACCTGCAGGTCGACTGGCTTGCCCAGGACCCGGTCACCCGTGTGCTCGAAGGCGAGGGCGAGCGCATCCACCCCGCCAGCACGCACCTGGCAAACGAGTCCCGCCACATAGAGTCGGAGTCGGCGGAGCACGACCTGCACTGCTTCGGCGCGCTGCGCCGCATGGATGAGATCCTTGCCGCCAACTTCTTCCTCTTCCATGACGTCGTGCGGGACGAGCGCTACGACCTCTGGATCGGGGACGAGGCCTGGGAGCTGGACTACTACCTGCATGAGAACCCCGCTGAGAAGCGGGTCCCGTTTGCCTGGCTGACGGACTTCGTCGGCTTCCTGCCGATGGAGGACAGGGGCAAGCGAGAGAGCCACCTGACCGCCGACTACAACGCCGACATGGTCGACCACATCGCCGACCACCCCGAGGTCCGTGACATGGCGCTGTTCGTCGGCAATCCCGAGGACATCGTCGGCGAGCGCCTGGGGCCGCAGCTGCCGATGATCCGCGATTGGACCGAAAGCCACTTCGATTTCACCGGCTACGTGACCGGTTTCGACCCGGCCGAGCTCGGCGATCGCGCCAAGCTGCGCGACGAGCTCGGCTACGGCGACGACGAGCGCGTCTGCATGGTCACCGTCGGCGGGTCGGGCGTGGGCGGCGACCTGTTGCGCAGGGTGATCGCTGCTTTCCCCGCTGCCAAGGAGCGGGTCCCGGACCTGCGCATGATCGTCGTCGCCGGCCCTCGCATCGACCCCGCGTCGCTGCCCGCCTACGCGGGGCTCGAGGTGGTGCCGTACGTCCACAACCTCTACCGGCACCTGGCCGCCTGCGACCTTGCGGTGGTGCAGGGGGGTCTCACCACCTCGATGGAGCTGACCGCCCAGAAGCGCCCCTTCCTCTACTTCCCACTGCGCCACCACTTCGAGCAGAACTTCCACGTCCGCCACCGGCTCGAGCGCTATGGGGCCGGTCGCCGCATGGACTTCGACGAGTCACCGCCGGAGTTGATCGCGGAAGCGATCGCGGCGGAAATCGGCCGCGACGTCGATTACCGCGATGTGGAGGTCGACGGCGCCGCGAGAGCGGCCCGGCGCCTCGTCGAGCTGCTCTGAAATTGCGACCAGCGGGGGCTGGAGCCTGTGCTTCTTGGCCTACCATTGGGGCATGTGCAGAAACATCAGGACTCTCTACAACTTCGATCCACCCGCCAGCGAGGAGGAGGTCGACGCGGCCGCGCTGCAGTACGTGCGCAAGATCAGCGGCTTCACGAAGCCCTCGCAGGCAAATGCCGAGGCCTTCGAGGAGGCAGTAGCGGCCGTTGCCGACGTCTCGTCCAGGCTGCTCGACCAGCTGGTCACCTCGGCGCCGCCGAAGGACCGCGAGGTCGAGGCCGCCAAGCGGCGGGCACGGGCCGAGCAGCGCTTCGCTGCCTAGCCGGGTCGACAGGAGGGCTGACAGATGATCGAGCGAATCGACGGCATGCCGGCGGGAACGGTCGGCCTCAGGGCGTCGGGCAAGCTCAGCCGAGACGACTACCGGAATGTCCTCGAGCCTACGCTCGATGAGGGGGTCGCGTCGGGTGAGCTTCGTCTCCTCTTCGTCCTCACCGACTTCGACGGGCTGGAGCATGGCGCCTGGATCGAGGACGCGAAAACGGGCCTCAACGCCTGGGTCCGCAATCACGCCGCTTGGAAACGCTTTGCCCTGGTGACCGACGTCGAGTGGGTGGCGAAAGCGATGCGGATGTTCACTGGCTCACCCCGGGGGAAGTGATCGTGCGCGACCTGGACGGGCTCGAGGAGGCCAGGGCTTGGGTGGCGGGCTGAGCTCGACGGCCGTGCGCGCCGCCGTGCGTGGGGACGTGCAGGGTGTCGGGTATCGCGACGCCACGCTGCAGCAAGCACGCCGGCTGGGCTTGATGGGCTGGGTGCGCAACGGCGAGAACGGTGACGTGCTCATCCACGCCGAGGGCCCAAAACAGGCAGTCGACGAGCTGGTCTCGTTCTTGGGGGAGGGGCCGGCGGCCGCACGCGTCGCCGACGTCGAGGTCGAGAAGGGGAAGGTCGAAGGCCACGAGCAGTTCGCGATCCGCGGCGTCAGCGCCGGGGTCTTCGTCGTCCAGGAGCACGCCGCCACCGCCCATCACTTCGACTTGCGCCTCGAGGTCGACGGGGCGATGCGCTCCTGGGCGGTTCCGAAGGGCCCCTCGCTGGACCCGGCGGTCAAGCGCCTCGCCGTCGAGGTCGCCGACCACTCGATCGAGCACAACAGCTTCGAGGGCGAGATCGGCGACGGCCGCGTGATCGTCTGGGATCGCGGCAACTACGAGCATGGCGGCCGGGTGGCCTGGCCGGAGGCGCTCGAGCGCGGTCACGCCGTTTTCGTCCTCCACGGCGAGAAGCTGAACGGCGGCTTTGCCCTGCAGCGCACCCGCCCCGGCGAGAAGCCCCAGTGGCTGCTGATCAAGCGCCGCGACGATGACGCGCGCCCGGGCTCCGACGTAGTCGCCGAACGACCGCAGTCGGTGCTCAGCGGCAGCACGCTCGACGAGCTCTAACGCGTCGTCGGCGCGTCTTAGTCTGATCTCACGAAATCTGTGCCCCGGTCGTTAGATAGAGAACGAGGCCAATGAACCGATCCGATCGACCCACCGAATGGACCGTCTACGAGAGCCCGCTGGGCCCGCTGACGGTGAGCGGTGGGCCGAAGGGGATCGCCGGCGTTCGCTTCCCCGGCCGCTCGCCCCGGCTCGACGAGGCGGCTCGGCGGCCGATGGCCGAGGCGATCGGCCAGCTCGACGAGTACTTCGCCGGCGAGCGGAAAGCCTTCGATCTGCCTCTCGACCTCGCCGGCTCGCCCTTGCAGAAGCTCGTCTGGGCTCGACTCCAGCAGATCCCCTACGGCGCGACGGTCAGCTACGGCGAGCTGGCCGGGCAGATCGACGAAGCCGCGTTCCCCGCCGGCCTCGAGCCCTACCAGCGCGTTCGCGCCGCCGCGGCGGAGATAGGTCGTACCCCGACCCCGATCCTGGTGCCCTGCCACAGGGTCATCGGCGCCGACGGCTCGCTGACCGGCTACGGCGGCGGCCTGCAACGTAAGCAGGCCCTCCTCGAGCTCGAGGGCTGCGACGTCGCCGGCCTCGATCCAGGGTCGGGTCGAAAAGCGGACCAGCTCGCGCTGCTTTGAAGTGACGGCTACCGTTCGGGTGTGACTCCGACGGTCGATGAGCTGGTGGTCGCGGACGCGCCGCCGGCCTGGTCGGCGCTCGGGTTCGAGGTCGACGAGGACGTTTGTCTTATCGGGGACGTGCGGATTCGCTTGACGGGCTCGGACGCGGGCAAGGGGCTTACCGGCTGGTCGGTGCGCGATCTCGATAGCACCGAGCTGGACGGGCTGGCGACGACGCGGTCGGATCGCCCGCCGCCCGAGGGGTCGCCGACGCACCCCAACGGCGTCACCGCAATCGATCACGTCGTCGCGATCACGCCCGCCCTCGAGCGCACGATCCTGGCACTGCAGGGCGCCGGGCTCGATTTGCGCCGCATCCGTGAGCAGCCGACCCCCGCCGGCGCTCCGCGGCAGGCGTTCTTCCGACTCGGCGCGACCATCCTCGAGGTCGTCCAGGAGCCGCCCGAGGCGATCGAGCGCGCCGGGGGAGACCACCCGGTCTTCTTCTGGGGAATCGCCCTCATCGCTCCCGACCTGGACACGACCGTCGCCGGCTTGGGGGATCGCGCCGGGGAGATCCGCCCCGCTGTCCAGCCCGGCCGCCGCATCGCCACCCTGCGGCGGACCGCCGGCCTCACCGTGCCGGTGGCGCTGATGACGCCGCCGCCCGAGGGAGACGGCGATCCCGGAACCTAGCTCTCGGCGGCCGAATCGATGCTGTATCGCGACGTGTTACGATATATCGCGTTAGCTCAATTCATTCTTCGATGAAAGGTATTCATGCACCACAGATGCAATCCACGACACGCAGGCGCTCACCGGCGCGATGAGTTCGCGCGCAGCCGCGGCCCCCGCTATGGACGCGGCCGCGGCGGTTCCCGCGCCCGCCGCGGCGACGTCCGCGCCGCCGCCCTGGGCCTGCTGGCCGAGCGGCCGATGCACGGCTACGAGATGATCAAAGAGATCGAGGAGCGCACCGACGGGGCCTGGGCCCCGAGCGCGGGCTCGATCTACCCGACCCTGCAGATGCTCGAGGACGAGGGGCTGGTCAGCAGCCAGGAGATCGACGGCAAGCGCCGCTTCACCCTCACCGACGCCGGCAGGGCCGAGCAGGAGTCACGCTCCGGGGAGGAAGCGCCCTGGGACGCGGTCCGCGTCGGCGCCGATCCCGAGCAGGTCCACCTGCGCGAGTCGGTCCACAAGCTGCACCACTCGATCGGCCAGGTCTTTCACGCAGCCGAGGAGGAGCAGAAGCGGCGGGTCCGCGAGCTGCTCGACGAGACCAGGCGCAAGATCTACGCGATCCTCTCCGAGGAGGGCTGAGCGGAAGCCGGCTCGCCGAAGAGGCGAGCGAGGACGATGCTGAGCTCGTAGAGGGCGATCAGCGGCGCCGTCTCGAGCAGCATCGAGACGGGGTCGACGCCGGGCAGAGCCGCCGCCACGACCGCGCAGGCGAGGTATGCGTAGCGGCGGTTCCGCTGCAGCTGGCTCACCTTGACGATGCCGAGGCGGGTCACCGCGAGGATCCCGACCGGGACCTGGAAGACGACCCCGCAGGCGATCAGCGTCTGCGCGAAGAAGCCGTAGTACTCCTTTGCCCGAACCTGGATGTTGAACTGGGCGTCGTTGAAGTTGAGCAGGAACTTGGTCGCGGCAGGCAGGACGACGACGTAGCCGAAGGCGATGCCGGCGATGAACAGCAGCGGGATCAGCAGCAGCAGAGGGAGGATCGCCTTCTGCTGCTGCTTGCTGAAAGCCGGCAGCAGGTAGGCGTAGAACTGGTAGAGGACGATCGGCAGCGAGAGGATGATCGCGCCGTAGGCCGCAACCGTCACGGTCGTCGTGAACGGCTCGCTGATCCCGAAGGTGATCAGCTTGTCGTGGTTGGACGGCAGCGGCCCGTTCGCCAGTTCGAGCAGCAGGTGGTTCTGCCAGAAGCAGAGGGCCAGGGCGACCCCGAAGACGGAAAGCGAGACGACGATGCGCGCGCGCAGCTCGTCGAGGTGCTCGACGAGGCTCAGCTCATCCTCATGTGAGATTGGCACTACGCGGCGCATCGTGTCGCCTCAGGCCCGCGCGCCGGGGGCGGCGTCGGTCTTCGCTGCCGGGTCGGGGACAGCGACCGGCACCTTCTGCGCGGCCGGTTTCTCGACCGCGGCGGCAGGGTGCTCGCCGCTGATCGTGCCGCGGAACTCGCTGATCCCGCGGCCGAGCGACTTGCCCAGCTCCGGCAGGCGTTTGGGCCCGAAGACGATCAGGGCGATGATCAGGACGACGAGGATCTCCATTGGTCCGATGTTGGGCATGCTGACCTCCGTTGAGTGATTGGGATTGCACCGGCCCTACTCGAGGAAGCCGGTGCCTTCTACTGCTTTGAGGACTTCGGCGGCGGTGAAGGGGGTGTCGAACGCGCCATCAGGCGTGAGCCCGGACGGCTTGCCGGAGAGCAACAGGCCGGCGACCGATGCGTGCCGGGCCTCGATCGTGAGGATCGAGAGCGCCGCGGCGACGTACGCCGGGCTGGCGATGTTGAGCGCCTGCCCCGAGTAGGCGTGGACGCCGGTGTTCTCCAGCGCGACGGCCGTCTTGATGAAGGACGCTTCCTTCGAGGTGGTGCCGCCGAAGTCGACTTTCGGCGCGCCGACGGCTTTGCTGCCCAGCGCTTTCTCGAGGAAGGCGACGTGAGCGTTCTCGTCCACGGTCACCGTCTCGAGGAATACCTGGGCCTGCTTGTCCTTGATGAACGTCTTCTTCTTCTGGTTGGCGGTCGCCTCGTTGTAGAAGGCGGCCTCCAGGTACTCCAGGGTGAGGGCGAAGTTGAGGATGCCGACGTCGCCCTTGCCGAATTTGGCCGGGGGGCGTCCCTTGCCGGTAGCGGCCATCGCGCCGGCGGGGGTCAGGGTGCCGAGCAGCGCTCCGCCGCCAATCACCGCGCCGCTCGCCAGGCCGGCCTTTTTCAGAAAGCTAAGCCGGGTGTCGCCGCTGTCGAGCGCCTCGGCTGCCTCGTGTGCGGTTTCGCGGATCGCGCCGTCGGCGTCGACCTGCTCGAAAGTCATCTCTGGGTCCATTTGGGAGTCCTTTGGCGTAGGGGCTTTCCCCCACTGCGGGCTCCCCGCCCCAGCGGATCAGTTTCGGCCGATCGGCTCCGCCGCCGGTACCCCGCCTTGGGTTTGGTGGCGCGGGTCCGGGCGGCCGCTGTCGACCCGTTCGAGCCAGCGCAGGGCGAGAAGCAGGGCGGCCGGGACGACGAGGGCGCCGCTGAGGATGAGAAACCAGAGCTGGGTGGCATCGCTGCCGGCGCCGATCGTGTGCACGACCGCGAGCAGCCAGAAGACCGCGGTGAGGCGGTGGGCGCGGCGCCAGCGTGCGGCGCCGATGCGGTCGCGGAAGTAGTAGGAGATCCCCAGGGCGGCGAGGCCGTAGCCGGCGACTATTCCCAGCCCGGTCCAGAGGGGCCGGTAGGGCCCGACGAAGGGAATCGTTATTCCCCCGAGGCCCGGATTCAGCCAGGCGTCGCCGAGCAGGGCGATGCCGTGCAGGGCGACCATCGCCAGCGCGGTCAGCGAGAGCGCCTCGTGGACGGCGCGGAAGTCGCGCTTGGCGGCGCTCTTGCGCTTCGAGCTCATCATCAGCCCGAGGCCGACGCTGGCGCTGGCCAGCAGCAGCGCCGCGCCGCCCGCGGCGCGGCTGGTGATCCAGAAGAGGTGTGGCGCGACGTTCATCGCGCCATCGCCGATCTGAGCCGCACCCTGTCCGCCGCCACGACCTGTACGCTGCCGTCGTCCAGTACGAGGACGCCGCCGAACCGCAGGCATTCCCGGCCTCGGTCGGGACCGGAGAGGAGCGCCTGCTTCGAGTAGACCTCGGCCAGAAAAGCCGAGGGGGCGAGGGCCGTCGCCTGAACCACGCCGGTAAAGGCGGGCTCGCCCGTGGACGGGTCGAGAAGATGATGGGCCGGCCCACCGTCCGTGCCCGTCCAGGCGCGCTTGGCGATGCCGCTGGTGGCGACGGCGCCGTCGCGGATCGGCAGCGAGCGCAGCGGCTCGCCTCCCGCCGGGTCCTCGACCAGAACCGCGCGCGGCCGGCCGCCGACTCCCCCGATCCTGATGTCGCCGCAGCAGTCGAGCGCGTAGGTCGAGTGGTGGCGCAGACCGGCGCCGACGATGTCGGCGAGCAGTCCCTTGGCGATCCCACCGCTGTCGATCCCCACGCCCGGCGGACGCGAGACGCTGACGGTCTTGCGGTTGACCGTGATCTGGTTCCAGCTGTGACTGGGGCTTGGGGCCGCGGCGCCCCGTCGCCGCTCGTGCGCCGGGTCGGCCGGCGCGGTCTCAGCCGGCCGTGCGTGGACACCGGCGCGCGATTCGCGATATCCGGCTCGTTCGATCTCGGCCAGCAGGGTGGCATCGACCAGGCCGCCGCTCAGCGCGCCGGCGCGGCGCACCGCACCCGCCAGCTCGAGCATCAGGCCGCTGACCGGCACGGTGGTGCGTGGGTCGCGGTTGAGGCGAGAGAGCTCGCTTTCGGGAAGGAAACGGGAGAGCCTCTCGTGCGCGCCGAGCAGCTCGGCTTCGGCTCTCGAGATCGCCTCCTGGGCGCCTGTCCCGCCGCCGACGTGGATGGTCACGGTGCCGCCGAAGCAGGCGAAGGATCGTTTCTCTTCGCCGCTCAAGATTGACCGGTGATGACTGGTTCCGGTTCGGGTTCCGGTTCGATCGTTTCGGGTTCTTCGAATTCTTCTTCGACCGGCGGTTCTTCGACTTCGAATTCGGGTTCGACCGGTTTCGATTCGGCCGCGACTTCGGGTTGGCGGGATTCGAGCGGGGGAGAGCTGCCGGCGCTCGAGCTCCGCTGTTGGGATGCCGTACGTGAGCCGTGTGCGGCGGTCGAGCCGAGGACCGGGTCGTTGCCGGTCGCCATCTGCACGAAGACGACGCCCCAGAGCAGCGCGAAGCAGATCAGCGAGATCGCGACGACACGGCTGCGCAGCGCCCCCGCCCGCAGGCGCTGCGCGCGCAGGCGCTGTTGGGCGATGCGCCTTCGTTCGGCTTTTTCGAAGTCGTTCATCTCCACCTACCAGGACCCGGCGGCCGAGACCGCGAGCAGGGCCAGGGCTACCCCGGCGAGGATCGAGCCGCCCAACGCCGAGATCCGCAGGCCCGCTCCGGCGAGCCGCGCCTCACGCGGGCCGCTGCTGCGCCAGTCGGGCAGCGCAAGCCGCGGGATCTCGAGCAGGTGGCCGAGCACATGCACCGTCATCAGCGCGACCCAGGCGATGAAGCTGACCTTGTGTGCCAGCACGAGCGTGTTGCTCGGCGGTCCGGCGAGCAACAGTGCGACGCCGGTGCCGAACAGAACCACCGTGGAGAGCACGACGCCGGGGGCGAGCAGGCGCAGGAGCAGCGGGGGCGGGCCCTTGCGAACGTAGGCCGGGGTGCCGGCGTAGTAGCGGGTGAAGCGATAGCCCGTGCTGCCCAGCTTCAGCATCACCGGCGGGATCATCAGCATCCCGATCAGGATGTGCGGCTGCAGCAAAGGGCCGATGAAGGGGATCGTCGCTCCCTCGGCGGCGAGCAGCACCAGCAGGACGACGGCCATGCCGCCGGTGAGGCGGGAGTTGCCGGCGACCCCATCGCGAGTTCGAGTCTGCTCCGAGCGATACACAGGTCGGCATGCTCGGCGCGGCCCCTTGTCGGTCCCTAAGCGTCGGGTGAGAGATTTCTCATTCGCGGCTTGAAGCCAGGCAGCGCGAAGGCGGCGCGGGCGCCGCCGAGCGGCGAGCCCTCGATCCAGATGCGGCCGCCGTGCAGCTCGACGATCGAGCGGGCGATGCCGAGCCCGAGCCCGCTGCCGCCGGAGGCACGGTCGCGGGCCTGCTGGTTGCGGTGAAAGCGCTCGAAGACCCGCTCGCGCCGGTCGCCCGCCACGCCGGGGCCGTCGTCGTCGACCGCGACAAACAGCCGATCGCCATCGGCGCGCGCGGAGAGGACCACGCGGCCGTCCGGCCCGGCGTGGCGGCGTGCATTGGAGAGCAGGTTGCGAACGACCTGGGCGATCAGGTCGGAGTCGATGCGGACCGTGCCCTCCGTCAGCTCGCCGGTCTCCGTGCTCCCGGGGCTCGCCTCTGCGAGGTCGCGCAGCAGTGCGGCGACTTCGACGTCGGCGAGGACCGGGTGGGAGCCCTCGTCCAGCCGCGCCAGCGCAAGCAGGTCGTCGACCAGCCGTTCGACCCGGCGGATCTCCGTCATCGCCAGCGCCTCGACCCGGCGCACGTCGGCCGCGCTTGGCGTCTCCTCGCGTGCCAGCACCTCGATCTGGCCGCGGATCGCGGTCAGTGGCGTGCGCAGCTCGTGCGAGGCGTCGGAGGCGAAGCGCCGTTGGCGCGAGAAGGCGAGGTCGAGCCGGTCGAGCATGTGGTTGAACGCCTCGACGAGGGTGCGCAGCTCGGTCGGCGCGGACTCCTCGGACTCGAGGCGCGGCGTGAGGTCGCCGGCGTCGACCTCGGCGGCCGTCGAGGCGATCCGCCGCAACGGCGCCGCGGTGCGGGCGGCGACCAGGTATCCGGCGAGCAATGCCGCCAGCAGCGCCGCCCCGCCGGCGATCAGGAACGTCCTCTCTACCTCGTCCTGAGCGTCGGCGATCGGCGAGATCGCCGAGCCCTCGCGGGTGTCGCCGCGCGTGGGCCCTCGGTCCGCGGCCTCCCGCGACTCCTCGTGCCCGATCAGCCTCGACTCGTCCGCCATGTCCACCCGCACCGCGACGAAGACGAAGGCGAAGGCGACGATGACGATCCCACCGATCGAGATTGCCAGCCGACCGCGTAACCCGAGCTTTGCCCAGCCGGCCCTCACCGGTTGCCCTTCAAGCGATAGCCCACCGAGCGCACCGTCTCGATCGGCGCGGGCGAGCCCGGCTCGCCCAGCTTGCGCCGCAGATAGCCGATGTAGACCTGGACGACGTTGGTGCCCGGATCGTGGTCGTATCCCCAGACCGAGGTGAGGATCTCGCGCTGCGTGCAGACCTGGCCCGCCCTCCGCATCAGGAAGGCGAGCAGCTCCGCCTCGCGCTCCGGCAGCCGCACCGAGATGCCGTTGCGCTCGGCCTGCCGCGAGAGCAGGTCGAGCTGGATGTCGCCCGCCTCCAGGGTCGTCGTCCCCTCGGCGCCCGCCTGGCGCAGGTGAGCCCTGACCCGGGCCAGCAGCTCTGCGAAGGAGAAGGGCTTGGTGACGTAGTCGGTTGCGCCGGCATCGAGGCCCTCGACACGGTCGGCGACCTCGCCCTTCGCCGTCAGGAGGATCACCGGCAGGGTCGGCTTCTCGCGGCGAATCGCGGTCAGCACCTCGACCCCGTTGCGACCCGGCAGCATCCGGTCGAGAATCACCAGGTCGAAGGCGCCGCTCAGGGCGAGGCTCTCGCCCTCGACGCCATCGGCGGCGGTGCGGACGGCGAAGCCCTCCGCCTCGAGGCCACGCTCGAGGAAGTCGGCGATCGACGCCTCGTCCTCGACGACCAGGATCTCCACGCCTCGATGCTAGACGGTTGATTCCGAATTCCCGCACCCACGGATGACGCGCCTGGCGCGGCGCTGGATCGGCACCCACGACCATCTAGGTTCTGGGCGATGCCAGATGTGGTCGTCCTGCTGCTTGCCGCGTGCGCGACGGCACTTGCGACCGGAGTCGGCGCGGTACCCGTCTTCTTCCTCGGCGAGCAGGCCGAGCGGCTGACACCGATCCTGCTCGGCTTTGCGGTGGGCGTGATGGGGGTCGCCGCGGTCGCCGGATTGCTTATCCCCGCGACCGAAGAAGGCTCGGTAGCCGAGGTCGTCGGAGGACTGGCCGTTGGGGTCGGCTTCCTGCTGCTGGCGCGCCGGTATCTGCATCCGGACGCGGGCTTCATGGGCCGCAGCGGTCCTGGCACGCGCACCTCGGCTCTCGTCTTCCTGGTCCTCTTCGTCCACAGCCTGCCCGAGGGCCTGGCGATCGGCACCGCCTATGCCTCCGACCGGGCCGGGCTCAGCCTCTTCGTGATCCTCGCGATCGCGATCCAGAACGTGCCCGAGGGGACCAGCGTGGCGATCCCGATGGCGGCGGCGGGCTTCGGGCGCAGCCGCCAGTTCTGGGCCGCCGTGGCGACCAGCGCGCCGCAGCCGGTCGGGGCGTTGCTGGCCTACTTCGCAGTCGAAGAGGTCGGCGGCCTGCTGCCGTTCTCCTTCGCCTTCGCGGCCGGGGCGATGCTGGCGCTGATCACGATCGAGATGCTGCCAAGCGCGTACGTGGGCCCGGCACGCGCCGGGCCGAGCGCGGGCATCGCCCTCGGCGCCGCTCTGATGCTGACGCTCAGCCTTGCGCTCGGCGTCTAAACGATCTTGCCGGCCTCGAGATCGACCGCGACCGATTCCCCCTCGACTTTCGGATCGCTCGGGCGATAGCCGATCGTGAGCCGGTTCACGTTCATGTCGACGGTGACGGTCAGGTAGCCGAAGTGAACGATCGGGTCGGCGACGAGGGTGTACTCGCCCTGGGTGGTGCCCGCTTTGACTTTGGTCCGTGGGCGGGTCTCGCTGAAGCCGCCGGCGCCGGCGACCACGTAGGGGATTTCACGCTCGCCGACTTTGCGGGTGAAGCGCTGGTAGAGATGGGCGTGGCCCGAGAGGACGGCGTCGGGCCATAGGTCGGCGTCTTCGAAAGCGCTGGTCAAGTCTTTGTCGAGCCCCGCGGAGCCGGGATGCTCGGAGACCGAGGCCGGCGGGTGGTGGCAGGTGACGATCACCGCGCGTTTCCCCGCTTCCCGTTCGGGCTTCAAGCGCTTCAGCTCGTCCTTGAGGAATTCGAGCTGCTCGTCGCCCACGTCCGGGTAGCGGCCGCCCTGGGTGGAGAGGACACCCGGCCCGTCGAGCGCGTTGGTGTAGAGGCCGACGATCGAGACGAACGGGGCGTCGAGGGTGAAGTAGACGCCGGGCTGGTTCATCGTGCTGCGCATCAGCCCGCCGGCGTCCTCGGCCGGTCCGGGGGTCTCGGCGCAGAAGTTGCGCAGAAATGCGGTGAGGGTCTTTACCGAGGGCGTGTCGGGGCTGGGCCCGAAGACCATCGCGTCGTGGTTTCCGGCGTTGGCGAAGGCCGGCCGGTCGTAATTCCGGAAGGGCTCGTAGAACTGGTCGTAGTAGTACTGGCCCTCGCCGAAGTTGTAGACGACGTCGCCGAGGTGGAAGAAGAAGGCGGGAGCCTCGTCGCCTCCTTTCGCGACGTCTTCCGCCATCAGGTCGGCGACACCCGCCTCGTGGCGGATCGCGGTTGCCATTTTCTGGCTCCTGTTGACCTTCGCGGCGCCGGTGTCTCCCACTGCGTGGAAGCTCAGCTTCTTGGCCTCGACGATCGGCCCGAGGATGTCCTGCCCGAGCACGTCGGCCAGGTCGAGGCGAGGCGGATCGACCCGGGGCGGGGGGACCTTCTGGACGTCTTCCTTGTGCTTTTCGTAGTAGGGCGACTTGTAGTACGCCTCACTGGTGTTTTCGATCTGGAACGCGGTCTCGTCCGGGCTGGGTTGGGCCTCCGCGAACAGCCGGTTGTCCTTGCCAGTCAGTCTCTTCGCCAAGTCCGCCATCCCGCCCCTTCCAATTGGAATTTCTTGATCGAATTCGGAACATACCTAAATAAGTACAGGGGTGGCAAGGGTGTTGGCGCGGGTCTATGCTCAAAACTCTTCCTATCCCAATCCAGAGAAGGGATTCACCATGGGTGCACAGGAGAACAAGCAGGTCGCCGAAGACGCCTACAGAGCGTTCGGCAACGGCGACGCGGCCGGCGCGATGGAGAACATGGACGACTCGATCGTCTGGACGGTGCGGGGCGACAACGCGCTGACCGGGACCTACAACGGCAAGCAGGAGATCGGAGAGCTCTGGGGAAAGCTCGTCGGCAAAGTGTTCAGCACCGACCCGCACGACTTCATCGCCGAGGGCAACAAGGTGATCGTCCTGACCACCGTCACCCTCGCCGGCGACGCGGTCGAGAGCGCCGACGTGCTCACCTACGACGACGCGGGCAAGCTGGTCGCCTTCGACACGCTCGGCGACCCGACCAACGCGAACAAGGTGTTCCCGAAGTAGAGGTCCCCGGACAACCGAGAGGGTTGCGCTAGCCGCGAGGCGTGGGCGCGATGCGGTCGAGCGCGGCAAGGTCCTCCGCGCCGGGTTGCCAGCGCAGAGCCGCGACGTTCCCGGCGACCTGCTCGGGACGAGTCGCCCCGGCGATCACCGAGCCAACCGCGGGTTGCGCGGCCAGGCCGGCGATCGCGACGTCGAGCAGGCCGACACCCCGCTCCTCCGCATAGGACTGGAGCGCCTCGATGACGTCGAACTGCTCGTCGCTGCCCGCCGGTTTGCCTGAAGCGAGCCGGCTTCCCTCGGGCCCAGGCTCCCGACGCCGGTACTTGCCACTGAGCAGGCCCCGCGCGAGCGGGAAGTAGGGCAGGATCGAGACCCCGAGCCGCTCGCAGACGGGGGCCACCTCGGCCTCGATCTCGCGCTCGAGCAGGCTGTAGTGGTTCTGCAGGGTCACGAAGCGGGCCAGGCCCTGCTCCCGCGCCACCCTCTCCGCCTCTTCGAGCTCCGCCGCGCTGAAGTTCGAGCAGCCGATCGCGACGACGAGGCCTTCGCGGACGAGCTCGTCCAGGGCCGCCAGCGTCTCCGCGATCGGGGTGATCCCGTCCGGCTGGTGGTACTGGTAGAGGTCGATTCGCTCGACCCGGAGACGCTTCAGCGAGCCCTCCACGGCCCAGCGGATGTACTCGCGCGAGCCCCGCGGAGCCGCCGGGACACCGTCCGCGCCGTTCATCTCCATGCCGAACTTGGTCGTGATGACGAACTCGTCGCGGCGGCCCTCCAGGGCCTCTCCCATCAGCCGCTCGCTGGCCCCGGCGCCGCCGTAGATGTCAGCGGTGTCGAAGAAGGTCACCCCGGCAGCGAGCGCCGCGTCGAGCACGGCGGCCGTGCCGGCGGCGTCGAGCCGGCTGCCGAAGTTGTTGCAGCCGAGGCCGACCAGCGATACCTCGATCGCGGAGTCGCCGAGGCGTCGGGTCGGCAGGTCGGTGGTGGGGGCCGTGAAGTCCGGCACTGCAACTGAGTCTAGGGAGCGGCCGGCGCGCAGCCGGTGCCGCCGACCAGCATCCCCGAGCCGAGGTGGGCGCCGAGCACCGGCCCTACCTCGGTGCAGAAGAGCGGCTCGGCGCCGAAGATCGTTGTGCCCTCGGCGACCAGGGTGGCCGCGGCTTCGGCCGACTGGGCGTGCTGCACGAACCACTCGCCGGCGCCGCGGTCGTGGAGCTCGTGCAGGTAGTCGATCATCTTCTGCCGGGCACGCTGCCGGGTGCGGACGCGGCCCACCGGCGAGATCTCCGTGCCGAAGGTGAGGATCGGCTTGATTTTCAGCGCCGTCCCGACCAGGGCCTGCGCCGCGCCGATGCGCCCGCCGCGCCGCAGGTACTCGAGCGTGTCGAGGCAGAACCACATGTCGAGGCCCTCGCGGGTCCGGTGGATCGTCTCAACCACGTTTTTCGCCGACCCACCCTGCTCGGCGGCGCGGGCGGCGGCGAGGACCAGGCAGCCGAGCCCGCCGGCGCCGGTCTGGCCGTCGATGACCTCGACCTGGCCGGGGAGCCCCTTGTCCGCGACGACCCGAGCCGCCTCCCGGGCGCTCTCGCAGGTGCCCGAGAGGCCGCCCGCGATGTGCACGGAGACGACGTCGCGGCCGGCTTCGGCGAGCGGCTCGAAGCAAGCTAGGAAGTCGCCCACCGAGGGCTGCGAGGTCGAAGGCAGATCGGGCGAGTCGCGCAGTCGCGCGTAGAAGGCGTCGAGCTCGTAGTCGGGCTCGGGCAGCCGCTCGTCTCCCCAGCCGACGTAGAGGCTCACCTGCTCGACCCCCCAGCGCTCGATCAGGCTGGGGGGCAAGTACGTGGTGCTATCGGTGACGACGGCGACTCCGGGCATGGTCAGGCGATCGCGGCGGTCAGCTCGCGATCGATCTCGAGCAGGTAGGGCGCGACCTGGCCCTCGTAGTCCGCCTTGCGCTCGGCGGGGAGATCCTTCCAGCCGGTCACCGAGCCGCGACAGATGTCAGCGCCGCAGAGGCAGCCGCCGGGGAAATGCTCGATCGAGTAGTTGCGCATCGCGTAGTCGAAGGTGATCTCCTCGCCGTCGGAGATCGCCCGGCGAGCGACGAAGTCGCAGGCGCCGGTGCGGTTCAGCGCGACGCCGCAGTTGGGGCTGCACGAGTGGTTGACCTTGGGGCCGAGCCCGCCGTGCCGTGCCCATTTGGTGCGGCTCACCTGGGTAGCGTGCGAGTCGTTGTGGGCGACCTCGCCTTCGAGCCTCCCGATCATCACCGTCTCACCGACTTCGAAGCTACGGGTGGCGCGAACACCACCGCCCTTGCCGCCGTTGGGAGTGCATAGCTCATAGCCGACTGGATCCAAGGGACCGCCTCTCAGTTGTTTGCGCGCAGCGAAACTGCGCCCAGCGACCCTAGACCATCGCCGGGGGACGCCCCGCGAATGAAAAGCTAACCGCGATGAGCGGCTTCCGGGTCAGATCGGCATTCAGCGGGCGCACCGCCTGGGCCCGCAGCCTGCAGGAGCCGCTGCGCGAATTCCTCACCACCGAGACGGGCAGCGCCGTGGTGCTACTTGCCGCGGCGGTGGCGGCGCTGGCCTGGGCCAACCTCGACCTCTCCTCTTACGAGAGCGTCTGGCGGACGAAGCTGTCGATCCAGATCGGCGACTCGGGCATCTCGCAGGACCTGCGCCAGTGGGTCAACAGCGGCTTGATGACGTTCTTCTTCTTCGTCGTCGGGCTCGAGGTGCGCCGCGAGTTCGACGTCGGCGAGCTGCGCGAGCGCCGCCGCCTCGCCCTGCCGATGCTCGCCGCCCTCGGCGGGATGGCCGTGCCGGTGGCGATCTACCTGGCCTTCAACGGCGGCGGGCACGCGGCATCGGGGTGGGGGGTGGCGATGTCGACCGACACCGCCTTCGCCCTCGGCATGCTGGCCCTGGTCGGGCCGAGCTTCCCCGACCGCCTGCGCGGCTTCATGCTGACGATCATCGTCGTCGACGACGTCGTGGCGCTGCTCGTCATCGCCGTCGCCTACAGCCATAACGTGGACGTCGTCCCGTTGCTGATCGCGGTCGGGGTCTTCGCCATCGCCGCGATCGCGATCGCCCTGCGGATCCGCCAAAACCTCATGTACCTGCTGCTCGCGACGATCTCATGGGTGGGGCTCTACGAGTCGGGCGTCGACCCCGTCGTGTTGGGCCTGGCCATCGGCCTGATCATCGGCGCCTACCCGGCGGGTCGCGGCGAGCTGGAGCGAGCGACGAACCTCTTCCGCAGCTTCCGCGAGCAGCCGACGCCGGAGCTGGCTCGCTCCGCCCGGATCGGGCTGCGTGCTGCCGTCTCGCCCAACTCCCGCCTGCTGCAGCTCTACCACCCGTGGACCAGCTACGTGATCGTGCCGCTCTTCGCTCTGGCCAACGTCGGCATCGCGATCGACGGCGACTTCCTCTCGCGGGCCTACACCTCGCCGATCACGCTGGGGATCATCGTCGCCTACGTGCTCGGCAAGCCGGTAGGCGTGACCGGGGTCTCGGCGCTGGTGACGTGGTTGAGCAAGGGAAGGCTGCGCCCGCCAGTCGGCTGGGCGGCGACCGCCGGGGGCGGCGCGATCGCCGGGATCGGCTTCACGGTCTCCTTGCTGATCGCGGCGCTGGCCTTTCACGGGGTCGAGCTGCGCGAGGCGAAGCTCGGCGTGCTGAGCGCCGCGCTCGTCGCCTCGGTCCTGACCTGGCTTGTCTTCCGCGCCACGGCGATGCTGCCCTGGCAGAGGCGCATTCGCGCCCTGCTCGGCACCTCGGAGACGCTCGTCGACCTCGGGGTGCCGGTGGATCCCGAGCGCGATCACCTGCGCGGACCGGTCGAGGCGCCGGTGACGGTGGTCGAGTACGGGGACTTCGAGTGCCCGTATTGCGGCAAAGCGGAGCCGGTCGTGCGCGAGCTGCTCGCCGGCTTCGCCGATGTCCGCTACGTCTGGCGGCACCTGCCGCTCTCCGACGTCCATCCCAACGCCGAGCTGGCTGCGGAGGCAGCGGAGGCCGCCGCCGCCCAAGGGGCGTTCTGGGAGATGCACGACGTGCTGCTCGACCACCAGGGCGAGCTACTGCCACGCCACCTCCATGCCTACGCCCAGGAGCTCGAGCTCGACCCCGATCGCTTCCGCGACGATCTGCAGCGGCACGCCCACGCGCCGCACATCGAGGAAGACGTCGACTCGGCCGACATCAGCGGCGTCACCGGCACCCCGACCTTCTTCGTCAACGAGCGCCGCCACGACGGCGCCTACGACATCGAAACCCTCGCCGCTGCGGTGAAGGCAGCCGGCGCCCGCTCGGCAATCGCGCCCTAGCGCCTCTGCCAGGCTCGCTCGGTCTGCCGGGTCAGCGCCGGGTAGACGATCAAGTGTCGGAACGGCTTGATCAGCGCCATGTATCCCTTGCCGAACGCGCCGCGGGGCTTGACGTAGACGGCCATCTGCCCTTGGTAGCGACCCTCGCCTTGGTCGGCCCAGGCCAGGTGCATCACAGCGTGGACGGTCCGGTTCGACAGCTCGGCGGCGAACTCGTCGTCGGTGAGGTAGAGGGGCACGAAGGGCAGTGAGCCGAAGCTCACGTCCGCCGCGGTGCCGCGCAGGTCGTCCGGCAGCCGCTCGGCGAGCGAGGTTTCGCTGGTGCCCGGGATCGGCAGCTTGCCCGTCGCGTCGCCGGCGGGGTCCGAGATGCCACCGAGATCGAACAACCTGCCGAGCCGGTCGCGGATCCGCCAGAGGATGCGGGTGGGGAGGGAGCTCGAGCCGGCCGGATCGGATCTGGCCATCAGCTTCAGTAGCGCCGGGAAGTCATCGGCGTCGCCCGGCGTGGGCAGGGCCCAGACGTCCTCGAGGATGAAGTCCGGCGCGATCTCGCGGATCCGCCAGGGCCTGGATTCGTGTGCGGAGTTGGGAAGCCTCATGCCTATCCTGGTCCCAACGATGGCGCATGGAAGCTAGGCAGGTCGCGAGACATGAGGTCGTCACCAAGCCAGTGCTCGTCTATGACGGGGACTGCGGGTTCTGCACGACCTGCGTGCGCCTGCTGGAGTGGATCGGGCCCGATGCCGAGATCGTCGCCTGGCAGCTGACCGATCTGGCCGAGCTGGGATTGACCGAGGAGCAGGCGGCCGACGCCGTGCAGCTCGTCCAAATCGACGGCACGGTCCACTCGGGACACGAGGCGGTTGCCGCGGTGTTGGGCAGCGCCGGGCGGATCTGGAGGGTCGCCGGACGCGCGCTTCTCCTGCCGGGAATCTCCTCGATCGCAGCGAGGGCCTACCGGCTGATCGCGGACAACCGCCACCGGTTGCCGGGAGGCACGCCCGCCTGCGCGGTCGGCGCCAAGGATTCCCCCTAGGCAGGTTTCAGGCCCAGGCGGGCTTACCGGCGGAGAGGCGGTGGGCGACGAGCGCGCTGGTCGCCAGCAGTACGACCGCGATCGAGAGGGGGAGGACGAGGTCGACCTCGACGACGAGGACGGCGCCGAGCAGGGCGCCGGCGAACATCGCCCCCACCGAGATCAGGCGGCGGGCGGGGTGGCCGCCGGGACCGCCGGCGAGTCGCGAGTCGGCGGCGACGCCGGTCAGGGTCAGCGTCAGGACCGTGGTCGTCAGGTCGGGAACGGCGAGGCGGCGCGCGGTGGCGTTCTGGATCCCCATCGCGATCCCCAGCGGCACGATCAGCGCGTAACGGGCGCCCCCGGAGACGGGTTGCCCGACGATCGCCGCGACGACCACGGCGAGCAGGGCGGGAAGGACCGCGATCGCCGTCGCCGTGCGCAGCTGCCGACCGCGGTGCGTGCCGTACCGGCTCGCGATTCGCCCGCCGCCGACGGCGCCGAGCAGGAAGGCGCCCAGCGCCGCGATCGACGCCGGGGCGGACAGCCCCGGGGCGCCCGCCAGGGCAAAGCCGAGGAAGACGACGTTGCCGGTCATGTTGGCGACGAAGACGTGGCCGAGGGCGACGTAGCTGACGGCGTCGACGACGCCGGTGACCATCGTCAAGAGGATCAAGAGCACCGGCAGAGGGCCGTGTTCGCTGACGTCCCACGGCCAGCGTGCCCGCCTCCGGTTACTCGCGGGCGCCGTGCTCCTGCTCCTCGACCGTCAGCTCCGCGGTGGGGACGGCCTCGAGGCGCTCGTCGGGAATAGGGTCGCCGCTCTGGACCGAGAGGCCGTAGGTGCCGGCGGCGAGGCGGGCCTCTGCCCGCTCGACCGCGGCGAGCCGCTCCTCGAGGTCCTGGGAGCGGCCGGCGTCGAGCTCGTCCTGGTAGAGGCTCTCCGAGTTGAGGTCGCCGGGCTCGACCCGTTCGTCGCCCTCTTCGGGGCCTTCCGCCTCGATTTTGGCGATCTCCTGCTCGACCTCCGCTCGCTCGGCGGCGAGCAGCTCCTTGGCGCGCTCGGGATCCACGGGGAACACCGTACCGCCCCCGTCCCCCGGCGCGACTGGACCCGGGCGGGGCATGGCGCTATCCTGTTCTAAGACTAACTACAGAAATTGGACTTAGACATGGCTTATCTCCTCATTCCGCTTGACGAAACGATTGTCTTCCCGACCGTCTCCGCCACGCTGCCGATCGACGTCGGCGAGGAGGAGCGCGTCTTCCTGTTGCCCCGTTCCGACGGCGAGTTCGGTCGCGTCGGTGTCGTCGCCGAGGTGATCGAGCGCGGTCGCTCGCGCGGCGGCGCGCCCGTCGCAACCGTGCTCGGCCTGCACCGCGGGATCGCCGGCGCGGCGGTTGCCGGCGAGGGCGACTCGCTGCGCATCGACGTCCAGGAGGTCTACGACGGGCATCCCGAGGACGAGCACACCCACGAGCTGGAGCGCGAGTACCGCGCCGTGGTCGAGGAGATCCTCGAGCTGCGCGGCGACGACGGGCGGGTCGCGGCCTTCCTGCGCTCCGTCGAGGAGCCCGGCGCGCTCGCCGATACCTCCGGGCTCAGCCCCGACCTCACGACCGAGCAAAAACTGCGCCTGCTGGAGACGCTGGACGTCACCGCCCGCCTCGACCTGGCGGTCGAGCTGCAGCGCGAGCGCCTCGCCGAGCTGCAGGTGCGCAGCCGCATCCGCGAGGACGTCGAGTCCGGCGCCCAGAAGCAGCAGCGCGACTACTTCCTGCGCAAACAGATGGAGTCGATCCGCAAGGAGCTGGGCGAGGACGAGGGCAGCCTGATCGAGGAGTACGAGCGCAAGATCGCCGAGGCCGAGATGCCGGAGGCGGTTGCCGAGCAGGCCGAGAAGGAGCTGCGCCGGCTCGAGCGCCAGGGCGAGCAGTCGCCCGAGTCCTCGATGATCCGCAGCTACCTCGACTGGCTGATCGCGGTGCCGTGGTCGAAGCGCTCAGAGGAGCGGCTCGACCCCGTCCACACGCGCGAGGTGCTCGACGCCGACCACGCCGGCCTCGACGACGTCAAGCGGCGGATCACCGAGTTCATCGCCGTGCGCAAGCTGCGCGAGGAGCGCGGGGTCGACGACGACAGCCGCGCCAACGGCGCGATCCTGACCCTGGTCGGGCCGCCCGGTACCGGCAAGACCTCGATCGGCGAGTCGATCGCCCGCGCGCTGGGACGCGAGTTCGTCCGCATCAGTCTCGGCGGGCTGCACGACGAGGCCGAGATTCGCGGCCACCGCCGCACCTACATAGGGGCGCTGCCCGGTCGGATCGTCCGCGCCCTGCGCGACGCCGGGACGATGAACCCGGTGATCCTGCTCGACGAGGTCGACAAGGTCGGCTCCGACTGGCGCGGCGATCCGTCGGCGGCGCTGCTGGAGGTGCTCGACCCGGCGCAGAACCACTCGTTCCGCGACCACTACCTCGACGTCGAGGTCGATCTCTCCGAGGTCGTCTTCCTGGCGACGGCGAACCTGACCGACACGATCCCGGCGCCGTTGCTCGACCGCATGGAGACGATCGCCTTCGACGGCTACACGACCGAGGAGAAGCTGGCGATCGCGCGTGGCTACCTGCTGCCGCGCCAGCTGAAGCGCAACGGGCTCGAGGCCGGCGAGGTGGAGGCCGGCGACGACGTGCTGCGCAGCGTCATCGCCGAGTACACCCGCGAGGCCGGCGTGCGCCAGCTCGAGCGTGAGCTGGGCAAGCTGCTGCGCGGGGCGGCGACGCGGATCGCCTCGGGAGAGGCCGAGCAGCCGATCGTGCTCGACGCCGACGCGGTCCACGACGCCCTCGGTCGCCAGCGCTTCTTCCAGGAGTCGGTCGAGCGCACGGCGATACCTGGCGTATCGACCGGGCTCGCCGTCACCGGGACCGGTGGCGACGTGCTCTTCATCGAGGCGACCGCGATGGACGGCGACAAGGGCCTCGTCCTGACCGGGCAGCTCGGCGACGTGATGAAGGAGTCGGCGCGGATCGCGCTCTCTTACGTGCGCTCGCACAGCGAGCAGCTCGGCATCGACGACGGCGGCTTCCAGCGCGAGTTCCACCTGCACGTGCCCGCCGGGGCGATCCCCAAGGACGGCCCCAGCGCCGGCACGGCGATGACGACGGCGCTGGTCTCGCTGCTCTCCGGGCGACCGGTCAAGCACACCGTCGGGATGACCGGTGAGGTGACCCTGCAGGGCAGGGTGCTGCCGATCGGCGGGCTGAAGCAGAAGGTGCTCGCCGCCCACGCAGCCGGGCTGACCGAGGTGATCCTGCCCGAGCGCAACCGCGGCGACCTCGCCGAGGTGCCCGAGGAGGTGCGCGAGCAGATGACCTTCCACCCGGTGATGAGCATCGAGGAAGTGCTCGGGCTCGCCCTCGAGCCGGCCGGGAGTGGGGTAGATGTCGCCGCGATGTCGTAGCTGCGCGCCGGTCCCACCCGAGCTGCGGGCGGTAGCCAGCCTGTTGGAGCGCCGCTGGACGCTGGCGACTATCTACGCCGCGGCCGGCGGCGCCGTCCGCTTCAACGAGTTCCGCCAGTCGCTCCCCGGCGTGTCGCCGACGACCCTCTCCGACCGCCTCGAGCAGCTCGAGGCCGAGAGGATCGTCGAGCGGCGTCTGGTGCCGGGCCGCCCGCCGCACACCGAGTACCAGTTGACGAGCCGGGGCAAGCGCCTCGCCGGGCTCGTCGCCGGCCTGCTCGACGCCGGACAGCGCTAAAGACAGGGGAGATCGTGGCCGACGAATACGAGCGCCTGGGCATCGCGCCGACGCCGGATGACGGCAAGCGCCATCGCGAGGATCCTCCCTGGGACGAGTCGGCCCGCCCGCGCCGCCGGCCCTCGGGGCCCGAGGTGTCCTACTCGGACGAGGGTCGCCAGGTCGGTCAGCACCTGATCGACGTCCACGACATGCTGCGCAAGGAGCTCGCCGAGCTGCGCGAGATCGTCACTCAGGTCCGCGACGGCGCCCTCGCCGCCGGCGACGCCCGCTCCGCCCTCAACGAGATGGCGATGCGCCAGAACGACTGGACCCTTGGTGCGTTCTGCAGTCGCTACTGCAACGCGGTAGCCCGGCACCACGGGCTCGAGGACGGGTCGGTTTTCCCGCACTTGGAGCGTGCCGACGCCGACCTCGCCCCGGTGATCGGCCGCCTCGCCGAGGAGCACCTCGTCATCCACGACGCGATCGAGGCCGTCGACGCCGCGCTCGTCCACTACATCTCCAACCCCGGCGACTTCGACCGCCTGCAAGACGCGCTCGACCTGCTCACCGACGCGCTGCTCTCCCACCTCTCCTACGAGGAGCACGAGCTGGTCGAGCCACTCGCCCGGCACGGCTTCTACGACGGTCAGGTCTGAGGCCGGACAGTTTCCCCGGAGAGAAGGTCGCACGCTGCGGTAAGCCCGCCGAATCGTCTGGCATGCTCGGCGGATGGCGCAGACAAAAGCTATCTACTATCGCGACAAGCACGGCGTTGAACCAGTCAACGGATTCATCAACGCGCTGCCGGCGAAGCGGGCTGCCAAGATCGACGACTACGTTGCTCATTTATCTATTTAGATAAACTCGCAACATGAGCGCAGATATCGAGACTCATATCGGACCGAAGGGGAAGCTGGCCGGCGAAGCGGCGCAGGGTCGCGCCGGGCGGAGCGAGGAGTACCGCGAGGCCCGCGACGAGTACGCGGCGATTCGCGCTCTGCGCGAGAAGAACTGGATCGCCGCCCATATCCGCGAGCGTCGTTACGAGCTGGACTTGACCCAGCAAGAGGTCGCAGGGCGGGCCGAAACGTCTCATTCCTTCATCTCGAGAGTTGAGGGCGGCGATCATATTCCGACCATCCCAGTGCTCAAGCGCATCCTCGCCGTGCTGGATGAGGAGCTGCTGATCGGCATCGAGCGCCAAGTCTCCGGCGAGGAGCCAGAGCGCGAAGTGGCGCCAGTGCCAAGGCTCGCCGCGTAGGCCCAAATTGCCCGCAGAACCTCTCGACGGCGCGGTTGTACAAGCCGGTTCCGCGGCTTCCAATGCGATGTCTGCGAGCGAACGCCTGCGTGAGGCGTCGAGTTGGAACCGGGTGGTGTCCCAGTTGGCGATTGCCGCCGAGAAGGCGCGGAACGAAGATCGCCCGGAGCATTTCAAGGCGCGAGCGACGAGCGGGCAGAACGAGGCGAGGGAAGAGCGTCCGCTGGATATCAGCAAGTTGTTTGCCGTCCTCGCTAGCCACGATGTCGATTTCGTCGTGATCGGCGGGGTTGCCGCCCAGGTCCACGGGCGTCGGCGTACGACAATGGATCTCGACCTGACGCCCGATCCGGACCCCGAGAACCTGCGCCGGCTGAGCGAGGCGCTAAGCGAGCTCGAAGCTAGTCCTCTGGACAGCAGAGAAGGGGTGCTATTTACGCGGCACGGTCAGATCCACATCCTCGAGGACCCGAAGGGAGCCCGTCCGTTCGAGGAGATGCGCGAGCGAGCGCTGGTTGTCGACCTGGATGGCACTGAGGTCGCGATCGTCTCGCTGGATGACCTGATCCGGATGAAGCGCGCGGCCGGGCGCCCGCGGGACGTCGACGACATCGCGACACTCGCCGAGGTCGAGCGGAGCGGGAGGGCCAAGTAGGATCGGCACCCGGCTCTACCTCGCTTCCACGCCCGGCGGTCAGCGCAGCAGTTGGAGTATCTGTTGGAGTTCCTGATTCTGATTTGCCTGTTCGAGAACCGACTGGCCTTCCGTGTCCGAGCTGGGCACCATGCACATCGCGTAGGAGCGGAAGCTCACCGCTTGGTCGGGTCGACTGGCGATCGTCACGGCCCAGCCGCTTGCGTTCCATCCATCGCGGGGTGCGGAGTACGTTTCTTCTTCGCCGGGTTCGACCAGGCTTGGCCGACTGGCCCAGAGGGTGTAGCTCGTGTCAGGTGAGATGGGACCGAGCAGTTCGAAACCGCCACCGCTGACCTGCTCGTCTTTCTTGCATGCGGCGTAGGAGGTTCCCGCGGCCTTGGCGGCGGTCACTTCTGGCCCGTAGCGAGTGACCGTTCTGGAGATCCCGGATTGCCCAGGTTCCCCCTGCGGTCCCGGTTCTCCCGGTTCGCCCTGCGGCCCCGGCGCGCCGGATTCGCCTTGCGGCCCTTCGGCTCCGGGCTCGCCTCGAGGGCCCGGCTCGCCCTGTGGCCCTTCGCCCCCCGGCTCGCCTTGTGGCCCAGGCTCCCCCTGTGGTCCCGCTTCTCCCGGTTCGCCTTGCGGACCGGTCTCGCCCTGCGCTCCTTGCGGCCCCTGTTCTCCGGGCTCACCCGGAGAGCCTTGCTGACCTGCTTCTCCCGGCTCCCCCTGTCGCCCTTGGGGGCCAGTGGGGCCCGTTTCGCCGGGCGCACCTTGTTCTCCCTGCGGGCCGGCGGGTCCACGCAGGCCCCGCGGTCCCTCTTTGCCTTCGAGCCCTGGAGAGCCCGTTGCGCTCCGGGACACACGGGGTATCTCCCCAATCTTGAAGTCGCTGGCCAAGAGCGAGCCACTTCTCACCTTTGCCGCCGTTACCGCGCCGTCTTTCAGCTGCGCGTTGCCAACGCTGCGCGCCGGCAGGTTGCTCGCCGCCCAGGCTCCGCCGCTGAGCGCAAGGAAAAGGGCAAGGGTGGCGATCACGTTCGCGTAGGTCAGCTTTGGGCGCAGCCGCTTCATCGTTGCTCCTCAGGTTGGGACGGCCAGATTCGCCCTCTGTCGGCACCCCGGCTGCGCGACAGGAATTCGGGGCGCGCGGTTGCGGCTCTGGGCGACTCAGACGCCGGGCGAGCGCTTCGAAGAGGAGGGCGTAGCCCCTATTGCTCGCGCAAGGCGATCGTGCCGCGAACCATCGGCCCCAGTGACGCCCCGAGCAGCATCGCGGTCGTGCGCTTCGGCAAGCCATTGCGCCCCGCGGCGATCGCCGCCAGCGTGTCGGCGGCGTCGCACACCATGCAGGCGATTAGCCACTTTCGCTGGGCGTCTCCCTCGGTCGCGAGAAGCTCCCACGCCAGCGCGACATCCCGCGCGCCCATCAACCGGGACAGGTAGACAGCCAGCGGGTCACGGGTGATATCGACGCCGAGTGCTTTGCCGACCGGCCCGGGGAGCGTCCAGATAGCGACGCCGAACGCCATCCGGCTCGCGATCAAGCTGGTGAGCGCGCGGCTTCGCTTCATTCGGGCACCGTATCGAACGGTTCCGGGTCCTCTCGGCCGTGACCGCCATGTCCTTCTTAGACTGCAACTGTGTCCCTGCTTGAGCGCATCGGAGTGGAAGTGCCAGTCGTTCAGGCTGGGATGGGCGGCGGGCTCAGCCGCCATGAGCTGGCGGCGGCGGTATCCGAGGCTGGCGGGCTGGGGACGATCGCTGTCGCCGGAGCGGCGACGATCGGCAGGGAGTTGGCGGCGGCGCGGGCGCTGACCGATCGCCCGATCGCCGTCAATCTCTTGCTGCCCTTTGCCCGGCGCGACTGGTTTTCCGCAGCGGCCGGGGCGGACGTTGTCGTCACCTTCTGGGGCGAGCCGCGGAGGCGTGTTCCCGGCGTCTGGATGCACCAGTGCGGTTCAGTCGCCGAGGCCCACTCGGCCCACGTGGCGGGCGCCGACGCGGTGATCGTCCAGGGCGTGGAGGCGGGCGGTCACGTGCGCGGAGCGATGCCGGCGTTGGAGTTGCTCGACCGGGTCAAGGGGGTGCTGCCGGCCGACTACCCGCTGCTGCTCGCCGGCGGAATCGCCGAGCAGAGCGACGTGCGCGAGGCGCTCGCGGCAGGGGCGAGTGCCGCGGTGGCCGGCACCCGCTTCCTGATGTCCGAGGAGAGCCGCGCGCACCCCGGATATCGCCGGCGGCTGATCGAGGCGGAGGACACGATCCTCACCGAGCTGTTCGGCGCCGGTTGGCCGGCGCCACATCGCGTCGTCGCCAACGCGGCGACGGAGCGTTGGCTGAACGGCGACCGCCGTGCTCCGGGGCTCAACCGGCTGATCAATCGCCTGCTCGCCCCCGGCGCGCGCTACACGCCGCCGGCTCTCCAGGAGCGGATGATTCGCGCCCAGCGCCCGGGAAGCCGGCTGCTCTCTCCGGCTGGGCCGACCGACGACGGTCCCGCGACGCTGCTCGACGCGGGGGCGCTCTACGCGGGCCAGACGGTGGCCCGCATCGCCGATGTCAGGCCCGCGGCGGATCTCGTTCGCGCCCTGACGCCGTGAGTGCGGCGCGAAGCCGCTAGGTCGGGTCGGCGACCGGCAGCTCCGCCTCGATGCCGGACTCGGGGGTAATCAGGATCGCCCCCTCGCCGGTCACGTAGGCCTCCTCGCCGTGCTGGACGACGTCCATGCCGATCGCCTCCTGGCGTTCGCTGGCCCGCAGGGGCATCGCCAGTCCGATCAGCTTGAGCAGGACGAAGGTGACCGTGAAGGCGTAGACCGGAGCGGCCAGCGCCGCCAGCGCTTGGTCGCCGAGCTGGGCCGCGTTGCCGTAGATGAGGCCATCGGAGACGCCGTTCCAGGCGAACGAGGCGAAGAAGCCGATGAAGAGGATTCCGAAGAACCCGGCCATCCCGTGGGCGGCGAGGACGTCGAGGGTCTCGTCGACCCGCGTCCGCGTCCGCCAGACGATGATCGCGTAGCTGGGCAGCGCCGCGAGGGCGCCGAGGGCCATCGCCCAGCCAGGGCTGATGAACCCACCCGCCGGGGTGATCGCGACGCAGCCGACGACGATCGCCGTCGCCGCGCCGATCGCCGTCACCTTGCGGCCGCGGATCAGGTCGAGGGTGAACCAGACGACGAGCGTGCAGGCCGGGCAGAGCAGCGTGTTGGTGAAGGCGAGCACGCTGGCGTTGCCGGTCGAGAAGCCGCTGCCGCCGTTGAACCCGAACCAGCCGAACCAGAGCAGGCCGGCGCCGAGCAGCACGTACATCGCGTTGTGGGGGAGGAGCGCCTGGCGCCCGTAGTCCTTGCGGGCGCCGACCACGAGCGCCGCCGCCAGAGCCGAGAAGCCGGAGCCCATCTCGACCGGGACGCCGCCGGCGAAGTCGAGGGTGCCGCCGGCCTGCAGCCAGCCGCCGCCGAACGCCCAGTGCGCGAGCACGGCGTAGACGAGCACCGACCAGAGCGCGGCGAAGACGAGGAACGCGTCGAAGCGCATCCGCTCGACGACCGCGCCGGAGACGAGGGCGACGGTGATGATGCAGAAGGTCGCCTGGAAGGCCATGAAGACCAGCTCGGGGATCTTCGTCCCTTCCCGGGGCAGGAAGTCGACGCCGTTGAGGAAGGCGTTGCCGAGGCCGCCGACGATGCTGCCGTCGCCGTCGAAGGCGATCGAGTAGCCGACCGCTGCCCAGGTGACGGTGGCGACGGCGATCGCGGCGACGCACATCATGAAGGTGTTGAGCGTGTTCTTCGAGCGCACCAGGCCGGCGTAGAAGAGGCCCAGGGCCGGGGTCATCATCAGGACCAGCGCGGTGGCGACCAGCATCCAGGCGGTGTCGCCGCTGTCGACCTGCGCGGCCGCGCTGAGGATCGGCACGCTCACTGCTTGTCCACCGGGGTGACGGCGCCCATGTCGGTGTCGCCGGTGCGGATGCGAACCGCCTGCTCGAGCGGCACGACGAAGATCTTGCCGTCGCCCACCTCGCCGGTGCGGGCGCCCTCGCAAAGGGCGCCGACGGTCGCGTCGACGAACTCGTCCGAGACGGCGATCTCGAGGCGGACCTTCTCGGAGAGGCCCATCTGCACGGTGGTGCCGCGATAGGTCTCGACCCGCTCCAACTCACCCCCGTGGCCCTGGACGCGACTCATCGAGACCCCGCGCACGTCAGCTCGGTACAGGGCCTCCAGCACGTCGTTCGCCTTCTCCGGGCGCACGATGCCGATCACCAGCTTCACGTTCCTCTCCTCCCCAGGTTGCCGGGCAACGCGGGCACGAGCCTAGTGGATGCAGGAGAAGAGTTGAGTGTTCGCCCGGTCCGATCCAAATCAGCTTGCGGGCGGCGGGCGCAAGTGCTCGACCTCGAAGCTCCAGTCACGCTCCAACCGCGCCGCGATCAGCGAGCGATGGCAGGCCTCCGGATCGCGCTCGACGCAGAGCAGGGCGGCCAGGCTTCCACCGATCCATCGCACGATTGGCTCCAGGTCGACGCGATCGAGGATCTCCTCGGTGTAGCGGCGTGCGTACTCGGGGGCGAGGGCGGTGCGGGAGCGCTTGCCCTCGCCGAGCCGCGCGTCCTCTTGGTATTGGAGCTCGCGAAGCTCGGTCGTCGGTGCCAGCTCCTTCAGGTGGCTGTAGCCGATGCCCGCTTCCGTCAAGGCCGTCTGCAGGCGACGCGAATTCGCCCACGCGTACTCGCTGCCTCGCACGCCTCGCCGCTGACGCACGTCGAGCGCGAGGTCGACTTCGGCGCTGGTCAGGGCCTCGATGAACGTGTTGCGATCGAAGCCGTAGACGCCGATCGTCGTGAGCGAGGCCATCGAGCAACTTCAGCCGGTCGCTGCTCCTCAGCCCTTCTGTTCGGTGGGGCGGATGAGGATCTCGTTGAGGCAGACGTACCAGGGGCGGGTGACCGCGAAGGCGATCGCGTCGGCGATGTCGGAGGCCTCGAGTTTGCGCATCCCGGAGAGGCGCTCGATCGTCTGCTCCTTGACGCCGTCGCGGAGGTGGTCGGTCAGCTCGGTGTCGACCGCACCGGGCTCGATCAGCGTCGAGCGGACCTTGCGATCGGCGAACTCCTGGCGGAAGGACTCGCTGAAGGCGCCGACCCCGTGCTTGGTCAGGTTGTAGACGCCGGAGCCTTCGCGGGCGACGCGGCCGGCGACGGAGCTGATGTTGACCACGTCGGCGCAGCCCCGCTCGGATTCCTCGGCGGCGGAGAGAAGGTGGGGGAGAGCGGCGTGGGTGGTGTTGATCAGCCCCTTGAGGTTGAGGTCGATCATCCGGTCCCATTCTTCGGTGGGCGCATCCTCGATCGGCCCGAGCAGCATCACCCCGGCGTTGTTGACGACGATGTCGAGCCCACCCAGCTCGTCGACGGTGCGATCGACAGCGGCGATCGCCTGCTCCTGGTCGGTGATGTCGGACTCGATCGCCAGCGCGGTATGCCCGTGCCCGCCGATCTCGGAGGCAAGCCGCTCGAGCCGCTCCAGGCGCCGGGCAGACACTGCGACCTTCGCCCCTTGCTCGGCCAACGCCCGCGCCGTAGCCTCGCCGATGCCACTGCTGGCGCCGGTGATCAGCGCAACGGTTCCTTCAAGTGGGGTGGTGGCCATAGGCGATCGCGTCCCTTCAGTCGTCGTTTGTGGGGTTCAGATACCCAAGCGCTTGCCGGTCTACTCGCTTCGAGGCCGCCGAAGCACCAAACGAACAGGTTAGAGCGCGACTTAATGTGGTCCAGGCGGTCGCTGGTCCGGTTACGACTCAGGATCTGCGCTCGGCTCAGCAAGCGAAATGTTGGCAGGCTGGGAGTAGCCGGATAGGCTCAAGCCGATGATCATCGAAAGTTTGAAAATTCGCGGGTTTCGTGCCCTTTACGACGCCGAAGTCGAACCTGGATCCTTCACGGTCTTGGCTGGCGCGAATAACTCCGGCAAGACGACCTTGGCGGACGCGCTTGACTTTCTGGCAGAGGTCTACCGCTTCAAACTCGAAGTTGCGCTTAGTCGTAAGGGCGGATTCGAGAACGTTGCTTTCCGCCGAATGCGTCGAACTCGGCGGCCCGTCAGCATCGAGGTTCGTGTAGCGATTGACACCTCCGAGGTCCGGCCCTTCCTCCAAAGGAAAAGGAAAAACCGCCAGACGAACCAGGGACAGATCGTGGTAACTCACAAATTCGCGTTTAAAGCCGCGTCTGCTGCGATTGCCGCTGATTTTTCGGTTGTCGAAGAGTGGCTAACGATTGACCATCGACCAGATGCTGCGGGTCAGCTAGACCGCCTGATAACCGTCACGCGCAACGGCTCAAAGGTAGATGTAAAAAGCCTCGGATATGAGCGGCTGCCTGAGTCTCTTGCTTCGCTTAAAGAGTATGGATTCGAGCTTGAATTTGCCGAGGAGCAAGAATTCGAGAGTACGGTCCTATTCATCGAGGCGGTTACCTTCCATCCGCTTGTGCGTCAGTTCACTCGCGCTCTCACTGGGGTCCGCATCTTTCAGATTTCGCCTCTTCAATCTCGTTTGGCAGGAGTTCCGACGCCGAACCCCGCACTTGAGCGATACGGACAGAACCTCCCGGCACTCATCGAATATTTTCGAGATAGAGCAGAAGATGCCTGGGAAAGCGTCTTTGGAGCGATGCAGGAGATCATTCCCAACCTTGAGAAAATCGACACCGAGTTTTCGATAGACCGCCGTTTGGTGCTGCGGTTTTGGGAGCGTGGCGTCGGCAGGCCGTGGAGCGCGAACGAGATCTCAGACGGCACCATCCAGAGCCTGGCCCTGTTTTGCGCTCTCTTCGACCCTCGGGTCACCTTGGCATTCATCGAGGAGCCTGAGAACTCGGTCCACCCTTGGATTGTCCGAGTCTTCGCGGATGCGTGCCGCCGAGCCGCAGAGTCTGGCAGACAGATTTTTGTTACCACTCATTCACCCGCGTTACTGCAAAGAGCTAGACCCAGTGAGGTCAAGCTCATCTGGCGGAGCGAGGGTCGCTCGACTATCGCGCCTCTGTTGCAACTAGACCCCGAAGCCGAGAAGCTTTGGGAGGATGGAACCAGTGATGTCTTCGAGTTGCTCGACAGCGGCGCACTTCGTCAGGCGATCCCTGAGGGAAGTGCATGAAGGTCGGCATCGTGGTGGAGGGGCGTTCGGAGTTCAAGGGACTGCCCGAGATCCGCGACCAGCTGATTGAGTTAACCGACGCGGCGGCACTCAAAATCTTGTTTGCCCCATATGACCCAAAGGGATCTCCTGGGAAGATCGCCCGCGAGTGTGAAAGTCGGATCAAGCAGTTGGCCGGGCGTGGATTCAATCGGGTGATCGTGTTAGTAGATCGCGAGGATCGGACCGATTCTTGCAGTGAAATCGCAGATGCGATCGAATCTGCGATTGCTGATCGGAAACTCGGGATCCAAGCCCATGTCGTCGTCAAGAATCGTTCATTTGAGAACTGGCTGGTCTCCGACCCCACGGCGCTCACGACGATGAAGGCGCGCTTTGCGTTAAGCAAAGAGATGCTCAGAAGAATCCGGCCGGATAAAGCTGACCGAATCGATGCGCTCAGTCTCTTAAAGAAGGCGGCACAGGGCGGTGCGTACGGCAAGGTTGACGATTCGCGACGGATCTTGGCCAGGGCGGATGTTTCCCGAATGGGATCTAATTCTCGAAGTTTCCGCTGCCTTCTTGGGCGGCTCGGACATCCGGACTATCGATCCGGCAGTTGCCAACCGGCGACTAGCTGACCGAGCCTAGATCGAGTTCGCCCCGCCGCCGCTCTAGGAACTCGCGCTCCGGCTGTGACGTGACGAGCGCTATCGCCGTCTCGTAGGCGGCTCGGGACTCGTCGACCTGGTCCAGTCGGCCCAGGAGCTCGGCTCGGGTGGAGTGGAAGTGGGGGTAGGTCTCCAGGTCCAAGCTCTCCACCAGCTCCAAGGCTCGGTCGACCTGGCCTGTTTCGGCTATGGCTACGGCGCGGTTCAGCTCCACCACTTTGGAGCCGGTTAGGCGCGAGAGCTCTTTGTATAGAGCGGCTATTTGGGGCCAGTCCTGGGGGTCCTCTAGGTGGAGAGACGCGATCGCCGCTTGCAGCGCGTACTCGCCGCGGCCGCCTAGGGCTAGGCAGCGGTCCAGGGCCAGGCGGCCTCGCTCGATCTGATCCCGGTCCCAGAGCGAGCGGTCCTGGTCGGCTAGGAGGACCAGGGAGCCGTCGGCGAAGCGGGCGTCGCGGCGGCAGTCGCTGAGCTGCATCAGGGCCAGCAGGGCGTGAGCCTCGGGCTCGTCGGGCATCAGCTCGACCAGCGCGCCGCCTAGCCAGATCGCCTCGGCGGCCAGCTCGTTGCGGCCGCCGTAGCCCTCGTTGAAGATCAGGTAGATCACCGCGAGCACCACCGCCAGGCGGTCGGGAAGGAGGTGGTCGGGCGGCACGCGGAAGGGGATCCCCGCCGTCCTGATCTTCCTTTTCGCCCGGACCAGGCGCTTGGACATCGTCGCCTCGGGGACGAGGAAGGCCCTGGCGATCTCGGCCGTCGCCATCCCGCCCAGCGTCCGCAGCGCCAGGGCCACCTGCGCCTGGGTGCCGAGCGCCGGGTGGCAGCAGGTGAAGATCAGCTCCAGCCGCTCGTCGGGGAAGGCCGAGTTTTCGAGGTTCTCGTCCACGGCCTCAGGCGCCCCGAGCAGCGGGGCCTTGCTCGCCAGCGTCCGCTCGCGGCGGACGCGGTCGATCGCCTGGTTGCGGGCGGTCGCGATCAGCCAGGCGCGGGGGTTGGCGGGAGTGCCGTCCCGCGGCCAGCGCTCCGCCGCCGCCGCGAAGGCGGACTGGGTGGCTTCCTCGGCGCGGTCGAAGTCGCCGAGGAAGCCGATCAGGGTGGCGAGGACCCGTCCCCACTCCTCTCTGAAGACGCGCTCGATCAGCGCTCCACCACCGGGCGCACCTCGATCGCGCCACCCATCCGCGCGGCCGGGATCCGCCCCGCGACCTCCAGGGCCGCGTCGAGGTCGTCGGCCTCGAGCAGGTAGTAGCCGCCGAGGACCTCCTTGGTCGCCGCGAAGGGACCGTCGGTGGTCAGCGCCTGTCCGCCCTCGACTCGGACCGTGGTTGCGGTGTCGGCCGGCTGCAACTGGTCGCCGCCCACGACCCCCGGCAGTTCGGAGATCGCGTAGTACTCGCCGAGCACCGCTTTCTGCTCGTCCTCGGGGAGCTTCCCGAACTCGTTCATCGAATCGCCCGAGTAGATCAACAGCATGTATTGCATTGGAGCCTCCTGGTCAGGTTCTCGGTGGCCGCCATTCGACCACCCAGCCTAGAGACGAACGGGACACCGCTAAAAGGACACCTCCAGACGGTCGCCGGATATGGTTGTGCCGTGCGGATCCGTTCCTCGTTCTTCCTCATGCCCGTCGTTGCCTGCGTGCTCTTGGCACTTCCGCCGGCGGCGCAAGCGGCGAACGAAATCGCCTACCAGTGCGATCTCGATGTCTGCCTGATGGACCCCGCCAACCCGAGCGCGGTCACCAATCTCACCGACAACGGCGCAACCAGCTACGACAAAACGCCGATCTGGTCGCCGGACGGGACCAAGGTCGCCTTCGTCAGCGACTTCACCAAATCGGGGCATGGCGAATGGAACGTGTTCGTGATGCAGGCGGCGGGGACCGGCGACGAAATCAACCTCGCCACGCAGATCACCACTTTCAAACCGGAAGGCAAGGCGATCGAAGACCTCGCCTGGTCACCGGACGGCAGCCGCATCGCCTTTACGCGCGGCAACAACGCCGGGGACGACAAGGTCTGGGTCGTCAACGCCGACGGGACCACGACCTTTCCGCTGGAGATCGGCGGCGGCGGCGCCAAGCGGCACCCGAGCTGGTCACCGGACAGCTCGAAGATCGCCTACGCGGTGGTCAAAAACGAACCGGAAAAGATCTACCTCGCGCCCTCGACCGGCGGCTTGGGGACGCCATTGACGAACGGCGTCGGCCACGAACCCAACTGGTCGCCCGACGGCTCGAAGATCGCCTTCGACGGGTACCGCTCCGTGAGCTACGTCGACCTCCATGTCGTCAACGTCGATGGCAGCGGCACCCCGCTGATCGTTCCGCCCAGCCTGCAAACCGAGTGGACCTTCAACGCCTGGTCACCGGACGGGGGGCGGATCGCCTACCGCTCGACGGTCTCCAACGAAGAAACCATCTATCGGGTGATGAACGCCAATGGCAGCGGCGACCACCCGTTGGCGAGCCCTGGCAAAGGCGACGCGCGCTACGCGACCTGGTCGCCCGACGGCTCGCGGATCGTCTACGAAGGCGCGCCGATCGCGAACATCAGCGCTCGCGACCTCTACATCGTCAATGCCGACGGCTCCGGCGTCGCGCAGCCGCTGACCAGCGACGGCAAAAGCAGCCATCCGTCTTGGCGCGTCATCATCGCGGCGCCCCCTGGGCAGCCGCCGGGTCCCGGACAGCACGCACAGCTGCCGCCGCCTCACCCGGGCGCGGAGAAGCCGAAGATCGTCTGGATCACGAAACGGATCTTCGTCGGCGGTGGCATGCCGGTTCACATGATGAACGTCTTTTGCAATGCGCCGAGCTGCGCAGTCGGTGCAACGGGCACCGCAAAGGCCGTCGGCCCGCCGCGGACGACGTTTCGCCTCGGGTCGTTCGCGGCGAGGCCGGGCAAGACGGCGAGGCAGATCGTCATCGGCAAAGGCAAGCTCCACTTGCGCAAAGGGCAGACGAAGCCCCTCCTTCTGCATCTCAACAAGGCCGGCTCGGCCCTGCTGGAAAAGCAGGGCAAGCTCGACATCCACGCCACGGTCACGATCAAGAGCACCGGGGCGCCGACGGTGACCTCGAAGCGGACCGTTCACGTCGTCCTCGAGCCGAAGAAGAAAAAGAGACGGTAAGGCCCTCGGGCGCCGAGCTCAGTCCGGCGCCGCCCAGGAACTCGCGCCCTCACACGAGGACGTTTCAGACCTCGCCCAGCGTGGTACAAATACTCAATCTTGAGTAGCGCGGGATCAGTTGAGCGCCGGCGAGGCCGGCACAGGGTGGCGCTGTCGATTGCGCTCGGGTGTGGTCTGCTCTCGCTGTTGCTCATTCCCGGGCTTGCCGCCGCCGACCCGCCCCCTTCGTTCGAGGCGCACGGGAGCGTTGAGCAGGTTTATGCGACGGGACTCCCCTCGGGCGCTCAGGTGTCGCTCTACGACGGCAGCGAACAGGAAGTCCAATCGCGCAGCGCGAACGAACTCGGCGGGGTCCTCTTTCGCAACGTGGAACCGGGGAGCGGCTACCGCGTCGGTCTCACCTCCGGGGGGCCGAAATCGGAACCGCTCGACGTCCTCACGGCGCAGTCCGCGCCGCCCGACCCCAGCATCTACAACCAGTCGATCCCGTCGAGCGGCTACGGGTACCTGACCACGCGCGACGGCACCAGGCTGGCGATCGACGTGCATCCGCCGCAGGACGTGACCCACGTCCTGCCCGGCGTCGAACTGCCGCCGCTGCCGAGCGGCCCGACGCCGACCCTGATCGAGTACTCCGGCTACGCGTACGCGAATCCGGCCGGCCCCGAAAACGGGATCTCGATCCTGGCCAACCTGATGGGCTTCACCGTGGTCGACGTCAACATGCGCGGCACCGGGTGCTCCGGCGGCGCCTTCGACTTCTTCGAGCCACTGCAGGGCCTCGACGGCTACGACGTCGTCGAGACGATCGCGCACCAGCCGTGGGCCCTGCACCACGAAGTCGGGATGATGGGCATCTCCTACGGCGGGATCAGCCAGCTGTTCACCGCCGCCACCCAGCCGCCGAGCCTGGCGGCGATCTCACCGCTGTCGGTGATCGACAACACCCAGACGACGCTCTATCCGGGCGGGATCCTCAACACCGGGTTCGCGCTCAAATGGGCCAAAGACCGGGTCCACGACGCCGAAGCGGCGTCCCCGACCACGGGTCAGGCGTGGTCTTACGAACGCATCCAGGAAGGCGACGAAACCTGCGCCGAAAACCAGGCTCTGCACCCCGACGCGGTCGACCTGCTGAAAAAGATCGAAGAAAACAGCCACTACAACCCCGAAGTCGCCGACCCACTCTCGCCGATCACCTTCGTCCACAAGATCGACGTGCCGACCTTCCTCGCCTGTCAGTGGACCGACGAGCAAACCGGGGGGCACTGCCCGGACCTCGCCGAGCACTTCATCGGCACCTCCCGCAAGTGGTTCACCTTCACCAACGGCACGCACGTCGACTCGCTGGACCCGGCGACGTTCAATCGCTGGCTCGACTTCCTCGAGCTCTACGTCGCAAAGCGAGCACCGATCGTCGCCGGCGCGGCAGCCCATGCCGCCGCGCCGCTGATCTTCCAGGAAGCGATGGGCATCCCCGGGCTCACTCTTCCCTTGGACTCAATCCAGCTGCTGCCGACCTACGGGTTGGCGCTCAAAGCCTTCGAAAACCTGAAGCAGGTCAGGATTCTCTTCGACAACGGCGCCGGCGGGCTCCAACCGGGTCAGCCGTACCCCGGCTTCGAAAAGTCCTTCAACGAATTCCCGGTGTCCGGTACCGAAGCAAAGGCCTGGTACCTCTCGCCGGGTGGCGCCTTGAGTGGCAGTCCGCCCGCCGGCCAGAGCGCCGACGAATTCACCTGGGACGCGAACGCCCTGCCGAAGACCGATTTCAGCGGCGACACCGGCTCGGGCTCCGGCGGCCTCTGGACCGCGACGCCCAAATACGAATGGGAACAGAGCCCACCGGGGAGCGCCGTCTCCTACCTCACCGCTCCGCTGAGCGCGAACACGACCGTGATCGGCGCCGGCGCCGTGAACGTGTGGGTCCGCTCCTCCACTCCCAACGTCGATCTCCAGGCGACGATCAGCGAGGTCAGGCCCGACGGCAAGGAGACCTTCGTGCAGAACGGCTGGGTGCGTGGCAACGAGCGCAAGCTCGATGCCGAAAAGAGCACCGCGCTCGAGCCGGTGCTGAGCCTGCGGGAATCGGACGTCGAACCGCTGCCCGCCGGTCAGTTCGTACCGGTCACGATCCCGCTCTACTACGAGGGTCACGCCTATCGGGCGGGCTCGCGGATCCGGGTGACGATCGCCGCCCCCAACGGCACCCAGCCGATCTGGGCCTTCGATCAGACCGAACCGGAAGGCGCCGCGCAGGTCGCGATCGCCTACGGAGGGGGAACGCCTTCGAACCTCCTGCTGCCGGTCGTGCCCGGGGTGAGCGTGCCGACCGGACTGCCGCCCTGCCCGGGCCTGCGGGGAGAGCCCTGTCGCACCTACCAGGCCTTCGCGAACCCGCCGGCGGCGCCCTGAGAGTGCTTACCGACGACGTCCGAGCACGCCGCGAGAAGGTCGTCTTCGACGAGAACGAGGAGCTCGTCTGCGAGCGGGTGTACTTCGATCAGCTCTCGTTCCTTCGCCAGCTGCTCGGCGGGATAAACATGAGATCTCCGCAGGGTCTCCTGACCCTGGCGCGGGTTCTGCGGGGCTTCGCGAAGCTCTCGCGCGAGCCAAAAGACGTCATCCCCGATTAACGCATCGCCAACCCCGGTCGATAGGACAACATGCCAACTCGCCATGCCTCGCTCGCTGCCCTGCACACCCGCCTCTTCGCGGCGCTGATCTTCATCGCGACGGCGGCGCTCGCTGGGCCGGCGATGTCGCATGCCGCGCCGGCGCCGTCGATCCTGACGCTGAAAACGGTCAAAGTCGGCGACCCGGGGAACCCTTCGGTCGGAATCACCCCCTTCAAAGACGCCATCTACCGCTCCTGCAAAGAAGCGCCGCAGGAAGCGCACACGCCCCCCTGTCAGATGGTCGGCGGAGTCAAATACGGGTACGGCATCGGCCAGCTCGAGGTCACCGTCGCCCAGTGGGTGGCGTTCCTCAACACGGTCGACCCCTTGGGTCGCAACAAACACAACCTCTACAGCCCGGACGAGAGCTCGATCGGCTGGCCCAAGTTCGGCCAGATCGATTTCGCCGCGAGCGTTGGCAAGGGCCGCCACTACTCGGTGGCCTCGCCCGAATGGGCCGACAAGCCCTACGGCTTCGCCAACTTCCTGCGCTCGGCGCGCTTCGTCAACTCTCTCTACAACGGCCGCCTGCTCTCCAAGAAAGCGAGCCGCGAAGGCGGCTTCCGCTACGTCACCTACCGCGTCCGACTCTCGCGGGTGACCGAGCGGGGGATGTATGACATGACCGAACGGGCGATGACCCGCTCGCACAAGACCGGTTTTGTCGTGCCGAGCCAGAACGAGTGGATCAAGGCGGCCTACTTCGACCCCAGCGGCGGAGGGAAATACTCCTACTGGAAGTACCCGACCAACCCTGGCGAATTCGAAACCGAAGACGAAGCGGCGAGCGAACCGAAGTCGACGACGCTCGACCCGACGACCGGCGACGTCACCAACGCCTCGACCCAGCCGTTGGCGACCTTCCACGCCTCCGGCGTGCCTGCCCCGAGCTGGTGCCCGGCGGCGTTCGGCAGCGAAGAATGCTCCAGCGTGAACCCGTTCGGGATCGCGCCGAGCGCTTACGCCAAGGCCTACCAGGGCAGCCTCAGCACGGTCGGCCAGGCGAAGACCACGTCGCCGTGGGGGACGCTCGACCAGGGCGGCAACGCGGTCGAGTGGACCGACACGATCACCCCGCCGCCGTTCGGTGCCAAGGGGCACCGGGTCTGGCGCCGGTTGCACGGCGGCATCGCCAACGCCCCCGTGTACCAGCTCTGGCTCTCGGCGATCGGCCTGCAGCCGCAGGACAACGCTTTCTACAACGCCACGTACCCGTGGCTGGGAATTCGCATCGGCGTGCTCGGCAGCCTCGCGGTGAGCAAGCGCTGACCCGGCGGCCTCAGGGCCTGTCCGCGGGCGCAAATACGCTGCGTTCCGAGTGACCTCCGACCTCTCACGCCGCACGGTTGCCCTGCTCGTGGCCCTCGTGGCGCTGGCGCTGCCGGCGGGCGCGCTCGCCGCGCCGGCGGCCCCTCAGCCCGCCGGCAAGAAAGCGGCGAAGCAGGGAACGCTGAAGCAGCTGCCGGGAGCGCGCGGCTGCCTGGTCGATCGCTCGACCCCGGCCAAAGGATGTGGGACGGCGCGTGCGCTCGAGGGCCCGGGCCCGTTCATGGGCTCGCGCGCGATCGCCGTCAGCGCCGACGGCAAGAACGTCTACGTCGCCTCTTCGCGCAGCAACGCGGTCGCCGTGTTCAGGCGCAACCCGAAGACGGGAGCGCTCGGGCAGCCGAGCGGCGCCGCCGGGTGCGTCGCGGCGAAGGGCGCCTTCGAATGCGGCAAAGCCGTCGGGCTCAACGGCCCGAACTCGGTCGCGATCAGCCCCAACGGGCGCAACGTCTACGTCACCTCGCGGGGCAGCAACGCCATCACCGCCTTCCAGCGCAACCGCTCGACCGGCGCGCTGCACCAGCTCCCCGGCGCGGCGGGCTGCGTCTCGGGCGTGCCGCTTCCCGGCTGCGCAACCGCCACGGCGCTGCTCGGTCCCGACGTGGTCGTCGTCAGCCCGGACGGGAAGAACGTCTATGTCGGCTCGTTCTTCGGCAACGCGGTCGTCGCCTTCGGTCGCGACGCGGCGAGCGGCGCAATTGCCCAGCTTCCCGGTAGCGCCGGCTGCATCGCCGAGGCGATGAGCGGCTGCGCCGTCGGGCTCGCCCTGGGGGCGCCGGAGGGGATGGCGATCAGCGGAGACGGCAAGAGCGTCTACGTCGCCACGGCGCTGTCCAACGCCGCCGTCGTGCTCTCGCGCGACCCGTCCACCGGCACGCTCACCCAGGCGACCGGCGGCAGCGGTTGCATCGTCGACGCGGCGCTGACGGGCTGCACCGAAGGCAAGGAGCTGGACGGCGCGAACGCGGTCGCGATCAGCCCCGACGACGAAGACGCGTATGTGACCTCGCTGTTCAGCAACAGCGTCACCGCGTTCACCCGCTCGACCTCCGCGGGCACCCTCGCGCAGAAGGAAGGCACCTCGGCCTGCCTGGTCTGGCTGCGCTCCGTCGGCTGCTCCTTCGGCCGCGCGCTCAGCTCGCCCGAGGGCCTCGCCCTCTCGCCCGACGGCGCCAACGTCTACACGGCGGCATTCGCGACGGGCGCCATCGACGTCCTCGATCGCAGCGCTGAATCCGGCGCGGTGGCTCAGAAGCCCGGCCTTGCAGGCTGCGTCGCGACCCGCACGGTGCCCGGTTGCACGCGCGGCCGGGCGCTGCGCGGGGTCAGCTCGATCGCGCTAAGCCCCAACGGCCGTTATCTCTACTCGACCTCGTTCGGCAGCAACGCCGTCGACATCTTCCGGAGGAATAAATGAGCGCAGCGGACAAGCGTGGGGGCGGGCTGACCCGCAAAGAGCTACTCGGATCCGGGGCAACCGCGGCTGCCGCCGCGCTGCTGGCCCAGGGCGCCGGCGTCGAGCAGGCGCTCGCCGCGGCGAAGGGGAAGCGGAGCGACGTCGCCGGGATGAACATCGTCCTCTTCCTCACCGATCAGGAACGCGCGATCCAGCATTTCCCGCCGAACTGGCTGCGCCAGAACCTGCCCGGGATGAGGCGCTTGCAGCGCCACGGGCTCAGCTTCGAACGGGCCTTCACCAACGCCTGCATGTGCTCGCCGGCGCGCTCGACCCTGATGAGCGGCTACTTCCCCGCCCAGCACGGGGTCAAGTACACGCTCGAGGAAAAGATGAAACCGCCGAAGAACCCGCAGGTCGAACTTCCGACCGACATCCCCAATCTCGCCACGGTGATGAGGGCCGCACACTACAAAGTCGTCTACAAGGGCAAGTGGCACTGCTCGAAACCCGCCGAACCCGAAAACGCGACGCCGGCTGACCTCGAAAAGTACGGCTTCGAACTCTGGAACCCGCCCGACGCGGGCGCCAACCAGGACGTCTCCGAGGCCGGCGGCGGCAACCCCGACAACGACGGGCGCTTCATGGAATCGAGCGGCGAAGGCATGAAGGAAGGGGTGCTCGATTATCTCGGCACGAGGGCGGCGCATGAACAGCCGTTCTTCATGGTCATCTCACTGGTCAACCCGCACGACGTCCTCTTCTATCCGAGCAAGACCTTTGGCGAAGCCGGTTACGACGAATCCTGGCTGCATGGGGACATACGCGAGCCCGCTACCTGGAACGAAGACCTCTCGACCAAGCCCTCGGTCCAGGCGGAATTCCTGCGCATCTTCAACCTCACCGGCGAACCCGAAAACCGCGAACAGCGGCGCAACTACCTCAACTTCTACGGCAACCTGATGCGCTCCTCCGACAGCTACCTGGTCAACGTGCTCGACAAGCTCGAAGAGACCGGCCTCCTCGACGACACGCTGATCGTGCGCACGGCCGACCACGGCGAGATGGGCCTCACCCACGGCGGTCTGCGGCAGAAGAACTTCAACTTCTACGAGGAGGCGACGCGGGTGCCGCTCGTCTACTCGAACCCGAAGCTCTTCCCCAAGCCGGTCCAAAGTGACGCGCTCGTCTCCCACGTCGACTTCCTGCCGACGCTGGCCAGCCTGGCCGGGGCGCCGAAAAGCGCCCGCGCCGATTGGCAGGGGGTCGACTACTCGAAGCTGGTTCTGCACCCGGACTCCAAGCGCGGTGTCCAGGACTACGTCGTCTTCACCTACGACGATTACCAGTCGGGACAGAAGCACGGCCCCTACCCGAAAGCGCCGAACCACATAGTTAGCCTTCGCGAAGGGCGCTGGAAGCTGGCCAAGTACTACGACGCCAAAGGCCACAAAGCGCCCCAGTGGGAGATGTACGACCTGAAGACCGATCCGCTGGAGAAACACAACCTCGCCTTCAGCGGGCACAAACGCACTCCCACCGAGGAAGCGGAATTCAAACGCCTCAAACGCAAGCTCGCCCGGGTAGAAAAGACCCGCCTGAAGCCGCTCTAGCGGCCCAAGGTATCGCCCGCCCTCACTTGTAGATGGCGATCGGCAGGATCACCGCGCCAGGCGCATGGAGCTCGGTCTGGCGCTTCAGTTTGGCGAGGAAGCAGGCGCGGCCTTCGATCGACGGGGAGCTCGACTTCGGCCCGATGCTTCGGACTTGTGCACGCGGCGTCTTGCAGTTGTGGCTGACGTGGCCGATCAGGAAGTTGGAGGCCTGTTCGAGTGGGTTTTGCCAGATCTCACGGGTGGCGAAATCGGTGTAGTCGGGGCGCCTGCCGTGCTTTTTTCGAAACACGCGGATCACCTTGCCGAAGACCACCAGCCTGCCGCCGGTGAACTGGTCCCGCCCTTTTTCCAGCAGGCTGCGCTCCTGGGTGAGATCGCGATAGTGCATCGGCATCAGCACCTTCATGGAGATGTCGCCTGCTTCCTTGGGACGTGGGGAGACGACGAAGGTGATCCTGGGGTCGGGGCCGACCTGATGGGCGAACGATTCGGCCTTCCTGCGCTGTTCTTCGGCCCGTTCGGCGCCGGTCGGGTCGCCGGATGCCTGTGGGAACAGAGCCGACAGCGTCGCGGATTGACGGACGACGACGTAGGGACGGATGTAGCCCGGGCTGAGCAGTTCATGGGTCACGAAGCGGACCAGCATTCCTTCCCTGATCTTCTTGGTGTCTTCTAGATCCTTGGGGTCGGTCAGGTCGATCGAGTGGAAGCTGATGCCGTGCGATTCATTCTCGGCGAGATCATCGAGCAATATGCCCAGCTCGCTCGCTTCGGTGCGGGTGACAGTGCTTTCGGCCACGGATTCGTGCTGCGAAGAGGCTCCAACGGTGAAGCCATCGCCGGATCCGCCGGCGCTCACCGAGGCGATTTCCTTGGAGATCCTGTGTACCGCTCCGACTTCGCCTCCTTCGAGCTCCGCGAGGAAGTCGAGGATTCGGGCACCGTCGAGGTAGAGGAATTCCACCGGCGGTAGCGGTGCGACAAACGCTTCGGCATCCGAGGACCGGTTCTTGTCGAGGGCTCTCACCGCGACGATCGCAATGGCGATGACGACGACAATTACGCCCGCGCCAACGAGCATTTGTTTGGGAGTTGCGTTGGACACGCGTTCCGTTGCCTTCATCGCCATCGGCCTATCGACGGGGCCGAGTCTTTCAGTCACACTCTTACTAGTCAAGGATTCTGAGCTTTTTGGGGACTTCTGAGTGTTGTCTGCCGGGGGCTGCTCGCCGTCTTGCCGCCATTGCCGTGGCAGTGGGTCTACGATCACGCAATGAAAGCCGCCGTGATCCACGAGAACGGACCGCCGGACGTGCTTCGTTACGAGGACGTCCCCGATCCGGTGTGTCCCGATGGCTGCGTGACGGTTGACGTCGAGGCGATCAGCATCGAGGGCGGGGATCTTCTCGCCCGCTCGGTCTCGCCGCCGGAGAGCACCCCGCACATCGTCGGCTATCTGTGCGCCGGCACGGTCGCCGAAATCGGCGCCGGAGTCGAGAGCCCCGCGATCGGCGACAGAGTGGTGGCGCTGAACGCAAACGGCTCCCACGCCGAGAAGCGGGTCGTCCCGGCCGTGATGACCTGGCCGATCCCCGATGGGCTCGATCCCGCTGTCGCCGCGTCCATCCCGGTCGCGGTCGGGACCGCGCAAGAGTGCCTCTTCACCGCCGCGGGCCTGGAGCAGGGGCAGACGGTGCTGATCCATGCCGGAGGCGGCGGAGTCGGTATGGCCGCCATTCAGCTGGCGTCGCAGGCTGGCGCGACGGTGATCTCGACCGCCTCGAGCGACGAGAAGCTCAAGCGCCTCGAGTCGCTCGGGCTCGACCACGGCATCAACTACGCAAACGAAAGCTTCGTCGATCGGGTTCGTGAGCTGACCGACGGGCGCGGTGTCGACGTCGTGCTGGACTCGGTCGGCGGGAAGAACCTGGTGGACAGCATCGAGGCGCTCGCCTATCGCGGGACGCTCGTCAGCGTGGGCGTCTCAGGTCGATCCGGATCGGAGATCGAAGCCAAATCGCTGTGGGGCAAGAACAACACCCTGCGCGGCGTCTACCTCGGCGGGGCGCTCCTCGTCGAGTACCCGCGGGTCCACGGGATGATCGCCAACCTGATCGGGCGTGTTGCAAGCGGGAACCTGCACATCGAGATCGACAGCACCTTCCCTCTGGCCGAAGCAGCCGCTGCCCATGCGTACCTGGAGGGACGGAACGCTTTCGGCCGCGTGGTGATGGTGCCTTGAGAGCGGCGGGACTCAGCGTAGAAGGCGAGTGGAACTCTGGAGATCGTCGCTAGCGGATCGGCCAGGCAATGCGCTTGCTGTCACGCAGCGCCTCCCGATCCCAGGGTGCGGTCGCGGGCTTCCTGAAGCTGTCCGCCAGTTTCCCTAACAGCGCCACTCGTTTCGTCTTACGGCCTTTGGTGACCTTGATGCAGTGTTGGTTGGTCGCCATCAGGGCAATGTACTCCCGAGCGCCCCAACGTAGGGCATGAGGGGCTGCCATCTGGTCGCTGAGCTAGCTGTGCGCCAGCTCGCGGTCGATGATCGCACCGAGTGCGTCGTTGACTCCGTCGGCGGGCACGCTGGAGATTCGTGCTCCCGAGGCGACTCCGCGTACGTTTTCGGCCGCCCTCAGCGCGTGCCAGTGGGAATCGAAGGACTCCCCGGACGTGGCGACGGTACGGCCGTCGCTGCCGAGCAGTCGCCAGCGCCACTTGCCGACGAGGTCTTCATATGCGTCGAATTGAGGCATCCGCCATCTCCTTTGATCGTTGTACGAACATATGTTCGCACTCGATCCGGCGGAAAATCTGGCGAAGCCGGCTTCGGTCAGGCGAGGCTCAGTACCCCGTGCCGGTCTTGACCCGCTTGCGCTCGGCGGGATGGGCGCCCCCCTTCTTCTCCAGCGTCGCGCAGGCCGTGGTGATGTCCGCCGAGAGCCGGTCGACCTGCTCGCGGCTCAGCGTCTCCTTGACCAGCGCCCGCAGGACCTTCACGTTTTCGGCGTTGGGGGGGAGGGTGTAGGCGGGGAGCATCCAGCCGCGCTCGGCGGAGAGCTGCCAGGAGAGGTCGAACTCGTCGTAGTTCTTCCCCTCGACCAGCTTGAAGGCGACCAGCGGCAGCTGCTCTTTGTCGGCTCCGATCAGCTCGAAGTCGCCGCTGGACTCGAGGGACTCGGCCAGCGCCCGGGCGTTCTTCTGCATCGCCTGCATGACGTAGGTGTAGCCAAAGCGCCCGAGGCGGACGAAGTTGTAGTACTGGGCGAGGACCATCGAGGCCCCGGTGGAGAAGTTGAGCGTGAAGGTCGCGTCGGTTTTGCCGAGGTAGTTCTCGTAGAAGACGAGGTCCTCGGCCAGGTCGCTCTTCTCGCGAAAGACGAGCCAACCGACGCCGGGGTAGACGAGGCCGAACTTGTGCCCGGAGACGTTGATCGAGCGGACCTGCTCGAGCCTGAAATCCCACTCGGAGTCCGGGTAGAGGAAGGGCCAGACGAAGCCGCCGCTGGCGGCGTCGACGTGCAGCGGCACGTCCATTTCCTTCTCGTTCTTGAGATCGACGAGGAGCTTGTTGATGCCGACGATGTCGTCGGCGTGGCCGGTGAAGGTGGTGCCGAGCACGGCCGCGACCCCGATCGTGTTCTCGTCGATCAGCGGCTCGACGTCCTCGGGGCCGATCACGTACTTGCCCTCCTGCAACGGCACGATTCGCGGTTCGACGTCGAAGTAGCGGCAGAACTTCTCCCAGACGACGTGCACGTCGCCGCCGAAGATCAGGTTCGGCTTGTCGACTGGCAGCGAAGCGGCTTCGCGGCGCTCCTTCCACTTCCACTTCAGCGAGAGCGCGCCGAGCATGATCGCCTCCGAGGAGCCCTGCGTGCGGGCACCGGTCGTCTCGCCGGGGGCGTGGTAGAGGTCGGCGAGCATGCGGATGCAGCGCTGCTCGATCTCGGCCGAGATCGGGTACTCGGCGTGGTCGATGAAGTTGCGGTAGAGGTTCTCGGCGATCAGGCGCTGCGCCTCGGGCTCCATCCAGGTGGTGACGAAGGTCGCCAGGTTGCGGTTCGGGTCGCCCTCCAGGACGAGTTCCTCGTCGACCAAGCGCATCGCGTCCAGGGCCGACATCCCGTCGGCGGGAAAGTCGCCGGAAGGCGCGTCTTCGGTGAGGAAGCGATTGCCGTAGAGCATGGCGGCGTCATCAGGGGTGGGAAGCTTGTTCATGGTCGCTCGATCCGGTTGGGGGATGGAGCCGGAGATACTAAGGTGGTCTAGCCGATGGCGAATATTCTCTGCGTCCTCTATGACGATCCGGTCGACGGTTACCCGCCCGCATACGCGCGCGATGAGGTCCCGAAGATCGAGCGCTACCACGACGGCCAGAGCACGCCGACGCCAGAGGCGATCGGCTTCACGCCCGGTGAGCTGCTCGGCAGCGTCTCGGGGGAGCTGGGGCTTCGCGAGTTCCTCGAAGCGGACGGGCACCGGCTCGTCGTCACCTCCGACAAGGACGGCCCGGACTCGGTCTTCGAGCGCGAGCTGCCCGAGGCCGAGGTCGTCATCTCGCAGCCGTTCTGGCCCGCCTACCTGACCGCCGAGCGAATCGCCAAGGCGCCGAAGCTGAAGCTTGCGCTGACGGCCGGCATCGGCTCAGACCACGTCGACCTGCAGGCGGCGATCGAGCACGGGTTGACGGTCGCCGAGGTGACCTACTCCAACAGCATCAGCGTCGCCGAGCACGTCGTGATGATGATCCTCTCGCTGGTGCGCAACTACATCCCCTCCTACCAGGTGGTCGTGGACGGGGGCTGGAACATCGCCGACTGCGTCTCTCGCTCCTACGACCTGGAGGGGATGCAGGTCGGCACCGTCGCCGCCGGGCGGATCGGCTCGGCGGTCCTGCGGCGACTGAAGCCGTTCGAGGTCGGCCTCCACTACACCGACCGCCACCGTCTGCCGGCCGAGGTCGAGGAGGAGCTCGGCGTCACCTTCCACGCCGATGTGGAGTCGATGGTGGAGGTGTGCGACGTGGTCACGATCAACGCGCCGCTGCACCCCGAGACGGAGAACCTCTTCGACGCCGATCTGCTCGCCCGGATGAAGCGCGGTTCCTACCTGATCAACACCGCGCGTGGCAAGATCTGCGACCGCGAGGCGGTCGCGCGGGCGTGTGAGAGTGGCCGGCTGGCCGGGTATGCCGGGGACGTGTGGTTCCCCCAGCCGGCGCCCAAGGACCACCCCTGGCGCTCGATGCCCCACCACGGCATGACCCCGCACACCTCGGGCACCAGCCTCTCGGCCCAGGCCCGCTACGCCGCCGGGACGCGCGAGATCCTCGAGTGCTGGTTCGGTGGGCGCCCGATCCGCGAGGAGTACCTGATCGTCGACGGCGGCACGCTGGCCGGCGCCGGCGCCCACTCCTACAGCGAGGGCAACGCCACCGGGGGCTCTGAGGAGGCCGCTCGCTTCAAGAGCGGCTGAGTCAAGCGATGGTGAAGCGATGAGGATGCGGGCCGCGGTGCTCGAGGAGTTCGGTAAGCCGCTCGCGGTCCAGGAGGTCGAGCTGGCCGAGCCGCGCGCCGGCGAGGTGCTCGTCCGCCTGGTCGCCTGCGGCGTCTGCCACACCGACCTCTACACCGCCTCCGGCGCCGACCCCTCGGGCTATGCGCCGACGGTGCTCGGGCACGAGGGGGCGGGTGTCGTCGAGAGCGTCGGCGCGGACGTCGCCTCGCTCTCCCCCGGCGACCACGTCGTCACTCTCTTCTCCCCTCAGTGCGGCGAGTGCGTGCACTGCCTCGACCCGCGGACCAACCTCTGCTTGGCGATCCGCGAGCAGCAGAACAAGGGCTTCCTCCCCGACGGCACCACCCGCATCTCACGCGAGGGCGACGGGATCCGTCACTTCATGGGCTGCTCGACCTTTGCCGAGTACACGGTGATGCCGGAGATCGCCCTGGCGAAGATCGACCCCGAGGCACCCTTCGAGCATGCCTGCCTCTTCGCCTGCGGCCTCTCGACCGGCCTCGGCGCGGCGATCAACACCGCCGCGGTGGCGCCGGACAGCACCTGCGTCGTCTTCGGCGCCGGGATGGTCGGCCTCGGGGCGGTCGCCGGCTGCCGGCTGCAGGGCGCCGAGCGCATCGTCTGCGTCGATCTCTCCGCGGATCGTCTCGAGCTGGCCCGCGGCCAGGGGGCGACGGAGACGATCGAAGGAGGTGAGGACGCCGTCGAGCGGATCGTCGAGATGACCGACGGGTTCGGGGCCGACTACACCTTCGAGGCGACCGGCAACGTCGGCGTGATGCGCCAGGCGGTCGAAGCCGCGCGCATGGGCTGGGGCCTGTGCACCGTCGCCGGGGTGGCCGGCAAGGGGGAGACCCTCGACGTGGTTCCGCGTCTGCTGATCACCGGCCGTCGCGTCACCGGCTCATCCTTCGGCGGCGTCAAGGGTCGCGACCAGGTTCCCGGCCTCGTCGACCGTTGTCTGAGGGGCGAGATCGACGTCGAGCCCTTCATCTCCCACCGCCTCTCCCTCGACGAAGTCAACCGGGGCTTCGAGCTGATGGAGGCCCAGGACGGGATCCGCAGCGTCATCCGGTTCGACGCTACGCTTTAGACAGCGCCGGTAGATTCATCCGCCGTGAGCCTCGTCCCAGCACCCGCCGTGGCGGGCCCGAGCAGCGATTCGGTCCCGAATCGTCCCTACTGGCGCGATTCGGTTGTCCGCCACGAGCAGTCCTCCCGGTTGCACAGCCTTGTCGACGTGGCGACCTCGGCGGTGCCGTACCTGGCCCTGATGGTCGCGATCTATCTCTGCCTCGAAGTCTCGATATGGATCTCGCTCGCCCTCGCGGTTCCGGCCGCCGGCTTCCTGTTGCGGACCTTCGTCGTTTTCCACGACTGTGCCCATGGCTCGTTCCTGGCCACCAAGCGGGGGAATCTCTGGCTCGGCCGGTTCATGGCCCTGCTCGTCTTCCAGCCGTTCGGGAACTGGCGCCACAACCATGCTGTCCATCACGGCACCGCGGGCGACCTGGACCGGCGCGGAACCGGCGACGTGCCGACGCTGACCGTCGAGGAGTACCTGGCGCGGCCCTGGAAGCAGAGGCTTGGCTACCGGCTGTTCCGCAACCCGCTGGTGATGTTCGGGCTCGGCCCCGTCTGGTCGCTGATGATCGGGCCTCGCATCTGGTCGAGCAAGATGCGTCCCCGGCAACGCCACAGCGTGATCGCGACGAACCTCGTCCTCGCCGTGGTCATCGGGACGATCGTCTGGCTGATCGGCCCGACGACTTGGCTTCTGGTGCAGATGCCGACCGCGATCCTCGCCGGCACGTTGGGGGTCTTCCTCTTCTACGTCCAGCATCAGTTCGAGGATGCCTACTGGGAGAGCTCGGAGGACTGGAGCTACCCCGACGCGGCACTGCAGGGGAGCTCCTACCTGAAGCTGCCGAAGATCCTCCAGTTCTTCAGCGGCAACATCGGCCTGCACCACGTTCACCACCTCAGCGCCAAGATCCCCAACTACAACCTCCAGCGTGCCCACGACGAGAACTTGATCTTCCACGACGTTCCCGTCTTGAGCGTTCGCGACGGCCTGCGTTCGATCCGGCTGAAGGTGATCGACTCGAGCAGCGGCCGGATGTTGACCTGGAGGCAAGTCAGGGCGCTCTAGTACCGGGTTGCTACCTGCTCGTCGTGGCGGTCGCGTTGGTGTAGACGGTGCCTTCGGAGGTCGCCACGGTGATCGTGTCGGAGAAGGTGCCGCTCGATTTCGACGTGTAGGTGAACTGGGCGGCGGTTTCGGCGAGGCCGGTGGCGGGGATCGCGAGCGGGGTGCCGACGACCGTGCTGCCCGTCGTCGCGGTGATTTTCACCACGTGGCCGGTGCCCAGCGCAGAGATCGGGTTGCCGACGCTGTCGGTGACGGCGACGTTGGCTTTGACCGTGCCGCTGTTGCCCAACCCGGTTATCGCGCAGGTGAAGAAGCAGCCGGCGCCGATGCTGCCGGCGCTGACCGTCACGTGGCTGAGAGATAGCTTCGCGGCGGCGCCGGTGCTGACCGTGATCGTCAATCCGGACGAGGTCGAGATCGAGCCATCGGTGGCCGTGATGCTCGCGGTCTCGACCTTGTTGAGCTTCATCGCTCCGTTCTTCGTCGAGGAGACCACGGTGGCGACGCCGGCCGTGAAGTTGATCGCCGTCGCCGTGCCGAAGGGGACCGCGGTCCCGCCACTATTGGCCACGGTCGGGGCGGCTCCGCTGGGGCTTGTCGTGGCCCCCGAGAAAATGATTTCGTGGGCGCCCGCATAGGCGGTCGCGGTGTTGCCATATGTGTCGAGGGCGGTGGTGGTGAGACTGTCGGATGCAGCCGCAACAGGTGTCGTCGTGGCGGCGCTCAGCGAGAGCTTCACGGCGGGTGCGGCGGCCACGGTCGCGGTGACAACCGCGCTCGTGAACGTGCCGTCGCTGACTTTGAGGCTGGTGGAGCCGCTCTTGTAGAGCTTCATGACTCCGTTGCCGGCACCGGAGACGCTCGCCACGCCGGCGGCGAAGACGATCGTGGTCGGGCTGCCGATCGCGATCGCGGCGCCCGAGCTGTCGGTGACCGTCGGGATTTCGCCGCTGGGGCTCGCCAAGGCCGTCGAAAAGGTGAGGCTTTTGGAGCCGGTGTAGGTGGTCGCGACGTTGCCGTAGGCGTCGAGCGCGGTCGTCGTCAGATTGTCTGCCGCTCCCGCGGTCGGCGTGGTGGAGGCGGCGCTCAGGGTGAGTTTCGAGGCCGTCCCCGGGGTGACGGTGACGGCGAGATCGGCTTCGCTTTCGATCGATCCGTCGCTGACCGAGACGGTGGCCGCGCCTGCCTTGTAGAGCTTCATCAGGCCGTTCTTCGTCGAGGAGACCACGCTGGCGACCCCCAGCGTGAAGCTGATCGCCGTCGCGCTGCCGAAGGCGACGGCGGTGCCCGAGCTGTTGGCGACCGTGGGGGCGTTGCCGCCCGGGCTGGAGGACGCACCGGAGAAGGTGAGGTTGTGGGCCCCGGTGTAGGTCGTCACCGTGCTGTCTTTTTCGTCGAGTGCGGTGATCGTCAGGTTGTCGCCGACGCCCGCCCCCGGCGTGGTCGATGCGGCGCCGATGGTGAAGTGGGTCGCGGCGCCGACGGTCACTTTTGCCTGGCTCGATTCGCTGGTCGAGTTCCAGGAGTGCCACTTTGCGATCACCGTGTAGGTGTGGGTGCCGACTTCGAGTTCTTTGTCGGTGCAGGTCGTGCCGGTTCCCGGCGAGGAGACGGTGGGGCAGCTGCCCGCCGGTTCGTCGCCGTCGCGGATCACCGCGTAGGTGACCGTTCCGGATCCGGGGGGAGTGACCGCGGTCCAGGTCAGAGCGACGGTGCCGCCGATCGCCGGCACGGCCGAGGAGATCGTCGGCGCCGAAAGTTTCGGCAAGCCGGCGGTTGCGCTGCCGGCCCCGGTGGTCGTGAAGTAGGCGAAGGCGCTGCCGCAGAGCACGGCGATCACCGCGGTGGCGATTGCAACTCCAGCGATCCCTGCCGGCAGGACGCGTCTCATCCGCGCGCGCTCCCCGTGAACTCGAGCGGGATCCGGGCGTTCTTGCAGGCATCCTGGTTGACCGGCAGGTCACGCAGCTGAATCGTCGGCGCCGTGACGCCCTGCGCGGGCAGGTGGACAGATCCGCCCGCGGGCACCTCGAGCGGCAACGAGCGCGAGGCGTTCGACTGGCCCAAGGCGAGGTTGTCGGCGCTGGGGCACCCAGGCGGGTCTGCAGCTACCGAGACCCGCAATGCGGTGACCCGTATCGGTGCCGAGTTGGGGTTCTGCACGGTCAGCGGCAGCGTTACCGGCAGCGCCCCGGGGTAGAGCGTGCTCAGGCCGGAGAGGTCCGGGAGGATCGAGAGCTCCTTCGCTTCCAGGACCGTCCAGCGGAACCTCCTGGCGGCGCCGTGCCGCCGCCGGTCCAGCGCGCGAACCGAGAATCGATGCCCGCCGGTGGTCAGGCCGGCGTAGAAGACGGGCGGTTTGCATATTTGCCACCGCGCTCGATCGAGGCGGCACTGGAAGCGCGCGCCCGGCGTGCGGACGGTGAAGTCGAAGCGGGCGCTCGTCGACGGCGACTTGGCCTCCGGGTGGTCGACGAACACCGGCTTCGGCACTCGCCTGGCTTGCGCCTTGCCTTCCGGGCCGGCCACGCCGGCGTGTCGGCTCGCGGCCAGGGCGGCGGCGGCGAGAAAGGCGCCGATCGCGACCAGCCCGATCAGCGCCCCGAGGCCTTTACGACCGCTCTGCACCATGCCGCGCTCCGTCCCGCTCGGCCGCTTAGTTGTTGGTCAGGTGCAGCGTGATCGTCGCGCCCTGGCAGGCGTCCTGGTTGACGCCGGTTTCTTTCATCGTCAGGGTCCCGGTCGGGGTCACGCTCTGCCCGTTGCCGGCTGCGAAGGTCTGGTTGACCGCCACCGCCGGCATCGCGAAATCGGGATTGCCACCGGTGATCGTCGTGCTGCAGGTCGAGTGACCGGCATCGACGGTGATGCTGCTCAGCGTGATCGTGCCGACGCGCTGCGAGCCCGACGAGGGGTTGTCGACCGTGAAGCTGACCGGCGAAGACGTGCCCGGATACAGGTTGGAGGACACCGTCGCGTGCAGCGTCACGGCCGAGCTCGAGCCGACCGTCGCGTTCCCGGTGCCCGAGCCGGACGTGGTGAAGTAAGCCAGCGCGACGCCGGCAACCGCCAGCGCGCAGGTGCAGCCGAGCGCTATCAGCGCGCGCCTCTTGGTGGTCCAGGACATCGCCTCTCCTCTCGGTTGTTTCCCGGAGTCGCTGCTCCGTGGTCCCCCGCATCGGCGCGGCGTCGGGCGCGCTTGAGTCGTGAATGGCAATCAGTTTTGCCCGTCTTGTACAGGCCGTACAAACCGTCCTTAAGACCCCTATAAAGAAGAGCTGCTTTGCACGCGGGCTAAGGTTGACGCACTCCAATCCGAGTACTAGCGTGTGTATAGGGGATTAGGGATGACGACAGGGGAGTCTTCATCGGCGTTTGACGAGTTATGGCCGCTGACGATGCGGCGCGGTGCTCGGTGAGCCGATTGCGGGACGGTCAAGCCGATTCTCTGGCGACGATTCGCGTTGAGCTCGTCGCCCGCCTGCGGGGGCGCTTGACCGAGATCGAAGACGCGATCTTCGCCCGTGCGCGCACGCTCTCGGAGTCTGTCGAAGAAGACCCCGAGTACATCGCCGGGCTGCGGGCGACCGTCAGCGAATCTCTGGACTTCGCCCTCTCCCACATAGAGAAAGGGGAGGACTGGACGGGGCCGATTCCCTCGACGGCGGCGGAGCAGGCGCGGCGCTCCGCCCGCGCCGGGGTGAGGCTGGACACGGTGCTGCGCCGCTACGCGGCCGGCGACAGGCTGCTGGGCGACTTCATCATGGACGAAGACGACCGCTTCCCAAGCCAGGCCCTGCGCAAAGTCCTGCGCGTGCACGGCCCGCAGATCGACCGGCTGATGGCCGCGGTGGCGACCGAGTACATGGACGAGGTCGCGCGGATGAAACGCTCGCCGACACAGCGCCTCGCCGAACGGGTGCAGCGGCTGGTCGCGGGCGAGAGCCCGGTCGATATCGGCGGCATGGAATACAACTTCGACGCCTGGCATCTGGGCCTGATCGTCAAGGGCGCCAAGGCGGAGGCCTGCGTGCGTGCCCTTGCGGCCGGGCTCGACAGTCAGATCCTCGTCGTCTCGCGTGGGGACGGGATCGTCTGGGCTTGGCTCGGTGCCCGCCGACGCCTCGCTGCTCCGGATCTCGAAGCGCTGTTGTCCAACGGCGTCGCCGGAGATGCGACGCTGGCGGTCGGCGAGCCACGCCAGGGCCTCGACGGCTGGCGCCTGACCCATCGCGAGGCCCAGGCTGCGCAGGAGGTGATGCTGCGCAAGCCGCAGCGGCTCACCCGCGCCCGCGACGTGGCTTTGATCGCCGCGGTTCTGCGCGACGATGCCCTCGCCAAATCGCTCTTCGAGACTTACCTGGCGCCGCTCGAGGGCCATGGCGACTCCGGGGCCGTGCTGCGCGAAACGCTGCGTGCCTACTTTGCCGCCGGCCTGAACGCAGCCACGGCCGCCGCCGCGCTGGCGGTTGATCGCCACACGGTCCAGCGTCGCCTGCGCAAAGTCGAGGAAGCACTGGGTCGGTTACTGCCGGATTGCCATTCGGAGCTCGTCGTGGCGCTGAGCCTCGAGGAGCTTGAAACGGGGGCAGATCCCAGCGAGTTGTAGGTACTGGCTGAGGTCTCTCGGCGAGCGGCGTTACAGGCGCGCGACATCATGGCCAAGCCGAAGTTGTCGCACGCGCCACATTGGGCTATCCCGCGTGTAACCCCGGTGATACATATGGGTGCCCCTCTGGAGGCGACGCATATAAGTGCCCGGGGGGTGGCGGGAAAGTAACGAAGTCTCCGTTCCAAAATCTATTGGATCGATGTGAGTGATGCCTATGAGGTCTGGGTTACCTAACGCAGTCAAATCTCGCTCTTCTCGTGCCGCCTCGCGGGGTCTGTCGAGCGGTGCGCAGTCGCTGACGGGCGTAACGCCGCGCCACTCGGCCGGCACGCTGTCGAAGACCGCCTGGGTCCCGCAGGGCGATCTGGGTCACTCGGACTGGCTGGCAACGGGCCACCGCCTGGGAGCGATCGGACGATGCAGCCAGTGGTGGATCGGCGATTGGGTTCGCTACGGAACCGCCAGGTGGGGGGAGAAATACGCCGAGGCCGCGCGGGTCACCGGCTACGACATCGCCAGCCTGCGCAACATGGCTTGGGTCGCATCGAGATTCGATCTGTCACTACGTAATGACAAATTGACATGGAGCCACCATGTCCTCCTCGCCCCGCTCGACGCCGTCGACCAGCGCCGCTGGCTGCAGCGGGCGAGCGAAGAGCGGCTGTCGGTGGCCGATCTGCGGCTCGAGCTGCGTGCCTTGCGGGAGGGTGTCGAGAAAGCATCGCGGGGCAGCGATGCCGACGAAGCAGATGGCGGCGAGACGGCGGTCTGCCCGCATTGCGGGCACTCGCTGCGTTCGCCTTGAAGTTCGCTTTGCAACAGACATGACGTAGCCCGGGGGTTGGGCAGGGGTGGGGGATGTGAGCAGCGCAACGGGGATCGTGGGGGACTCGCGGGCCGCTCCGGCGGAGCAGGCCCGCACGCCGCTGGAGCGGCTCGAGCTGCTCTGCGACAGCGGCTCGTTGGAGACGATCCGCTCGTCGGCGATGTCGACCCGGATCGGCTCGTCGGCCCAGCCGGGCGACGGGGTGGTAGCCGCGATCGGCCGGATCTGCGGCCGGCCGATAGCCTGCTACTCGCAGGACGCCGGGTTCTTCGGCGGCTCGCTGGGCGAGGCGCACGCCGAGACGATCGATCGCCTGCTGCAGCTCGCCGGGCGCTCGCGCCTGCCGGTGGTGAGCGTGATCGAGTCGGGAGGCGCGCGCGTGCAGGAGGGCACCGCGGCGCTCCACGGCTATGGCCGGATCTTCCGGCAGAACGCGCTGCTATCGGGGAAGGTGCCGCAGATATCGGTCATCGCCGGCCTCGCCGCCGGCGGTGGCTGCTACTCGCCCGCCCTGACCGATTTCGTCGTGATGACCGAGGATGCAGCGATGTTCCTCACCGGCCCCGCGGTCGTCCGCGAGGTCGCCGGCGAGGACGTCGGCAAGCACGAGCTCGGCGGGCGTCGGGTGCACGAGCGCAACGGTGTCTGCGACGTCGTCGCCGCCGACGAGCGCGCCGCCTTGGGGGTGGCGCGGGAGGTGCTCGGCTACCTGCCCCGGCACGCCGGCGGAGCGCTGCCGCAGGTCGCGCCGGCAGCGCCACGGCTGAGCGATCCGGGCGAGTGCGTGCCGCGCTCGCCGCGTCGTGTCTACGACGTGCACGAGGTCAGCGACGGCATCGTCGACGCGGGCTCGCTGCTCGAGGTCTCGCCTCGCTGGGCGCGCAGCGTCCTCACCGGGTTCGCCCGGATCGAGGGCAGCCCGGTGGGCCTGATCGCGAGCCAGCCGCGCTACCTCGGCGGCGTGCTCGACGCCGAGTCCTCGCAGAAGGCGGCGGGCTTCGTCTCCAGCTGCGACGCGTTCGGGCTGCCGCTGCTGGTGCTGGTGGACACACCCGGCTTCATGCCCGGCGCGCAGCAGGAGCGGGCGGGGGTGATCCGCTTCGGCGCCTCGCTGGTGCGCGCCTTTGCCTTGGCAACGGTGCCGCGGGTGACCGTCGTGCTGCGCAAGGCGTTCGGCGGCGCCTTCATCGCGATGAACTCGCGCGGCCTCGGCGCCGATCTGGTGTTCGCCTGGCCCGGGGCGGAAATCGGCGTGATGGGGGCGCACCCGGCGACCGGGATCGTCCACCGGCGCGAGCTGGCTGCCGCCCCGGATCCCGAGGCTCGCCAGGAAGCGCTCTCGGACGCCTACGCCGAGGAGCATCTCGGGGCCGGCGTGGCGGCCGCCGGAGGCTTCGTCGACGAGGTGATCGAGCCGTGCGAAACGCGCGCCCGAGTGAGCGGCGCGCTCGCGGCGCTGGCGGGTCGCGAGCGGTGAGAGTCACACCCCGGCTTTGACTCGGCGAATGCTATTCGCGGTCAGCGACCTGCACGTCGACCACCCAGAGAACCGCGACATCGTCGAGGGCCTGCGCCCCCGCGGCGAGGGCGACTGGCTGATCGTCTGCGGCGACGTCGCCGACTCCCCGAAGGATGTCGAGTGGGCGCTCGAGACCCTGCGCGAACGCTTCGAGCGGGTGATCTGGACCCCCGGCAACCACGAGCTGCTGAGCCAACGAGACGACCCGCCCGAGCTGCGCGGGGAGCAGCGCTACCTCCACCTGGTCGAGCGCTGCAGGCAGATCGGCGTGACCACGCCCGAGGATCCCTTCCCGATCTGGGACGGAGAGGGCGGCCCGGCCCAGATCGCCCCGCTCTTCCTCCTCTATGACTACAGCTTCGGCCGCAACATCGCCCCGACCCGCGCGGAGGCGCTGAAGCTCGCCTATGACGCGGGCGTCGTCTGCGTCGACGAGTTCCTTTTGCACCCTGATCCCTATCCGAGCCGGGGGGCCTGGTGTCAAGCACGGGTCAAGGAGGCCGAGCGCCGCCTGGCGACCAGCGACCCGAGCCTGCCGATGGTCTTGATCAACCACTTCCCCCTGATCGAGGAGCCGACCCGCGTCCTGCGCCATCCCGAGTTCGCGCAGTGGTGCGGGACCGTGCGCACGGCCGATTGGCACAGGCGCTTTCGCGCCGCCGCCGTCGTCTACGGCCATCTGCACATTCCGCGCACGACCTGGCACGACGGCGTGCGCTTCGAGGAGGTCTCGCTGGGCTACCCGCGCGAGCGTCGCCATCGCCCCGAGCGCGATTACGCGCCGCGCCAGATCCTCCCCGGGACGCAGAGTGCTTGAGCGAATCCTCCCGGCGAGCGCGGTCGTGCGTGCGACCCGGGGCGACCTCGATGCGGCGTTGTTCCCGGAGGAGGAGGCGCTGGTCGAGCGCGCGGTGGCAAAGCGTCGCAGGGAGTTCACCACGGCTCGCGCCTGCGCCCGCGAGGCCTTGGCGGCGCTCGGCCTGCCCGCTCAGCCGATCCTCTCGGGCCCCAAAGGCGAGCCCCTCTGGCCGGCGGGGATCGTCGGCGCGATCACCCACTGCGACGGATACCGGGCCTGCGCTCTCGCTCGTTCAAACGAGCTGGGCTCGATCGGCGTCGACGCCGAGCCCCACCTGCCGCTCCCAAAGGGGCTGTTGGGGGACATCGCCCTGCCCGAGGAGCGCGAGCATTTGGGGGAGCTCGCCCGGCAAGCGCCCCTCACGCACTGGGATCGCTTGCTCTTCAGCATCAAGGAGTCCGTCTACAAGGCCTGGTTTCCGCTGACGGGGCGCTGGCTGGGCTTCGAAGACGCGGTCGTAGAGATCGACTTGGACGAACAGAGCTTCAGTGCGCGCCTGCTGGTCCCCGGGCCGGTCATGGACGGGCGTGAGCTGAACGGCTTCAGGGGGCGCTGGCTGGCGGACGGGGGCCTCGTGATGGCCGCGATCGCCTTGCCCGCATAGATGGGTGGTCCCACGGCCCCGCACGCCTGGATGACGCGCGTGGCACTTCGCATCTCCTCGGGTTTGCCTTTGCAACCAGCAAAGGCTGCACCCTGCGTCCTTGATCTGCTCGACCACGCACGCCCCCAGTCGCACGCGGTCGCGGAACCACCCATCTAGCGTTTTTTGCCTTTTACACACCGGCGTGTTTATCTCCTTCTTCGTTAGTAGGTCCAGGGAATTCGGGGAGAGATTTGACTGAAGTAGGGGATCCTCGGGTCGCGGTCGTGGGCGTTTCATGTCGCCTGCCTCGCGCATCCGACACGGAGGTTTTCTGGGAGCTGCTTGCCGGCGGCAGGCACGCGATCGGCGAGACGCCGGCCGAGCGCCTGCCCGCCGGTGAGCTGCTCGACGAGCTTTCGAACGACGAGCCGGGAGTGCGCCACGGCGCGTTCCTCGACGGGGTCGACGGCTTCGACGCGGCCTTCTTCGGCATCTCCCCCAACGAGGCCGCGGCGATGGACCCGCAGCAGCGCCTCGTCCTCGAGCTCGCCTGGGAGGCGCTCGAGGATGCGCGAATCGTGCCTGGCGCGGTCAGCGGCGAGCGGGTGGGGGTCTTTCTTGGCGCAATATCCGGTGACTACTCACATCTCACCTACCGAACCGGATCGGAGGCGATCGATCGCCACACCCTGACCGGGTTGCACCGCGGCATCATCGCCAATCGGGTCTCCTACGCGCTTGGGCTGACCGGGCCCAGCCTGACCGTCGACGCCGCCCAGTCCTCTTCCCTGGTCGCGGTCCACCTGGCCTGCGAGTCCCTCGCGAGGGGTGAGGCCACGCTTGCGCTCGCAGGCGGCGTCCACCTCAATCTCGACCCCGGCGTCGCGGTCGGCGCCGCCAGGTTCGGCGGGCTCTCCCCGGACGGGCGCTGCTTCACCTTCGACTCGCGTGCCAACGGCTACGTCAGGGGAGAGGGCGGCGGGGTCGTCGCGCTGAAGCCGCTGGCGGCGGCCTTGGAGGACGGCGACCGGATCCACTGCGTCATCCGCGGCGGGGCGGTGAACAACGACGGGCCCAGTGAGGGCCTCACCGTGCCGAGTCGGGTCGCGCAAGAGGGAGTCATCAGGGCCGCCTATGAGCGCGCGGGCGTGGAGCGGTCGGAGGTCCAGTACGTCGAGCTGCACGGCACCGGCACCCCGGTCGGCGACCCGATCGAGGCCGCCGCGCTCGGTGCCGCCCTGGGGAGCGACAGGCCGGACGGAGACCCGCTGCCGATCGGCTCGGCGAAGACCAACGTCGGCCACCTGGAGGGCGCCGCCGGCATCGTCGGGTTGATCAAGGCGCTGCTGGCGATCGAGCGGCGCCAGCTCCCGGCGAGCCTCAACTTCCGCGAGGCCAATCCACAGATCCCGCTCGCCGAGCTGGGCATCCGCGTGCAAGATGGCCTCGGCGCTTGGCCGCACGGCGACCGCCCGCTCGTCGCCGGCGTCAGCTCGTTCGGGGTGGGCGGGACGAACTGCCACATCGTGCTCGAAGAGCCGCCCTCTCCGCGACAGAGCCCCGACGGCTCTGAGGCGGAGGGGGACGCGGGTCCGGGCGCGGTGGCTCGTCCCCCGCGCCGCCCGCTGCTGTTGCCGCTCTCGGCGAAGTCCGCTTCGGCCCTCTCCGAGGCCGCCGGGCGTCTGGCCTCCCATATGCAGGCGCGACCGGAGCTCGATCTCGAAGACGTCGCATACTCGCTGGCCACGACCCGTACGGCGTTCGCGCACCGGGCGCTTGCGCTGGGCACCGAGAGGGGCGAGCTGGTCGATGCGCTCACCGACTTCGCCCGCGGCGGCGATGCGACGAGCGTCGTTCGCGGCCGTGCTCGTAGCGGCGGGCAGCCGGTGTTCGTCTTTCCCGGTCAGGGCTCTCAGTGGGAGGGGATGGCGCTCGACCTGATCGACGCCTCGCCGGTATTCGCCGCCAAGCTGGCTGAATGCGAAGAGGCGTTCGCCTCCCACGTCGACTGGTCGGTCAGGGAGGTCCTTGCGGGGGCCGAGGGCGCACCGTCGATCGACCGGATCGAGGTCGTCCAGCCGGCCCTCTTCGCCGTGATGGCCTCGCTGGCCGAGCTCTGGCGCTCGTGCGGCGTTCGACCCGGCGCCGTCGTTGGCCACTCGCAGGGCGAGGTCGTCGCGGCCCATGTCGCAGGCGGCCTGACGCTCGAGGACGCCGCGATGCTGGCGACGGTTCGCAGTCGCATCATCGCCAAGCTCGTGGGTAAGGGCGGCTTGGTCTCGGTGGCGCTGGGTGCGACCGCGCTGGGGCCTCTGCTCGATCCCTGGAAGGGCCGGATCGAGGTCGCCGCTCACAACGGGCCCTCGGCGACGATCCTCTCCGGCGATCGCGAGGCGCTCGACGGGTTGCTCGAGCAATGTGCGGCGGAAGACATCCGCGCCCGCGAGGTTCCGGCTGCGATTGCTTCGCATTCCGCCTATGTGGAGGAGCTGCGCGACGAGGTGCTCGAGTCGCTTGCGCCGATCTCTCCCCGCAGCGGAGAGATCCCCTTCCACTCCACCGTCACCGGGGGCCTGCTCGATACCGCCGAGCTCGATGCCTCTTACTGGTATCGCAACCTGCGCGAGACGGTGCGCTTCGAGCAGGTCACGCGGGCTTTGCTGGGGCAGGACCGGCGCGTCTTCGTCGAGATCAGCCCCCACCCGGTCTTCGCTCTGGCCATTGGCGAGACGATCGAGAGCGCTCTGTCGGACCCCGGCGAGGCCGTGGTGATTGGCACGCTGCGTCGTAACGAGGACGGGCCGGAGCGCTTCGCCCGCTCGCTCGCCACGGCGCACTGCGCGGGCGTGGAGCTCGACTGGGAGGCTCTTCTCACCGGCGCCAAGCCGGTCGACCTGCCTACTTACCCGTTCCAGCGCGAGCGGCACTGGATCGAGCAGGGCTCGGCGCAGAGCGAGTGGAGTCGAGGGGGTGAGCACTGGGGCTCGGGCGGCACGGTCCTGGTGGTCGGACGCAGCCTGCCCGCGCCGGACGCCGCCATCGCCCTGGCCGATCGGGGAGCACAAAGCCTGATCTTCGCTGTCTCGGAGGAGCCCGAGGTCGAGGAGGTGGTGGAGCTCGAAGTAGAGCTTGCCGTGGCCGGGCGCACGATGTCGGTCGTCGTCTGCGACATCGACGATCGGGAGCAGGTCGAGGCCCTGCGGGCGAGCGTGGTCGGGGAGCGTCCACTCGACGTACCCGTAGAGCCGCGGAAGCGAGATGGGAGTCTGGCGAAGAGCCTGGCGGACGTCGCCGAGGAGGAGCGCGAGGAGGTCGTGTTGGCCCTCGTCCGCGACGAGGTGGCGAAGGTGCTCGGGCACGACTCGCCGGAGGCGATCGAGCCGGACAGGGCGTTCGACGAGCTCGGCTTCGACTCGGTTGCCGCAGTGGAGCTGCGCGAGCGCCTGCAGAGCGCCGCCGGACTGCGCCTGCCGGCTCCGGTCGTCTTCAACCACCCGACCTCGCGGCGCCTGGCCGAGCGCCTGTTGGCGGAGGCCGTCGGCGATTCCGGCGCAGCGCAGATCGCCGTTCGCGCACAGGCAAGCGAAGAGCCGATCGCGATCGTCGGCATGTCCTGTCGCTACCCCGGAGCCGCGAACACTCCCGAGGAGCTGTGGCAGGTCGTCGCCGGGGGCCGCGACGCGATCAGCGGCTTCCCGGAAGGTCGTGGTTGGGACCTGGAGCGCCTCTACGACCTCGATCCGAATCGTCCCGATACCTCCTACACGCGCGAGGGCGGCTTCCTCGAGGAAGCCGCCGAGTTCGATGCCGAGTTCTTCGGCATCTCCCCCCGCGAGGCGCTGGCGATGGACCCACAGCAGCGGCTGCTCTTGGAATCGTGCTGGGAGGCGTTCGAGCGGTCGGGGCTCGACCCGGCGAGGCTGGGCGCCAGCCCGACCGGCGTCTACGTCGGAGTCAGCTCGCAGGACTACACCGCCGGGTTACGGGGCCCCGAGGGAGCGCTGGGGGGCTACCGCCTGACCGGCAGCTCGAGCAGCGTCCTTTCCGGTCGCGTCTCATACACGCTTGGCCTCGAGGGCCCGGCGATCACGATCGACACCGCCTGCTCCTCCTCGTTGGTGGCCATGCACCTGGCCGCGGGCGCCCTGAGGCAGGGGGAGTGCAACCTCGCCCTGGCGGGCGGGGTGACGGTGCTCTCGAGTCCGGGGATGTTCACCGAGTTCTCTCGCCAAAGGGGCTTGGCGCCCGACGGCCGCTCGAAGTCCTATTCGGAGGCCGCCGACGGAGTCGCCTGGGGCGAGGGAGTCGGCATCTTGGTCTTGGAGCGCC
>Ga0207703_10000044_pt1 | contig 158471 bp, 155 predicted proteins | sample KBSSwiS12_FD_184304 | JGI IMG/M metagenome (GOLD analysis project Ga0207703, IMG submission 184304) | Switchgrass rhizosphere microbial communities from Kellogg Biological Station, Michigan, USA - KBS Switchgrass S1-2 (SPAdes) (version 2) | ecosystem: Host-associated > Plants > Roots >...
ATGAGTCCGCTCCAGCATCATTTCGAGATGAAGGGCTGGGCCGAGATCACCATCGTGGTGCGATTCTGGATCATCGCGGTGCTGTTCGTGGCGGCTGGAGTCGGGTTGTTCTACCTCGAATGGGTCAGCCGCTAGATGCCTGAGCTCTCGGAGCTGACCAGTTGGCGGTCCGACTGGCGGGGTCTTCGAGTCGCCGTGCTGGGGCTCGGTGTCACCGGTTTCTCGGTGGCAGACACCCTCGTGGAGCTCGGGGCCGAGGTGCTGGTCGTGGCTGATCGCGCCAGCGACGAGCACCGCGAACTGCTGGACGTGATCGGGGCGTCGTTCGTGCGGGCCGACGACACGGTTCCTGCCGCGCTGGCAGGCTTCGAGGCCGACCTGGTCGTGGTGTCGCCTGGGTACCCGCCGCGGCATCCGCTGCTGGTGTGGGCCGCGGAACAGGACCTGGAGGTGTGGGGCGACATCGAACTGGCCTGGCGGCTGCGCGACAAGGTGGTGCGCGCTGACGGGACGCCCGCCGAGTGGGTCTGCATCACCGGGACCAATGGCAAGACCACCACCACTCGACTGACCGCCTCGATGCTCGTCGCCGGCGGATTGCGTGCGGCGCCCGCGGGCAACATCGGGGTGCCGGTGCTCGATGCGGTCCGCGATCCGCAGGGGTTCGACGTGCTGGTGATCGAGCTGTCGAGTCACCAGCTGCATTGGGTGAATCGCAACGTCGGGGGAGTGCTGGCGCCGCTGGCATCCGTCTGCCTGAATCTGGCCGACGACCACCTGGAGTGGCATGGCAGCCGCGAGCAGTACCGCGGCGCCAAGGCCAAGGTCTACGAGAACACGCGGGTCGCCTGCGTCTACAACCTGGCCGATGCGGCAACGCGCGAGATGGTCGAAGAGGCGGAGGTGCAGGAGGGATGCCGGGCGATCGGCTTCGGCCTGGGGGTTCCCGGTCCCAGCGACCTCGGACTCGTGGACGGGATCCTGGTGGACCGCGCCTTTCTCGACGAGCGCAGAACCTCGGCCCTCGAACTCGCGACGATGAGCGACCTGGCGCCCGGCGGGCTCGACAGCCCGCACCTGACGGCCAACGTGCTGGCCGCGGCGGCGCTGGCGCGGGCCGCCGGGGTCGAGCCCGCGGCGATCCGGGATGCGGTCCGCGCGTTCCGGCTGGACCATCACCGCAGCGAGGTGGTGGGCGACGGCGCCGGGATCACCTGGATCGACGACTCCAAGGCCACGAACGCCCACGCCGCGGATGCCGCCCTCTCGGGCCTGCGCAACGTCGTCTGGATCGCGGGAGGCCTGCTCAAGGGGATCGATCCCTCGCCGCTCGTCGCCAAGCACGCGGCACGACTGCGGGCGGCCGTGCTGATCGGCGCCGATCGCTCGGTGCTGCGTGAGGCGTTCGAGCGACACGCGCCCGGCGTCACCGTGCTGGAGGTCGGCGGCGACGAGACTGGTGGCGTGATGTCCGCGGCCGTGCGTGCCGCCGCATCCGTCGCCCTCCCGGGCGACGTGGTGCTGCTCGCGCCGGCCGCCGCATCCATGGACCAGTTCACCGACTACGCGGAGCGGGGAGCCCGATTCGCCGAGGCGGTGCGCGAGCACCTGGAGGGAGCCGATCGTGACGACGACCCGACCTCCCGCCAGGAGCCGTAACCCTCCACCGCCCCCCGAACCGCAGCCGCCGCGCGCGGCCGTCGTCGCGGTGCGCCGGTTGTTCGCGGCCGAAGCCCCCGAATACTTCCTGCTGCTGGGCACGACATTGTTCCTGGTCGTGTTCGGTCTCGTCATGGTGCTGTCGTCGTCGTCCATCGAGTCGTACGTCGACAGCAAGGATTTCTTCACCACCGCGACGCGCCAGGGGCTGTACGCCCTGATCGGCGTGCCGGTGATGCTCATCGCGGCTCGCGCTCCGATCTCGTTCTGGAAGCGCTGGGCCCGGGTCGCGGTGTTCCTGGGCATCGGCCTGCAGTTGCTCGTCGTCTTCACGCCGCTCGGGTGGGGCAACGGCTACAACCAGAACTGGATCCGGATCGGCTCGTTCACCGCCCAACCGTCCGAGCTGATCAAGCTGGCCTTCGTCGTCTGGCTGGCCTGGATGCTGACGACTCGCCCGCAGATCATGGACGAGTGGAAGCGCATCCTGTTCACCATCGGCCCGGTCGTCGGGCTGTCCATCGGCCTCGTCCTGGTCGGCGCGGACATGGGCACCGCGGTGATCCTGATCTCGATCGCGCTGGGCGCCCTGTTCTTCGCCGGCGTCAAACTGCGCTGGATCGCCGCGGCGATCGCGGTGATCTCGGTCATCGCGGTGGGCTTCGTGCAGGCCAGTGGGTCGCGCTCGGGCCGCGTCGCCGTCTGGCTGGGCGGGTGCGTCGATCCATCCAAGGCGCAGAACGAGTGCTACCAGGTCACCCACGGCTGGCAGTCGCTGGCCCACGGGGGCGTCTTCGGGGTCGGATTGGGCAACTCGACGGGCAAGTGGTCGTGGGTTCCCGAGGCGGACAACGACTTCATCTTCGCGATCATCGGCGAAGAGCTGGGCATGCTCGGTGCGATCCTGGTGCTCGGGCTGTTCGTCGTGCTCGCGGTCTGCTTCGTGCGCATCATCCGGATGTCGCGCGACCCCTTCGCCAAGCTCGCCACCAGCGCGGCCATGGTGTGGATCATCGGCCAGGCCTTCGTGAACATCGCGGTCGTCCTGGGGCTGCTGCCGGTGCTCGGGGTGCCGTTGCCCCTGGTCTCAGCGGGGGGCTCCGCCCTGATCACGACACTGGCGGCGATCGGGGTCGTCCTGTCGTTCGCACGGCACCGGCCCGAGCCCGCCGTGACGGCCGCGACGCCGGGGGCGGCTCGAAAGTGACCACCTACCTGTTCGCCGGCGGGGGCACCGCCGGCCATGTGAATCCGCTGCTCGCCACAGCCGACCGCCTGCGCGAGCGCGAACCCGATGCCCGCGTGCTGGTGCTCGGCACGGCCGAAGGCCTCGAGGCCCGGCTGGTGCCCGAGCACGGCTACGAGTTGCTGACCATTCCGCGGCTGCCGTTCCCGCGTCGCCCGGACGCGGAGGCGCTGCGCTTCCCGGCGCGCTGGCGCGCGACGGTCGCGCAGGTGCGCGCGATCCTGCGCGACCGGAAGGTCGACGTCGTGGTCGGATTCGGCGGGTACGCCGCGGCCCCCGCTTATCGCGCGGCACGTCTCGAGAAGCTGCCGATCGCCCTGCACGAGCAGAACGCCAAACCCGGGTTCGCCAACCGGCTCGGCGCACGCTGGACGAGATTCGTCGGTGCGACCTTCGCCTCGACCCGGCTCGCGCACTCCACGGTGGTCGGCCTGCCGCTGCGCCGCGAGATCGAGGCGCTCGACCTGGCGCCGGCCCGCGCCGAGGGGCGTGCGTTCTTCGGGCTCGATCATCGGATGCCCACCCTCCTGGTCACGGGCGGCTCGACCGGCGCGCTCCGCATCAACGAGAGCGTGTCGCGCTCGGTGGCCGCGATCCTCGGAAGCGGGTGGCAGGTGCTGCACCTCACCGGGTCGCGGTCGCCGGTCGCGGATCCGGGGCTGGCCGGGTATCACCTCCTCGAATACTGCGACCGGATGGACCTGGCCATGGCGGTCACCGATCTTGCGGTGTCGCGCGCGGGCGCCGGCACTCTGGCGGAGCTCGCCGCACTCGGCATCCCCGCGCTGCTGGTGCCCTACGCGGCCGGCAACGGCGAGCAGGCCTACAACGCGCAGGATGCCGTGCACGCAGGCGGCGCCGTCGTCGTCACCGACGACTCCTTCACGCCCGAGTACGTGCGGACCGAGCTGCCCGCGTTGCTGCGCGACCGCGCCCGGATCGCCGACATGGCGGCCAGGATGGCGTCGGTGGGAGCCCGTGACGGCGCCGATCGGATGGTCGACCTGGTGCTCGCGGCGCGCGACAGCGCGGCCACCGGGCGGCAGGTAGCGTAGTCCGGATGATCAAGCCCGACCTCGAGATGGAGCTGCCCGCCGAACTCGGCGCCGTGCATTTCGTCGGCATCGGCGGCTCGGGCATGAGCGGCATCGCCCGCCTGTTCCTGGAGGCGGGGCACCGGGTCACCGGCTCGGATCTGCGCGACACCGACGCGGTGCGCGAGCTGCGCGAGCTGGGCGCGCGGATCTGGATCGGGCACGACGCCTCCCACCTGGGCGACGCGGACACCCTGGTGGTCACGGGCGCCCTCTGGGTGGAGAACCCGGAGTACCAGGAGGCGCTGCGCCGCGGCATCCCGGTGCTGCACCGCTCGCAGGCGCTCAATTGGCTGATTCGTGGCCACCGCACGATCTCGATCGCCGGCGCGCACGGAAAGTCCACGTCGACCGGGATGCTGGTCACGGCGCTGCGGGAACTGGGCGGCGACCCGAGCTTCGTGAACGGCGGGGTGATCCAGGGCTACGGCCGCAGCTCGGCGTTCGGCGCTGACGACCTGTTCGTGGTCGAAGCCGACGAATCCGACGGCTCGTTCCTGCTCTACGACACCGCGATCGCGCTCATCACGAACGTCGACGCCGACCACCTCGACCACTACGGCACCCAGCAGGCCTTCGAAGACGCGTTCGTGCGATTCGCCCAGAACGCGCGCGAGTTCGTGGTCGCCTCGAGCGACGACCCGGGAACCCTCGCGGTGACCAGACGACTCGTGGGCACCACCGCGATCACCTTCGGCTTCGCGGCGGATGCGGATGTCCGGCTCCACTCGGTCAGCCATGAAGGCCCGGTGTCGTTCACGGTCGAGCACGCGGGAGCCGCGTATTCGGCGCAGCTCGCGATCCCGGGCGCGCACAACGCGGTCAACGCGGCGGGTGTTTTCGCCCTGCTCGTTCGGCTGGGCCATGATCCGGATGCCGTGCTCCGCGCCCTGGAGACCTTCCAGGGCACCGGTCGCCGCTTCGAACATCGCGGAACCGTGCGCGGGGTGCGGGTCTACGACGACTACGCCCACCACCCGACCGAGGTGGCGGCCGCACTCGCCACTGCGCGGTCGGTGGTCGGCTCGGGCCGGGTGATCGCGGTGCACCAGCCCCACCTCTACAGCCGCACTCAGATGCTCGCGGGCGACTTCGCCGAGACCTACGAGCGGATGGCGGACCACACCGTCGTGCTCGACGTGTTCGGCGCTCGCGAAGATCCGGTGCCCGGCGTGACGGGCGCACTGGTTGCCGAGCGCTTCGCGGACCCCGCTCGCGTGGACTACCTGCCCGACTGGCAGTCTGCAGCCGAGCGAGTGGCGGCGATCGCTCGAGACGGTGATCTGATCATGACTCTGAGTTGTGGAGATGTGTACCGGATCATTCCGCAGATCCTCGGTGCGCTCGAGGCCGGCTCGGAGCCGGCCCGCGCGTGAAGCGTCCCGAGGGAGTCGGACCGCCTGCGGCGGCCCAGCTGCCATCGGCGCCGCAGCGCCGCAGAGCAGTGCGGAAGCCGGCGGCGCCTGCGTCCAACGCGCCGGCCGCACCGACCGTTCGGCCGAAGGTACCGGCCGAGAAGGCCTCGGCGCAGCCGACGAAGCCTCGCGACGCCAGCAGCGGGGCGGCCCCGCGCAGTCCCCGGGCGCAGCTGAGATCCGCAGCGCGCCGGCGTCGGCGCTACGAGCGCCTCGAGGTCAAGCGCTTCACGCGTCGGGCCCGCAGGCGCCGTACCGCGTGGTTCGTGGCGATCCTGCTGGTGCTGGCGGTCGGCGGATTGGTCGTGGCTGCGGTGTTCTCGCCGCTCCTGGCGCTGCGAACGGTGAAGGTGGACGGCACCTCGCGCCTCGACGCGGCGACCCTTCAGCGGGCCGTCGATGGCCAGCTCGGCACGCCGCTCGCGCTCCTGAACTACGGCGAGATCACGACTCGACTGGCGCCCTTCCGCCTGATCCGCAGCTATTCGACCGAGGTCGTGCCGCCGGACACCCTGCTGATCCACATCGTCGAACGCACTCCGATCGGCGCCATCCAGCGGGCCGACGCGTTCGACCTGGTGGATCCCGCCGGCGTCGTCGTGGAGTCGTCCACGACGCGGCCCGCCGGCTACCCGCTCATCCAGATCGCCGACGGCCGCGTCGATGGACCGGGCTACGCCTCGATGGCGCAGGTGCTGCTCGCCCTGCCGTCCAGCGTGCTCGGGAAGGTCGACACCATCACGGCGCAGACCCACGACGATGTCACGCTCACGCTGAGCGGCTCGAACCAGCGGGTGGTCTGGGGCAGTTCTGACGACTCGGTCGCCAAGGCGCAGGTGCTCGCCGACCTGATCGCTCTGCACGCGGCGTCGGGGCCGGGCGAGTACGACGTGTCGGCCCCCGGGACCGCGGTGTTCCACCGGGATTGACCACCTGCGAGCCGGGTGAGGATTCGGGCGACACGCGCGCCCTTGCCGGTCAGACTGCCGGACCGACCGTAACTTGTGGGTCAGACATGGTACTGAGAAAGACTCTGAACTTCAAGTAGAGGTTTAAGCTTTCCATCCGCACGGAGGCCGGACGTGACATCGAACCAGAACTACCTCGCGGTGATCAAGGTCGTCGGCATCGGCGGCGGGGGAGTCAACGCCGTCAACCGCATGATCGAGCTCGGCCTGCGCGGAGTGGAGTTCATTGCGATCAACACCGATGCGCAGGCCCTGTTGATGAGCGACGCGGACGTCAAGCTCGACGTCGGTCGCGAACTCACCCGCGGACTCGGCGCCGGCGCGGACCCGGAGGTCGGCCGTCGCGCCGCCGAGGATCACGCCGAAGAAATCGAAGAAGCACTGGCCGGCGCCGACATGGTGTTCGTCACCGCGGGCGAGGGCGGTGGCACGGGCACCGGGGGCGCGCCGGTCGTCGCGCGGATCGCCAAGTCGATCGGCGCCCTGACCATCGGGGTGGTGACCAAGCCGTTCGCCTTCGAGGGCAAGCGCCGCTCGTCGCAGGCCGACCTGGGAGTCATGAGCCTCAAGAACGAGGTCGACACCCTCATCGTCGTTCCGAACGACCGGTTGCTCGAGATCAGCGACCGCGGCATCAGCATGCTCGAAGCCTTCGCGACGGCCGATCAGGTCCTTCTCGCAGGCGTTCAGGGCATCACCGACCTCATCACGACCCCCGGTCTCATCAACCTCGACTTCGCCGACGTCAAGTCGGTGATGTCGGGGGCGGGCTCGGCTCTGATGGGAATCGGGGCCAGCCGCGGCGCGGATCGAGCCATCAAGGCGGCCGAGCTGGCCGTGGCATCCCCGTTGCTCGAGGCGAGCATCGACGGCGCGCACGGAGTGCTGCTTTCGATCCAGGGCGGATCGAACCTCGGCATCTTCGAGATCAACGACGCGGCCCGTCTGGTGCAGGAGGCGGTCCATCCCGAGGCCAACATCATCTTCGGCGCCGTGATCGACGACACCCTGGGCGACGAGGTCCGCGTGACGGTCATCGCCGCGGGATTCGACGGCGGCGAGCCGACGGTGCGCCCGACGACCGCGCACCGCAGCAACTTCGTCGACGCGGCGGTGCCGGTCGGGGTCGCCGCGGAGGCATCCGGATTCGCCGGCGGCGGCTCGAGCGGATGGGGTGCCGAGCCCGACTCGCCGCTGCCGCTGCCGCGCGATCGGGACTTCGACGACGACGACGATCTGGACGTCCCCGACTTCCTCAAGTAGGTGGCGTTCGACGACGGACTCGCCGACCGGCTCGCGAGGGTCGACGGTGAGATCACGGACGCCGCACGCGCCGCCGGGCGCGATCCGACCGGCCTCACCCGCATCGTGGTCACCAAGTTCCACCCGGCAGAACTGGTGCGGCGGTTGGTCGACCTCGGGGTGCGCGATGTCGGCGAGAACCGTCACCAAGAGGCCGCGGCCAAGGCGGCCGAGCTCTCGGACCTGGACCTGAACTGGCACTTCGTCGGACAGCTGCAGAGCAACAAGGCGAAGTCGGTCCAGCGGTACGCGAGTTCGGTGCACTCGCTCGACCGGGCGTCACTGGCCGACGCCCTGGCCGGCGACACGGCACTCGACGTCTTCCTCGAGCTGAACCTGACCGGCGATCCTGCACGCGGCGGCGTCGATCCCGGGATGCTGCTGCCGCTGGCCGAGCGGGTGCTGTCCACCCCCGGTCTGGTGCTGCGCGGGGTGATGGCGGTCGCCCCTCTCGGCGAGGAGCCGCGCGCCGCCTTCGCCCGCGTGCGCACGGCATCCGAGCAGCTACGGCGGCTCGCCCCCGGAGCAACGGCGATCTCGGCCGGGATGTCGGGGGACTTCAGGGAGGCCATCGCCGAAGGCGCGACACACCTGCGCATCGGGACGGCAATCACCGGAAAACGACCATCGCCCGGTTAATCTCGGACACGACGCGAACCCCGTTCGGAGGATGACATGGCGAACCCGCTGCGCAAGACGATGGTCTATCTCGGCCTGGCCGACGAGGAATACGAGGACGACCTCCCCTCGGCCCCGGTTGCGCCGGTCGCGAGCGCCGCGACTTCCGGTCGCGCAGCCGTGACGCCATTGCGCCGCCCGGTCGCGACCCGCCACGCCGCTCCGGCGGGCATGAACGAGATCCTCACGGTGCACCCGCGCCAGTACCGCGACGCGCAGGTGATCGCCGAGAGCTTCCGAGAAGGCGTTCCGGTGATCATGAACCTCTCGCAGATGAGCGAGCCGGATGCCCGTCGTCTGATCGACTTCGCCAGCGGCCTGTCGCAGGGCCTCTACGGCAAGATCGAACGCGTCACGAACAAGGTCTTCCTGCTGTCGCCCGAGCACGTGGCGGTCAGCGGCGAGCAGGCCGAGACCGAGAGCGACGTCGAGGCCGGGTTCTTCGGGCAGTAGCGTCATCGGGTCCGTCGGGTGGCCCTGCTCGACTTCGCGATCGTCACGGCTCTCGCCGTGCTGGTCGCGTTCTTCCTGGTGATGTGGGTCCGGCTGGTCTTCGACTGGGTCCGTGTGCTGCAGCCAGGATGGCGGCCGCGCGGACCGTCGCTGGTGCTGGCCGAAGCCGCATACTCGATCACCGACCCGCCGATCCGCGTGGTGCGGCGGATCCTCCCGCCGATCCGGATCGGCGGAGCCCGCCTCGAGTTCTCCTGGAGCATCGTGATGCTCGTGTGCATCGGGCTGATCTGGCTGCTCGGACTCGTCGCCTGAGGTACTGGGGTCTTCCAGGTCGCCGCGTGTACTCTGGGATTCTCATCCTGGGACCCTCACTCTCAAGGTGAGCCGAATACTTGTACGCGATCCCTGCGTGCGGACGCACGGCGCCGAGCCCCTCCGGGCGACGCACCCTGAACACATGATGGAAATCGACGAGGTGACTGAGATGGCTCTGACTCCCGAAGACGTGGTCAACAAGCGGTTCAATCCGACGAAGTTCCGCGAGGGCTACGACCAGGACGAGGTCGACGACTTCCTCGACGAGGTGGTCGTCGAACTGCGCCGCCTCAACCAGGAGAACGAGGAGCTGCGTCAGCGGCTCGTCGCCGGCGAGGCTCGGATCAACGAGCTCCAGCGCAGCGGAGCGGCCGCCCAGGCCGCGCCGGCGCAGCAGGCCGCTCCCGCGGCAGCGCCTGAGCCGGCGTTCGCGGCCCCGGCCGACGCCGCCGCCATGGATCCGAGCAACACCAACAACCTGCTGCAACTGGCGCGCCGCCTGCACGAGGAGCACGTGCGCGAGGGCATGGAGAAGCGCGACGCCCTCATCGCCGAGGGTCACGCGACCGCGGCGCGGGTCGTCTCCGAGGCTCAGCAGGCTCAGCAGGCCCAGCTGGCCGGCCTCGAGCAGCAGAAGCAGAGCCTGGAGCGCCAGGTCGAAGAGCTCCGCTCGTTCGAACGGGAGTACCGCCAGAAGCTGCGCAGCTACATCGAGGGCCAGCTGCACGATCTCGAGAACACCAATGCGCTGAGCACGGGATCCGCACCGGCCGCGTCCGCGACGGCCACGGCGGCGCCGGTCCCGCAGTACCAGGAGGCGCAGGCTGCCGCTCCGGCCGGCTACACCGGCCCGCAGTCGCCCGACTACTCCGCGTACCCGCAGCCCACCGACTACCCGGGTTTTGCCGCCGGCAACTGAGCCGACAGCGCCGAAGGGCGAGCCGAGCCGCGGGCGTGTCAGCGTCCGGGCACTGCTCCTCCTCGGCGCGGTCGCGCTCCTGCTCTATGGGGCGGACCAGTTCGCCAAGCACCTGATCGTCACGAATCTGCACGAGGGCGACCTCGTGCCGGTACTGGGCCAGGTGCTGCAACTTCACTTCGTCACGAACTCGGGCGCCGCGTTCTCGCTGGCGACCGGCTTCACCTGGATCCTCTCGGTCGTTGCGGTCGGCGTGGTGATCGTCGTCGTCTGGTTCGCCCGCCGCATCCGGTCGCTCGGATGGGCCTGCGTCTTCGGCCTGGTGCTGGGCGGCGCGGCCGGCAACCTGACCGATCGCCTGTTCCGCGAGCCCGGCTTCGGGGTGGGGCATGTGGTCGACTTCATCCAGGTCTGGGGATTTCCGGCCATCTTCAACGTCGCCGATTCGGGGATCGTGGCGGCGATGGGTCTCTTCATCATCCTGTCGGTGCGCGGCATCGGCCTCGACGGCCGCAAGGCGGTGTACGTGCGCCGCACACGCTCGGCGGACGATCCCGACATCGTGCCTGAGAAGTCGGCGGCCGCGTCGAAAGAGCGGTCGAAGCCCGCACCGAAGGCCTGACCGGTGGAATCGCGCAGCCTGCCCGTGCCCGACGGCCTGGCGGGCGAGCGGGCCGACGCCGCCATCGCCCGGCTGCTCGGCTTCTCGCGCACCTTCGCTGCCGAGGTGATCGACGCGGGTGGCGCGGTGCTCGACGGCGCACCTCTGGCCAAATCCGATCGCCTGAGCGCGGGCGGGTGGCTCGAGGTGACGTGGATGCCGAAGTCCGAGCCGACGATCGTGCCGACCCTCGTGCCCGGTTTCGCCATCGTGTACGACGATGACGACCTGGTGGTCATCGACAAGCCGGTCGGCGTCGCGGCGCATCCGGCCGTCGGCTGGGACGGACCGACGGTCCTGGGCGCCCTCGCCGGAGCCGGATTCCGCATCAGCACCTCCGGAGCGGCCGAGCGTGCCGGGATCGTGCACCGTCTCGATGTCGGAACCAGCGGGCTGATGGTGGTCGCCAAGAGCGAGCAGGCATACGCCGAACTGAAGCGGCAATTCCACGACCGCGAGGTCGACAAGATCTACCACGCCGTGGTGCAGGGCCATCCCGACCCGTTCTCCGGGACCATCGACGCGCCGATCGGTCGGCATCCGAGTTCGAGCTGGAAGTTCGCCGTCACCGCCGGCGGCAAGCCGAGCGTGACGCACTACGAGACGCTCGAGGCGATGCGCGCAGCAACCCTGCTCGAGATCCACCTCGAGACCGGCAGGACGCACCAGATCCGCGTGCACATGGCCGCTCAGCGGCATCCCTGCGTCGGCGATCTGCTGTACGGAGCCGATCCGGTGCTCGCCGCGCGAGTCGGGCTCGAACGGCAGTGGCTGCACGCGATGAGGCTCGGGTTCCGGCATCCCGGGACGGGCCAACGCGTGGATTTCGAGACCGAGTACCCCGCCGACCTGCAACACGCTCTCGACGTCCTGCGCGACGACTGAGGGGGCGATTAGGGTGGGGAGTCAACCCTCAGCCAGCCCATCCAGAGACGACCGTGGCGAACGATTCCTTCGTGCACCTGCACGTGCACACCGAGTACTCGATGCTCGACGGCGCCGCACGCGTGACCGACCTGATGGCGGCCGCGGTCGAGCAGGGGATGCCGGCGATCGCCATCACCGATCACGGCAACAACTTCGGCGCCTACGACTTCTGGAAGCAGGCCACCGCCGCCGGGATCAAGCCGATCATCGGCACAGAGGCCTACGTCACGCCGGGCACGCCCCGTCAGGAGCGCACCCGCGTGCGATGGGGCAACGGCGGCGAAGACGATGTGTCGGGAGCCGGCGCCTACACCCACATGACACTGCTCGCCCAGGACACGGCCGGCATGCACAACCTGTTCCGGCTGTCGTCGCTCGCGTCGATCGAGGGCTATTACTACAAGCCGCGGATGGATCGCGAACTCCTCAGCACCTACGCCTCCGGCCTGATCGGCACGACCGGCTGCGCGGGCGGCGAGGTGCAGACCCGGCTCCGACTCGGACAGTACGACGAGGCCCGCACGGCCGCCGGCGAGCTGCGCGACATCTTCGGCAAGGACAACTACTTCGCCGAGGTGATGGATCACGGCATCGGCATCGAGCGGCGGGTCATGGGCGACCTGATCCGGCTGGCCAAGGAGCTGGATCTGCCGCTGCTGGCCACCAACGACCTGCACTACACGCACGCCCACGACTCGAGCGCGCACGAGATCCTGCTCTGCGTGCAGTCCGGCTCCACGATGGAAGACCCGAACCGGTTCAAGCTCGAGGGCCACGAGTACTACCTGAAGTCCGCCGCCCAGATGCGGCAGCTGTTCGCGGATCATCCGGAAGCCTGCGACAACACGCTGCTGATCGCCGAGCGCTGCGAGGTCGAGTTCGAGAAGCGCGACCTGATGCCGCGGTTCCCGGTGCCCGAGGGCGAGACCGAGGCCAGCTGGTTCGAGAAGGAGGTCGAGTCGGGTCTTGCTCGACGGTTCCCCGATGGTCTGAGCGACCAGCACGCCGTGCGCGCCCGCTACGAGATCGACGTCATCAAGCAGATGGGGTTCCCGGGCTACTTCCTGGTGGTCGCCGATTTCATCGGCTGGGCGAAGAGCCAGGGCATCCGGGTCGGACCGGGCCGCGGGTCGGCCGCCGGCTCGCTGGTGGCCTACGCGATGGGCATCACCGAGCTCGACCCGCTGAAGTACGGGCTGATCTTCGAGCGCTTCCTCAATCCGGATCGCGTCTCGATGCCCGACGTCGACGTCGACTTCGACGACCGCCGGCGCGGCGAGGTCATCCGCTATGTCACCGACAAATACGGCGACGACCGGGTTGCTCAGATCGTCACCTACGGCACGATCAAGGCCAAGCAGGCGCTCAAAGACTCGGCCCGTGTGCTCGGGATGCCGTTCTCGGTCGGCGACAAGCTCACCAAGGCGATGCCGCCGGCCATCATGGGCAAAGACATCTCGCTCGGCGAGATGGTCACCGCGGGGTCGGAGCGCTACAAGGAGGCGGCCGACTTCCGCACCCTGATCGCGCAGGACGCCGAGGCGGCCAAGGTCTTCGAGACGGCCCGCGGCATCGAGAATCTCAAGCGGCAATGGGGCGTGCACGCCGCCGGCGTGATCATGTCGGCCGAGCCGCTCATCGACGTGCTGCCGATGATGAAGCGCGAAGACGACGGCGCCATCATCACCCAGTTCGATCAGCCGCCGCTCGAAGAGCTCGGGCTGCTCAAGATGGACTTCCTCGGGCTGCGGAATCTGACCGTGATCCAGGATGCGCTGAACGCGATCGAGCGCAACACCGGCACCGCCCTCGAGATCGAGGCCCTCGACCTCGACTCGGACGGCCCGACCTACGAGCTGCTCGCGCGCGGCGACACGCTCGGCGTGTTCCAGTTGGACGGCGGCCCGATGCGCGCCCTGATCCGCCAGATGAAGCCGACCAACTTCGAAGACATCTCGGCGCTCATCGCGCTCTACCGTCCCGGCCCGATGGGCATGAACTCGCACACCAACTACGCGCTGCGCAAGAACGGCCTGCAGCAGATCGGCGCGATCCATCCGGAGCTGGCGGAGCCGCTGCGCGAGATCCTCGATCCGACCTTCGGCGTGATCGTCTACCAGGAGCAGGTGATGGCCGTCGCCCAGAAGGTGGCGGGGTTCTCGCTGGCCCAGGCCGACATCCTGCGCAAGGCGATGGGCAAGAAGAAGAAGAGCGAGCTCGACAAGCAGTTCGCCGACTTCGAGGCCGGGATGCTGGCCAACGGCTACAGCAAGCAGGCCGTGCAGGTGCTCTGGGACACCCTGATGCCCTTCGCCGACTACGCATTCAACAAGGCGCACAGCGCCGGCTACGGCGTGCTGAGCTACTGGACGGCGTACCTCAAGGCCAACCATCCCGCCGAGTACATGGCGGCGCTGCTCACGAGCGTGGGCGACTCCAAGGACAAGTTGGGCATGTACCTCAATGAGTGCCGCCGGATGGGCATCCAGGTGCTGCCGCCCGACGTGAACGAGTCGGCGGGCGACTTCACGGCGGTACCGAAGATCGGTGACGAGGGGCCGGTCGGCCCCGGCGACATCCGATTCGGGCTCGGCGCGGTCCGCAACGTCGGCGCCGGCGTGGTCGAGGGCATCCGCGCGGCGCGGGACAGCAAGGGCCGCTTCACCAGCTTCCACGACTTCCTGCGCAAGGTGCCGATCCCGGTCGCGAACAAGCGGACCGTCGAGTCGTTGATCAAGGCCGGTGCCTTCGACTCGCTGGGGGCGACCCGGCGGGCGCTGATGGAGATCCACGAGGAGGCGGTCGAGGCCGCCGTGAGCGTCAAGCGCAACGAGGCCAACGGCCAGGTCGGATTCGACTTCGACAGCCTGTGGGACGAGCCGGAGGCGATCGACAACGTGCCGACTCGGCCGGAGTGGGCCAAGCGCGACAAGCTGGCCTTCGAGCGCGAGATGCTCGGCCTGTACGTCAGCGACCATCCGCTGGCCGGCCTCGAGATCCAGCTCGCCAAGCACGCGACGATCTCGATCGCCGAGCTGCTCGACGGCGAGACCGTCGGCGATGGCGAGACGGTGACTCTCGCGGGACTCATCACCAGCGTTCAGCACCGCACGGCGCGCAACTCGGGCAACCAGTACGGCATCGTGCAGCTCGAGGACTTCGGCGGCGAAGTGGCGGTGATGTTCCTGGGCAAGACCTACCAGGAGTTCTCACCGGCGCTGGCGAACGACGCGATCGCCGTCATCAAGGGCCGGGTCAGCACCCGGGACGACGGGCTCAACATCCACGCGCAGAGCATGTTCCTGCCCGACACCGGCCAGAGCCTCGGCTCGGGTCCTCTGGTGATCTCGGTGCCCGAGCAGCGGGCGACCACCGAGATCGTCACGGCGCTCAACGACGTGCTGATCCGCCACTCCGGCGACAACGAGGTGCGGCTGCGGCTGGTGCGCGGCGACACCGCGCGGATGTTCGAGATCCCGTACCCGGTATCGGTCACAGCCGACCTGTACGGCGAGCTGAAGCGGCTGCTCGGGCCGAATTGCGTGATCTGAGCTAAGCGGACGACGCGTCGCGTCGTCGGCTCAGATCACGGCGTGAGCACTGCCCGGTTCGACGAACCCTGTCCGCCGACACCGAGCCCTGCGGTTTCGACACGCCGCTCCGCGGCTACTCAACCAGCGAGGTACTCACACCCGGTCGCCCGGCTGCCAGTACGAGCGCTCGTGATACAGCAGGGGCACGTCCGGCGCTCCGAGCGAGCCATCCTCGATGCGGACGACGACCGTCGCGCTCTGCTCGATCGGGTACCGGCCCACGATGCGGCACAGCATCCAGGCCGGCACGTCGTTCAGCAGCGGCAAGCCCATCGGCCCGGGAGCCCAGTGATCGCCGACGAACCGCTCGTCCGAATTCAGCGACAGTGTCTCGGCGACGGCCCGGTTGCGGACGCCAAGCAGATGGATCAGCACGTGCTCGGTCTGCTCGATGGCCGGCCAGGCGGTGGCCCGCCGCGCCATGTTGAAGGTCGCCATCGGCGGATCGGCGGCCAACGAGGCCAGAGAGGTCGCCGTGAACCCCGCGGGTCGGCCGTCCGGGTGCAGGGCCGTGATGACCGACACCCCCGCGGCCAGCCGACGGAACGCCAGTTTGAAGGCGGAGACGTCGTCGGTGATCTGAGGTTCCGGGTCCACCCCTCGACTCTGCCACGATTGAGGCATGATCCAACTGCTCGACCTCCGCGGACGCCGGCCGAGCCGGGCCGAGCTGATCGGTCTCGTGCCGCGCGCTCAGGTCGACGTGGCCGCGGCGAGCGAGACGGCCGCGCGGCTGATCGACGAGGTCCGCGCTGACGGAGAGGCGGCCCTGCTCGCGCAGGCGGAACGCCTCGATCGCGTGCGGCCGAGCGCGATCCGGGTGGATCCTGCTGACATCATCGCTGCAGCCGAGGCCCTCGATCCCGCCGTGCGCGCCGCGCTCGACGAAGCGGTCCGCCGGGTGCGGCTGGCCAGCGAGGCCCAGGTGCCGCCGGCCGCGGTCACCGACCTGGCGCCCGGGGCGCAGGTCGCCCAGCGCTGGCAGCCCATCGAGCGGGTCGGCTTCTACGTGCCGGGAGGCAAGGCGGTCTACCCGTCCAGCGTCGTCATGAACGTGGTGCCCGCGCAGGTGGCCGGCGTCGCGTCCGTCGCGCTGGCCTCGCCGCCGCAGGCCGACTTCGGCGGCGCGGTGCACCCCGTCATCCTCGGCGCGGCGGGGATGCTGGGGGTCGAGGAGGTCTACGCCATGGGCGGAGCCGGCGCGATCGGCGCGTTCGCATACGGCGTGCCCGGGTTGGGCCTCGACCCGGTGGATCTCATCACCGGCCCCGGCAATGTCTACGTCGCCGCAGCCAAGCGCCTGGTGCGCGGGGTGGTCGGGATCGACGCGGAGGCCGGACCCACCGAGATCCTGGTGATCGCCGATGCCGGCGCAGACGCGCGACTGGTCGCGGCCGACCTGATCAGCCAAGCCGAGCACGACGAGCTCGCAGCCGCCGTGCTGGTGACCGATTCGCCGGCACTCGCGGACGCCGTGCGGTCCGAGCTGGCCGCGCTGGCCCCGGCCGCATCGGCCGCGACGCGAGTGGCCGCCGCTCTCGATGGACGCCAGTCGGCCATCGTGCTGGTCGACGACCTCGCGGCGGCTGCGGATTTCAGCAACGCGTACGGACCCGAGCACCTGGAACTCCAGACCGCCGACCCCGGAGCCGCGCTCGACCTGATCGAGAACGCGGGCGCGATCTTCCTGGGCGCGGACGCGCCGGTGAGCCTGGGCGACTACCTGGCGGGCTCGAATCACGTGCTGCCGACCGGGGGGCAGTCGCGCTTCTCGTCCGGTCTGAACGCGACGACCTTCCTGCGGTCGCAGCAGGTGATCCGCTACGACCGTGACGGGCTGGCGGGGGTGCGTGCGGGCATCCGCGCCCTGAGCGATGCCGAGCAGTTGCCCGCGCACGGCGACGCGGTGGATGCACGTTTTCCGAACTGAGGCCCCGACACGCGCCTCCGGCGTGACTCGCCCTGCAGGGAATACCCTGGGAGCACCATGTTCTGCCCGTTCTGCCGGTATCCGGACTCCCGCGTCGTCGACTCGCGCACCAGCGACGACGGCCTGGCCATCCGCCGCCGTCGGCAGTGCCCGCAATGCGGCCGCCGGTTCAGTACCACCGAAACGGCCAGCCTCAGCGTGATCAAGCGCAGCGGCATCGTCGAACCGTTCAGCCGCGAGAAGATCGTGTCGGGCGTGCGCAAGGCGTGTCAGGGCCGTCCGGTGAGCGACGCCGACCTCGCGCTGCTGGCTCAGAAGGTCGAGGAGTCCATCCGGGCCACCGGCGTGTCGCAGATCGACGCCAACGACATCGGCCTGGCGATCCTGCCGCCGCTGCGCGAGCTCGACGAAGTCGCCTACCTCCGATTCGCCAGTGTGTACCAGGGTTTCGACTCGCTCGACGACTTCGAGGCGGCGATCACCCTGCTGCGGGTCGAGAATCAGGCCGAGCAGTCCGACGAGGTCACGACTGCCGAGCAGTAGGCAATAACCTGGCTGCGGTATGTACCGCCTCCTCTTCCGCCTCGTGCTGTCGCGTCTCGATCCCGAGTTCGCCCACCAGCTGGCCTTCCTGGTGATCAGGATGCTGCCGGCCCTCGGCATCGGCGCCCTGATCCGCCGCGCCACCCGTCCCGATCCGCGGCTCGCGGTCGAGACCCTCGGGCTGACCTTCCCGTCGCCGTTCGGGGTGGCGGCCGGATTCGACAAGGACGCCCGCGGCATCCGCGGGCTCGGGCAGCTCGGCTTCGGCCATGTCGAGGTGGGCACGATCACCGCGCGCGCGCAGCCCGGCAACCCGAAGCCGCGGCTGTTCCGCTTGATCCCGGACCGCGCCGTGATCAACCGGATGGGGTTCAACAATCACGGGGCTGCAGCGGCGAGGCCCCGGCTGGCGCGCGAGGCGGGTCGCGCCCTCCGTCCGGTCATCGGCGTCAACATCGGCAAGAGCCGCGCGGTCGACGTGGACGCGGCGATTCCCGACTACCTCGAGAGCGCGAGGCTGCTGGCTCCGCACGCCGACTACCTCGCGGTCAACGTGAGCTCGCCGAACACCCCAGGACTGCGCGGCCTGCAGGAACTCGACAAGCTGGGCCCCCTGCTCGAGGCCGTCCGCGACGCGGCAGCCGAGTCGAAGCCAGGGGGAGTGCCCGTGCTGGTCAAGATCGCCCCCGACCTCTCAGACGACGAGGTGCGCAAGATCGCCGAACTCGTTGTGACGCTGAAGCTGGACGGCATCATCGCGACCAACACCACGCTGTCTCGCGAGGGCCTGCGCACCGACTCGGCCGTCGTCGAGGCGGCAGGCGCCGGCGGGCTCTCGGGGCCTCCTGTCGCGGCTCGCGCCGTCGAGGTGCTGCGGGTGCTGCGCGCGGTCGTGCCGCCCGAGCTCTGCCTGATCTCGGTGGGCGGCGTCGAATCCGGGGTGGATGTCGCGGCTCGTCTCGCCGCCGGAGCGACCCTGGTGCAGGGCTACACCGCGTTCCTGTACCGCGGTCCGCTCTGGGCGCGGGCGATCAACCGGGAACTCGCGAGGACTAGCTCGGGTACTGCCCGCGCTTGACCTGCGGCTTCGGCAGGCGCATCGGCCGCAGTTGGATCGCGCGCATGAACGAATACCAGCGGATGCCGCGCTCGACCTTGTCCTTGCCGTATTTCGCGCCGAGCTGAGTGATGATGCGGTGCCCCATCCAGATGCCGTCGGCGACCACGACCAGCAGAACCAGCCAGACCGCGATGAGCGCGATGCTCGAGAATTGGGGCGGCAGGAAGTAGGTCAGGATCACGATGACGAGCGCGGGCATCAGCACCTCGCCGATGCTGAACCGGGCGTCGACGAAGTCGCGGGCGAACCGCTTCTGCGGCCCCTTGTCGCGGGCCGGCAGGTACTTGTCTTCGCCCCGGGCCATTCCCACCCGCGCGCGCTCGCGCTGAAGGGTCTGCTGATCGCGGGATTGGCGGGCGGCAAGCCGACGGTCACTCGGGACCAGGGGCTGCTTGCGCGCCGCCTCCTGCTCCTTGCGCGTCGGGGTCGGGCGCCCCTTGGCAGCGGGGGCCTCGACGGACGCCTCGTTCATGCTCGCGTCGTCGCTTGCTTGGGGGGTGCGTGCCACGGTGTGGGGTCCTTGCTGTCGTGTGGTGTTTAGATTACCCGCATGGCTTCGCACCACGCTTCCGACTCCTCGCCCGCCACATCGCCTGCATCATCGCCGCACGCCGACGGCCTCCGGGAGGCGGTTCAGGCCGGTCTTCCTGCTGCGATCGCCGAATTGTCGAGCCTGGTGCGCATCCCGTCGGTCTCCTGGGATGGATTCGACCCCGACCACGTCCGCGCCAGCGCCGAGCGGGTGGCTGAGCTGGCCCGCGAGACCGGGGTATTCGAGTCCGTCGAGGTCATCCAGGAACCGATCCCACTGGATGCCGTCTCGGGGGCAGGCAAGCTCGGCCTGCCCGCCGTGCTGGCCCGCCGTGCTGCGCGCAACGGCCGCCCGACCGTTCTGCTGTACGCGCACCACGATGTGCAACCCGAGGGCGACGAGGCGCACTGGGAGTCGAAGCCGTTCGAGCCGACCCTGCGCGGCGAGCGGCTGTACGGCCGCGGCGTCGCCGACGACAAGGCGGGCGCCATCACGCACCTCAGCGCCATCCGCGCGCTGACCTCCGTGCTCGGCGCCGAGCCTGATGTCGGCATCGTGCTCTTCGCCGAGGGGGAGGAGGAGTTCGGCTCCCGGTCGCTCCCGACCATCCTCGAGCGCTATCACGACCAGCTCGCGGCCGACGCGATCGTGGTGGCTGACGGCGGCAACTGGGACCTCACCTCACCGGGCCTCACCGTGGCGCTGCGCGGCGCGGTGGCCTTCAACCTCCGGGTGTCAACGCTCGACCACGCCTCGCACTCGGGAATGTTCGGCGGCCAGGTTCCCGACGCCATGCTCGCCGCCATCGAGCTGCTGGCGACCCTCTGGAAGAAAGACGGCTCGGTCGCGGTCAAGGGCCTGCACTCGCACCAGGCCGAGACCCCCGAGTACGACGAGGACAAGCTGCGCGACGAGACCGGCCTGCTCGAGGGCGTGGATCCGATCGGAACCGGCGACATCCTCGCGCGCGCCTGGTACCAGCCCTCGATCACGGTGACCGGGATCGATGCCCCCTCGGTGAAGAACGCGTCCAATACCCTGATCCCGAGCGTGCGCGTGCGCATCAGCGCCCGCGTCGCCCCGGGGCAGACCGACCGCGAGGCCTTCGAGGCGCTGTCCGCCCATCTCTTCGAGCACGTGCCGTTCGGCGCGCAACTGTCGATCGAGGACCTCGACCTCGGCCAGCCCTTCCTGGTGGATGCCAGCGGCTGGGCCGCCGAAGACGCCCTGGCCGCCATGGAGGAGGCGTACGGCGCCGAGCCGGTGCAGATGGGATCGGGCGGGTCGATCCCGTTCATCGCGGACCTGGTGGAGCGCTATCCGAAGGCGCAGATCCTGATCACCGGCGTCGAGGACCCGGACACCCGGGCCCACAGCCCGAACGAGTCGCTCCACCTGCCGACGCTGCAGCGCGCCATCCTCGCCGAGGCGCTGCTGCTCGCCCGGATGAATTCGCGAACGGTGTAGCCCGCGAAGGTGCGGGCCGTCGTCGTACACTGGACGTCATGTCCGACACCATGACCGTCACCGAGCAGTCCGAGCCGATCACGCACGGCGTGAAGCTCTCCGAGGTGGCAGCTGACAAGGTCCGCAGCCTGCTCGAGCAGGAGGGCCGCGACGACCTGCGGCTGCGCGTGGCCGTGCAGCCGGGTGGATGCTCCGGGCTGATCTACCAGCTCTACTTCGACGAGCGCCTGCTCGACGGCGACACCACCGCCGATTTCGGGGGAGTCGAGGTCGTGGTCGACCCGATGAGCGTGCCCTACCTCGACGGCGCGTCGATCGACTTCGAGGACACCATCCAGAAGCAGGGTTTCACCATCGACAACCCCAACGCTTCGGGCAGTTGCGCCTGCGGAGACAGCTTCCACTGAATCAACGACTGACACGGATTTCGAAGGCCTTCACCGCGACGGGTGGGGGCCTTCCTCCGTTGTAGAGTGGAAAAAGAAACAGCCCCACGCTCGAGAGGTTTCAGGTGCGCTCCAACCGCCCCCACGCGCAGTCGTCCGTGAACCGGCGGCCGCGTCGATCCCGTCTCGCCCGCTGGGCTCTGCTCCCGATCGGCGGCGCCGTTGCGCTGGTGCTGGCGGGATGCTCGCAGCAGCAACTGGCCGGCTTCCTGCCCGGCGGTCCCGGTGTGACGAACCAGACCGCGCGCATTACCGGCCTGTGGGTCACGTCGTGGATCGTGCTGCTCGGCGTCGGGATCATCACCTGGGGTCTCATCATCTGGGCCGCGGTCGTCTACCGCCGTCGCAAGGGCCAGACCGGGCTGCCGGTCCAGCTGCGCTACAACCTGCCGATCGAGATCTTCTACACGATCGTGCCGCTCATCCTGGTGCTCGGGTTCTTCGCGTTCACCGCCCGCGACCAGGCGGCGATCGAGGCCAACCCCGGTCATCCCGATGTCAAGATCGAGGTGTTCGGCAAGCGCTGGTCGTGGGACTTCAACTACCTCGACGAGAAGGTCTACTCGCCGGGCGTGCAGGTCCAGAACCGCCTGAATCCCGATGGCAGCGTCGACCTCAGCAAGCTGCCGACCCTGTACCTGCCGGTCGACAAGAAGGTGCAGATCGACATCGAGTCGCGTGATGTCGCGCACGACTTCTGGGTCATCGACTTCCTGTACAAGAAAGACGTCATCCCGGCGCAGACCAACCACATGTACTTCATCCCCGAGAAGATCGGCACCTACCAGGGCAAGTGCGCCGAGCTCTGCGGCGAGTACCACGCCGACATGCTGTTCCAGGTGAAGGTGGTCTCGGAAGCCGACTACGAGCAGCACATCCAGGATCTGAAAGACCTCGGCCAGGTCGGCCGTCTGGGTCCGGACTACAACACGAACTCCAACCTGCCGGGCAACGGCACCACGACAGAGGGCTAGGTCGATGAGCACCGCAACGGCACCCGCCACCCTGAGCCCCGCTCCGACGACGACGGTCAACGGGGGCGCCAAGGTCGAGCGCAAGGGCAACATCCTGGTCAAGTGGATCACCACCACCGACCACAAGACGATCGGGTACCTCTACCTGATCACCTCGTTCATCTACTTCTGCATCGGCGGTGTGCTCGCCCTGGTGATGCGGGCCGAGCTGTTCACGCCCGGGCTCGACGTGGTGGGCTCGAACGAGCAGTACAACCAGCTCTTCACCATGCACGGCACGATCATGCTGCTGCTGTTCGCGACGCCGCTGTTCGCCGGCTTCGCCAACGTCGCGATGCCGCTGCAGATCGGAGCTCCCGACGTGGCGTTCCCGCGGCTGAACGCCTTCGCATACTGGCTCTACTTCTTCGGGGCCATTGTCGCCATGGGCGGCTTCTTCACCCCGCAGGGGGCGGCCGACTTCGGCTGGACCGCCTACGCGCCGCTGACCAGCACCACCTTCACACCCGGGCTGGGCGGCAACCTGTGGGTCTTCGGGCTGGCGCTGGCCGGCTTCGGCACCATCCTGGGCGCGGTGAACTTCATCACCACGATCATCACGATGCGTGCGCCCGGCATGACCATGTTCCGGATGCCGATCTTCACCTGGAACATCCTGGTCACCTCGATCCTGGTGCTCGTCGCCTTCCCGGTGCTGGCGGTCGCCCTGTTCGGGCTCGGCGCCGACCGGGTGTTCGGCTCCCACCTGCTGGATCCCGCTAACGGCGGCACGATCCTCTGGCAGCACCTGTTCTGGTTCTTCGGCCACCCCGAGGTGTACATCATCGCCCTGCCGTTCTTCGGCATCGTGAGCGAGGTGTTCCCGGTGTTCAGCCGCAAGCCGATCTTCGGTTACAAGACCCTGATCTACGCGACCATCACCATCGCGGCGCTGTCGGTCACGGTGTGGGCGCACCACATGTACGTGACCGGCTCGGTGCTGCTGCCGTTCTTCTCGCTGATGACGATGCTCATCGCGGTGCCGACAGGCGTGAAGATCTTCAACTGGGTCGGAACGATGTGGCGGGGATCCGTGACGTTCGAGACCCCGATGATCTGGGCGATCGGCTTCTTGATCACGTTCACGTTCGGTGGTCTGACCGGGGTCATCCTGGCGTCGCCCCCGCTCGACTTCCACGTCTCGGACACCTACTTCGTGGTCGCGCACTTCCACTACGTGGTCTTCGGCACGGTCGTGTTCGCGATGTTCTCGGGCTTCTACTTCTGGTGGCCGAAATGGACCGGACGCATGCTCAACGAGCGGCTCGGCAAGATCCACTTCTGGTTGCTGTTCATCGGATTCCACACCACCTTCCTGATCCAGCACTGGCTCGGGGTGATCGGCATGCCGCGCCGCTACGCGAGCTACCTGCCGACCGACGGCTTCACCTGGATGAACGAGCTCTCGACCGTGGGCGCCGCGATCCTGGGCGTCTCGATGCTGCCGTTCTTGATCAACGTCTACATCACCGCGCGCTACGCCCCCAAGGTGACCGTCGACGACCCGTGGGGAACGGCCCGTTCGCTCGAGTGGGCGACGTCCTGCCCGCCGCCGCGGCACAACTTCACCTCCATCCCGCGGATCCGCTCCGAGTCACCGGCGTTCGACCTGCATCACCCCGAAGTGGGCGTGCCCATCGGGATCGGCGGCCTCAAGGATGCGCCTGATGCTCCCACCCTCGACGTGGCCTCTGGAGAGGTGAAGTAGCTCATGCGCGCGAATACCAACCTGTTCTGGATCCTCGGAGCGTTCTTCTGGCTGGCCGACGCGGTGTACATCGTGTGGTCGCTGTTCTACTCCGAGCACGACCGGGTCGAGTGGGTCGGCGCCGTCGCCATGGGGCTGTCCGGCGTCTTCTCGTTCTTCCTGGCCTTCTACCTCGGTCGCACGCACGCGGCTCAGGGAGGCGAGGCCCCGGCGGATCTGCCCGACGCGAACATCGACGACGGCGACCCCGAGATGGGCAACTTCAGCCCGTGGAGCTGGTGGCCGTTCGCGCTCGCCTTCGCGCTCGCTCTGGTCTTCCTCGGGTTCGCAGTGGGCACCTGGGTGTCGTTCATCGGCGCCCCGATCGTGATCGTGTCGGTCATCGGGTGGTACTACGAGTACTACCGCAACAACTTCGCACGCTGAGCTGCGGATGATCCGCGAGGCACGCCCGGGCGACGAAGAAGGACTCTTCGCCCTCGTGGGGATGCTCGGCCACGCCTTCCCGCCCGTTCGCGCCGCCTTCGACGCCACGGTCGCGTCCTACTTCGCGGGCGAGCAGCCGAGCGTGGTGCTCTACGTCTCCGAGGGCGCTGACGGTGCGCTGCAGGGCTACGCCCTGACGACGATCGTGCCCCTGTTGGCGACCAACGGCCCGTCCGCGCAGCTGCAGGAACTGGTGGTGGATGCCGCGGCTCGCGGCCTCGACATCGGCACGCAGCTCGTCCGGGCCGTCGAGGCCGAGTGCGAGCGGCGCGGAGTCACCCAGCTCACCGTCGCGAGTCGCAGGGCGGGCGGCTTCTACGACCGGCTCGGCTTCCATGAGAGCGCCGAGTACATGCGGCGATTCTTCTAAGACGAGCGCGAAGCCGGACCGCGTCACACGGTTCCGGCATGTTCTAGCCTCGAAGGATGTCCTTCTCTCTGGCCGATCTCGCCGGCCACCGCGCTCTCGTCCTGGATCCCACCGGCCCGCTGCTCCGCAGCGAGGATGACGCACGCGACCTGATCCAGGAGAGCTTCGGCACCGACATCCGGCTGGCTGTCGTTCCGGTCGAGCGACTGGACCCCGAGTTCTTCGAGCTGCGCACCGGCGTCGCGGGGACGTTCGTGCAGAAGCTGGTCCAGTACCGCCTGCGGCTGGTCGTCGTGGGCGACGTCTCGGCTCAGACCGCGGCCAGCGACGCCCTGCGGGACTGGGTGCGCGAGGTCAATCGCGGGCGCGACATCCTGTTCGTGGACGACCTCGCCGCACTCGAGGCGCGGCTGAACGCCGAGGGATGACCCCGAACGTTAGTGGTGCGAGGATGCCTCGATCTCGGTGCGGGTCACCGGGGCGATGCGGTCTTCGAAGAACCACGCCGACATGCGCGCCCGGAGCCGGGCGCCCGCGGTGATCCTGCCCTGCTTGTCGGGGCGGAGCATGATCGGCGCATAGTCGTCGAAGCTGACCAGCTTCCAGCGCTCGTAGTCCGAGAGCTGCTGGTGCACCTCGACGTACTCGCCGCCGGGAAGCCGCACGATCCGGCCCGACTCGTAGCCGTGCAGGGCGATCTCACGATCCTTCTTCTGCAGGCCGACGCAGATGCGCTTCGTCACGAAGTAGGCGACGACCGGCCCGACGAAGATCAGCACCTGCAGCACCGTGATCACGGCTTCGATCGTGAGACGGAAATGGGTAGCGATGAGGTCGGAGCTCGCCGCGGCCCAGAGCACCGCGTAGAACGTGACACCGGCGGCGCCGATGGCCGTACGGGTCGGCGCGTTGCGCGGTCGATCGGCCATGTGGTGCTCGCGCTGGTCGCCGGTGACCCAGGCCTCGAAGAACGGGTACGCCGCAACCAGTACCAGGAACACCACGAGCACCAGGATCGGGATCAGGATGTTCATCGAGACGGTGTACGGGCCGAGCATGAACTCCCACCCGTGCGGGATCAGGCGAAGGGCGCCGTCGGCGAAGCCGATGTACCAGTCCGGCTGCGTTCCGGCCGAGATGGGGGAGGGGTCGTACGGCCCGTAGACCCAGATCGGGTTGATCGTGACGAACGACGCGGTCAGCATGATCACGCCGAAGATGATGAAGAAGAACCCGCCGGCCTTCGCGGCGAACACGGGCATGATCGGCACGCCGACCACGTTGCCCTCGGTGCGGCCCGGCCCGGCGAACTGGGTGTGCTTGTTCACGACCAGCAGGACGAGGTGGATGCCGAGCGCCGCCACCAGGATGGCCGGAAGCAGCAGGATGTGCAGGCTGTACAGCCGGCCGATGATCGCGGTGCCCGGGAACTCGCTGCCGAACAGCAGGTACGAGATCCAGGTGCCGACGACCGGGATGCCCTTGACCATTCCGTCGATGATGCGCAGGCCGTTGCCCGAGAGCAGGTCGTCAGGGAGCGAGTACCCGGTGAAGCCCTCGGCCAGCGCCAGGACGAACAACGTGAAGCCGATGATCCAGTTGAGCTCGCGCGGCTTGCGGAACGCGCCAGTGAAGTAGATGCGCAGCATGTGCAGCCCGATGGACGCCACGAACAGGAGCGCCGCCCAGTGGTGCACCTGGCGCAGCAGCAGGCCGCCGCGGATGTCGAAGCTGATGTTGAGCGTCGACGACATGGCCGCCGACATCTGGATGCCCTTGAGCGGCGCGTAGGAGCCGTCGTAGGTGACGACCGCACCCGAGGGCTGGAAGAAGAACGTCAGGAACGATCCACTGAGCAGGATGACGATGAAGCTGTAGAGCGCCACCTCGCCGAGCATGAACGACCAGTGGTCGGGGAAGATCTTGCGGCCGAGCTCCTTGACCAGACCCGAGATGCTCGTGCGCTCGTCGATGTAGTTGGATGCCCAGTTGGTGAGCTTCATGCCCGGGCCGAGCGGAGCGTCATCCTGGTTCAGGCCGGGTGCGGCGGCGGGGGACGTGGTGTCGACGGTCAATGTTCCCGCTCCCAGAAGCTCGGGCCGACGGGCTCGTGGAAGTCGCTCTGCGCGACGAGGTAGCCCTCGGAATCGATGGTGATCGGCAGCTGCGGCAGCGGTCGCTTGGCCGGGCCGAAGATGACCTGCGCCTCGTGCGTGATGTCGAACTGCGACTGGTGGCACGGGCACAGCAGGTGGTGGGTCTGCTGCTCGTAGAGCGCGACCGGGCAGCCCACGTGGGTGCAGATCTTGGAGTAGGCGACGATGCCCTTGTAGTTCCAGTTCTCACGGCCCTTGGAGACGTGCAGGTCTTCGGGCTTGAGGCGCATCAGCAGCACCGCGGCCTTGGCCTTCTGCTCGAGCTTGTCCTCGAGGTCGTTGAGGCCGTCGGGGATCACGTGGAAGACCGAGCCCAGCGTCACCTCGGACGCGAGGATGGGCGTGCCGCTCGGGTCCTTGGTGAGCCGCGTGCCCTTCTTCCAGATGGTGTGCTTGAGCAGATCGTTCGGGTCGGCGGCCGGAGCCAGGTCGCGGAACACGATGATGCCCGGGAGCGGGAAGAGCACGAGGGCGCCGATCAGGGTGTTGCGGATCAGCCGGCGCCGGGTCCAGCCCGACTCCTTGTTGCCCAGGTGGAACACCTCGACCGCCTTGGCGCGGGTCTCTTCCGAGCCGCGCGTGCGGTGCCGGAGCTCGACCAGGTCGTGGCCGTCCATCAGCGCCTTGGCCCAGTGCACCGCGCCGAAGCCGATGCCGAACAGCGCCAGGGCGAGCCCCAGGCCGAGCAGGAAGGTGTTGTTGCGCACCGATCCGGTGTCACCCGGCGTGATCGGGAAGATGATGTACGCCACGATCGCCGCGACGCTGCCCAGCATCGACAGACCGAACAGCAGGCCGACCCGGCGGGAGTTCGCGGCATCCTTCTTGGGATCGAGCTCCGACACTCGCGGCCGGAACGGCGGGAACCCGGGGTTCTCGACCAGGTCCGAGGTCACGATCGCGGTGCCGGGCGACACGGTGGCGTCGTACTTCTCGACGTCGGTGCCGTGATCGGCGCCCTGGTCAGCCATGGGGTTCCCTTTCCGGTGGTGCAGGTCAGTTGGACTTGGCGGTCAGCCACACGGTGATGGCGACGACCGAGCCGAGAGCGAAGATCCAGACGAAGAGCCCCTCGGAGACCGGGCCGAGGTTGCCCAGGTCGAGACCACCGGGGGAGGGGTGCTTGTCGAGGTACTTGAGGTAGGAGATGATGTTCGCCTTGTCGGCGGGCGTGATGTTGAGGTCGTTGAAGACCGGCATGTTCTGCGGACCGGTGACCATGGCCTCGTAGATGTGCTTGGCTGTCACTCCGCTCAGCGACGGGGCGTACTTGCCCTCGGTGAGTGCGCCGCCGGCTCCTGCCACGTTGTGGCACATGGCGCAGTTGACCCGGAACAGCTCGGCACCAGCCGAGACGTCGCCGTTGCCCTGCAGGTAGGCCGAGTCGGGGATGGCGGGGCCGGGGCCCAGCGAGGCGACATAGGTGGCCAGCGCGGCGATCTGCGCGTCGGTGAACTGCACCGGCTTCTGCTCGACCTGCGGTCCGGAGGCGGCGGCCGGCATCCGGCCCGTCCCGACCTGGAAGTCGACCGCGGCAGCGCCGACGCCGATCAGCGACGGTGCGACCCCTGAGCCCTGAGCGTTGATCCCGTGGCAGCTGGCGCAGTTCGCGGCGAACAGCTTCTGACCCTCGGAGACCATCGAACTGACCTGCGACGAGGTCGCTGCGGTCGCGCTGGTGGTGAACAGGGCGTAGGCACCGCCGGTGGCCAGCAGCCCGATCACGAGCAGGGCGACAGAGGCCAGCGGCGAACGGCGCCCGGTGCGGGCTGAGGGAGTTGCTGTTTTCGCCATGTGCTGGGAATGATCCGTTCTGGGTGCCGTCTGCGGTTTCGTATCGAGCTATTTGAGGACGTAGATGACGAGGAACAGCCCGATCCACACCACGTCGACGAAGTGCCAGTAGTACGAGACCGCGATCGCGGTGGTGGCCTCGCGGTGGGTGAAGTCCTTCACCGCGAAGGCGCGCCCGATGCACAGCAGGAAGGCCATCAGGCCGCCGGTGACGTGCAGGGCGTGGAATCCGGTGGTCAGGTAGAAGGCTGAACCGTACGAGTCGGAGGTGAATCCGATGTGCTCGCTGACCAGGTTCGCGTACTCGAAGACCTGGCCGCTGACGAACACGGCACCCAGGGCGAAGGTCAGGAAGAACCACTCGACCATGCCCCACTTCCAGAACTGGAGGAGGCTGCCGGTGCGCCGGCGCTGCAGGCGCTCGGCGGCGAAGACGCCGGCCTGAGCCGTGAACGACGACGACACGAGCACGAGGGTGTTGGCCAGCGCGTAGGGCACGTTGAGGTGCGCGGTCTGCTCGGCCCAGAGGCCCGGCGAGGTCGAGCGCAGGGTGAAGTAGACCGCGAACAGCCCGGCGAAGAACATGACTTCGCTGCCGAGCCACACGATCACGCCCACCTGAGTCACGTTCGGCCGGTTGATGACCGAGGTGCCCGGAGCGCTGGTGAGGGAGGTGGACGTCACCTCTCCATTATGGTCGATTTCGCTCGGCGCGGATTCCCATCCGGGCGGGTCGCTACGATCGAGCCCATGCCCACCGAACTCACCTGGCCCGCGGTCCTGACCCAGCTCCTCGCGGGGGCGGATCTCTCGATCGCCGAGGCCTCCTGGGCGATGGAAGAGGTCATGGCGGGGCGGGCCACTCCCTCGCAATTGGGCGGCTTCCTGGTGGCGTTGCGGGCCAAAGGCGAGACCGTCGACGAGATCGTCGGGTTCCGGGATGCGATCCTCGCCAACGCGCAGCCCCTCGACGTCGATCCGATGGCTCTCGACATCGTGGGCACCGGCGGCGACCGCTTCGGCACCGTGAACGTGTCGACGATGTCATCCATCGTTGCGGCCGCGGCAGGGGCCAAGGTCGTCAAGCACGGCAATCGGGCGGCATCGTCGGCCTCCGGGTCGTCCGACGTGCTCGCCGCGCTCGGCATCGATCTCGCGCTCCCGCCCGAGCGCGTGGCGGCGGTCCTCGACGAGGTCGGCATCACCTTCGTGTTCGCCGCCCTGTTCCACCCGGGATTCAAGAATGCCGGGCCGACGCGCGCAGAGCTCGGCGTTCCGACGGTCTTCAACTTCCTGGGTCCGCTCTCCAATCCGGCGCGCGCCGAGGCCTCGGCGGTCGGCGTTTCGCAACTCGACAAGGTGCCGCTGATCGTCGGGGTGTTCCAGACCCGCGGAGCCACCGCGCTGGTGTTCCGGGGCGACGACGGCCTCGACGAGCTGTCGACCACCGGTCACAGCCACCTCTGGGAGGTGTCGCGCGGCTCCGTGACCGAGCACGACCTCGATCCGGCCGACCTGGGCCTGAAGCGTGCTTCGCTCGACGAGCTGCGGGGCGGGGATGCCGCGCACAACGCCGAGATCGCACGGCGCGTGTTTGCTGGCGACGGCGGCCCGATCCGCGACATCGTGCTGCTCAACACGGCGGCCGGCCTGGTCTCGTGGGAGCTCGCGCACGACCACACGCTGGCCGAGCAGGACATCCGCGCGCGGTTCCGCGACAAGATGGCGGTCGCGGCCGAAACCATCGACTCGGGCGCTGCAGCCGCCAAGCTCGAGGCGTGGGTGGCGGCGACCCGGAGCTAACCTGCCGGCGGCGTGTAGCCGGGGAAGACAGTTCCGGGCACGCCCGGACCGCCGTCGACACCGGACAGATGCGCGCCCTTTCCGTCGCATCCGCCCAGCCGCCAGTCGTAGCTCTCACCCTGCGGCTTGCCGCGGAGAGCCACTCGCGCTGCGGGGTCCACGCCGTTCCACGTCAGATTCTGCGCTCCGAAGCGCGGATCGACGCGCGGATCCCAGTAGAAGCCGGCCTTCTTCATGCACGCCACGTCGTAGAGATTCGTCTGCAGCAGTTTCTCGAAGCTCGCGGCACCGATATCGGCGGTCGGAAGTGTGGCGTGGAAGTCCCGCATCTGCTGCTCGGTCACGAGCCGGTCGCCCGAGCGCCACGGTCGCAATCGCTCGGACATCGGAAGCGATCCGGGCACGGCGGTCTGCCCCGGGTCGGGAGTCAGTGTCGGCCGCGGGGAGGCCGCGGCAACCGGTGAGCCGGTGCCGGAATCGTCGGGCGGAAACTGCCCCTGAACGACGGCAAGCGCGATCCCGCCCGCTGCCACCAGGGCGACGACGACGGCTGCCCCCGCGATCCCGGCGAACACGATGCGGCGATTCACCGGGAGGCCTCCGTCTCACGAGACGGAAACCAGGCGACGGTGAGAGCGAGGTAGAACAGCGAGAGCGCTCCGAGCAGAGCGACCCAGGCGATCCCCCACCAGGAGGGGCCGAACGCGACCATGCTGTCCGAGTACCACTGGAACGTGGCGCTGACGTCGGCGAGCGCGCGGCCACCGAACGTGAGCACCGCGGGTGCCACCACCGCGACCCAGGCGGCACCCAGCCATCGGGTCCTGGTTCTGGTCATGAGCACGAGCGCGCAGACCAGCAACGCGCACGCGACGGCGAGTGAGCTGGTGGTCACAGACGACGGAAGCAGGGCACCTCGCAGCGCGTTCGGCACGAGACGCCCGATCGCCGTCGCCCCGACCACGAGAACCAGGGCGGCGATGGTGACCGCGACGACGGCGCTGCCGCGGCCGGACCAGCCGCGCGATTCCGGGCCGGCGGCGAGCTTCCGACGAGAGGCGCGCGCACGCCGCCACGACAAGTCGGCCGGGATGCCGCGTGCCGCCCGCCAGAGGATGGACATCTGGGTCGTCACCCCGGATGCGCCGCGCGCGTCGGCAGCCGCGCCTTGCTCCCACAGGTCGGACGCGAGCTCGTCGCGACGTTCGCCCGCCACCCGCGGATCCAGATCGCGGGTATAGAACGCCGCCCACCAGGCGACCAGCCGCACGGCGCGGCGGTATTCCGTGCTCCGCGACGGCAAGCGACGACGCCCCGCGGTCGCCGTCACGCGAGACCTCGCGCAGATCGGGTGGCGGTGAGCGAGGTGGTCGCGGCGTCCAGGCGTGATGCGGCGAGAGCGACGGCGCCCTCCGGGGTCACGCGGTAGAGCTTGCGGCGCGGACGCCCTGCGGCCTCCGCGAGGGCCGGATCCTCCCACGTCGACTCCAGCAGTCCCGCGTCGCTCATGCGGGCCAGCGCCTTGTAGAGGGTGCCATGCGCGGTCAGCCCGGCAGCGTCATCCGTTGCCGCCATCTGTGAGGCGAGCAGGAACCCGTGGAACCCCTCGAGCGGGGTCTGGAGGTGCAGCCCGGATTCGAGGATGCGCAACTCGAGGGGGAGGAGCACTCCGCTGCGTCGTCGTGGCATGCCACAAAGAATAGGAAGATATCTTCCGGAACGCAAACAGGCCCGCCGACGGATCAGCTCACGTCGTCGTCGACCCAGTCGAAGGTGCGCGTGACGGCCTTCTTCCAGAGGCGCATCCTGCGGGCGCGTTCGGCGTCGTCGATCCGGGGGAGCCAGCGCGTGTCTTCGTGCCAATTGGCGGTGAGTTCGCCGAGGTCCGACCAGAACCCGACGGCCAGTCCGGCCGCGTAGGCGGCGCCCAGCGCCGTGGTCTCGATGACCGCCGGCCTCACAACCGGCACCCCCAGGATGTCGGCCTGGAACTGCATCAGAGTGTCGTTCACGACCATGCCGCCGTCGACCTTCAGCTCGGCGAGCTGCACCCCGGAGTCGGCGTTGACCGCCTCGATCACTTCCGCGGTCTGGAAAGCCACCGACTCGAGAGCGGCGCGAGCGATATGAGCCTTGGTGACGAAGCGGGTGAGGCCCACCATGACGCCGCGCGCGTCCGGCCTCCAGTACGGGGCGAACAGTCCCGAGAATGCCGGCACGATGTAGACGCCGCCGTTGTCCGGCACGGTGTCGGCGAGCGGCTCGATTTCAGAGGAATGGCTGATCAGGCTGAGATTGTCGCGCAGCCACTGCACCAAGGACCCGGTGACGGCGATCGATCCCTCGAGGGCGTAATGGGTGGGTCCATCACCCAGTCGGTACCCGACGGTGGTGAGCAGCCCATTGCGCGAGTGCAGGATCTTCTCGCCGGTGTTGAAGATCAAGAAGTTGCCGGTTCCGTAGGTGTTCTTCGACTCGCCCGCATCGAAGGCGGCCTGCCCGAAGGTAGCGGCCTGCTGGTCGCCCAGGATGCCGGCCACCGGTACACCGCGCAGCGCATCGATCGACTCGACGGCGCCGTACTGCTCGGACGAACTGCGGATCTCGGGCAGCATCGACCGCGGCACGTCGAGCGCTGCCAGGATCTCGTCGTCCCACTGGCAGGTCTTCAGGTCCATGAACAGGGTGCGGCTGGCATTCGTGACATCGGTCGCATGCACGCCACCGTCCGGGCCGCCGGTCAGGTTCCAGAGCAGCCAGCTGTCCGTGGTTCCGAACAGCAGATCGCCGGCCTCAGCCGCGGAACGCGCGCCCTGGACGTTCTCGAGGATCCAGGCGATCTTGGTGCCGGCGAAGTAGGTGGCGAGCGGTAGTCCGACGCGGTCGCGCCAGCGGTCGACGCCGCCCTGCGCCGCCAGCCTGTCCACGATGCCCTGCGTCCTGGTGTCCTGCCAGACGATCGCGTTGTAGACCGGTTCGCCGGTGGTCTTGTTCCAGACCACGGTGGTCTCGCGCTGATTCGTGATGCCGACGGCCTTCACGTCGTCGTGGTGGGCGCCCGCCGCAGCGAGCGCCTGGTGGATCACCTCGCCGACGTTGCGCCAGATCTCGGCGGGATCGTGCTCGACCCATCCGGCGCGCGGGAAGATCTGCTGGTGCTCGAGCTGCCCAGTAGCCGCGATCGTGCCGTCGTGGTGGAAGAGGATGGCGCGCGAACTGGTCGTGCCCTGATCGATCGCGAGGACGTACTCGGCCATCCCCGGATGCTACCTGTCCCGATGCGTGCCGGCGGCGACTCCGGACAGCACGACCTGGTGGCGGTGCGCGAGGTCCGCGGTGGTGGCCGCGACCTCCTCGGCTCGGCGCGCCGCCGACCAGCCGAGGACCTCGCCGGCGAGCGCGGCGAGTTCCACCAGCAGCGGGGTGTTGACGAGCCCGATGAAGGCCGCGCTGGTGCGCCGGTAGATGAGGTCCGCGAGGTGCGCGGTGTGCTCCTGCCCGACCAGGAAGCGGATCTCGTCGGTGCTGTACCCCTCGAGGTTGGTCAGCGGGGCATCCCGCTCGGTGAAGGACTCGATGATCGCGGCCGCGCTCGTGCCGTAGCGCAGCAGCAACCGTCCCGCGCGCTCGGTGCCGATCGCTGCCGCGTGAGCGACCGCCCATTCGGAACGGCCCTCGTCGCTGCGCGGAAAGCCCGCGCCGCCGCCGATCGCCAGCGTCTCGGTTCCGACCCGCCTGGGCGCACCGAGCCGCGCCAGCACGAGGTTCGCCATGTGCTCGCCGAGGGCGCGGAACGTGGTCCACTTGCCGCCGACCAGGCTGAGCAGCAGGCCGCCGTCCGCCAGTTCGGCGGGCTCGATGCGGTAGTCGCGCGAGACGAATCCCGGCGCCTCGTCGTCGTGACGGGGCAGCGGGCGGATCCCGGAGAAGCGGTAGACGATCTGCGAACGGTCCAACTGGATCTCGGGAAGCACGTGGTGCACGAGCTCGAAGAAGTAATCGACCTCTTCTTCGGTGCAGACCACCGGCTGGCGTGGATCCGCGTCGATGTCTGTTGTTCCGACCATCACGCGCCCCTTGAGCGGGTAGATCAGCACGATCCGGCCGTCGTCGTTCTCGAAGAACAGCTCCCGGCCGCGGGTGGCCTCGAGCAGGTCCGGGTGGTCGAGCACGATGTGCGAGCCCTTGGTGCCCCCCATGTATCGGGTGGGCATGCCGAGTTCGCCGTTGGTGATATCGGTCCATGGGCCGGTGGTGTTCACGACCACGCGGGCGCTCATCGAGAATTCGTGACCGCTCTCCAGATCGCGCAACTGGATCTCGGATCCGGACATCCCGGTGACCTCAACGTAGTTCGCGGCGCGGCCGTGCCCGGTTGCGATGCCGTCCAGCAGCACATCGAGCGCGAGACGTTCGGGGTTGTGCATCGACGCGTCGAAGTAGGTCGCCGTGTACTTGACCGTCGGATTCAGGTGGGGCAGCGCCGCGAGTGACTTCTTGCGGCCGAGGAAGCGATGACGGGGCAGCGAGCCGCCGTCGCGCGAGAAGAAGTCGTAGATGATCAGGCCGACCTTGATCAGCAGGGCACCGCGCTCGACCGTGCTGCGCTGCTTGTGGGTCAGGAAGCGCAGGGGAGCGGCGAGGATGCCCGAGAAGGTCTTGAAGATCGGGATCGTGGTCTCGAGTGGGCGCACGTAGTGCGGCGCGTTCTTCAGCAGCCGATTGCGCTCATGCACGGCCTCGTTGACGAGGCGGAACTCGCCATTCTCGAGGTAGCGGACACCGCCGTGCACCATGTGCGACGAGGCGGATGACGCGCCCGAGACGTAATCGCCGCGCTCGATGAGGGCGACATCGACCCCTTGCAGGGCGAGCTCACGGAACGTGGCGATGCCGTTGATCCCGCCGCCCAGGATCAGGACATCTGCCGAGGGTCGCTCGGTGAGAGTGGCGACGTTGGGGCGCAAGCGCGGTGTGCGAGCGGTCATGCGGTGAGCTCCGGTTCGTTCGGGTACCTTCAGCATCCAGCCTTGCGCACGTCTGATCAATCCGCTTGCACATATGTGCAGAATAGAAGAATGGCAAACGACGAGGGTGGCGAGGCGCCCCGCACGCGAGACGCACTGATGGCGGCGCGCCTGTACTACCAGCAGGACCTCACGATGGAGGCGATCGCGCGCGAACTCAACGTCTCACGGTCGTCGGTCAGCCGACTCCTGAGCTTCGCGCGCGACACCGGTCTCGTCGACATCACGGTGCGGTCTCCGCGCGAGATGCCGAGCGGGATCGAGCGGGAACTGCGCAGGCGCCACTCGGTCGTGGCGCATGTCGTGCCCATGCCGGATGTGACCACCGACGTCGATCGGCGGGAGCGGGTCGCGCTCTACACGGCCCGCATCATCGGCGAATTCTTCGACTCGAACATGACGATGGGGATCGCCTGGGGCTCGACGATGAGCGCGATCAGCAGGCATCTCATCGACAAGCCGACGCACAACTCCCAGATCGTGCAGCTCAACGGTGCGGGCAATCCACGCACGACAGGAATCATCTACGCCAGCGAGATCCTGCAGCGCTTCGGCGACGCGTTCGGCGCGTTCGTGCAGCAGTTCCCGGTGCCGGCGTTCTTCGATCACGCCGAAACCAAGGCCGCCATGTGGCGGGAGAGCAGCGTGCGCCGGGTGCTCGATGTGCAGCAGAACATCGATATCGCCTTGTTCGGTCTGGGGGCGCCGTTCGGCACGCTGCCGAGTCACGTCTACACCGGCGGCTACCTCGACGCAGAGGACCTCGCGGAGCTGCAATCCGATGGAGTGGTCGGCGACATCGCGACCGTCTTCTACCGCGAGGACGGCAGTTACCACGGCATCCCGCTGAACGAACGTGCGACCGGCCCGGACCCTGGCCTGCTGAAGCGGGTTGCGCGCCGGGTCTGCGTGGTCTCCGGCGAATCGAAGTTGCCCAGCATCCGGGGCGCCCTGGCGGGCGGCTTCGTTACCGACCTGGTGATCGATGCCGGAACGGCCCATCTGCTGCTCGAGTCCGGTTGAGTCGAGCTCAGCTGCGGAGGATCGCGGCCGGTGTGAGTTCGGCGACCGAGCGGTGACCGCTCAGCCCGAGCACCAGGTCGAATTCTGCGACGAGATTGCGCAGCGCCTCGCGGGCACCCTCTTCGCCGGCGATGGCCATCCCGTACACCCACGGCCGCCCGACGCAGACCGCCGATGCGCCCAGGGCGAGCGCGCGGAAGACGTCGGCACCGCCGCGGATTCCGCTGTCGAACAGCACCGGCACGCGGCCGCCGACGGCCTCCACCACGCCCGGCAGGGCGTCGAGCGAGGCGATGGCCCCGTCGATCTGGCGACCCGCGTGGTTGGAGACGATGACGCCGTCCATCCCGGACTCGACCGCCCGACGCGCGTCATCCGGATGCTGGATGCCCTTCAGAACGATCGGCAGGGTCGTGCGCGAGCGGAGGAACGCCAGGTCGTCCCAGGTGAGGTTGGCGCGCGAGAACACGTCGAGGAAGGTCTCGACAGCGGCGCGCGGCTCACCAGAGCGCAGGTTGGCGCGGAATCGGCCGGGGTGGCGGCGTGTCATCCCGATCAGGGTGCGAACGGCCGCCGGGGTGATCTTCGGCTTCGGTGCTGCCGGATCGGCGGGGCGCGTAAGCCGCTCGGCCACCAGCCGACGGAACACCGGGTCGCTCGTGTACTGCGCGATGCCCATGCCCCGGATGAAGGGCAGGAACCCCAGATCGAGGTCGCGCGGACGCCATCCGAGCATCTGCGTGTCGAGCGTGACCACGATGGCCTGCGCGCCGAGCTTCTCGGCCCGCGACACCAGGCTCTCGACCAGCTCGTCGGAGGTGCTCCAGTAGAGCTGGAACCACTTGGGACCGTCGCCGCCCTTGGCGAAGACCCGCTCCATCGGGATCGAGGCCTGATTGGACAGGATCGCCGGGATTCCGAGCGACGACGCGGCCCGTGCGACCGCCAGGTCGGCGTCCGGGTCGACCAGTTCGAGCACGCCCACCGGCGACGCGAGCAGGGGAGTGGGGTAGTGGTGCCCGAATAGGGTCACACCGAGGTCGCGTTCGGAGACGTCGCGCAGCACGCGAGGCACGATGCGCCACTGCTCGAACGCCTCGGCGTTCGCCTCGGCCGTGGATTCCGTTCCACTCGATCCGTGGACGTACGCCCACGCCTCGGCCGACATCGCGCGCTCCGCCCGGGAGACGAGCGCCTGCCAGCTCGTCGGGATCCGCGGCTCCGCGCCCGACGCTCCCGCGCGGAAGATCGAGGTCTGGGTGCGTCGTCCGAATCCGTCGGCCACGATGCTCACCCTAGCCGCGAGCGGCTGGGGCTGAAATGGCGCACCATGGCGCAGACTCGGAGCATGTCCGATCCGCTTCTGCTGATCCTTGCGATGGACCACCGCGACAGCCTCGAGCGCGAGCTCTATCGCCTGACAGCCCCACCGACCCCGTCCGAAGCCGCCCGGATCGCCGCAGACAAGCTGCTGGTGTACCGCGCCCTGCTGGATGCCGCGGCGCAGCTTCCGGCGAGCGCTCGCGCCGGTGTGCTCGTCGACGAGCAGTACGGGGCGTCGGTCGCGGAACTCGCGCAACACGTTCCCACCCTGGATCTGGCGATGCCGATCGAGGCCAGCGGTCATCCCTGGTTCCAGTTCGCGTTCGGTGACGACTGGCAGCGGCACGCGGAGTTCTTCGCCACGGGCAACTCGAAGGTGCTGATCCGCGACAATCCCGGGTTGGATGCCTCGGACCGGCACGCGCAGATGGCCGCCGTCTCGAGGGTGTCGACCTGGGCGCGTGAGTCGGGCCGTCCGCTGATCGTCGAGCTGCTGGTTCCCGCAACGCCTGCCGACCTCGCCTCGGTCGGCGACGACGCGGCGCGCTACGATGCCGAGCTCCGGCCGCACCTGACGGTGCAGGTCATCCGTGACTTGCAAGACGCCGGTGTCGAGCCGGCGCTGTGGAAGGTCGAGGGCTTGGAAGGGACCGCCGACGCGCGCCTCGTGGCTCAGGCCGCTCGTCGCGGCGGCCGCGACGCTCGATGCATCGTGCTCGGCAGGCACGCGCCGGCCGACCGCCTCGACCACTGGCTCGAAGCCGCCGCGCCAGTGCCCGACTTCGTCGGTTTCGCGATCGGCCGCAGCATCTGGTGGGACGCGCTCGGCGACCTTCTGACGGGCTCGATCACCGAGGCGGAGGCGCAGACGCGGATTGCGACGGCCTATCTGGGCTTTGCGAACGATTTCCTCGCGGCGCGCGCCGCCTCCGGGCAGTAGCGCCCGTCATACTTGGCCGATGCCGACCACCAAACTGCTCGACCGGGTGCGCGCCCAACTCGACGAGTTTCAGCTCGCCGGGGAACTCGTCGAGAAGCCGATCGTCGGCGGCACCGGATTCCTCTGGAACGGCAACCTGGTCTGCGGAGTCGTGGGCGACGATCTGCTGGTGCGGCTCGGCAAAGAGGGGGGTGCATACGTGCGGCTCGCGAAAGCCGAGGCGGCATCGTTCGAGGATCGGGATGCCGCGGTGCGCCGCATGATCATGGGCGGGCGGGAGAGCAAGACCTGGTTCGTCGTGGCGGCGCAGGAGGTGCGGACCAAGCGGCCGCTTCGCACCTGGGTCCAGCGCGCCGTCGATTTCGCCGGCACCCTGACCGACGGAGCGTGACGGCGCTAGGCTTTTCGCGAACGTGACCCGATCCGAGGAGGTGAGCCCGATGCACGCATTGTCCACTCTGTCCATGACAGAACCGGGCGCTCCTTCGAGTTCACGATCGCGCGACTGACGTAGCCGTCGCGGGGAGCGCTGCACGCACTCTCAGAAAGCTACGCAGATGACCGATTCCCTACATCCCAACCGCACCGCGTTGGTGCTCGGCGGCGGCGGCTCGACCGGCAACGCCTGGCTGATCGGCGTGATCGCCGGGCTGTTCCAGGCCGGCGTCGATGTGACGACCGCCGATCTCACCATCGGCACCTCGGCCGGAGCGACAGCCGCCGCTCAGGTCACCGGCGCGCCGCCGCCCGAGCTGTACGCCGCCGTCCTCGATGCCGTGGTGCCCGCTCGGCCGACTGCTGACCGCACGGGGCTCCCACCGACCCCACCCGTGATCAGCCACCTGGAGAAGACCGGTGCCATCATCGCGGCGTCGGCGGATCCGGCCGACATGCGGCGCAGGATGGGCGCAGCCGCGCTCGAGGTGGATGCGGCATCCGACGGCTCCTGGACGGACCAGTGGCGCGCGACCGTCGCCCCCCGACTGCCCAGAAGCACCTGGCCGGAGCAGCGGCTCGCCATCACCGCGGTCGACGCGCGCACGGGCGAGGGCGTCGTGTTCGACCGCGACAGCGGCGTCGACCTGGTGGATGCCGTGGCGGCCAGCACCTCGGGTGGGCCGCATCCCTACCGCATCGGTGAACGCCGATACATCGACGGGGGATACCGCGCCAACGCCGAGAACGCAGACCTGGCCACGGGGTTCGAGCGCGTGCTGGTGCTCTCGCCGTTCGGAGGCCGCACGCGCTGGCCGCTCGAGTGGGGCATCCACCTGGCGCCGCAGGTCGATCGGTTGCGCGCGCATGGCACCCGGGTCGAGGTCGTGTCGCCGGCCGACAACGACGAGCACATGTTCGGCGTCAACGGGATGGATCTGTCGCTGCGACGTCCCGCAGCGCGAGCCGGTTTCGAGCAGGGCATCGACCTCGCGGAACCGCTCGGCGCGTTCTGGAGGGCCGGCTGACGACGAGGCGGTCGGCTCCCTGGGGAACCGACCGCCTCCCGGTCGCGGACTGCTCGACCTCAGCTGAACTTGCGCCGGTAGATCACGATCGCGATGACGTAGGCCACCACGAGGATGCCGACGAGCCAGGCGAGCGCGACCCAGATGTCCGATCCGACGGGCTGCTGCTCGAACAGCGCGCGGATCGTGTTCACGATCGAGGTCACCGGCTGGTGCTCGGCGAACCAGGCCACCGGACCGGGCATCGACGACGTCGGCACGAAGGCCGAGCTGATGAACGGCAGGAAGATCAGCGGGTAGCTGAATGCGCTCGCGCCATCCACGGTCTTGGCCGACAGCCCGGCGATCACCGCGAGCCAGGTGAGCGCCAGCGTGAACAGCACGATGATGCCGGCGACCGCGAGCCAGGCGCCGATCGAGGCTCCCGTGCGGAATCCCATGATCAGCGCGACGCCGACCACGATCGCGACCGACACCAGGTTGGCCACCAAGGAGGTGAGCACCTGCGCCCACAGCACGCTCGACCGCGCGATCGGCATCGACTGGAAGCGGTCGAAGATGCCGCTCTGCATGTCGAGGAACAGCCGATAGGCGGTGTACGCGATGCCGGAGGCGATCGTGATCAGCAGGATGCCGGGGAGCAGGTAGTTCACGTACGACCCGTGCGAGCCGGTCTTGATCGCTCCGCCGAGCACGTACACGAACAGGAGCATGAGCGCGACCGGCGTGACCGCCGTCGTGATGATCGTGTCGGGGCTGCGCAGGATGTGCCGCAGGGAGCGGCCCGTGAGAGTGCTGGTGTCGCTGAGGACGTGCGTGGTCATGACAGTTCCTTTCCCGTGTCGCCGACGAGCGCGAGGAAGACGTCTTCGAGCGATGGCTGCTTCTCGACGTACTCCTTCTTGGCGGCCGGGAGCAGCTTCTTGAGTTCGGCGAGGGTTCCGTTCTGGATGATCGTGCCCTTGTGCAGGATCGCGATGCGGTCGGCGAGTTGCTCGGCCTCGTCCAGGTACTGCGTGGTGAGCAGAACCGTCGTGCCCTGTCCGGCGAGCTGCTTGACGGTCTGCCAGACCTCGTTGCGCCCCTCGGGGTCGAGGCCCGTGGTGGGCTCGTCGAGGAAGATGATCGGCGGGTTGCCGATCAGACTCATCGCGATGTCGAGCCGACGGCGCATGCCGCCCGAGTAGGTCGCCGCCTTGCGCTTGCCTGCTTCGGTCAAAGAGAAACGGGCGAGCAGCTCGTCGGCGACCGTGCCGGGGTTCTTCACGTGGCGCAGCTTGCCGACCAGGACGAGATTCTCCCGCCCGGTGAGCACCTCGTCGACCGCCGCGAACTGACCCGTCAGGCTGATCGAGTGGCGCACGTCGCCGGGTTTCGCCGCGACATCGAAGCCGTGGACCGTTGCCGTGCCCTTGTCGGCCTTCAACAGGGTCGACAGGATCCGGATCAGCGTGGTCTTGCCTGCGCCGTTCGAGCCGAGCAGGGCGAAGATGCTCCCGGCCGCGATCTCGAAGTCGACTCCGCGCAGCACGTGCGTCTGCTTGAACGACTTCTCGATCCCGGTCACCTGGACCGCGGTCGCGGTGCTCATTTGCGCTCCTCCCGCTCCGCGTCGTCGATCGCCTGGACGAGGCGGCTGCGCTCCTTGTCGATCCAGCGCGTGCCGCCGTAGGCCTGGGCGAAGATCTCGGCGAAGTCCACGGGGTCGGTGCCGACGATGTCGCGCACGGGCGTGCCATCCGCGGCGGCTCGCTCCCAGAGGTCGGCGAGGTCACCGAACATCGTGGTGAGGGTGTCGCCGTCGGTGATGCCGCCGTAGTACATGAAGTACCGGTGCATCGCCTTGGCGGCCGTCGCGTATGGCTCGGGGAGCCCGTCGATGCGGGCCTTGTCCTGCTTGTACTGCTTCTTCTGCTCGAGCGATCCGGTGAGCGCTTCGATCCATTTGGCGGCCATGATTACTTCTCTTCCTTGTTCTGATGGATGTCGGTCTGGGTGTCGGTGGTGCGGAGCTGATCGATCCGACCGGCGAGGAAGGTCCAGGAACCCCAGAACTCCTCGAGGTAGTCGCGGCCGGCCGTATTCAGCGAATAGACCTTGCGCGGCGGACCCTTCTCGGACGGCTCTTTCGTGACGTCGACGAGGCCGCGCTGCTCGACCCTGACCAGCAGGGCGTAGACGGTGCCTTCGACGATGTCCGAGAACCCCTGCTCGCGCAGCCGTGCCGTGATCTCATAGCCGTACGCGGGGCGCACGGCGAGGATCGCGAGCACGATGCCCTCGAGAGTGCCCTTGAGCATCTCGGTCATCTGCTTGCCCATGGAGTCCTGCTTTCGCTAATCAGTGTTGCTATCTACTGGTAGATAGTAACGCCGACTACCGGTAGATAGCAAGACTGAATAGCGAAAGATTCCGCGGAGCCCGAAGGGTGGCCCGGCACCGGACCGAGCCACCCCCGTGCATCACACCGCGACGGCGCTGAAGCGCACCTTGTCGGCGTCGAAGGATTCGACGCGGACGGTCAGGCTGTCGCCGGGCTGCGCGCTCGATGCGAGAACGAGACCGGGAATGCCCGACTCGCTCTCGACCAGGACACCGAATGGTGTGCGCGAGGTGACGCGGGCGACGAACTCATCTCCGGGACGGAGGGCTGTGCTGTTCATGATTCACCTCCTCCCACCCAGATCAGGGTGAGCCGAAGGTGCCCGCCGAAGCGGATCAGGTCTCTACCGGGTTGCCAATCAGATTGTGGCTGTCAGCCGGTCCGGTCATCACACACCGATTCTAGCGACGAAGCTCGGCTTGAAGCGTGCGAATGACCGACCCGAAGATGCCTGCCGACAGCAGTCCCGACCCCAGGGGACCGGCGCGATCCTCGCCCAGCGCCGGCAGCAGCGCGAGCGCGGCTCTGGCCGGGTCGCTCAGGTGCTCGAGCTGCCAGCGGATCTCGCTGTCGATGGCGTCGGGATCGTCAGGCGCTCGATATCCGGCCGCCCTGGCGGCGTAGGCGGCGGCGCCGAGCGCGTGGGCGCCCATGTGCGCGACGCCGGAGGCCTGCGCAGCCGAACGTGCTGCCGCGACGGCGGCGGGGGAGGAGACCGCGCCCGCCGCGCGGCCCGCGACGAAGCGCCGACGGATCTCGCCTGCCGTCGCCAGTTCGCCGCGCGCGAATGCCCGCGCCCGCGCGATCGCATCACGCGGGCGATCATCGCGCGGCGCCTCGGATTCGAACAGATCGAGCACGTGCTCGGCGCAGTCAGCGGCCCATGCCGCGACGATGCGGCGATCGGACTCGCTCAGCGTCTGCGAAGAGGGCACCCTCTCACACTCTCACGGCCGGCGCGGGGGAGTGGAGGCAGTTCAAGTCGCTCGAGACGCGTTCGGCGCGGGCAGGATCACGTTGGCGACGATCCGCCGGGTGCGGCCCGGTGCCGGCGCGTTCGCGAGCCGCGGCTGGAACACCATCGCCAGGTCCCGGGCGAACTCGAGGAACTCGGCGTCGGTCAGCCAGACGGCATTGATGGTGTAGCCCACGCCGTCACGCACCAGGTCGGGCGTGCCGGATTCGAGATAGCGATCGAAGTCGGCGATCAATCCCGCGCTGAAGGCCAGGAACGCCTGGCTATGCTGCTCGGGGGTCATGGCGGCGAGTTCGGCGGGAGAGATCGACGCGGCGGCGGCGGCCAGTGTGTAGGTTCGCTCGATGCTGCCGCGCACGCGGCGCTCCGCGGCGACCCGGAGGATGCCGGCGTCTGCCAGCAGGCTCACGTGCCGGTAGAGGCTTGCCGCCGGAACGTCATCGAGTTCGCCGGCCAATTGCGACGTGGTGAGGGCTCGGTCGCCCAGGAAGGCCTGCACGATCCGCAAGCGCACCGGGTGCAGCAGGATCTCCGAACTCGCCATGCCCCTGAGTCTAGATCAATGTTCGCAATTCTGATAACGTTCGCAACCATGAGAACAAGTGTGGACCTCGCCTCGGCCCCCGTCGGCGTGCTGATCGCCCTCGGCGCCGTGCTCCTGGTCGAGATCGCGCTCGATGTGATCGCGCTGGTCGACCTGGTCAGGCGACCGGTCGCGAGGGTTGCGCTGGGCAACAAATGGATCTGGGTGGCCATCATCGTCCTGGTCAACCTCATTGGCGCGATCCTGTACTTCGCGATCGGCCGGAGACCCGCGGCGGCGGGGGAGGAGCCGGTGGCCAAGCCGTCGCGCTCGAGCGCCGAGATCGCCGGCGCGCTCTACGGCGACCCTGACCGCACGACCACGCCATGAGCGCGGCAATCCGCGCCATCGGTCTGACCAAGTCCTACGGCGGCAATCTCGTTCTGGATTCGCTCGACCTCGAGGTGGACGAGGGGTCGATCTTCGGATTCCTCGGGCCGAACGGCGCGGGCAAGACGACGACCCTGCGCCTCACCACCGGGCTCGCGAGACCGACGAAGGGATCGATCCAGGTCCTGGGGCACGATCCCCAGGCGTCCGGCAGCGCGGTGCGATCCCTCATTGGGTTCCTGCCCGACGTGCCCGCGTTCTACGAGTGGATGACGGCTCCGGAGTTCCTGGCCTTCGTCGGGGGCCTGTTCGGGCTGAGCAGCGCGGTGCTTCACGAGCGCACGGAGATGCTGCTCGATCTGGCCGGACTCACAGGCGTGACGACGCGCATCGGCGGCTACTCGCGCGGCATGAAGCAGCGCCTCGGGATCGCGCAGGCCCTCATCAACGCGCCCCGGCTGCTGCTCCTGGACGAACCGACCAGCGCTCTCGACCCGATGGGCCGCAAGGACGTGCTGGACATGGTCGCGTCGCTGCGCGGACGCACCACGGTGTTCTTCTCGACGCACATCCTCAGCGACGTCGAGCGGGTGTGCGACACGGTGGCGATCCTCGACCGCGGAAGGCTGGTCGCGCGCGCGCCGATCGACGAGCTCAAGGCGCGATACGGCAAGGAGAAGGTCGTCGTCGAGGTGACCGACGGAGCCGACGCGCTGGCCGCGGAGTTCGCGGCGCGGCCGTGGGCGGCATCCGTCGACCGCGGAACACAGGGGTCGATCGAGATCACGGTCACCGACCTCGGTGCCGCACAGCACGACATCCCCGCCATGGTCGCTGCTCGACACAGCGGCCTGTCGCGGCTCGAGGCGGGCGAGATCAGCCTGGAAGAGGTCTTCGTCGAACTGGTCGGGGGAGAGCGATGAGCGCCGCCTTCGTGTTCGCGCGCAAGGAGGCCGTGGAGATCGTCCGCACCTGGCGGATCTGGGTGCTGCCGGCGATCATCCTGCTCTTCGCGATCACGGCGCCGCTGCTCGCGCGGTTCACGCCCGAGATCGTGGGCGCGGTGGCCGGCAACCAGCTCGGGGGAGTGACCCTTCCTCCTGGGACCGCCCTCGACTCGTACGCGCAGTGGATCAAGAACCTCAGCCAGATCACCCTCTTCGCGCTGATCATCATCTACGGCGGCATCGTCTCGAGCGAGACGTCGAGCGGCACCGCGATCCTGGTGCTGACGAAGCCGATGTCGCGGACGGCGTTCGTCGCGGTGAAGGCCGCCATCCACTCGGTGTTCCTGGTCGTGTTGGCTCTGCTCGGGGCTCTCGTCACGTGGGGGCTCACGGCGGCGGTGTTCGGCGAGGCTCCTGCCGACCCGGTCTGGTCGAGCACGCTGACCTGGATCGTGCTGGGCGTCTTCTACATCGCCCTCATGACCTTCTTCTCGGTTCTCATCCCGTCGGCGGCCGGAGCCGCGGGGGCCGGGATGGGTGCCTTCGTGCTGCTCACGATCGCGGGGCTGTGGAAGCCGCTCGGCGATCACTCGCCGGCCGGGCTCGCCGGTCAGGCGGCGGCGCTGGCGGCCGCGCAGAAAGTGCCCGACATGCTGTGGCCGGTGCTGGTGTCGCTCGTCGCGGCGGTCGCCCTGGTCGTGGCGGCGGCTCTGCTGTTCCGGCGCAAGGAGCTGTAGCGGAGTCGGGCGAAGGGCGTTCTAGGCTTCTGCCGTGGCAGACGAGCTTGGGAAAGCCGACGCACCCGCGGCCGCCAGGTACCGCATCAGGTGGGGCTGGTTCATCGGATGCATCGCGCTCGGACTCGGCGCGATCCTGGTCGGGTGGCTGGTGGCGCCTGCCCTGGGCTACCTCGCCGGCGTCCTGGCGAACATCGGGACGACGCTGCTGCTGGTGGGCATCGTGGTGCTCCTCGAGCGGCGCATCATCGACAATGCGGTGCGAGCGGTGCGTGGCGCGAACGAGCGATCGAACGAGGCGCTCCGGATGCAGATCCGTGACCTCGAGGACCGGCTCGCCTCGCTCTGGGAGTCGACGAGCGCCGACGACGTCGCCAGGAAGAAAGCCGAAACGACCCGGCTCACCGACGAATTCACCCGGCGCGTCGTCGACGGGGCCAGGGGGGAGGCGGGGCTGGGTGGATCCCAGCGACCGTGAGCTGAAATGATCCACGTTCTGACATAATGGAGCTTATCGGAGGTCAGAACCCAGCGCGATCGGGCCTCAGAGTGCCGCGAGATACCGCCGTACAGCCTCGGCCGTCGTGGCGTGGTCGACGACATCCGGTTCGCCTGAGGTGGTGATCGTGCCGACGACGTCGCCGTTCACGCGGATCGGCATCGAGCCTCCGTGAGCCTTCAACACCTCGTGGTCGACATCCGTTCGTTCCTCGAACGGCGTGCCCGCCTCCTGGTGGCGCAGTTTGACCAGGAGCGACGGCTCACCGAACCTCTCCACGACGGCGGCTTTTCCGGCCAGCCAGGGATCGTTCCCGGGGCCGGTCCCGCCGAGTTTCGCCTGGAAGACGGTGTCGCCGCGCAGCACGATCCGCACGGCGAGGTTGAGGCCCCGTTCGCGAATCACGTCGACAGCGATCAGTCCCAACCCGACCGCGTCGTCGTTGGTGAACTCCGGAAGGTCGATGCTCGGCTGCACCTCGACATCGGCGGCGGTGAAGACGGGAGGATCGGTCATGCGGTGAGCTCCCTCAGGAGGGTGGGCAGGGTTTCGGGCTCGACGTCGTGGAGGTCGGCGGCGAGCTCGTCGGCCGTCATCCAGCGCCATTCGACCACGTCGGCGCGTTCCTCATCGGTCCAGCCGTCGCGCACGGGGTCGAATCGATCCACTCGTACGTCGTACCAGGCCCAGTGACCGCGCTGGTAGGGATGCCAGCGCTGATCCGGCGCGAAATCCTCGTCCAGAAAGGCCGCAGGAACGCGTTCGAGCCGGAGCCCGGTCTCTTCGAACACCTCGCGGATCGCCGTCTGATCGTGGCTCTCCCCCGGGTCGACGCCTCCCCCGGGCGTGATCCACCTCGGCCGGACCGCGTGGTCCTTGCCGTACTGCAGGAACATGAGGGCGGCTCCGCTCGGGTCGATCAGCAGCACGCGGGAGGTGGCACGGAAGGTGCCCTCCCCCGGCGGCAGCGCGTCGCTCACGGGGCGACCGGCAGCATCCGGGACCACCAGTCCAGGATGATCTCGAAGCGCTGCCTCCGGTGGCGCGGCCGCCCGGAACGGCTCAGTTCGTGATTCTCGCCCGGGAAGATGACCAGTTCGGCCTCGACACCGCGGAGTTTGAGGCTCGAGTAGTACGACTCCGCTTGCGGCAGCGGGCAGCGCAAGTCCTGCTCGGAATGCAGCACGAGGGTCGGCGTCGTCACCTGTCGGACGACCGCTTGCGGGCTCTGCGTGGCGCGATGTTCCGGCGTGTCGCCCGTGTAGGCGGTGCTGAAGAACGAGCCGATGTCGCTGGTGCCGATGAAGGCCTCTGGATCGAGGAATCCGCGCTCGACGATCGCCCCGGCCCAGCGGTGGTCGTGCGCGATCGTCCAGGCCGTGAGGTAGCCGCCGTATGAGCCGCCGAGGATCCCCACCCGGGCCCCGTCGAGGTTCGGATTGCTAGCGAGGGCGCCATCGAGGAAGTCGAGCACGTCGTGCAGATCGACGGTGCCCATGGCGTCCTTGATCACGCGTCCGTGCGGCTCGCCATAGCCCGCCGAGCCGCGGGGATTGCAGTAGACGACCGCGTAGCCGGCATCCACGTAGACCTGCGTCTCGTCGAAGAGGTGCACCGAGTACTGCGCGAACGGCCCGCCGTGGATGTTGAGCAGCACCGGGTGCGGCCCGGCGCCCGACGGAGCAGCCACCCACCCGTGCACCGGGTACCCGTCTCGACCGGGCACAATCAGTTCGACCGGCGTGACCAGTCCGCGGCCGCGCAAGGGCGCCCCGAAATCGGTGAGCAGCTCCAGGCCGCCGTCGGCTTCCGGCTCGAGCAGGGCGAGTTCGCCGAAGGAGCCGGGAGTCTGCAGCGCGACCAGCACCGCTCCCCCGCCGGCCGCGTGCGCGGTCACCTCGACGTCGCCGGGCGTGAGCACCGAGACGGCGCCGTGCTCGCCGACCCGCAGCAGCGGTGCGCGCCCTCGTGCGGTGTCCACGACGAGCGCGGTGGATGCCGTCTCGACCGTCACTCCGGCCGCCGCGAGATCGTGGTCGGCCGGGTCGGTGAGCCGTCTGACCGCGGCGCCGTCGATCAGGTACAGCGCGCCGTTCCTGGCTACGAAGTCGGTGCCGTCTGGGCCCAGATCCTGGGCGGTGAACCAGATGCGGCCGTCCGGCCCGATGGCGAGGTCGCCGATCCCGAGCGGTTCGGGGCCGGTGCGGCGCACGGGCGCCGCCCTCGGTGCCTCGCCGTCCGATGCAGCGAGGGGCAGCATCCAGATGTCATCGCGCAGATCGCCGTCGCGGCCGTCGTGCAGAGCCGCGACGAAAAGGACGTGCGCACCGTCCGGCGTGACGCGGGGCGCCGCGTGGTCGGTGGCGTCGTCGGTCAGTTGACGCGACTCGGGAACCTTCTTCGGCTTGGGCGTGTCGCCCTCGACGTCCGAGGGCAAGGGCGCGCGGTCGTAGACGGGTTCGGCATCCACGGGCGGGACGCCGACGGCGAACAGCTGCGCGGGACGGTCGTTGCGGTAGCCGAGCCCGTTCGCCTTGTACTTGAGCGTGGTGATCCTGCGCGCCGGTTCGGCCGTCGCCGCGAGACCCTCCACCGAGCCGTAGCGGCCCGGCTCGGGAACGCGCGCCGTGTAGACGATGGTCGCGGAATCCGGGGCCCAGGCGAACTCGCCGACGCCCAGCTTCCGATCGGTGAGGACGACCGGCTCGCCCCCGCGCGCGTCGACGATCGCGAGTTGCGGCGGTCCGTCCGTCGCGCGCAGGAACGCGATCACGGTGCCATCCGGCGAGAACTGCGGCGACGAGTCGCCCGCGCCGCGGGTCAGCCGTCGCGAGCGGGATGCCGTGGCGTCGCGGCGGGCGTCCGCTGCGTCGAGCGGTACCTCCCAGAGCTGGCCGACGTTGGAATCCGCCTCGAAGGAGGGATGCGACACCTCCACCACCGCGCGACTGCCGTCGGGCGCGACCGTGGGCCGTCCGACGGACTGCAGCAGTTCGAGGTCGGCGATCTTCATGGCGACCGCCTAACCGGCGAATCCCGAGATGTCGCCGACGTACCGGGTGTGATTCTCGGGGATCGGGTCGACGGCCGCCTGCGCCACCTCGGCCGCGAACTCGCTCACCGTGTAGAGCTTTCCCGCCTCTTCGCGGCGCGACTCGATGGCTCCCGGGTTCGCCCGTTCCAGCAGGGTCGCGGTGATGGTCCCCTCGATCATGTCGCCCGAGACGACGACGAAGCCGATGCCCTTCGCGGTGAGCTCATCGATGCGTGAGCGCAGCGCGTCTTCGCCCGCGCGCTTGCTCAGCGCGACCGGCAGGTACTCCGGCATGGTCTCGGCGGTACCCACGAAATGCGCCTGGTGGCTGGTCACGAAGACGACCCGGGATCCGGATGCCATGAGCGGCAGCGCCGCGTTCAGCACGTTCACCTGTGCGTCGCGGTTGAGCTTCATGGCGTAGTCGTCGCCCATGCCGCTCTCCATGCCGCCCGAGGCATTCAACACCAGCAGGTCGAGCCCGCCCCACTGGGCGTTCACGGCATCGAACATCGCGGAGACCGATGCCGGATCGGTGAGGTCGCCGCCGAGCGCGATCGCCTCGCCGCCGTCCGCCTCGATGGCCGCGACCACCTTGAGCGCTCGGGCCTCCTTGTTGCGGTAGTTGATGGCGACGCGCGCGCCGGCCGCGGCGAGCATGGCCGCGGTGTCGGCGCCGATGCCGCGGGACGAGCCCGTGACCAGGGCGCGGATGCCGTCGAGAGCGTGGGGAGCGAGCGCGTTGTTCACGGTTCCCGACCCTACCAATCAGTAGCGGCCGTCGAGGCTGCCCCATCCCGACGACAGTCCCGCGGTGCTCCGGCGCTGCGGCACGTTCCACGGATTGTCGTCGCGCAGCGGCAGCGGCAGCGCGGCGGCGGGAGCGTCCTGATACGCGACCGCTCTCAGGAAGCGTCCGATGGCCGCGGTCCCGACGCTGGTGGCGTCGGTGGTCGTCGCCGGCGCGGGGCCGCCGTGCTGCATCGCGCTCGTCACCGACACGCCGGTGGGCCATCCGGCGAAGAGCACCCGGCCGCTGGTGGCCGCCAACTCGGTGATGAGGGCCGCCCACTCCCCCGATTCCAGCTCGGCATCGGTGGCGTGCAGCGTCGAAGTGAGGTTGCCCGGGAACAGCCGGCGGTGCAGCGGAGCGAGCTCGGCGGCGTCCCGGTAGCGCACGATGATCGAGAGCGGCCCGAAGCACTCCCCGAGCAGGACGTCGTTCGCCTCGAGCTGCTCGGTCGTCACCTCGACCACGGTGGGCGTGGCGAAGCGCTGGCCGTCGTCGGCTTCGCGCACCGTGCCGGCAAGGTGGACGGTCACTCCCGGCACCTCGAGTACCTCGCCACGGCGTCGAGCGAATGTGCTGCCGATGCCGGGGTTCAGCAGGCGATGCTCGGCTGTCGGCGCGAATTGCGCGAGATCGCCCACGTCGACGCCGGCCGGCACGAACAGGAAGCCCGGCTTGGTGCACAACTGCCCCGCCGATCCGCTGACCGAGGCGAGGAAGCCCGCGATCAGCCCAGGTTCATCTCTGAACGCCCCGGCAGTCGCGTACGCCGGGTTCACGCTCCCCAGCTCGCCGAAGAACGGGATCGGCACGTCGCGGGTCGCCGCGATCTCGGCCAGCATGCGTCCGATCCCGGTGGATCCGGTGAACGACCCCGCACGGACGCGCTCGTCGCGCAACAGGGCCACGCCGAGCTCCTGGCCGAAGACGACCTGGAAGACGCCGTTCGGCATCCCGGATGCGGCCAGCGAGTCGATCACGAGCGCCGCGGTCTGCGCCGACAGCTCCGGGTGCCCCGGGTTCGCCTTGAGGATCACCGGGCACCCCGCGGCGAGCGCCGCCGCCGAGTCGCCGCCGATCACCGAGAAGGCGAACGGGAAGTTGGATGCCGCGAAGTTCAGCACAGGGCCGAGCGGCTGCAGCACACGCCTCACGTCGGGCCTCGGCCCGATGACGTAGTCGGGATCCGCCTCGTCGATCCGCGCGTCGAGGTATGCGCCCTCGACCACCACCTCGGCGAACAACCGCAGCTGGTTGCTGGTGCGGCGCAGCTCGCCCTGCAGCCGCGGCTCGGCAAGGCCGGTCTCGCGCATCGCGGTGGCGATGAGTTCTGGCGCAGAGCGATCCAGGGTGTCGGCGAGATCGACCAGGGCCCGTGCGCGTTTCCGGGGCTCGGTCGCGGCGAACGGCTGCGCTGCGCCGGCGGCGGCCCCGGCGATGTCCTCGAGCGGGGCGTCCTGCATCGTCGCGCGGTGATCGGTCATCGACCCGCCCCTCCGCTGAACGCCATGGTCGTGGTCAACGACCCCAGCTGATCGACTCGGACCGTGACCTCGTCGCCCTCGATGAGGCTCTGGCCCAGCTCCGGCACGATGCAGGTGCCCGTGCTGAGCACGACGCCATCCGGGAACTCCATCGCCGCGAACAGCCAGGTGACCAGCTCCTGATAGCTGCGCTTCATCGCCGAGGTGCTCGCCGATCCCTCGAACCAGGTGGACCCGGAGCGCTGGATGTCGAGCGAGATCGTCAGGTCGTCCGGATGATCCAGTTCCCCCCACGGCACGATCTCGCTCGACAGGGCGCAGCTGCCCGTGAAGGTCTTCGCCTGGGGCAGATAGATCGGGTTCTCGGCCTCGATGCTGCGCGAGGTGAAGTCGTTGCAGATCACTGCCCCGACGATCTCGGCTGAACTGTTGACGACGATGGCCACCTCGGGCTCGGGGATGGAGTCCGTCGAGTCGTGCCGCATCCCGCCGCGCGCCCCATCGCCGAGCACCCGCCACGCGACGGACTTGAAGAACAGCTCGGGGCGATCGGCGTCGTAGACGTCCAGGTAGACGCGGTCGAACTTCGACTCCTCCATCCGCGCCTCGCGCGATCGGAAGTAGGTCACTCCGGCTCCCCACACCTCGGTGCGGCCGTCGATCGGCGCGAGCAGCGTCAGCTCGGACAGCGGTAGCGACTCCCCCGCGGCAGCGGCGCGGAGCTGCTGCCGCAGCTCGCCCCCGGCGAGTCGGAGCAGCGATGCGAGATCGGCGCCGGCGATCGGGTGGACCCGATCGTTCTGGCGCACTCCGACTCCCGGGCGACCGTCGGCACCGGCGTAGCGGACGATGGACATCGGGCCTCCGTCATCGGGGACATATCGCGGGGAACAGCGTTCCTATTCAATCGGACCCGCGTCATCCCCGGGTGATAGGTTCTGAGCATGCCGGCAGACGTGCTCACCAGCTGGGCCTGGGTGTTCTGGCTGGCCCTGATCCTGGTGTTCCTCATCATCGAGGTGCTCAGCCTCTCGTTCGTCTTCCTGATGCTCGCCGTGGGCAGCCTGGGTGGGCTGGTCGCCGGTCTGCTCGGTGCCCCGTGGTGGGTCGAACTGATCGTCGCGGCCGTGCTGTCGCTTCTTCTGCTGTTCTTCGTGCGCCCCCCGCTGCTGCGCCTGACGCATCGCGGTGCCGATCCTGCCCGCAGCAATGTCGACCGGCTGATCGGTGCCGCGGGAACCGTCGTCAAGGTCTTCGACGACGGCAGCGGCCAGGTGAAACTGACCAACGGCGAGACCTGGACCGCCAAGACCGGCCGCCACACCTCGGCAGCCCTGGTCGAGGGTGAGCAGGTGCACGTCGAGACCATCGAGGGCGCGACCGCCATCGTCTCCCCCGCCTCAACCCGACCGGAGTCAACCGGCCCCGAGCCAACAGAGAAGAGCCCCAGCTGATGGATGCCCAGGTCTTCGGCAATGTGATCCTCGTGATCGTGCTGGTGATCATCGTGATCTTCGTGATCACGGTGCTCTTCCGCTCGATCCGGATCATTCCCCAGGCGTATGCCGGCATCGTCGAACGCCTCGGCAAGTACCACAAGACCCTCATGCCGGGGTTGAACCTCCTGGTGCCCTTCGTCGACCGGCTGCGCCCGCTGGTCGATCTGCGCGAGCAGGTCGTCTCGTTCCCGCCGCAGCCGGTGATCACCGAAGACAACCTGGTGGTCTCGATCGACACCGTGGTCTATTTCCAGGTCACGGATGCTCGGGCCGCCACCTACGAGATCGCGAACTACCTCGGTGCGGTCGAGCAGCTGACCACGACGACTCTCCGCAACGTGGTGGGCGGGCTCAACCTGGAAGAGGCGCTCACCAGCCGCGACAACATCAACGGCCAGCTGCGCATCGTGCTCGACGAGGCGACCGGCAAATGGGGCATCCGGGTCAGTCGCGTGGAGCTCAAGGCGATCGATCCGCCGGTGTCGATCCAGGATTCGATGGAGAAGCAGATGCGCGCCGAGCGCGACCGCCGAGCCGTCATCCTGACCGCAGAGGGCACCAAGCAGTCGCAGATCCTCGAGGCGGAGGGCGCGCGGCAGTCGGCGATCCTCCAGGCCGAGGGTGACGCGAAGGCCGCTGTGCTGCGCGCCGAGGGCGAGGCCAAGGCGATCGAGACGGTGTTCGGCGCCATCCACGCCGGCGACGCCGACCCGAAGCTGCTGGCGTACCAGTACCTGCTGACTCTGCCGAAGCTGGCCGAGGGCGACGCGAACAAGCTCTGGATCATCCCGAGCGAGTTCACCGAAGCCCTCAAGGGCATCAGCGCGGGCTTCTTCCCGTCGAGCGACCCCGGCGTGCGCGCCGCATTCGGCGCGCACGTGGCCAGCGCGGCTCAGGCGTCGGCGGACGCGGCTAAGGCCGCCAAGAGCGATTCCTAGGCGAAAGGCCCCGACCGAGCAGGGCTACTTCTCCCCCGCTCCCCCGCGCGTGCTCGCGCACCGCGGGCTGGCCATCGACGCGCCCGAGAACACCCTGCTCGCGTTCGCGAAGGCGCTCGCGGTGGGAGCCACCCACCTCGAGACGGATGTGCACGCCTCGGCGGATGGCGTGGCGATCCTGAGCCACGACCCCGATCTGTTCCGGCTTACCGGGCGCCACGTGCGGATCGAGCAGCTCACGGCTGCCGAACTGGCGCGCATCGATCTGGGCCAATCGCAGACCTTCGCGACCCTCGCCGCCGCGCTCGAGGCCTTTCCGGATGCTCGGTTCAACATCGACATCAAGGCGGCGGCCGCGGCCGTGCCCACCATCAAGGCCGTTCGCGCGGCTCGCGCCGAGCACCGGGTGCTGATCGGATCGTTCAGCAACGGGCGGCGACTGGCAGTGGTGCGCAAGCTGCCCGGGGTGGTGACGTCGGTGTCATCCCGGGGTGCCGTCATCGCGACCTGGGCGGCCGCGGTCGGCCTTCCGGCGCTGACCCGGCGGGCGCTGCGCGGCGTGCAGGCGGTCCAGCTCCCCGTGCGCGTGCTGGGCGCGCCGACGACCTCGCCGCGGGCGATCGCCGCGTATCACTCGGCCGGCGTCGAGGTCCACATCTGGACCATCAACGATCCCGGCCAGATGAACCGCCTTCTCGACGCCGGTGTCGACGGCATCGTCAGCGATCGGGCCGATCTCGCTCTCGAGGTCCTTGCGCGGCGCTGAACGGGCCATTCCGGCCATCTCGGCGATTTCCGACCGCCAATCCCTGACGAATCACCTGTGAAAGCTCTGAAAACGGCTGCGACCGGGCATTCTCACGGCCACGGTGTCGTTATACCTGTGTTCTGACCAAAGGGGTGGTCGAGCCGGGAATCACGGATTCTCCACAGTTCAACGCCTCTCAGAACACGCACACCAGCGCCGACCGGGCGCGAGCGCACGAGGGAGGCCACACAATGGCAGATCGTAGTTTGCGCGGCATGCGACTCGGATCTCAGAGCTTGCAGAGCGAAGAGGGAGTCGAGTTCTCGCCGCGGAAGAAGAGTCTCTACCGCACCGAAGACGGCGCCACCTTCGAGGTGATGTTCGCCGCAGACGCCGACGTCCCCGAGACCTGGGAGTCGCCGCGCACCGGCCAGGAGGGTCGTCTGGTGGGCGAGGACGGCGGCCTCGTGCAGTCCGTCGTCGTCGAGACCAAGGCTCCCCGCACGCACTGGGACATGCTGCTCGAGCGCCGCACGCGTCCGGAGCTCGAAGAGCTCCTGCAGGAGCGCCTCGAACTGCTCCGTGCCCGGCGCGGGCAGGCCAAGTCGAGCAAGTCTTCGGCGAAGTCGGCGTAACGCTCAGCGCTGCGTCGAGCGGCGTCGCGGCCCTCGCCGCAGCGTTCCGCTCGCCAGCAGCGCGCCGAGCGCGATTCCGCAGACCAGCCATTCGAACTGGCGACCGCCCACCACTGCGGGCGTCGTCCCGGTCGCCAAAGGAACGTCATCCACGATGACGCCGGGCGCGTACACCGGCAGTTGGTGGTGCACGCTGCCGTCGGGGTAGATCACGGCGCTGGTGCCGACCGTCGAGATGTTGACCACGCTGCGGCTCAGCTCCTCGGCGCGGATGCGCGCGATCGCGAGCTGCTGCACGCTCTCGTCGGTGCGGCCGAAGTCGGCGTTGTTGGTCTGGGCGAGCACCACATCCGCCCCCTGATGCACCATGTCGGTCATCAACTGGTCGTCGACGATGTCGAAGCAGATGGCGATGCCCGCCAGAACATTCGGTATTCCGCTGCTCTTCGCCGTGCCGAGATCGAGCACCTCGTCGGTGGTTCCCGGCGTGTATTCCCGCTGGATGAGGTCGATCAGATCCGGGGCGAACTGGCGCCAGAACGAGCGGTCGGGCACGTACTCGCCGAACGGCACCGGGTGCTTCTTGTCGTAGTAGTCCACGACCCCCTTGCCGTCCTCCCAGAGCAGTGACGTGTTGTAGTAGCGCGTGACGTCCGTGCCGTTCTCGATCGTCGTGCGCGTCGTGATGGTGCCGCCGACCAGGGGTGCGTCGGCGCGCTCGGCGACCTGGTTCCAGAGCTGGGCGGCGTTGGGGTCTTCGAGCGGATCGACGTCGGATGCCCCCTCGGGCCAGACCACGACATCCACCTTCTGGCCGTAGACGGGCCGGGTGGCGGCGATCTGCCCGAGCAGGTTGTCGCCGAAATGCGGTGGAGGGTCGAAGTAACCGGCCTTGGTGTCGCCCTGCACGGCGCCGACGCGCAGCGTGCCATCGAGGTGGGCCGGCCACGCCGGGATCACCACGAGCACCACCAGGGCCGCGACCACGATCGTGGCCCGGGTCAGCGCATGCAGGCCACGTCCGGCGGTCGAGAATCCGGGCGTCGAGGTGCCGGATGCGGCGGCTCCGGAAGCGATGCCGGCCCGCGTCATGGCGCTGCCCCGTTCCAGGAGGGGTCCGTCCACCCACGGGCGGTGCCAGGCCGCGCTCCTCCCGCGGACCGTGCGCAGCCCCTCCTGCGCCGCCGCCACCGCCAGAGCGACCACGAACACCATCAGGAAGCTGACGCCCGAGACGCCGAACCAGGCGAACAGGGGTGACAGCGGGCTGTCCGACTGCGAGAAGGCCACGCGGCCCCAGGAGAACCCGCCGTACGGCCAAACGCTGGCCACCGCTTCGCGCAGGGTCCAGAGCCCCGCGACGACGACGGGGACGAAGAGCAGCCGGCTCCACACGGTGGGGAACGCGCGCGGCACCCAGCGGTAGCCGAGCGTGATGAGCATGCCGCCCAGCCCGCACCAGAGCGCCATCAGGGTCGACAGCGCCGACCACGGGATCGGACCGAGGAACACGGCGGCCCACTGGATGTCGACGAAATAGAAGGTCGCACCGAACGCGAAGCCGACCAGGAAGGCCGCGCCGAGACGCCTGCCTTGCAGAGCAACGAGCTGCAGGCCTATCGCGAGGAACGCGAGCGGCCACCAGCCGAGATCGGGGAACGCCCCATCGAGGATCGGCCCGGCCCCGGCCGCGACGACGATGGCCGCCCAGAGCGGGAGCGCGGGGCACGGTCGGGTCACCGGATGAGCCTAAGCGACCGAGCTGTACGCGACGATGCCGCGGCGGATCCCGTCGATGGCGCTCCGCGCCGTGCGCCCGAGCGGGCCGTCGGCCACGATCGAGATCTGGTCGAGCAGATCGATGGCCTGCTTCATCCAGCGCACGAAATCGCCCGCGGCGAGGTCGGCTTCGCGCAGCACCGCGTCGAGCTGGCCGCCGCGCGCCCACAGCTGCGTGGCGAGCGCCAGGCCGGTGGATGGCGGGTTGCTGTCGGGCAGACGGTGCTCGGCCTCGAGGTCGCTCAGTTGCGCCCACAGCTCGCCGGTGGCCTCCATCGCGGCCCGGAACGGACCGCGCGGCAGATTGCGCTCCCCCGCCTCCTCGCGGCGCGGCTCGAAGATCAGGGTGCTGATGACGGCGGCCAGGCTCGAGGCGTCGAGATCGTTCCAGGTGCCGCGGCGCAGGCATTCGGCGACCAGCAGATCGCGTTCGCCGTAGATGCGGCGCAGCGAGCGGCCGGGAGCCGCGACCGTCACCACGCCGTCCTTCGTCTCGAGGTAGCCGAGTTCGAGCAGGACATCGGTGACCCGGTCGAACACCTGCGCGACCGCCCCGGTGCGGCCGCGGATCTGCGAGCTCAGTTGCTCGGTCTCGCGCTTCAGCCGCCACCAACGCTCGGCCCAGCGGGAGTGCGCCTCGCGCTCGGCACAGGCCTGACACGGATGCGCCTTCATCCGCTTGCGCAGTTCGGTGATGCGCCGCTGCCGCCGGTCGCGTTCGCTGCGGCTCTCGCCGTGCGGGGTGCCGCCGCGGCCTTCGGCGCGCGCGTTCTTCTTCTCGAGATCGGTGAGTTCGCGGCGCAGACCGGAGTACTCCTGGAAGTCGCCGAGGTGGCACTGCATCGCCTCGGCGTACTTGGCCAGCGACGCTTCCTGTTCGCGCACGCGCCGCGCCAGATCCACGACCGCGCGGTCGGCCTGGAACTGCGCGAACGAGCTCTCGAGGATCTCCCGCGTGCGATCCCGTCCGAACTGCTCGATCAGGTTGACCGCCATGTTGTAGGTCGGCCGGAAGCTCGAGATCAGCGGATAGCTGCGCCGCGAGGCCAGCGACGCCACCGCGGCCGGATCCAGTCCGGCCGCCCACTGGATGACGGCATGCCCCTCCACGTCGATCCCGCGTCGCCCGGCACGCCCGGTGAGCTGGGTGTACTCCCCCGGCGTGATCGGCACCCGGGCCTCGCCGTTGAACTTCTCCAGCTTCTCAAGCACGACGGTGCGGGCCGGCATGTTGACGCCGAGGGCCAGGGTCTCGGTCGCGAACACGACCTTGAGCAGCTTGCGCTGGAACAGTTCCTCGACCACCTCCTTGAAGGCGGGCAGCATGCCGGCGTGGTGCGCGGCGATGCCGCGCTCCAGCCCCTCGAGCCACTCCCAGTAGCCCAGAACGCTCAGGTCCTGATCCGGGATGGCGCGCGTGCGGTCCTCGACGATCGCCCGGATCTCGTCGCGCTCGGCACGCTCGGTGAGCCGGATGTCGGAGTGCACCACCTGCCGGACGGCGGCATCGCACCCGGCACGGCTGAACACGAAGAAGATCGCGGGCAGCAGGTTCTTGCTTTCGAGCATCCGCGCGAACTCGGGGCGGTCCAAGCGCTCGTCGTGGCCGCCGCCCGCCCCGTAGGTCGAGCCGGTCGCGGCGAGGCCCGACCCGCGGCTGCCTTCGGAACCCGATCCGCCCTGACCCTTGCGGTGATGTCGCCCGCCGCCGGGACCGCGCCCGCGGTAGGTGCCGCCGTTCCCGCCGCCGGGGCGGCCACCTGTCGAAACGGTCCGCGTCAGCTCTGGATTCACCCGGTTGGTCGCGGCCGGACCCAGGTTGATGACGGCCGAGCTGTCGAACAGATCGAGCAGCTTGCTGCGCACCAGCACGTGCTGCTCGAGCGGCACCGGCCGCTCCTCGGACACGATCACGTCGGTGTCGCCGCGCACCGCCTGCAGCCAGTCGCCGAACTCCTCGGCGTTCGAGACCGTGGCGCTGAGCGAGACCATCTTCACCTCGGGCGGGAGGTGGATGATGACCTCCTCCCAGACCGCGCCGCGGAACCGGTCGGCCAGATAGTGCACCTCGTCCATGACCACGTAGGCCAGGTCTTTGAGCAACGGCGAGTCGGCGTAGAGCATGTTGCGCAGCACCTCGGTGGTCATCACTACCACGCGCGCCGAGCTGTTCACGTTGCTGTCGCCGGTGAGCAGCCCGACCGCCTTCGCGCCGTGCTCCGCGGACAGCTCGTTGTACTTCTGGTTGCTGAGCGCCTTCATCGGCGTGGTGTAGAACACCTTCGCGCGGGGATCTTCGAGCGCCAGATGGACGGCGAACTCGGCGACGATCGTCTTGCCGGCCCCGGTCGGGGCGGCGACCAGCACGCTGTGCCCCTCTTCGAGCGCGCGGCAGGCTTCGAGCTGGAACAGGTCGAGGTCGAACTCCTGGGCGCGGCGGAACTCCTCGAGCTGCGGCGCGGTGCGCCGGGTACGTGCCGCGGCGAAGCGCTCGGCCGGAGAGAGCGTCATGGTCGCCCGTTCAGGCCGAGCATCAGGAACGCGCGCCGCGATACCGGGCCGCGCCCTCCTGCGCCCACTCCCCCACGGCGGCCCGCGCGCTCGGCGGGGCGACGACCGTGGCCACCCCCGGCATGCTCGCGATGAGCCGCTTGAGGCCGTGGTAGTGCGACACCCGGAGCGTGGTCCGAATCCGGCCGTCATGTTCGACGGTGGTCGCGCCATCCGGGATGTAGTCGGTCAGCAGCGGCATCGCCGACGGCACCACCTCGATCGTGACCTCGAGGTCGTCGGGCGACGGCTCGAAGAGCACATCGGGCAGCCGGACGTCGGAGTCGGTCGCCCGGTGCTCGATGGGCTGCTCGGTGATGATGGCGTTCGAGATCCGGTCGAGCCGGAAGGTGCGCACGGCCTGCCGCAGGTGGCACCAGCCGCGCAGATACCAGTCGGTGTCGATCGACTCCACCCGCAGGGGATCGACCCGGCGCCGCTCGCGCTGGCCCTGGGAGTTCTGGTAGTCGAGTTCGAGCTGCACGCCGCGCTCGACCGACTCGCGGATCAGAGCGAGGGTGGGGGCGAGCGGATCGGGTGCGATGGCATCCACCGCTCCGGCCAGGACAGCGCCCTCGACGCCCACCTGGCTGGGCGCGGACGAGGCGCCGCGCGACAGCTTGCCCATCAGCGAGGCGATCGCGCCGCGGTCGGCGTTCTCGGGCAGAGCGGAGAGGTACTGGAGACCGGCGATGAGAGCGGCGGCCTCCCGCGCCGAGAACCGGGGCGAGTCGTCGATGGCCACCAGGTTGGTGATGACGATCTCGTCGCGCTCCTCGAAGGCGTCCCAGTTGATGTCGAACAGATCGCCGTGCTGATACGCATCGGTCTCGCCCGGAACTCCGCTCACCGCGATCAGTTCGACGGCCTCCCGGATCTGCTGCGGGGTCATCCCGAAGTGCTCGGCCGCCTCGCTCACCTTCGCACCGTCGTGATCCATCAACCACGGGACGAGCGAGAGCAGGAAGGCCAGCTTGTCGCGGGCCTGCAGCGGCTGTGCGCGATCAGCCATGGTCGCGCACCGTTCGTTCCAGGCGGTCCACGACGGCGTCGCGCAGCTCGTCCGGGCCCACGACGAGCACCTCGGGGCCGAAGCCGGCGAGCTCGTCGGCCACGATGTCGAGATCCACGAAATGCAGTTTCAACCGTTCGGCCTGCGGGTCGGTGGCTGCGGGGCCGAGGCGCTCGGTGCCGCGCCGGTTGCTCAGCCGGGTAGCGGCATCCGAGCCGCGCGCCACCTCGATCTCGGCGACCCCGCGCTCCCAGACCTCCTCGAGGCCGGCCAGGGCGGCCGCGGCATGGTCGCCGGGACGGGCGGGAGCCGGCTTGCCGAGCTCGACCGGGCCGACGATCCGGCGCAACAGGAAGGTCTTGTGCACGCCACTGACCTCGCTGCCTGCCTGGGCACCGGGCGTCACCTCTTCTGCGGAGAGGTGCCAGCGCCCCTGGTACTGCACGAGGGCGAGCGGGATCAACTCGCGCTCGCGCGCGCTGGCCTCTCCCGGCTTCAGATAGGGGAAGCGCACGATCAGGTGCTTCTCGAGGGCCGCGCTCAGCGGCTCGAATGCCGCGTCGCGCAGGCGGACCCGCGGGGCATAGCCCAGCACGGGCTCGTCGGCGGTCACGCCCAGCGAACGCAGCTTGAGCAGCGCGCGCCGCGACTCGCCAGACAGCGAGCCCTCGCGCCACACCATCGCGGCCAGGTTCAGCAGCGTGGTCTCATCCGGCGAGAATCTGACGTCGGACGGCAGTTCGTAGGCACCGCGCGGGATGCGGTACCGCAGGGTCTGATTGTTGCCGGCGTCGCCGGGCGAGTCGATCGTCTCGAGCGGCACCCCGAGGTCGCGGATGTCGTCCTTGTCGCGCTCGAATTGGCGCTCGAGGTTGGCGTTGTCGCCGCCGGCTCGGTACTTCTGCCGGTAGCCCTGCACGGTTGACAGGATCTCGTTCTTGGTCAACCCCGACTCGGTGGCCAGCAGAGCGAGGACGAGGCTGAACAGCCGCTCCTCGACCGGCACGCGCGAGGCGGCCGACGACGTGGATGCGGGGGAAGAGGACACCTCAGGAATCCTACGGCGAGCGGGACCTGCGCTACGCGATCCCCAGCACGTCGATGACCATGATCACGGTGTCTGTGTCCGAGAACCCGTACTGGCTCGAGCTCGCGCCGAATCCATCCTTCGGCGGGATCACGACGAGCACCTGCGATCCGACCCGGGCGCCGAGCAGGGCCTGGTACAGACCCTTGGGCAGGGTGCCGACGACCTTGATGTCGACGGCCTGGTCCGTGGTCCAGGTGGAGTTGCCGCTCGGCACCGTGCTGCCATCGGCATTGGTGCCGCCCGGCCAGACCTCCGGCGTGCCGCTCGCTGAGGTCGGCCAGGTCCACCCGCTGTACTTGATATGCGCGACATCGTTCTTCTTGATGACGGGGCCCGAACCGGCCTTGATCGTGGAGGTGCGCAGCGTGGTGGGCTTCGAGAGTTCCTGGATGACGATTCCCGGCTGTCCGTTCACGGCCGTGATCACGTTCGGCATGCCGTCGAGGGGGAGCTGGTTGATGCCGTTCGCCTTGCCGAGGAAGCGGTCCTTCACCTGGACGACGATCACCAGCGTGTCCTGGTCGGCGAAATCGCTGCCGCCCGCGCCCTTGCCGAACGCGGCTTTGACAGTCGAGACCAGGCTGTAGCGCTCCCCCGCGGTTGCGCAGCGCAGCGATCGGACGATCGAGGTCGCCTTGGTCGAGTTCGTCGCCCCGGTGCGTGAGGTGCCCTGCGAGGCGCCGAGCGATTCGCCGGTCTTGCCGTTGTAGATGCTGAAGCTGTAGTCGACCTGGTCACCGGTCTGGATCGGGCTGCCCGAACCTGCCTTGCTCACCGACACCTGGCTGGTCTTGGCGACCAGCGGCGTCGGGAAGCTCGCGGTGCTCGCGGTGGCCCTGACGATCTTCGAGGCGGCACCGGACGCGTAGTTCGGCGTGCACGCGGCCGAGGGGCTCGACGAGCAGCCGACCAGTGAGGCCACGAGCACGGCGGCGACGGCCACGGCGGAGAGGAGCGCGGGGGTCTTGCGCACAGGGCCTTCTTCCAGGATCGCGCCGGATGAATCACGGCGCACGAACGAGCGGGATAACTCTACTGGCAGATCGCGCGGCCCTAGCTGAGAGGCTCGCTCGTCGGGTGGTCGTCGAGCTGGACGCCCGACTCGCCGGCCAGAGCGCGCGCATCGCGCACCACGCGACGCAGGCGCTTGTCGCTCTTGACCGCGTCGCCCAGGGCACCGGGAGTCCACAGTTCGACGTCCTCATCGCCGTACTCGGTCTTCGACGCGCGCCGCACCGGCTGGGCGAGCACCGTTCCGGGGGCGAGCCGGCGCGCCGTGATCAGAAAGCCGGTGTGTCCGACCATCCGGTGATCCGGCCGCACCGCGAGGCCCTCGACGTGCCAGCCGCGCACGATCGTCTCACTGGCATCCGGCTCGGTGAAGTCGCCGGTCGCTCGGATCGCTTCGGCCACCCGCGACAGCTGGGTGACGGTCGCGACGTAGCAGAGCAGCACTCCCCCGGGTGTCAGGGCGGTGGATGCCGCGTCCAGGCACTCCCAGGGGGCCAGCATGTCGAGCACCACCCGGTCCACTGTCGCGGGCCGGGTCGTCGTCGGCAGCACCTCGGAGAGATCGCCGATCGTGACGCTCCAGTTCGGCGGTTCGGCACCGAGGAAGGCGGCGACGTTCGCCCGGGCGACCGTCGCGAACTCCTCGCGGCGCTCGTAGGAGAGCAGGCGGCCGGCCAGTCCGACGGCGCGCAGCAGCCAGAGCGAGAGCGCGCCGGATCCCACGCCGGCCTCGACCACGGTCGCCCCCGGGAAGATGTCGGCGAGGGCGATGATCTGGGCGGCATCCTTCGGGTACACGATCGCCGCGCCGCGCGGCATCGACATCACGAAGTCGCTCAGCAGGGGGCGAAGCGCCAGATAGGCGTCGCCGTTGGTCGCGGTGACCACGGTGCCATCGGGGCGGCCGATGATCGTGTCGTGCTTGACCACGCCGCGATGGGTGTGGAACTCGCCGCCGGCCTGGAGCGTGACCGTGTTGAGCCGGCCGCGCGGTCCGGTGAGTTGCACGCGGTCGCCCACGGCGAAGGGGCCGGAGTGCCGCGGCGCGCTGGTCGGCTCAGAATCCGCGCTCATCGAGGCACCCGGCCGAGCTCGAGCAGATCGGCGATCGTGCGCCCATCCAGCGAACCCCACAGCGTGTACGCGGGACTCGGGGGCAGCGGCACGTGCAGCGGTACTGCGACGGTCGTCGCGCCGCTCGCCACGGCGGAAGCCACGCCGTATTCCGAGTCCTCGACCGCGATGCAGTCGCCCGGGTCGACGCCGAGGGCCTGTGCCGCGCGCAGGTACGGCTCGGGGTGCGGCTTGCCCTGGGTGACCTCGTCTCCGGCGATCACCACGTCGAACGCCGGGAATCCGGCCGCCTCGGCGATGTAGTCGGCCATCCGGCGGATCGACATGGTGACCAGCGCCGTCGGGATTCCTGCGTGGTGAAGCTCGGTGAGCAGTTCGCGCGCGCCGAGTCGCCACGGGACCTCGTCGGCCAGCTGGGCGATGACCCGGTCGGTGAGCACTTGGATGATCTCGGCCGGCTCGAGCTGCACACCGCGTGACGCGATGATCAGCGACGAGCGCTCGAGCGACGATCCGACGAGTTGGAGCCCGTCGTCCAGCGTCCACTCCCCGCCCCAGGCGTGCACCAGTTCGGTCTCGGCGGTCAGCCAGTACGGCTCGGTGTCGACCAGCGTGCCGTCCATGTCCCAGAGCACGGCAGCCGGGAAGTCAGCGCCACTGCCGGTACGGGTGTCGTCGCTCACGTCGCACGAGTCTACGAGGAACGGATGCCCGTCTTGCGCTGACGGCGAACGCGGCCAGCCCGGCGTGCGGCAGGAGGGGGTCCTATTCTGGAGGGACGGCGCGGAGCCCGTTCCGCGTCGGGACGCCGGGCGACCGGCGAGAGGAACCACGTGGCGGACGCAACCGGATTCGGCGAGGACTCGCTCCTCGTCGTCGCCTTCGAGGGCTGGAACGACGCGGGCGAGGCCGCCAGCGGTGCGGCGCGCGCCCTGCGCGACCAGCTCGAGCTGGTGCCGCTCGCCGACCTGGATCCCGAGGACTACTTCGACTACCAGTTCAATCGTCCGAGCTCGACGATCGACGAGAACGGCGACCGCGTGCTGGAGTGGCCGGGCGTGACTCTGTGGGGTCCGCCCGATGGCGGGCCGGGCATCCATGTGCTGCTGGGCACCGAGCCGTCGCGCGGCTGGAAGACCTTCGCGACCGAGGTGATCGATGCGCTCGCCGCCGCCGGCATCGACGGCATCGTGTTCCTGGGCGCCATGCTGGCCGATGTGCCGCACACCCGGCCGATCTCGATCTTCGCGACCAGCGAGAACGAGGCGCTCCGCGACCGCTTCGAGTTGGAGAAGAGCACATACGAGGGTCCGGTTGGCATCCTCTCGGTGCTCGGCGAGGCGGCCGAACGCGCCGGCATCCCGGCGCTGTCGGTCTGGGCGTCGGTTCCGCACTACGTGCACAACGCGCCGTCGCCCAAGGCGACCTTGGCGCTCATCGAGCGCCTCGAGGAGTTCGTCGATGTGACGGTCGACCGCGGCTCGCTCGAAGAGGATTCCGCGGCCTGGGTGGAGGGCATCGACGCGCTCGCCAGCGATGACGACGACATGGCGGCCTACATCGCCCAACTGGAGCAGGCGCGGGACACCGTCGACTCCCCCGAGGCCAGCGGCGACGCGATCGCCGAGGAGTTCGAGCGCTATCTCCGTCGTCGTGAGGGGCGCGCAGGCGACGACCGCTCCGGCGGCAACGGGCCGTAATCCCGCTGCACGACGCCGTCGCCGCGCTAGTGAACGCTCGCGTTGAGGATCATCAGCGCGAGGCCCAGCAGCGCCGACACGATCGCCCCCACGATCCGTCCCAGCACTCCGGTGCCGCGCTCGGCGAACGACTGCCAGCCGAGCACACCGAGCACCGCGACGGCGAGGACCAGCGACCAGTCGCTGGCATCCGGAAGCACGCCCGCGGCTCCGAGCAGCAGCACGAGAGTCGGCGGCACGGCGGCGATCAGCATCCCTGACGACTCCTCGAGCGCCTCCCCGAGCGCCAGTCGGACGCTCTTCGCCTCTCCGTGACCGGCGACCGTACGGGCGTAGACGTGCGCCAGCCAGAAGACGACGAGGGTGACCCCGGCCAGCAGCAGGGTGTCGAGCACGGCTCCGCGGTTGATCGCGCTGTCGCCGAAGTGCAGCGCGATGCCGTGAAAGCTCGCGTCGCCCGGGATGCCGTCGCCCTCTCCGTTGGTCGAGTGCTCGCCTCCCGACGCGCCGATGAGGGCGGCGAACAGGATCGTGCCGTAGATCGCGTCTGCCGAAACGACGCGGTCCCGCATGCGCGTCCATCCAGTCATGACGAGAGGCTAGCGCCGCTGGCTCTCGGGTCGGGACGATGCCTTCCGACGGCCCCTCAGTGCCGGCTCTGTCGGAACACCCGCGGCGCGACCAGGTTCCAGAGTCCGGCGAACAGGATCGCACCGGCGATCCCGTTGACCGCTCCGCCGATGGTGTCGCTCAGGTAGTGCACTCCGATGTACAGCCGGGTGATGGCCACCACCACCGCGAGAACCGCGACGACGATCGCGATCGCGATCCGGGCGCCGCGGTGCGAGACCGCCAGGAACAGGGCGGTTCCCAAAGCGGCGACGAACGCGACGTGCCCACTGGGGTAGCTCAGGGTCGACGCCGACTTCAGGAGCTGATGCGGCACGTCGGCGAGGTCGGGACGCGGCTGGTGGACGATGTACTTCACCGCGAGCACGGTCACCCAGCCGGCGCCGGCCACGATGCCGATGCCGAGCGACCTGCGCCAGCCCTTCAGGATCCACATCACCACGAAGACGACGACGAGGATGACGCCGACCACCAACGGCTGGTCCAACTTGTCGAGCGCGAGGGCCGCCGCATCGCCGATCCCGCTGTGCTGCCCGTTCAGCGCCACGTCGAGCGGCAGTTGCGCCGTCCCGAGCGCGGGAAGCAGCCTGACCGCGAAGCCGAGCGCAAAGGTCACGACGAACAGCACGATCGTGACCACGATCCAGTGCCGGGGAGCTGCGAAATCGGTGCGCGGGGGCGGGTTCATGGAGCTATCCAATCGGATGCATGGGCCGCGAACCGAATCGGCCGGTCAGCAGTCTCTGAGAAAGTCTGCAAGAACGCGCCGCCCGAATGCCAGGGCGTCCAGAGGAACCCGCTCGTCGACGCCGTGGAACATGGCCGGGAAGTTCAGGTCACCGGTCAACTGCAGCGGCGCGAAGCCGTAGCCCTGGATGCCGAGCTCGGCCAGGGCCTTGTTGTCGGTGCCGCCGCTCATCAGGTACGGAAGCACCGGGGCGCCCGGGTCGTGCTTGTCGAGGGCGGCGATCATCTTCTCGACCAGAGGCCCCTCGAACGGCAGCTCGAGCCCGATGTCGTGATGCATGACCTCGATCTCGATGTCGGGCCCGACCAGCTCGCGGATCCGCTCAAGCACCGCGTCCTCCTGACCCGCGAAGGGGCGCAGGTCGACGAGAGCCTCGGCGCGATCCGGGATCACGTTGTGCTTGTAGCCGGCGGTGAGAACGGTCGGATTGCTCGTGGTGCGCAGCGTCGCGCGCAGGAAGCCGGCTGCGGTGCCGGTCGCGTCGACCACGGCATCCGGATCGGCGCCCGGCAGATCGAGAAGCGCCTGCAGGCGGTCGAGCAGGTCGGTCGTCGTGGGCGTGAGCCGCAGCGGCCACTCCTCCTGCCCGATGGCTGCCACCGCGAGGGCGAGCTTGACGATCGCGTTGTCGCGCACCACGCGCGAGCCGTGACCCGCCGTGCCGTGGGCGGTCAGCCTGATCCAGACCAGAGCCTTCTCGCCGGTCTGCAGCAGGTAGGCCCGTCGGCCGTTCAGCTCGATCGAGTAGCCGCCGACTTCGCTGATCGCCTCGGTCGCGCCCGCGAAGAGTTCGGGATGCTCGTCCACCAGCCTGTGGGACCCGAACACGCCGCCATTCTCCTCATCGGCGAAGAAGGTGACGATCAGGTCGCGTGCGGGCTGCTCGCCTCCCTCGAGGAGGTCTCCGAGCGCGGTCAGGATCATGGCATCCATGTCCTTCATGTCGACGGCTCCGCGGCCCCAGAGCAGGCCGTCCCGGATCTCGCCGCCGAAGGGATCGACCGTCCAGTCGGCCGCGACGGCGGGCACCACGTCGAGGTGCCCGTGCACGACTAGCGCCGGACGGCCGCGATCACGCCCCTCGACGCGCGCCACCACGCTCGTTCGGCGCGGTGCGGCGTCGAACAGCTGCGGCGCCAGGCCGAGCCGCTGCAGCTCGGCCTCGACGTACTGCGCGGCCTCGGTCTCGCCCTCCGACCTGCCGCCGCCCCAGTTGACCGTCTCGAACCGGATCAGGTCGCGGGCGATGCGCGCCGTTGCTTCGAGGTCGGGCGTGTCATCCAGCTCGGGCATGCACTGAACGCTACCCGGCGGTCGGCTTGGGCGTCGGCGGCGGCTGCTCCGCTCGGCGCGCGGCCGACGCGCGCAGCCGCGGCTTGACGATCCAGTCGAGCGGGATGGTCAGCAGGAGCAGCAGCAGGGCGAAGTAGTTGATCTGGGGGAACACGACACCGATCACCAGGGCGAGCACGAAGCCCACCGCGTTCGAGCCCACTCCCCAGAGGATGGTGAGGGTGCGCTGCCGATCTGCGGCGCCGAGCTCGGGATGCCGGTACACCTGCCAGCAGATCGCCGTGAGCAGCAGGGCGTTGACCGCCATCGTGCCGATGTAGAACGCGACGCCGGTGGGCTCCGTCGTCAGGGTCGCGACGAGAGCGGTCGGAAGCGGCAGCACGACGATCGTGAAGGCCCAGGCGATGTCGAGCACCAGCAGCGGGCGCGACTGGCGCTCCACCGGCTCCAGGATGCTGTGGTTGACCATCCAGAGCCGGGCGATGATCAGGAAACTGAGCGCGAACGACCAGACCGATGTCCAGTTGTCGTGGATGAAGCCGGCCGCTGTGCCGGTGTGCGGGTGGTGCGTCACGTAGACGGGCACCAGGTCGACGAGCGGCAGGATCAGCAGCGTGATCGCGATGGCCGTCACGGCGTCGGTGAAGAAGACGAGGCGGTCGAATCCGCGGGCCGTTCCCATGGCCTTCACGGTAGCGTCCGCGGCGACTGCCGGGCGCCTCCACCGTGCTAATGTCGTTCCTCGGTCGTCGTCGCGTTCTCGAGCGCGGGGCGGCCGGTCTCGCGCGGGTGGCGGAATGGCAGACGCGCTAGCTTGAGGTGCTAGTGCCCGTAAGGGCGTGGGGGTTCAAGTCCCCCTCCGCGCACGAGAATCGAACGGCCCCGGATCATCATGGTCCGGGGCCGTCCGCATGGCGGTCGGTCGGAGTCGAGACACTGTCGCCTACCATCGAAGGATGTCCAGTCGCACGGCCAACCGCCTCGGCGGCATCGTGACGACCTGGAACGATGAGCGCGGATTCGGCTTCATCAAGCCCGACGAGGGCGGAGCCGATGTGTTCCTGCACTTCACCGCCGCTCCCCGGGGCACCACCCGCCCCTACCTGGGTCAGCGCCTCACCTTCGAGGTCGAGCAGGATGACAAGGGCCGGCTCCGTGCCGTGAACGTCGAGCCGACCATCGTCTCGGAGCGCGCCGAGCCCCCGGTGCGGCCCACCTCGGTGGTGGTGGCGATCGGCTCGATCCTGGCCTTCGGCACCCTGTTCTTCGTCGTGCGATTGGTGTGGCAGGTGCCGTGGACGATCGCCTGGATCTACCTCGGTCTCAGCATCCTGACCTTCGCGCTCTATGCGGGCGACAAGCGGGCCGCCCAGAGGAACCGCTGGCGCACCCCCGAGAACACGCTGCTGATCGTCGGGCTGGTGGGCGGCTGGCCGGGTGCGGCCATCGCTCAGCAGGTGCTGCGCCACAAGACGAAGAAGCTCAGCTTCCGCACCCGGTTCTGGCTCAGCGTGATCGTCAACGTGATCGCCTTCGTGGTGTTCGCCTGGTACCTCAACGCGCACCCGATTCCGGGGGTCGAGCTCTACTAGGGCCGGCGCCGGCCGATCAGCACGGTCGTCGTGTCGTCGTCGTCCTCGTCGACCGCCGACTCCACCTCGAGGTCCGCGCTCTGCATGAGGGATGCCGCCGCGGGCGCCTGACGCTCGCTCACCTCGATCAGCAGCCGCCCGCCCGGCGCGAGCCAACTCGGAGCGCCGACGATCACACGTCGGTGCAGTTCGAGCCCGTCCGCGCCGCCATCGAGCGCCATCGCGTGCTCGTGGTCGCGAGCCTCGGCCGGCAGGAGTGCGATGTCGCCGCTCGGCACGTAGGGGGCGTTGGCGAGCAGCAGCTCGACCCGGCCGCGCAGCACCGCAGGAAGCGGATCGAAGAGGTCGCCCTCGTACACAGCGCCCGGTCGCACATTCACGCGCGCGCACCGTACGGCGGCAGGATCGAGATCGGCGGCGTGCAGCTCGACGCCGTCACCGAGACGGGATCGCACGGCGACCCCGAGCGCACCGACCCCGCAGCAGAGGTCGAGAACGACGGCTGAGGGGTGCCCGAACCGCACCGCCTGCTGCACCAGGAACTCGGTGCGATGCCTCGGCACGAACACGCCGGGCTCGACGACGAAACGGATGCCGTCGAACTCGGCCCAGCCCACGACCTGCTCGAGCGGATCGCCCGCGACGCGGCGTGCCACCATCGCCGCCAACTCGTCGGCGTCGCCGGCTTCGGCGATCAGGATGGCCGCCTCCCGCTCGGCGAAGACGCTGCCCGCCGCCCGCAGGCGTCGCACGATCTCGGCTTCGGTCACTCAGCGACCTTGCCACGAACCGCCGGGTTCCGAATACCGTGTGCAATCCGACCGGACTGCGGCGTGCAATCCGCTCAGTCAGGGGCGAGACTGGTGACACGATCGAAGGAGATCTCCCATGACCATCTCGGATCAGGCCGCACAAGCCGCTCAGGTGCCGACGACCTCTTCTGCGCCGGCCGAGCTCGATGCCGCGCAGAAGGCGGAGCTCGACGCCGACATCCAGGCGCTCACCGCCGGCGCGGCCAGTTGGGCTCAGCGATCGCTGAGCGATCGCGCGGCACTGCTGCGCGAGGTGCACGCGACGGTGTCCGCGAACGCCGAGGAGTGGGCGCATACCGCGGCAGGCATCAAGGGCCTCGACGCCGATTCGCCCCTGGTCGGCGAGGAATGGATGTCGGGACCGTACGCCGTGCTCACCGCCCTCGCCGCGCTGACCGAAACGGTGGAGGCGCTCGCGGCCGGGCACTCGCCGATCGAGAAGCTGACGCTGGGGACCGCACCGGGCGGGCGCGTGACCGTCCCGGTGATGCCCTTCAACGCCTACGAGGGGCTGCTGCTGCACGGCTTCCACGGCGAGGTCTGGCTGAAGCCCGGCGTGAGCGCCACGCAGGCTCGCGGCGAGGCCGGTCTGGGCGAGCTCACCCCGACCCTCTCGGGCGGCGTCGGACTGGTGCTCGGAGCCGGCAACATCACCTCGATCCCACCCCTGGACGTGCTCTACGAGATCGTCGCGCACAACCGCACCTGCCTGCTCAAGCTCAACCCGATCATGAGCGGCATCATGGATGTCTATCAGGCGGCGCTCGCTCCTCTGGTCAGTGCCGGGGTGCTGCGCATCGTGCAGGGCGGGGCGGCCGAGGGGTCGTACCTGGCCCACCACGACGCCATCGAGCACGTGCACATCACCGGCAGCGCGGCGACGCACGACGCGATCGTCTGGGGGGTCGGCCCGCAGCGCGCCGCGAACAAGAAGGCGGCAACGCCCCTGCTCAAGAAGCCGATCACGAGCGAGCTCGGCGGCGTCTCGCCGATCATCCTGGTGCCGGGCAAGTGGACAACGCGCGACCTGCGCTACCAGGCCGAGCACGTGGCGACGCAGCGGCTTCACAACGGCGGGTACAACTGCATCGCCGGGCAGATCGTCGTGCTGAGCTCGGACTGGCCCCAGAAGGCTGCCTTCCTCGACGAACTTCGCGCCGCGCTCGAGCGCACGCCCGGCCGCCGTGCCTGGTATCCGGGCAGCGATGACCGGGTCGCGGATGTCGCGGCGCACTACCCGAAGGCGCAGAGACTGGCCGATGGGGCGCGGCTGCTCGTCGACATCCAGGCCGATGACGATGCGTCGCACCTGGAGACGACCGAGTCGTTCTCACCTGTTCTCGGCGTCGTCGAGGTGGCCGGCACCGGCCAGGCCTTCTTGGATGCAGCGGTCGCCACCGTCAACGCCGACTTCCTGGGCACCCTGGGAGCCAACGTGCTGATCGCCCCGGCCGAGCGCAAGAAGCTGGGCGACGGCTTCGACCGGGCGATCGCCGAGCTGCGCTACGGCTCGATCGCGATCAACAGCTGGACCGGCTTCGCGTTCCTCGCCGCCGGTGCCTCATGGGGCGCGTTCCCCGGCCACACCCTCGACAACGTGCAGTCCGGCATCGGCGTCGTGCACAATGCGCTGCTGCTCGATCACACCGAACGCACCGTGGTGACCGGACCGTTCCGCCCGTTCCCGCGCTCGGTCGCGGGCGGCGAGTTCGCCCTCTTCCCGAAGCCGCCGTGGTTCGTGACCGCACGATCGGCGGCCCGCACCGGCGAACTGCTGACCCGATTCGCGCAGAAGCCCAGCTGGCTCAAGATGCCGGGGATCTTCATCTCGGCGTTCCGCGCCTAGCTGCGGGGTCATCCCCGGGTTATCCACGTCATCCTCGAGTCGGAGGCCGCAAGCTGACAGAAGTTCCTACTCTGGGGGGATGACGCAGGCCTGGACCGACGATGTCGCCCGCTACCTCCTCGACGATGGGTTCTGCATCCGCTGCGGAGCCGCTCTCACCACCACGAAATGGTGCGGCACCTGCTCGGCCGACTTGAGCAGTGACGACGCCGCGGGCGCCCGGGGTGCGTCGCGCGACGCGGTGGACGCCCTGCGTCGGCGGCAGCAGTTCATCGATCTGATCCCGATCGTGCGCCGCGACGCCGCGCCGGCGGCGGCAGCGGCGGCAGCGCCGGTGGCCGTCCAGTCGGCGCCCGAACAGCCGTCGGCTGCGAGCGACGCCCGCAGCTCGGTGAGCGTGCAATCGGTGCTGGCGGTGGCCGGCGCCGCCCTCGTCGCGGTGGCGGCGATCGTGTTCACCTTCCTCAACCCCGATCTCACCGATTTCACGACTCGCAGCCTCATCGTGGGAGCGATCACGGTGGTGTTCCTCGGCAGCGCGTGGCTGCTGGTCCGGGCCGGCCTGCAGTTCTCGGCCGAGGCCGTCGGCGCGCTCGGGATGGTCTTCGTCGGCTTGGATGTCTGGGCCTTCTCCTCGCTGGCACCGGGGGCGAGCGGGTGGGTGTTCGCCGGGATCGGAACGCTGGTCGCGGCCGGGGTGATGGTCGTGATCGCCTGGCTCGCCCGCATCCGCACCTGGCTGTGGACGGGCCTGCTCGGGCTGACGATCGTGCCGGCGTTCTTCGGCTACGCGGCGCACAACCCGTGGATCGCCATCGTCGGCCATCTGGGGGTCGGATTCGCGGCACTGGCGGTCCACGACGCGGCCCGGGCGCTCGCACCGCGGTTCGGCAGCGCAATGCGGGCCGATCGCGTGACGGCGACCGTCGTCCAGCTGATCGTGGTGGCGGTCGTGAGCGGGTCGGTGATCGCGCTTCCCCGGGACACGTCCGCCGACCTGCTCGGCATCTCGGCGGTCCTGCTCGCCGTCGGCGTGCTCGCTGCGGCCAGCACGCGCCACCTGCTCCCGCGGTTCTGGAGCGTGCTGGCCGGCGTCTTCCCCGCGGTCGCCCTCGCGGCACTGCCGTTCTCGATCTCCGGACTCGACCCGGTCTGGCTGGTCGCCCTGGTTCCCGTGGCTGCCGCGATCGCCGTGGGCGCACTGGCGGCCCTGCCGGCGACCGGCGCCGTGCGACGACCGCACCTGCTCATCGGCGCCTGGGCGGTCGCCCTGGTAGTGGCGGTCCCCGAGATCCTCCAGGCTGCCGCCCGCGCGATCGTGCCGATCGATCGCGGCACTGAGATCCAGTTCGTCGATGCGGTCGTCAGCTCGGAACTCGCGACCATGGTCGGGGTGGCGGCCGCGGCGGCGTCCTGCGGCGCGATCTGGGTCTTCGGCCGGCGTCGGATCCAGACCGCCGTGCTGGCCCAGGGCGCTCTCGCGACCGGCCTCTGGCTGGGAATCCTCGCGCTCCTCGCCCTGTCCGACTGGAGCGCCCTGATCCTGCCCGTCCGCATCGGTCTGGGGCTCGCGCTGGCGTTCGGTCTCTCGATCGCCATCACGCGGATCCCGTGGATCTTCGCGGCACGGCTTCGTACCCGGGTTCCCCTCATCGTCGGCGCGCACCTGCTCCTCATCTCGAGCGCCGCGGTGGCGTGGACCGATTCGAACCTCACGGTCGCTGGGGGCGCAGCAGCGGTCCTGGTGCTCGCGGCGGTTGCGCGTACCGTCCCCGGCGTCATCCGCCCGCTGTATCTCGCGGTGGGCTACGCGTACGCGTTGATCGTCTTCGCCGCGGGCCTGACCCTCGTGCACGTCGACACGATCGCGGTGCTCTGCCTCACGACGACGCTCGCCTCCACGGCCGCCCTCGCGGCGACGTTGATCCGCCGGCTGCGGGCGCCCTCGTGGTACGCCGTGCTGATCGTCACTGCCGTGCCGTTCCTGATCGGCATCGCCTCGGTGTTCGCGCAACGCAGCGGGTGGACGGCACTCTCCACCGGGGTGACCTTCCTGCTGGCGCTCACCCTGCTTCTCACCACGCGACCCGGGCTCAACTCGTTCGTGCGCTCCCTGTCCGCCGCCCTGCTGGTACCGAGCCTGGCGGTCGTCGTCGTCTGCCTGGGCGCCCAGGTGCTCCAGATCAGTGCATCGCCCGTGACGCTGCCGATCATCGCCGTCATCGTCGCCTGCACGCTGCCGAGCACGGGATTGGTCAGCACAGCCCTCGAACGTCGGGGCATCCCCTCCGATCACGCTGCCGCCGCTCGGGTCTGGCTCGAGATCTCCACCTGGATCACGGCCGTGCTCACCGTGCTGCTCGCCCTGGTGCGGGAGGCGGCCGGCCTCGGCACCAGCTGCCTGGTGCTGCTGATCATCGGCTTGGGCGCGGCGGCAATGGCGCTCTTCGCCGGGCGCCGCTACGGATGGGCCCTCGCCTTCGTGAGTTGGACCGGTGCGCTCTGGTGCGTGTGGGCGCTGGCCGGGGTGCACGTGCCCGAGCCCTACATCCTGCCGCCCGCCGTCGTGGCCGCGATCATCGGCGCCGTGCTGGTGGGCCGCGGTCGCCCCGGCATCGGGCTGCCGGCGCTCGGGCTGTTCGCGACGGCAGTGGCCGCTGCGGTCATCCCGTCGCTCGCGATCTTCGCCGTGGTAGGAGACGGGCCGGCGAGAGCGGGGATGCCAGGCACCGAGCTCTGGCGCGGTGTCGCGCTGGCCGGCGCCGCCCTCGTTCTGATCGTGCTGGGCGCCCTGGTGCGGCGCATCCGGTCGGAGTCGCGCCTCGCCGTGCTCGCCCGCCTGCGCGTGCCACTGCTGGTCGTGGCGATCGCGGCCGCGGCAGCAGGACCCGTGCAAGCCGTGCGTTGGGGCCTGGGTCTCGACCACTCCCCCGTTGCCGGTGCCCTGCTGATGTGGCCGGTGCTCGCCGTCAGCGCCGCCGCGGCCGTCGTGGCTGCGTTCGCCGGACGCCTGCTGCTCGGCGACTCGCGATCCGGAGCAGGCGGGGTCGCCGGGGGCGGTGCGCGCTGGGTGTACGCCCCGGCCGCGCTCTTCGTCGCGATCGGACCGATCGCCGCGGTGCGCCATGGTGCGCTGCCGATCCTGGCGCTCTACCTGCTGGGGTTCGCCTACCTCGCGCTGATGCTCGTGACCGTCGTGCGGTCCCGAACCCGCGCCGTCACGCTGCCCCCGGTCTGGGTCACCTTCGCGCTGGCGTGGTGCTTCATGGTCGCGAGCTGGAGCACCCGCGAGCTGCTGCGCGTCGAGGCGTACTCGCTGCCACTCGGCTTGGCGCTGCTCGCGGCCGGTGTGATCGCGATGCGGAAGGAGACGGTTGCGGTCGTTCCGGGGCCGACCAGCTGGCCCGTCGGCTTCCACGGCTCGTGGCGTCTGCTCGCTCCCGGGATCATCGTGACGCTGCTGCCGTCGATCCTCGCGACGGGGACAGACCCGCAAACCTTGCGCGCGATCCTGGTGCTCGGCCTTGCGCTGGTCTCCATCCTCATCGGCTCGCTGCGCCGATTGGGTGCGCCCTTCATCATCGGGCTGATCGTGCTTCCGATCGAGAACGTCGTGGTGTTCTCGGTGCAGGTCGGCCGCTCCATCGGCGCGACGCCGTGGTGGATCACCCTGGCGACGGCCGGTGCCGTGCTCCTGGTGATCGCCGTGACCTCCGAGCGCCGCTCGGCCGGGCAGAAGGGCGTGGCGGCGCGGTTGCGCGATCTGCGTTAGGTTCCCAGGTCGAATCCCATGGAGCGTTTCGTGTTTCGGGAACTCGCTCAGACCGGAGGAAGGTTCGCGGCTGTCGAGAGGAAGAACACGATGAGTGACAATCCTGGCGCGAGGCCTGCGAAGACGATGGCGACGATTCCGAAGCGACGTCCTCGATTCGAGGCTGTGGCGACGATGCCTTGGATGAGCGCCCAAAGACCGATCCCGGTGCCGAGAAAGACGTGCAGCAGCATTCCGATCGCCAGTGCGTTGACCGTCGGATTGGGGTCGCCGACGTTGAAATGGAAGTTGAACCCGCCGGGGTTTCGGGTCGAGTAGGGCCCGGCCGCGAATCCGAGCGTGCCCGCCAGAATGAGAGACACGACGAAAACGGCGATGGCGGCGATCATGGCGACCAGTCCGAGCCGCGGCGTCCGTACGGGAGTGGGTGTGGCCCCGTACCCTACGCCACCATCTTGCTGCGTGACAGAGGTGGGGATAGGGGTCGGTATCGGTGGTTTGGCCTCGCTCATTGCTCTCCTCGAAGTCGTGAGGCTCAAGATAGCGTTGTCATGGTCGCGCGATGCGCGTTGACACGCTCGAACATATGTTCGAAAATAGAGGGATGGCGCTGTCATCCTCTTCTGTCGCCCTGCGGGTCGACGACGAGCTGAGCCCCGCGGGCACCGCCGATGTCGTGCGCGAACTGCAGGCGCGCATCCGGGGCATGCAGCGCACCACGCTCGACACCCGGGCGCTGCCGACGCACCCGGCGCTCGGTGACCTGCTGCCGGGCGGTGCCCTGGCCGCCGGCGGCGTCTATGCGGTTGACAACTCGACGACGCTCGCGCTCGGGCTGCTGCAGGGGCCGAGCGTCGCCGGGTCCTGGTGCGCGGTCGTGGGAATGCCCGACCTGGGCGTCGAGGCGGCCGCCGGGCTGGGGCTCGACCTGGAGCGGCTGGTGCTGGTGCCGCATCCCGGTGAGCAGTGGCTGTCGGTCGTGTCAGCCTTGATCGACGTGGTCTCGGTGGTGCTGGTCAAGCCGCCTGCCGCCACGCAGGGGCGCAGCCGTCTGGGTGACGCGGCCGCGAGCAAGCTGGCGTCGCGGCTGCGGCAGCGCGAGGCGGTGCTGGTGAGCCTGGGCGATGGGTCCGGCGAGCCGTGGCCGCGCACGGATGCCCGCCTCGCGGTCACCGCGAGCACCTGGGCCGGCATCGGGGCCGGCTTCGGCCATCTGACAGCGCGGCAGGTCACGGTCAGCTCCGCGTCGCGCTCCTGGGCAGGGCGCGCCAAGTCGCGCCGGCTGTGGCTGCCCGGTCCCGATCAGCAGCTCGCGGCGGTCGTGGCGCGCGACGATGCGGGCGCTCGCCCCCGGCTCCGCAGCGTGGCCGGCTGACGGTACTGTCTGCGCTATGAGCCCGGAGTTCTGGATCACCACCCTCGTCGTCGTCGCCACCCCGGGCACCGGCGCCCTCTACACGATCGCTGCCGGACTCGCGCGCGGTCGCCGAGCCAGTACTCTCGCGGCCTTCGCCTGCACTCTCGGGATCATCCCGCACCTGCTCGCGGCGATCACCGGCCTCGCGTACCTGCTGTACGCCAGTTCGCTCGCCTTCCAGGTGATCAAGTACGCCGGCGTGCTCTACCTGCTCTACCTGGCGTACCGCACCTGGCGCGACCGATCCCCTCTCGAGGTCGACCCCGCCGCCGCACCCCGCTCGGCGGGCCGGGTGATCAGTCAGGGCATCCTGATCAATCTGCTGAACCCGAAGCTCACCATCTTCTTCTTCGCCTTCCTGCCCCAATTCGTGAAGCCGGGTCAGCCGCAAACGGTGCCGATGATGCTCGAGCTGAGCGCCATCTTCATGGCCGTCACCTTCGTCGTGTTCGCGATCTACGGCCTGTTCGCGGCGGCGCTGCGGCGGCACGTCATCCAACGGCCCCGGGTCGTGACCTGGATGCGGCGCTCCTTCGCGGCTGCCTACGTCGTGCTGGCAGGGCGGCTGGCCCTGCAGTCCCGCTGATGCCCGCGCGCTACGAGTTCTCCGGCCCGGTCTGGCAATGGCAGGCGCGCCACGACGCCTGGTTCTTCGTCAGCGTGCCCGAGGAGATGTCCGACGAGATCCAGGCTCGCTCCGAGGGCCTCACCGCAGGGTTCAACTCGGTGCCGGTGCACGTGACCATCGGCCGCACCACCTGGCGCACGTCGATCTTCCCGGGAGGCGACGGGCGCTACTCGCTCCCCCTGAAGAAGTCGGTTCGTGTTGCCGAGGGGATCGAGCGCGACTCGGTGGTCGACGTCGCCATCGAGTTGCGGCTCGCCAGACCCTAGGAGACCACGAACTCCTTGCGCATGTGCACCAACTCGACGCCAGACTGCAGCTGTTCGCGGTGCGTCTCGACATACCCGCGGCGCGCGTAGAGACGCAGATTCGCCTCGCTCAGCTTGCCGGTGAAGAGCACAGCGGCATCCGCCGCTAACGGAGAATCCTCGTCGGTGGCTGCGGCCTCCCCTTCGGCTGCATTCATCAAGATGCTTCCGAAGCCATGACCCTGCACGTCAGGGGCCACGATCAGGCGACCGATGTGAAGCAGACCGCCGACCACCCGGGTGCGGACGGCGCCGATGATGCGGCCGTTCTTGCGCAGCACGAGACCGCCGCCGCTCTCGATCTCGTCGACCAGCTCCTCGAGCGTCTGGGTCAGAGCCGGGAGGAAGGCGTCGCGGTAGAGCTGCGCCTCCGTGACGTAGGCAGCGCGCTGAAGGGTGAGGACCTCTCCGGCGTCTGCGGTGGTCATGGGCAGCACCTCGAGATCCTGGCCGGTCATGGTCGTTTCGGGCACCGGACCTCCTGATCTGCCCACAGTCTCGCGCCGGCGGCTTCCTGCGGTCACGCCCCAGATCAGGTGCCGCGCTCAGTCCTCGCCGATGTCCTCGTTCCAGAGCTCGGGGTTCGCCTCGATGAACTCACCCATGATCCGGATCAGTTCGGGATCGTTGACGGTCGTCACCGAGAAACCGTTCTCGACCAACCAGTCCTGACCGCCGAAGAAGTTCTTGTTCTCGCCGACGATCACCCGGCCGATGTTGAACTGCCGCACCAGGCCCGAGCAGTACCAGCACGGCGACAGCGTGGTCGCCATCGTGGTCCTGCGGTAGCTCTTCTGACGCCCGGCGGCGAGGAACGCCGCGGTCTCGCCGTGCAGAGCCGGATTGCCGCCCTGCACGCGCTGATTGTGGCCGCTGCCGAGCAGGCGGCCCTCCTCGTCGAAGAGGGCCGCCCCGATCGGGATCCCGCCTTCGGCCTGGCCCTTCAGGGCCTCGGCCGTGGCGACCGCCAGCTTCTCGGCGTCGGTGGCGTAGATCCGGTCGTCCATGTCGGCTACGCGACGGCGTCCGCGGCGTCGACGCCGACGATCAACTCGGGCTCGTCGGCCAGTGGGCCGCCGACCTTCGGCTTGAAGGCCTTGAAGAGCACGAAGTAGAGCGCGCCCGCGAGGACGAAGCCGACGAGCGCGGTCAGATCGCCGATCGCCGGGATGGCGAACTTCTCGTGCGGGGTGGTTGCCGCAGCGATGACTCCGACGAACTTGACCTGGTCGGCGAACAGCCAGATCGAGACGACCGCGCTGACGACGAATGCGATCGGCCCCGCCCAGTTGCGGTACTTGGCCTTGTCGGGCACCAGCGTGGCGATGGAGGTTCCCCGACGCAGCAGGCGGTCGACGAAGACGATGCCGAGCCAGGGGGCGATCCAGTACGCGATGATCAGCAGGAAGTCGGTGTACGTGGCCCCGACGTCGTGCAACGCGGTCAACGCGACGATGAACCCGATGAAGCCGAACCCGACGGCGACGATCGCGCGGCGCAGGCCGAACGGGATCTTGATGCCGATCGCGAGGAACGACATCGCGCCCGAGTAGACGTTCAACGCGTTGGCGGCGACGGCTCCCACGGCGATCGCGATGAGGGTGATCACGGTGACCCACGACGGCATCAGCGACGGCGCGACGAACGAAGCCGTCGGGTTGTCGGGGTTGTATCCGGCGACCGTGGCCGCTGCCGCTCCTGCGGCCATCAGGACGGTGCACGAGACGAAGTTGCCCAACCCGGCGGCCCATCCGATCTTCTTGCGGCTGGCCGACTTCGGCAGGTACCGGCTGTAGTCGGATGCGTACGGGTTCCAGCCGGCGGCGTAGCCGAACGCTGCCCCCACGGTCAGCGAGAATCCGCCGAAGGTGAACGCCTGCGACCCGCCGCCGCTGACCGCGGTGTGGGCAGACGCGAAGACGAAGACGGCTGCGATGACGAAGATCACCCCGAGCACGATGCTCGCGTACCGCTCGAAGAGTTGAACGAGGTCGTGCCCGACGAAGGCCAGCACGATCTCGAGCACCACGATGATGATCAGGGCGGCCCAGGTCGGCAGCGCCTGCAGCTTGGGGTCGACCAGGTACGACAGGGCGAAGGCTCCCGACACCGAGTTGACCGCGAACCAGCCGATGCCGGCGACGAGCGCGTTGATCCCGGCCGGAAGGATGTTGCCCCGAGTTCCGAAGGCGGTGCGGCTCAGCACGAGCTGCGCCAGGCCCTCGCGCGGCCCCCAGGTCGACAGGATGCCCTGCGTCGCTCCGCCCAGGGCATTGCCCACGACGATCGCCGCGATGGCCGGCCAGAAGCCGAGGCCGAAGAAGGCGACGGCGATGACGCCGACGAACACCGTCGCGAACTCGAGGTTCGGAGCGGACCAGGTGGCGAGAAGTTGCCAGGGCGAACCGTGGCGCTTGGAAGCCGGAATGGCTTCGATGCCCCCCGGTTCGACAGACGTAGGACGGGTGGGGGCAGTAGTGGTCATGCGGCCCAGCGTAGGGAATCAGGCGCGCCGCGCTCGTAGCGAATCGCCAGTTGTTACGCAGGATTAACGGAAGGTGAACGAACGGGCCGTGGTCACATCACGAAGACGTAGTCCGACAGCCTCGTCCACCCCTCAGGAGCGGCCTGGGTCGCCATGGGCAGGTACTTCGCGGTCGTGCCGTTCGGCAGCTCGTCGATCACGACGCCATTGCCATCGCCGCAGGCCGCGGTCCACTTGCTGGCATCGCTGAGGGTGGTCATCACCAGGCACACGGATCCCGCGGTCTTGACTCCGAGAAAGACCTGGCGGCCGTCCCAGCTGCCCTGGTAGCGGGTGCTGTCCGGATCGATCCGCATCTCCTGCGCGACGCCCTCCGGGAGACGATCGGCTTCGCCCTGCTCGGCCCCCAGGAACGCCGGGGTCGTCGCCGTAGGGCTCGGCGGGGCGGAATGCTCGGCCGCGGTCGCCGTGGGCGCGCAGCCGCTCAGCAGCACCGCGAGAGCAAGCGCGGTCGCACAGAGGCCCCTGGGTGACATGCGATCAGGCTAGGTCGGCGCTTTGGAGGACCGGGAGCGCTCATTCGGGGGTGCTGAGCGGCGCAATCACGGGATTGCGGGGCTCACGGGCCCTCGCTTGCCGCGTTCTGGGGGTAGTGACGCCACAGCTCAGTCGCGCCCGGTGCGATCGATGAGGGCTGACATCAGCGCGACGCCCGCCGTGAACACCGCGCCGGTGCCGGGGGCGCCGCTGAGTTGGTCGAACGACGCCTCAACAAGATGGATGCCCTCCGCGGTGAGGAGGCTGATCCTGGCGCGGTCCTGGGTGAGCGGCGGTCGTGCGCTCTCCCACACGCCGACGGTGGTGAGCAGCGGGCGGGCCGCGGTGAGCAGGGCGTCGACCAGGGCATCCATCCCGGCGTCCTCGGCGTGCCAGATGATCGCTCCCCCGCCCTGGTTGAGGTAGCGCGCGGTGTGGTCCTGGTAGGCGGCCAGGGTGTCGAACCCCTGCTCGAGCGGCACGTCGAGCACGACGCCGTAGAGGTGCTCGGGAAGACCGGTCAGGGCGTCCCTGTCGAGTTGGCGCAGGCAGCTCCAGGCCTGCAGGTACTGGCGCGACTCCAGGCCGCGGGTGTCGAGCACGGCGTGCAGGGCGGTTTCGGCGGCCGGAATGTCGGCGCGCGCCATGGCGTGTTCGGCATCCTGGAAGTGCGTCCAGGGCGGTTCGGTCGAGGTGCCGGCCCAGTCTTCGATCGGCACATCGCCGAACAGCAGTTCGCGGAGGTCGGCCATGGCGGCAACGGTAGCCGAAAGGGTGGTTGCGGGCATTGACACACTCGAACATGTGTTCGAATATGGGTTATGAGCGCGAACACCCCAGCAGCAGGCGGCACGCCTCCGCGCCTGCTGGTGCTGTGGGCGCCCGACTGGCCGGTGCTCGCCCACGCCCGCGCCAACCGGATCCCGGATGACGCTGCCGTCGCGCTCGTCGACCGGGGCCAGGTCTTCGCGTGCTCGGCGGCGGCTCGGGCCGAGGGGGTGGCACGCGGGCAGCGGATCCGGGAGGCGCAGTCGCGCTGCCCGCGCCTCCACGTGCTGCGGTACGACCCGGCCCTCGACGCCCGGGCCTTCGAGCCCGTGCTGGCCGGGCTCGAGCAGGCGCTGCCGGGGCTGCATCCGCTGCGGCCGGGAACCGTCGCGGTACGCGCCCGCGGACCGGCCCGCTACTACGGCGGCGAGCAGGCGGCGGCGCTGACCGTGCTCGGTACGGTTGCCGAACTCGGGGTGGAGCAGGCGCGGGTCGGCATCGCGGCGGGGCTGTTCGCGGCGGAGCGGGCGGCGCGTTGGGCCGGTTTCGACCCAGCCGCTGAGCGGCCTGCTCACCCGGCGCGGGTCACCATCGTGCCGAGCGGCCAGACCGCCGCCTTCCTCGCCCCGCTGCCGGTCAGCCTGCTCGAGCAGCCCGAGCTGGCGGGTCTGCTCCCCCGGCTCGGCATCCGCACGCTGGGCGAGTTCGCGGCGCTCGATGAGCAGGATGTCGTGGCGCGCTTCGGACCGTTGGGCGCGCGGCTGCACGCGCTGGCCGGCGGGCGCGATCCGCGGCCGGCGACCCCGCGCATCCCACCCCGCGATGTCGACGTGCAGGTCGACTTCGAGCCCGCGCTCGACCGGGTCGACCAGGTGGCGTTCGGGGTGCGGACGGCGTCTGACGACTTCGTGCTGGCGCTCCTGGCGCAGCGGCTGGTCTGCACGGCACTGCGAGTGGAGCTGATCGGCGACCGCGGCGAGGCGAGCGAGCGGGTGTGGCTGCATCCACGGTCGTTCTCGGCGGCCGAGGTGGTCGACCGGGTCAGGTGGCAGCTTCAGGGTGCGATGCAAGGGGATGCCGGTATTTCCGGCGAGCTGCGCTCCCCCGTCACCCGGGTACGCATCAGCCCCGAGGCCGTCGACCCGGTCGGTGCGCACGAACGGGGGCTGTGGGGCACCGGCCCCGACGAGAACGTGCACTCCGGCCTGTCGCGGGTGCAGGGCATGGTCGGGCATCGCGGCGTGCTCACGGCGGCGCCGTCCGGCGGCCGCACCCCCGCCGAGCGCCAGACCCTCGTGCCGTGGGGCGATCGACCGCCGGCCTTCGACGGTGTGGCAGCGCGCGATCCGAAGAAGCCATGGCCAGGGGCGCTTCCCCCACCGGCCCCAGCCACCGTCTACGAGTTGCCACGGCAGATCGCGGTGCACGATGCACGCGGCCGCCCGGTGGCCGTCGACGAGCGCGGCGCCCTCAGCGCGCCGCCCGCGACGATGATCTCGGCAACCGGTGCGCGCCGGCAGCTCACCGCCTGGGCGGGCCCGTGGCCCCTCGAACAGCGCTGGTGGGATGCCGCGACCGCCCGCAGCACGAACCGCTTCCAGGCGGTCGACGGCGACGGCGTCGCCTGGCTGCTGGTGCTCGACACCGAGGGCTGGTGGGCGGAGGGCCGCTATGACTGAGCGCCCGCTACACCTGCTTGCGCATCAGCCAGCGCACACGCCCGCCGCTGTGCGCGGTGGTCTCCGCGGCCCGCGTGAAACCGGCCCGCTCGAAAAGCCGCGTGGTGCCGACGTAGCCCGAGATGACATCCACTTTGCCCGCGCCCTGTCCCCGTGGATCGGCGGACTCGATCGGGTACCCCTCGACCACGCGCGCGCCGTGCGCGCGTGCGTGCTCGACCGCGCCCTCGAGCAGGGCATTCATCAAGCCCTGGTGGCGGAACCTCGGCCGCACGACGAAGCACACCGCCACCCAGGCATCGGCCGCCGCGACCGGCCCCTCGTCGAGGAACGGGATCGTGCGCGAGTTCATCAGCCGCCGGTAGCTCGAGCGCGGGGCGATCGAGCACCAGCCGGCGACTTCGCCATCGACGTAGGCGAGCACCCCCGGTCCGGGTTCGCGCGAGCATTCGTCGGCCATGTAGAGCGGGCGTTCGAGATTGTTCAGCCGACTGTCGCGATAGCTCATGCACCAGCATCCGCCTGCCCCCGGCTTCTGCACGCCTGCGACCAGCGCGAAGTCGTCGAAGCGGCCGACCGCGGGCAGCACCTCGATCGTCTCGCCGGTCTGCGGCGTCGTGGTGGTGGATGCCATGGCGCGATCCTAGGCAGCAGGTCCGACGCGGCGGTAGTCGGTTCCGTCGGCGTTGCGCACGACCAGTCCGGCATCGACGAGTGCGCGACGCAGGGTGTTCGGATCGGTCGTGAACGCGAACAGCTTCTGGGTGAACGGCTTCTCGGCGAGCACCTCGTCCGTGCCCATGAGGCGCTCGGCGATCCAACTGAGCAGCTCGAGCCGGTCGTCGGCCGATCGCGGCCAGTGGTCGATGCGCCCGTCGGCGCGCAACCAGCGGTCGACGCCCTCCTTCTCGGCGCGGCCGGCCCTGAGCATGGCGCGCAGCCCCGGTTCGTCGAGCTGCTGGGCGGTGGTGAGCAGTCCGCTCTGCATCAGGATGCGGCGGGCCTCGCGGCGTTCGGGAGCGCTGACCTCGGGGTCGGTCTCCACGATGATCTCGGCCAGGGTGCGCCGCAGCCGCGGATTCACCAGGGCCGCGAGCACGGCGCGCCAGGCATCACTGCTCGGTTCGTCATCCATGCCTTAACGCTAGGCGGTGGGTGATGGGCTGGAACAACCCGCCGATCCCCTGGTCGGAGTTCGAGCAGGCGCTGAGCGACCGCCGCCGCCCGCGGCAGATGCCCGCAGGCGTCGACGGCGGAGACAGCCCGGCCTGGTCGCTCAAACGCGGGCCCTATGTGGCTCCGCAGGGCATCGTGCGCGATCCGGACGCCCTGCCGTACGCCGAGCTGCACGCGCATTCCAGTTACAGCTTCCTCGATGGCGCGTCCAGCCCCGAGGAGCTGCTGGAAGAGGCCGAGCGCCTGGGCCTGCATGCGCTGGCCATCACCGATCACGACGGCTTCTACGGGATCGTCCGGTTCGCCGAGGCGGCCGAGACGGCCTCGGTGAAGACGGTGTTCGGCGCGGAGCTCTCGCTCGGGCTGAGCGGACCGCAGAACGGCGAGCCCGATCCCGAGGGTGCCCACCTGCTCGTGCTCGCCCGGCAGGAGGAGGGCTACCACCGGCTCGCCCGTGCGATCACGGAGGCGCAGCTGCGCGGCGGCGAGAAGGGGCGGCCGGTCTACGACCTGGAGGAGCTCAGCGAGCTGGCCGGCGGGCACTGGGTGGTGCTGACGGGGTGCAGGAAGGGTGCGGTGCGGCGCTGGTTGAGTAGCCCGCAGAGTGGGCGTGTCGAAACCAGCCTGCGTGATGCTGATTTCGACACGCGCCCAATGGGCGCTACTCAATCAGCGGGGTGGGAGCTCGACCGCCTCGTGCGCCTGTTCGGCCACGACAACGTCTATGTCGAGCTCATCGACCATGGGGAGCCGCTCGACAGCGAGCACAACGACATTCTCGCGGCGCTCGCGGCCGAGCGCGGCCTCCCGGTGATCGCGACCGGCAATGTGCACTACGCCACTCCTGCCGACCGGCACCTGGCGACGGCGGTGGCCGCCGTGCGCGCGCAGCGCAGCCTCGACGAGCTCGACGGCTGGCTGCCCGGCGCGGGAACGGCGCACCTGCGGTCGGGGCGCGAGATGCGCGACCGGTTCGCCCGGTATCCGGGAGCGGTCGAGCGCACCGTCGAGCTGGCCGACGAGCTGGCCTTCCCGCTGCGCCGCGCCAAGCCGGCACTCCCGAAGCAGGAGGTGCCCGACGGTCACACCCCGATGAGCTATCTGAAGAAGCTGGTCTGGGATGCCGTGCCGCGCAAATATCCCGACATCACCGCAGCAGACACCAAGCGCATCGAGGCCGAGCTCGCGGTCATCGAGCAGAAGGACTTCCCCGGCTACTTCCTGATCGTCTACGACATCGTGCAGTTCGCACGCAGCCGCGGCATCCTGTGCCAGGGCCGCGGCTCGGCGGCCAACTCGGCGGTCTGCTACCTGCTCGACATCACCGCGGTCGACTCGATCTTCTACCAGCTGCCGTTCGAGCGCTTCCTCTCCAGCCTGCGCGACGAGGAACCCGACATCGACGTCGACTTCGACTCCGACCGGCGCGAGGAGGTGATCCAGTGGGTGTTCGAGAAGTACGGGCGGCGCAACGCGGCGCAGGTGGCGAATGTGATCCAGTACCGGCCCAAGAACGCCATCCGCGACATGGCGAAAGCCCTCGGGCACAGTGCAGGCCAGCAGGACGCCTGGAGCAAGCAGGTCGAGCGCTGGGGTGCGCAGTTGACGACGGGCGATGACAACGACATCCCGGATGCGGTGGTCGACCTGGCCATGAAGCTGCTGAAGGCGCCGCGGCACCTGGGCATCCACTCGGGCGGGATGGTGCTGACCGACCGCCCGGTCGGCGAGGTGGTGCCGATCGAGCACGCCCGCATGGATGATCGCACGGTCATCCAGTGGGACAAAGACGATGCGGCCTGGATGGGGCTGGTCAAGTTCGATCTGCTCGGCCTCGGCATGCTGGCGGCGCTGCAGTACTGCTTCGACCTGATCCGGGAGTCGACAGGCGAGGACTGGGAACTCGCCACGATCCCCAAGGAGGAGAAGGCGGTCTACGACATGCTCTGCCGCGCCGACTCGATCGGTGTGTTCCAGGTCGAGAGCCGCGCGCAGATGGGGCTGCTGCCGCGCCTGCAGCCGCGGCGGTTCTACGACCTGGTGGTGCAGATCGCGCTGGTGCGGCCCGGTCCGATTCAGGGCGGGGCGGTGCATCCCTTCGTGCGGCGCAAGCTCGGCACAGAGGAGGTGACCTACCTGCACCCGAAGCTGATCCCGGCGCTGGAGCGCACGCTCGGCATCCCGGTGTTCCAGGAGCAGCTGATGCAGATGGCGATGGCGGTCGGCGAATGCTCGGGAGAGGACGCCGACCTGTTGCGCCGAGCGATGGGCAGCAAGCGCGGTCTGGAGAAGATCGAGTCGCTGCGCACCAAGCTCTATGCGGGGATGGCGTCGAACGGGCTCACCGGCGAGGTGGCTGACGAGATCTACGGCCGCATCCAGGCCTTCGCCAACTTCGGCTTCGCCGAGAGCCACAGCCTGAGCTTCTCGCTGCTGGTCTACGCGAGTTCGTGGTTGAAGCTGCACTATCCGGGAGTGTTCCTGGCCGGGTTGCTGCGGGCGCAGCCGATGGGGTTCTACTCCCCCGCGACTCTGAGCGCGGATGCCCGGCGCCACGGTGTCGAGGTGCGCCGCCCCGATCTGCAGCTGTCGGGGGTCGAGGCGGGGATGGAGCCGCTCGACACCGCCGGTCGAGTAGCGCCGCAGGCGCGTGTCGAGGCCCGTTCCGAGTCGGCTGGTTTCGACACGCCCGCTTCGCGGGCTACTCAACCAACGGGTCTCCCAAGCTGCACAGACCGGGTGCAGCCGCCCGTCGGGCCGTTCGACCGCTCGGAGCCGGATGTCTCTGCCGACCACCGCCGCGACGGCAACTGGGCGGTGCGGCTCGGCCTGGCCGCCGTGAACCGGATCGGCGCCAAGGTCGCCGAGCGGATCGTGGCCGAGCGTGAGGCATCCGGCCCGTACCGCTCGATGGAAGACCTGGTGCGCCGCACCTCGCTCACCACCGCCCAGCTCGAGTCGCTGGCGACGGCAGGCGCCTTCGACTGCTTCGAGCTCAGCCGGCGCGAAGCGCTCTGGCGAGCGGGCTCGGCGGCGCAGGATCGCGAGGAGTTCCTGGCCGACTCGATCGTCACCGTGCAACCACCTCTGTTCGCCGACCCGAGCGCCTTCGAGACACTCGCCTCGGATCTCTGGGCGACGGGCATCTCGACCGACGACCACCCGCTCGCGCACTTCCGCGAGCGGCTGCGCGAACGCGGTGCCCTGTCGTCGCGCGACATGCGCACGGCCGAGAGCGGCCGCCGCGTCGAGGTCGCGGGGCTGGTGACCCACCGGCAGCGGCCGGCCACGGCATCCGGGATCACCTTCCTCAACCTCGAAGACGAGCACGGCCTGGTCAACGTGATCTGCTCGATGGGCGTGTGGGGGCGCTACCGCCGCGTGGTGCGGGAGTCTCCTGCCCTCATCGTGCGCGGCATCCTCGAGCGCTCCGACGAGGGGGTGACGAATCTGCTCGCCGACCGCTTCGAACCGCTGAGCGTCGGGGTGCTGCACCGGTCACGTGACTTCCAGTAGCGCGGGAACTGCCTCTCGTGGTGCGACGGACCGCGGTCCTACACTGCAGCCATGCAGCTCCTGCTCATCCGGCACGGCCAATCTGCAGCCAACGTCGCCGGAATCCTCGAGACCCGTGCTCCCGGTCCCGGCCTGACCGCCCTGGGCATGGCCCAGGCCGACGCCCTGCCCGCCGTGCTGCTCAAGCACAAGATCGACGGCGTGTACGCCTCGGCGCTGATGCGCACCCAGCTGACCGCGGTTCCGCTGTCGGGCAGCAGGACCCTTGAAACGACCGTGCTGCCCGGGCTGCACGAGATCGGCGCGGGCGATCTCGAGGGCACGAAGGACCCCGCCGAGACGGCCCGCTACATCGCCACCATCTCGGCGTGGCTGCACGGCGACCTCGACACCAGAATGCCGGGCGGCGCCGATGGCAACGCGTTCCTCGAGCGCTTCGACGACAGCGTGGCGAAGATCGCGGCCGCTCACCCGGACGGGATGGCGGTCGCGTTCAGCCACGGCGCGGCCATCCGGGCCTGGACCGCCCTGCGCGCAACCGGCACGCCCTCGAAGGCGGCGGCCGCGGGCGAGCTGCACAACACGGCGGGCGTCACGCTGGTCGGCGACCCCGACACCGGATGGAAGATCACCTCGTGGTCCGCGAACGCGTTGGGCGGCGCCCACCTCGACGGCCCCAAATCGAAGGACATCACGGGCCACCATCCGCTCTGAGCCGCGATCCCACGAGCCACACCAGCCCCACCCGTCACGTGTTGTGCCCCGAATTCGGCGTTCTGCCCCCCTGTTTGGGACCGGCGCGCGCGCGGCCGGATCCGTAGCGTCGAACCACATCCCGACGACACGAGGTCCCCGTGCCCGCATCGACTCCCGCTCGCCTCGCTCTGCGTGCCTGGTACGCCTTCCGCATGCTGCGGATGCGCACGCAGGTGCAGCCCCAGGACGTGCCCGCCGTGCGCAGTGGCGACCCGCTCGCCGACCGCATCCTGGTCGTGGGCAATGGACCGAGCCACGGCTGGGGCGTCATCACGCATCAGCTCGCCCTGACCGGACAGCTGGCCGACGCGGTGGCCGAACGCACGGGCCGTGCCTGCGACGCCGACCTGATCGGCGCCGAGGCGATGAACGTGCGCTCCGCGCTCGCCTGGATCGGTGACCGCGATCTGCGCGGCGACGACTGCGTCGTGCTGGTGGTCGGGTTCAACGACGCGCTGCGCTTCACCCCGGTCGCGACCTGGGAGCGCGAGCTGCGCAAGCTGATGGACGGCATCGCCGGCCGCCTGCGCCACGAATCCGCGATGGTCGTCGTCGGCATCCCGCCGATCGGGTCGTTCAGCTCCTACGGCAGCCTGGCCGCGCGCTTGAGCGATCAGCACCGCCTGAAGCTGAACGCGGCCAGCAAGCAGATCGCGCGCATCCGCGGGGTCGACTATCTGGAACTGCCGCTTCCGAAGGGGGCCGGCTCCGCCGACGCCGTCTACCGGGAGTTCGCCTCCCGGATCGCCGTGGACGTCGCTCCGAAGCTGCTCAGCACCCGTCCGACGCCCACCTCACGCGCCGCCCAGCGTGACAAGGTCTGGGACTGGAGCGGAACCGGCGCGATCGTCGAAGCGGCTCGGCACGGTGGCGAGGCCGAGCTGCGCCGGCTCACCGACAAGGCTCAGAAGTCGTTCGGCGTCGAACTCGCGGTGGTCTCGCTGGTCGACGGCGATCGGCTGTACCACGGCACCAACACCGACGTGATGCCGGCCTCGGTGCCTCTCGAGCTGTCGTTCTGCCGCTACACCGTCGAGAGCGGCGAGCCGGTGATCATCCCCGACACCGGTCGCGACGAGCGCTTCACCGACAATCCGCTGGTGGATGTCTCGTTCATCAACTTCTACGCCGGCTACCCGCTGCGCGCCACCGACGGTCACGTGATCGGGTCGTTCTGCCTGCAGGGATCCCAGCCGCGCAAGGAGTCCTCGGTGGCCATGGACCTGCTGCAGCAGCTCGCCCTGGAGGCTCAGGAGGTGCTGCGCGGCTACGAGGACGAGCCGCCGGCGATGGACTTCGCGCCGCCATCATCCGTGATGGCGGCGCCGATGGGCGCCCCCGTCTCGTTCGACGACTAACCGAGCTCGGCCTCGGCCAGCAGGACGCAGTCGCAGAGTCCCGAGATCGCGGTCTCCAATTCGTCCAGCGATGGGTAGGTCGGAGCGATCCGGATCACCGCGTCGTGCGGGTCTTCGCCATAGGGGAACGCTGCCCCGGCCGGTGTCACCGCGATGCCGGCGGCCTTGGCCAGGTCGACCGCTCGGGTTGCCGTGCCGGCCGGCGCGGTCAGGGCGACGAAGTAGCCGCCGAGCGGTGTGGTCCAGCTCGCGTGCCCGGTGAGACGTTCGGCGAGCAGCCGCTCGACGAGAGCGAACTTGGGTTCGATGAGCTCGCGGTGCTTGCGCATGTGTGCGCGGACGCCCTCGGCCGACCCCAGGAAGCGCACGTGGCGCAGCTGGTTGACCTTGTCGGGCCCGATGGTCTGCACCGCCGCATGCGAGCGGTACCAGGCGATGTTGGCCGGCGAGGCGCCGAAGAACGAGATGCCCGCCCCGGCGAGCGTGATCTTGGACGTCGAGGCGAAGACCAGCGGGCGATCGGGCTGCCCGGCCGCCGCCGCCAGCGCGAGCACGTCGATCGCGGGCTGGTCGGTCGCTGTCAGGTGGTGGACGGCATAGGCGTTGTCCCAGAAGATGCGGAAATCGCGCGCCGCGGCCGGCAGCGAGACCAGGGCCTTCGCCTCGGCCTCGGTGACCGTGAAGCCGCTGGGGTTTCCGTACATCGGGACCAGCCACATCCCGCGCACCGCCGGGTCTTTCAGGTGTTCGGCGATCGCGTCCAGGTCGAGCGCGCCGCCCTCGAGGTACGGCAGCGGGATCATCGTGATGCCGAACGACTCGGTGATCGCGAAATGCCGGTCGTAGCCGGGCACCGGGCAGAGGAACGCGATCTCGTCGTCGCGCCAGGGCACGGTGTTGCCCGGAACACCGTGCAGCAGCGCGTGCACGATCACGTCGTGCATCACGTTGAGGCTCGAGTTGCCGAGCGCGAGCAACTGGTCGGCGGGGATGCTCAGCAGCTCGCTGAAGATCGCGCGCAACTCGGGCAGGCCGTCGGAGCCGCCGTAGTTGCGCACGTCGACTCCGTCGGCCGAGGTGTGGTCGGCCGAGAGGGGCAGATCCAGCATCGGGTTGGACAGATCCAGTTGTGCAGGCGAAGGCTTGCCGCGGGTGAGATCCAGCTTGAGCCCGCGCGCCTTCAGCGCCTCGTAGGCGGTCTGCAGGTCGGCGAGCGATCCGGGAGCTGTTGTGCTGGTGGGCATGAGACAACGGTAGCCGTTCCGTGCGGTGCTCACCCCGCCAGTCGGCCGCGCAGCCAGTCGATACGCGACTGGAGCTGGGCGACGGTCGCCTTCGCCACCTCGGGGCCGCCGCAGGCCCGCCGCACCTCTGCGTGCACCATCGCGTGGCTCTGACCCGAGCCGCGCGCGCGGATCGACACCAAGCTGTTCAGCAGCCTGCGTTGCTCGCCCAAAGTGCGGTGCAGAGGCTTCGCGTCGGCGTCGCTCGACTCCTCGGCCGCGAGGCCTCCGCCGGCCGCGGCCGCGCGCCGCCGCTCGAGAGCATGCCGCGCCTGCCGCTGCTGCCGGGCCTTGAGCAACTCGCTGACCTGATCGGGCTCCAGGATGCCGGGCAGCCCGATGAAGTCCCACTCCTCGGCAGACCCCGGTTCGGCCAGAGCGCCGAACTCGTTGCCGTCGAAGAGCACCTTCTCGAAGGTGGCCATCGAGCCGAGGGCCGTCCACTCGTACTCGTCGAGGAGGTCCGCCGATGCCGCCTCGGCCTGTTCCGCGCGCTCAACGGCGTCGTCGTCGAGCAGCTGGTCGTCGGCCGTCTCGCGGTCGAGGGCGTGATCGCGCTCGCGCTCCAGCTCGGAGGCCAGCGCCAGCAGGATGGGAACGCTGGGCACGAAGATCGACGCCAACTCGCCGCGCCTCCTGGCGCGCACGAATCGTCCGATCGCCTGCGCGAAGTACAGCGGCGTCGCGGCGCTGGTGGCGTACACCCCGACCGACAGCCGCGGCACGTCGACGCCTTCCGACACCATCCGGACCGCCACCATCCAGCGCTGCGTCCCGTCGGCGAACTGCTGGATGCGCGCGCTGGCCTCGGCTTCATCGCTGAGCACGACCACCGGGGAGTGCCCGGTGATCCCGGTCAGGATCGTGGCGTACGCGCGCGCCGTTGCTTGGTCGGTTGCGATGACCAGGCCTCCGGCGTCGGGCACGGTCTGCCGCACCTCGCTCAGTCGGCGGTCGGCGGCGGCCAGCACCGCGGTGATCCAGTCGCCGTCCGGATCGAGGGCGGTTCGCCAGGCTTGCGCGGTCACGTCCGTCGTGTCGGGCTGGCCGAGAGTGGCTTCGAACTCCTCGCCCTGGCGCGTCCGCCAGCGCATCGAGCCCGCGTAGGAGAGAAAGATGACCGGGCGCACCACTCCGTCGCGCAGCGCGCGCCCGTAGCCGTAGGCGTAGTCGGTCTGCGAGAGCCGAACGCCCTTCTCGTTGCGGAGATACTGCACGAACGGGATGGGCGCCGTATCACTGCGAAAGGGGGTTCCGGTCAGCGACAGCCGCCGGGTCGCGCCGTCGAAGGCCTCGCGGATCGCGTCACCCCAGCTCAGAGCGTCGCCGCCGTGATGCACCTCGTCGAGGATCACCAGGGTGCGCTTCGATTCGGTCAGCTCGCGGTGCAGCGACGCCCGAACGGCGATCTGCGCGTAGGTGACGACGACCCCGTGGTACTGGCGTGACTCGCGGCCGTGCCGGTTGCTGAACCGCGGATCGAGCCGGATGCCTGCCCGGTGCGCGGCATCCGCCCACTGGGTCTTGAGATGCTCCGTCGGCGCCACCACCGTCACCCGGTCCACGATCCGGCGTTTGAGCAGCTCGCTGGCCAGCCGGAGAGCGAAGGTGGTCTTGCCGGCGCCTGGAGTGGCACTGACCAGGAAGTCCCGGTGCTCATGCTCGAAGTACCGGTCGAGCGCTTCCTGCTGCCAGGCGCGAAGCTTGTCGGCCGTGCCGCGGGGAGCACGCTCCGGGAAGGCCGGCGACAGGTGCTCGGCCGCCGAGGTCGCGCGGAACCGCGCTCCCCCGGTCGGCGTGTCGGTCACTTGCTCCACGGTACGTCACGCGGGCGACGTCTTCAGTCGTCGCCTCCGCTGATGCGACGGCGCTGGGTCTCGCCCAGCAGGGCCGCGGGGCGCACGACGCCGGCGCCGAAGCGCGAGCCGATCGCATCCACCGCGCCCTCCACCTCGCGCCAGTGCTCGTCGTCGTCCCAGAGGCCCAAGCCCGCCACGGCGCCGACCAGACCCTCGCCGCGCACGCCGATCAGCCGTACCGGTCGCCCACCCTCGGCGGCGGCGTCGTAGAGGGATCGCGCCTCCTCATAGATCCGCTTGCCCAGATCGGTCGGCTCGGCCAGAGTGCGCGAGCGGCTGATCGTGGTGAAGTCCTCGAAGCGCAGCTTGAGCGACACCGTGCGGGCCTGGACTCCGGCGCGGCGCAGTCGAGCGCCAACGGCGTCGGATAGCCGCAGCAGTTCGCGGTGCAGAGCCACCGCATCCGTGACGTCGCGCTCGAAGGTGGTCTCGTGGCCGACGCTCTTCTCCTCGCGCTCCAACTCGATGGTGCGCGGGTCGCGCCCCCAGGCCAACTCGTGCAGGCGGGCGGCATTGACCGGACCGATCGCGCGTTTCAGGGTGTCGAGCGGGACCGCGGCGACATCGCCGATGGTCCGCAGCCCGAGCCGCTGCAACTGCTCCTCGGTCTTGCCGCCCACGCCCCAGAGCGCCGTCACCGGCTGCGGGTGCAGGAAGGCGATGGTGTCGGCCGCGGGGACGACCAGCAGACCGTCCGGTTTCGACCGACCGGACGCCAGCTTGGCCACGTACTTGGTGGATGCCGCTCCCACCGAGCAGTGCAGCCCGGTCTGCTCGAACACCCTCGCCCGCAACCGCGTGCCGATCTGCCACGGCGTGCCCAGCAGCCGGATCGCCCCCTTCACATCGAGGAACGCCTCGTCGATGCTGAGCGGCTCGACCATCGGCGTGATCTCGCCGAGGAGGGTCATCACCCGCTTCGAATAGTGGGTGTACCGCTCGAAGTGCGGCTCGAGCACGATGGCCTGCGGGCAGCGCCGGAGGGCGACGGCCATCGGCATCGCTGAGTTGACGCCGTATTTGCGCGCCTCGTAGGTGGCGGCCGTGACCACCGAGCGGGCGGATCGGTGACCGACGATCACGGGCTTGCCGACCAGCTCGGGCCGCTCGAGCAGTTCCACCGAGGCGAAGAAGGCGTCCATGTCGACGTGCAGCATGGTCGCCGTCAGATCGGCGACCGGCTCGGCCGAGACCAGGCGGCCACTGCCATCCTGCTTGCTCACGCCGACGACCTCACGGGTTCATCGTCTCACCGACGCCCGCGCTGCGCCGTCGGCCGCTGCGCCGTCGACCCCTGCGCCGTCGACCGACGCCCCGGAATTACGTAAGGCCCGGCTTGCACCGGGCCTTACGACACAGACACTACACCCGACGGCGCCGATTGAACAAGGCGTTGAAGACGAGCGTGACGATCAGGGCGCCGACGATGGCGGCGATCCATGCGGCGAGCGAGAAGAAGCTCGAATACGCGTCACTCACGAAGAAGCCCGCAATCCAGCCACCGAGCATGGCGCCGACGATGCCCAGGATGATCGTCAGGACCCATCCGCCCTTCTGCCTGCCGGGGATGATCAGCCGAGCGATGATGCCGGCGAGGATGCCCAGGATGAGGAACGAGAGAAAGCCCATGTGTGCTTTTCCAATCGGTGCGTGCTGCATCCCGGCTTTCGGGACGGCGCAAGTCTCCCAGAGCGTCTGGGATCCGCGCACCCCATTGACACGGAGAGCCGATGCCTGTTGCAGACTGGATGCATGGCCCCGCAGCATCCCTGGTCGCGCTATGTGGCGATCGGTGACTCCTTCACCGAGGGCATCGGCGACCCGGAGCCGCGATCGCCCGGCGGTCACCGGGGCTGGGCCGATCGCGTGGCCGAGGTGCTCAGCGATCAGACCGACGACTTCGCCTACGCGAACCTGGCGATCCGCGGCCGGTTGCTCGGGCAGATCCTCGACGAGCAGATCGAGCCTGCCCTCGAGCTGAAACCGGATCTGGTGACTTTTGCGGCGGGTGGCAACGACATCCTGAGGCCGGGCACCGACCCGGATGAGGTGGCGGCCCGCTTCGAAACCGGCCTGGCGCGCCTGGCGGAATCGGGCGCCACCGTTGTGGTGTTCAATGGCGCCGACGTCGGCGGGACGCCCGTGCTCGGTCGCATCCGCGGCAAAGTCGCCATTTACAACGAGAACCTGCGGGCGGTGGCCCAGAAGCACGGGGCGATCATGGCGGACATGTGGGCGCTGCGCGAGCTGGGCGACCCGCGCATGTGGGCGCCCGACCGCCTGCACCTCTCGGCGGTCGGTCACCACACGGTCGCCAGGATGGTGCTCGCCGCCCTGCAGGTCGAGAACGATCTCGAGCCGTACCAGCCCGAGCCGCTTCCTGGGCGGCGCTGGCACCAGGCCCGGCGCGACGACATCTCGTGGGCGCGGGAGTACTTCGGGCCGTGGATCCTCCGACGGCTGCGCAAGCAGAGCTCGGGCGACGGGGTGGTGGCCAAGCGTCCCACGGCGGGCGGGGTGCGCGAGGGCTAGGAGCTTGCTACGGTGCCCCGAAGATCAGCCCGGGATGCGCCAGCCGCCATCCCGGACCGGGGTCGTCGACCCGCGCGGCAAGCCCGAGCGGCACCGACACCGAGCGACTGCCGACGGTGAAGGTCGCCGTGCCGACCGCCTGGCCGCGCGCACCGGTCGAGACCGGAGTCGCGGTGACCGTGACCGTGACCTTCTGGTCGCCCCAGGTCACCAGACTCGCGTCCTTCTCGGCGATCGCGGACACCTTCTGCCCCCAGTCGGTGCGATAGCCGGCGAAGGCGTCGCCCTTCTTCGCAAGGTTCACCTCGTGGAATCCGGCGAGCACGCCGGTCAGCAGCGAACGGATGTCGCTGTCCACCGCCTGGTGGGTGCTGCCCCCGAGCACCACGCCGATCACCTCGACGGTCGCCGAACCGACCCGGTGGCGGGCGGCGAAGAGCAGATTGGAGCCCGCGCCGTTCAGGGTCCCCGTCTTGATGCCCTCGATGCCGTCGTAACCGAGCAGCGTGTTCGTGTTGGTGAGCACGCCCACGTCGTGCATCGTGAGCGAGGCGGTTCCGACAATCGGGGCCAGCACCGGGTCGGCCAGGGCCAGCTTGCCCAATTGCAGGAGGTCGGCCGTATCCGCGACGTCCGTGGGGTCGAGCCCGGTCGGGTCGGTGATGGTCATGCTGGTCAGCTTGTGTGCGGCGATCCAGGCCTTGGTCGTCGCCAGGTAGGCATCCATCGAGCCGAACGCCCAGAGCGCGAGGCTCGTGGCGTAGTTGTTCGCGGAATGGATCAGTGCGAGCTCGAGCAGCTCGTGCTCGGTGAAGACGAAGCCGCTCTTCACCGTCACGACCTGCCCGTCGACCGAGCGGTAGTGCTGGTACAGGGCCACGTCCGCCGCGGTCATGGTCACCTTCGGGCCTTCGGCTCCCACCGCGAGCGGCTTGGCCTGCAAGACGACCAGAGCGGTGACGAGCTTGGTGATGCTCGCCATCGGAAGGGGTGACGTCGAGCCCGAACGGGCTAGGACGCCGTCGAACCCCACAGCACCGATCGCGCTGCCGCCATAGCCCGGAAAGTCGAGGACGGCTGCCGTGCCGGGCGGCACGGTGCGGGGAGTGACCTCCGGGTTCACCGCGTGCAGCGGGGCCAGCAGGGTCATCGGCAGGTAGAACGCGATCGCCAGAACGAGGCCGACCGCCCCGAACACCACGACCCGCCGACGCCGGTAGATCTGCTGTCGGGTGAGGGGCACCCCGAAATCGTACGGGCTAGATCCTGAGAGCCCAGAGCGCCACAGCCGATGCGGCTGCGACGTTCAGCGAATCCACGTTGCGCGCCATCGGGATGGTGACCACGACGTCGGCGCCGTCGATCGCGGCCGCCGAGAGACCATCGCCCTCGGTGCCGAGCAGCAGGGCCACGCGCTCCGGCGGATCCGCGGCGAAGGCGTCGAGCGTGACCGCGCCCGCATCGAGGGCGAGCGCGGCGATGGTGAAGCCGGCGTCGTTCAGCGGGGATGCGGCATCCGGCCACTCGTCCAGGCGGGTCCACGGAACCTGCAGCACCGCGCCCATGCTGACTCGCACCGAGCGCCGGTACAGCGGATCGGCGCAGCGCGGCGTCACCAGCACCGCATCGGCGCCCAGACCCGCGACCGCGCGGAAGATCGCGCCCACGTTGGTGTGATCCACGATGTCCTCGAGCACGACCACGCGACGCGCGCCGGCCAGCAGCTCCGCAGGAGAGGGCAGGCTCGGACGGTGCATCGAGGCGAGCGCCCCGCGGTGCATCACGAATCCGGTGATGGCTTCGAGAACCTCCTGCGAGGCGAGGAACACCGGGATGTCGAAGCCGGCCAGCAGCGGCTGCAGCTCGTCGAGCCACTTCTGCTGCAGCAGCACCGAGCGCGGTCGATGCCCCGCCGCCAGGGCGCGTTCGATCACCTTGGTCGACTCGGCGATGTAGAGCCCGTCGCGCGGCTCGGTCAGCCGCCGCAGCGTCACGTCGGTCAGCCCGGTGTAGTCGCGCAATTGCGGGTCGGCAGGGTCGACGATCGGCACGATGTGCATGCGCCGCGCCTCCCCTCTGCCAGCCGTCGGAAACATATCGGAAAACTGAATTGTTTACTCTTGCGGCAGCGGGAGGAGGCTCCGTGATCGCGACATCCGGCACGTCGGCGGCGAGCGTACTCCGCGATGCGTCCCTCGAGGCCGAGGTGCAGCAGGCGGTCGAGCTGCTGCGGGGGCGGACGGTCGCCGTGCTGACCGGAGCGGGCGTCAGCACCGACTCGGGCATCCCCGACTATCGCGGTGAGGGCGCTCCGGTGCGCACGCCGATGACCTTCGACCACTTCCTGGCCGACGAGGGCGGGCGCCGCCGGTACTGGGCAGGCAGCCACCTCGGCTGGCGGCACTTCTCCGCCGCCCAGCCGAACGCGGGCCACCGTGCGCTGGCGCAGCTCGAGATCGCGGGCGTCGTGAATGGCATCATCACGCAGAACGTCGATGGGCTGCACCTGCGAGCCGGCTCGCGGCGCGTCGTCGACATCCATGGCTCCATGGATCGCGTGCGCTGCCTGCACTGCGGCCAGACCTTCGCGCGGGCCGACATCGCCGAGCGCATGGCCCGCGAGAATCCGTGGCTCGACGCACCCGACGGGGTGGTGCTCAACCCGGACGGCGATGTGACCGTCGAGGATGCCGACCGGATGGTCGTGCCGGCCTGCACGGTGTGCGGCGGCATCCTGAAGCCCGAGGTGGTGTTCTTCGGCGAGTTCGTTCCTGTCGAGAAGTTCGACGAGGCCCGGGCGCTGGTGCGTGGGGCCGATGCGCTGCTCATCGCGGGTTCGTCGCTGGCGGTCAACTCGGGCATCCGACTGCTCGACCAGGCCACCAAGCGCAAGATGCCGGTCATCATCGTCAACCGCGGTGTCACCAAGGGCGACCCGCGCGCGAGCCTTAAGATCGACGCGGGAACGTCCGAGGTGCTCGAGGCCCTGCGCGACCGGCTCAGCTGAGCGGTCCAGGACGGCTCCCGCGAGGAGGCGTTCCGGCATGACCGACCTGTATCTGGTGCGCCACGGCGAGACCGACTGGAATCGTCAGCGCCGCATCCAGGGGCTGACCGATATCCCGTTGAACGAGACCGGCCGCGCCCAGGCGCGGGCCACCGGGATGCTGCTGAGCCGCCGGCAGTGGGACGGCATTTTCTCCAGCCCGCTCGGCCGCGCGGTCGAGACCGCCTCGATCATCGCCGCCGAGGTCGGACTCGGCGAGCCGACCCTCGTCGACGCCCTGGTCGAGCGCAACTACGGACAGGCCGAGGGGCTCGACTGGCTCGAGATCGAGCGGCGCTACCCGCGCGGCACCGTGGTCCCGGGACGCGAGACGCGCGAGCAGGTGGGCGCGCGTGTCATTCCGGCGCTGATGCGACTGGCCGCCGATCGGCCGGGTCAGGCGCTGCTGATCGTCAGCCACGGGGGCGCGATCCGCGCGGTACTCAACGAGGTCGAGCCGAGCGCGAGCCACGGAGTGATCACCAACGGCTCGGTGCACAGCTTCCGGCTCGAAGACGGCGCGCTGCGCCTGATCGCCTTCGACGACCCGATCGAGGTCGAATCGATCGGCGCCGACTGCGGCGACCTCGACGAGCAGAACCGGGTCGAGGCAGACGAGGACTCGGTCGCGTGAGCGGTGTGTGGAAGGCAGTGGCATGAGCGCGGCAGGCGTTGCGCGATTCCTGGCGGCGGTCGAACCGCTGGGGCTGCGGCCTGAGATCCGCGAATTCGACGAGTCCACCCACACGGCTGCCGAGGCTGCGGCAGCGATCGGCTGCGAGGTGGCCGCGATCGTCAAGAGCCTGGTGTTCGAGGCCGACGGCGCGCCGCTGCTGGTGCTGGCATCCGGCCCGAACCGCGTCGACACCGCGGCGCTGGGGGCCCGGCTCGGCGCGGTGATCGGCAAGGCCGACGCCAACGCGGTGAAGGCCGCATCCGGCTACAGCATCGGCGGCGTGCCGCCCCTCGGTCTGCTCAGCCCGATGCGCACCGTGTTCGACGAGACGTTGCTGGCGCTGCCGGTGGTCTGGGCGGCGGCCGGCAGCGCGACCGCGGTGTTCGCGATCGAGCCCGCCGAGCTGGTGCGGTTGAGCGACGCGCAGGTGCTGCCGATCGCCTGAGCGGCGATCAGGGAGTTGCCAGGCCCTCGAGAGTCGTCAGCAGCACGGACGCGGACCGGTCCCAGCTGAATCGCGCCGCCTGCGCCCGCGAGGCGGCCGAGCGACGCGCCCACTCGGCCGGGTCCTCCAGCCGACGGATCGCGGATGCCATCGCCACCGGGTCGGTCGCCGGCGCGTAGAGCGCCGCGTCTCCCCCGATCTCGCGGAAGATCGGGATATCACTCACCACCACAGGAGTCCCCACTGCCATCGCCTCGACCAGCGGTAGACCGAAGCCCTCGTCCAAGGATGCCGTGACCAGGGCGGTCGCGGTGGTGAGCAGGGCACGGTAGTCAGCCTCGCTCGTGCCATCGTGCACGACCAGCGCGCCCGCCGGTGCCAAGGCGGTGAGGCGCTCCCGATCGGCCGCGGAGATGCGGCTGAGCAGGTGCAGACGGTACCCGGGCAGCTCGTGCAGCGCACGGGCCAGCGTCTCGACGTTCTTGTACGGCATGAACGAGCCCATGTAGACCACCTGGCGCTCGGTCGGCATCGAGCGCTCGACGGGAAGGCCCGCGGGTGCCGGATCCGGCGCGTTGCCCACGACGACGATCGGCCGCTTGGTCAGGCGATGCTGCTGGATCAGGTGCTCGGTGGTCTGCGAGACGGTGGCCACCGCATCCGCGCGATTCAGCAGCAGCCGCTGCGGCCACCAGGCCAGGTGGTACAGCCGCCAGAGCAACCGGATGGCGGGGTTCAGATCGCGCGGCGGTGTGCGATTTCGGTAGTAGATCAGGTCGTGCAGCGTCTTCACCAGCTTGTAGCGGCGACCGAAGGTGCCCATCGTCTGCATCGGGGTGAAGACGACATCGGGGTGGAGCTTGTTGACCTGCAGGGCCACCAGGGGCTCCCGAGCGCTGGTCGGGGCCGACGCCATCGCCCAGGGCAGTTCGGGCAGCAGCTTCAGCTGGCGCTCGTCGCTGATGAGCATGGTGAGCGGATGCCGACGGCTCAACGCCTCGACGACTCCGGCCGTGTACCGGCTGATCCCGTCATGCTGGTCGGTGCGCACGTAGCGGCAGTCGACGACGATCTTCATGGTGCGGGGCTCAGAGCGCGTCGACGAAGGCGCGAATGGCGTCGGCGGCGGCCTGCGCCGCCTCGTAGTGGATCAGGTGCCCGACCGTCGGCAGCACGACGAGCCGCGCATCCGGGAACAGCCCGACCGTCGCATACTGACCGCTGAGCGGCGCGATCCGGTCGCCCTCCCCCGCGATCATCAGCACCGGCACGGTGATCCGCGGTGCGGCTTTGCCCACTTCGGTGCTGAGTGAGGCGTCGAAGCTCTCGGCGACGGTCTTCGGATCCGAGAAGCCGTTGAAGTAGCGGTGGTGCTCCTCGTGCACCCACCTGCGCAGTTCGCGGTCGTGCGTGGTCACCAGGTTCATGCTCATGAACTGCACGACCAGCCAGTTGCCGAGCAGGCGACGCCCCAGCCATTCGGGCAGGCGACGGCCGACCGAGTAGTAGGCGCGGGTGAGCCGGGTGATTCCGACACCGGCTGCCGTGCGCGGGTCGGCCGAGATCGGGTTCAGCAGGATCAGCGCCGGAGTGCGGAATCCGTCGGCGACCGCGTGACTGGTGATCATCGAGCCGAAGGAGTGCCCGAACAGGATGGTGTCGGCGGGCAGCTCGGCGGCCCGGGCGAACTCGGTCAACCAGCTCTCGTAGCCGGCGATCGAGTGCGGCGCCTCGGTCATCGGCGTGGAGGCTCCGAAGCCCGGCAGGTCGGGGCCGATGAACCGGATACCGGGCAACTTGGCGATGACCGGTTCGAGTCCGTGGTGATCGCCTCGGTAGCCGTGGACCAGCAGGATCGTGGTCGCGGCATCCCGCGGACCGTACTCCCAGTAGCGGGTGCGGCTGCCCAGCACAGTGACCTCCGCCTCGCGAACGGGGATCTCGGCAAGCGCTGCGGCGTGCGGGGCGGGGACGGTCATCCGGCCCAGTTTAGGCGGCGAGGCTCCACATTAGGCTCGACGCGTGACCTTCACCGCGCCGATCACGCTGCCAAACTCGGCGGCAGTCGAACTCTGCGTGCTGCTGTGGGCCCATCCGGGGCAGGAGGACGCCCTGGTGGCGTACGAGGACCGGGTCCTCGCCCTGGTGCCCGCTCACGGGGGCACGGTGCTGCAGCGCGCGCGCACCTCGGGTGATGGCGGGCATCCTCTCGAGGTGCAGTTACTCCGGTTCCCCTCCGAGGATGCGATGCAGTCCTACCTCGCCGACGACCGGCGGGTCGCGCTGGCCGCCGAGCGCGATCGGGTGGTCGCGCGCACCGAGCTCATGCGGGTCCGGTTCTCGTAGCCGGGGGCCGTGGGGGGAACTATCAGGTTCGCGCACCCGCCGTTCCGGTTGCCGGGCCCTGTCCGCCGTGCTGGGTACGGTGAATCCATGAGTTCCTGGGGCGACCGCCTCGGTGTCTTCGATCTGGAGACCACCGGGGTCGATGTGGACACCAGCCGCATCGTCTCGGCCTGCATCGCGGTGCTCGAGGACGACGGGCGCGTGGTGTCGCGCTGGGACTGGCTGGCCGATCCCGGGATCGAGATCCCCGAGGGGGCCAGCGCGGTGCACGGCATCACCACCGAGCGCGCACGCGCCGAGGGCCGTCCGGCGATCCTGGTCATCGCAGAGATCGCCCAGACCCTGCGGGTTCTGTTCCAGTCGGGCATCCCGGTGACCGTGTACAACGCGCCGTACGACCTGACCCTGCTCGATCGTGAGTGCCTCCGCCACGGCTTGAAACCGCTCGACGGCGTGATGCCCGTCATCGACCCCCTGGTCATCGACAAGGCGGTCGACCGGTACCGCAAGGGCAAGCGCACCCTGGAGGTGACGGCGGAGCTGTACGAGGTTCCGCTCGATGACGCGCACGACGCCGGCGCGGATGCCATCGCGGCGGGACGGGTGGCGCTCGCCCTGCTGCGCCGCTATCCGGACGATCTCGACATCCCTCTGCCGGATCTGCACGGCCGGCAAGAGGTGTGGCATGCCGAGCAGGCCGCGAGTTTTCAGGACTATCTGCGCAGCAAGCGCGGCGACGACAGCTACGTAGCCGATCCCTCCTGGCCGGTCAAGCCGATCGGCGATCCCAACATGCTGATCGACACGCAGCCCATCCCGCCTCTGCCGCCACGCCCCAGCGGCAACGTGCCCGTTCTGGACTTCTCGGAGACCGGGGTGCTGGCTCTGGAAGCGGCGCGCGGTGACGCTCCCTCATCCCTGCCGGCCGCAGCACAGCCGCGCTTCGACAGCGAGGCCTACCGATTGGCCGCCCCTCCCGTCGTCGCCGAGCGGGTCGATGATCCCTTCGTCGAGGATGACGTCGATGACGCCGAGCCGGCCTGGATCATCGAGCCGACCGCCGTGCCGCTGGTGACCGTCGAATCCGTGACGGTCGAGTCGGTGACCGTCGAGTCGATCACGGTCGATTCGGCGCCCATCGATTCGGCGCCCGTCGACGCCGAACGGGCCCCGGAATCACCGGACGAACCGTCCCCCGCCGTTCCTCCCACCGTGCTCAGGATCGCCGCCGCCATCGTGACCGACCCGGACGGCCGCTGCCTCCTGGTGCGGAAGGCCGGCAGCACGGTCTTCATGCAGGCGGGAGGCAAGCTCGAGGCCGGCGAATCAGCCCTCGACGCGCTGACGCGCGAGTTGCGCGAAGAACTGGGGGTCGAGCTCGACGAATCGACGGCCGAGTACCTCGGAGTGCATCGCGCCGAAGCCGCGCACGAGCCCAACACTCTGGTGTCTGCGGCGGTCTTCGCCGTCGAGATCTCGGCCGAGACCACCGCAGCACTGACGCCCCATGGCGAGATCGACGAACTGCTGTGGATCGACCGGCTCGACGGCATCTCGGTCGAGCTGGCTCCGTTGACGCGTGACGAACTGCTGCCGCTCTGGGCGTCTCGGCGAGCCGGCGCCACGCTGTTCTGACGCGGCCTCCCGCCGCGAGCCCGGCGGCACATGCGGCGGACGACGAAGGGCGACCGGCCGAAGCCGATCGCCCTTCGCGAGAACGCGGTTCGCGCTACTTGCCGAAGCCCTTGTAGCGCGTGTTGAACTTCTCGACGCGACCGGCGCTGTCGAGGATGCGCTGCTTGCCGGTGTAGAACGGGTGCGACGCCGACGAGATCTCGACGTCGATCACCGGGTAGGTCACGCCATCGAGCTCGATCGTCTTGTCGCTGGTCGCGGTCGAACGGGTGAGGAAGGTCTCGCCGCTGGCCAGATCGCGGAACACGATCGGCGCGTACGCCGGGTGGATGTCGGACTTCATGGTGAACCTCGGTGGATGTCGATGGGAAAGTTCGGGGGCCGAACGGCCAAGGAGCAACTTTAGCAGAGAGCAGGCGGCTTACCCAGCGGCGCGAGCGGCGTAGCGCCCGTTCTCGCTGGTGGACACCAGCAGCTCGAGCCCGAACACCTCGCTGAGCCGCTCACCGGTGATGATCTCGGCGATCGGACCGGTCGCTGCGACCTTGCCATCGGCGAGCAGCAGCGCGTGCGTGAACCCGGGCGGGATCTCTTCGACGTGGTGCGTCACCATGACCATCGCCGGCGACGCCGCCGATCCGGCGTAGGCGCCGAGCAGTTGCAGCAGCTCTTCGCGCGACCCGAGATCGAGACTCGCGGCCGGTTCGTCGAGCAGCAACAGTTCGGGGTCGGTCATCACCGCGCGCGCGATCTGCACGCGTTTCTGCTCGCCGTCGCTCAGGGTGCCGAACAGGCGCCCCTCGAGGTGGTCGAGCTTCCATTCCTGGAGCACGCGCTGGGCGCGGCGCAGGTCGATGTCGTCGTACTGCTCGTTCCAGCGGCCGGTGACCGAATAGGCGGCGGTCATCACGGCATCCAGCACCGCTTCGTTGGCCGGGATGCGGCGCCCGAGCGCCGTGGACGCGAATCCGACCCGGGGTCGCAGCTCGAACACGTCGACCGCCCCGAGCTTCTGGCCGAGGATCGTCGCCGTGCCGGAGCTGGGGTGGATGGTCGCCGACGCGATCTGCAGCAGCGTGGTCTTGCCCGCGCCGTTCGGCCCGAGGATCACCCAGCGCTCGGAGGGCTGAACGCTCCAGGTCACGGAGTCGAGGATGTTGTTCCCGCCTCGAACGACGGTCAGATCGGAGAGTTCGAGCACGCCGGACATGATGCTTCCAGACTACGCGAGCAGTTCGGCGTAGATCGCCCGGGTGCGCGCGGCGATGCTGTCCCAGCTGAACTCGGAGCGGGCGCGCAGCCGCCCGGCCTCTCCCATCAGGCGGGCCGCGGCCGGGTCGGACACGACCTCGGTCAGGGTGGTGGCCAGGTCGGAGACGAACCGCTCGGGGTCGACCGGGGTTCCTGTGCCGTCCTGCAGCTGCTCGATCGGGACCAGCCGCCCGGTCAGATGGTCGGCGACCACCTCGGGGATGCCCCCGGTCGCGGTGCCGACCACCGGGATCCCGCAGGCCATCGCCTCGAGATTCACGATGCCGAGCGGCTCGTAGATCGACGGGCACACGAACGTGGTCGCGCTGGACAGGATGGCGGCCAGCTCGTGCTGGCTGAGCAGTCGATCGATCCAGACCACGCCGCTGCGCTCGGCCTGCAGCGCCTCGACCCCTGCGCGCACCTCGGCCAGGATCTCCGGGGTGTCGGGCGCGCCGGCGCAGAGGACGAGCTGCACATCGGCGGGAAGCCGTGCGGCCGCCGCCAGCAGGTAGGGCAGCCCCTTCTGACGGGTGATCCGTCCGACGAAGACGACACTGGGCCGGTCCGGGTCGACGCCGAGTTCGCGCACCAGTTCGGGTTCGTCGACGGGGTGCCAGCGCTCGAGGTCGATACCGTTGTGCACGACCCGCACCCGATCGGGGTCGATCGAGGGATAGCTGCGCAGGATGTCGGAGGCCATGCCGGCGCTGACCGCGATCACGGCGTCCGCCGCTTCGAACGCGGTCTTCTCGATCCAGCTGGAGATCCGGTAGCCGCCGCCCAGCTGCTCGGCCTTCCACGGTCGCAATGGCTCGAGACTGTGCGCGGTGACGACGTGCGGGATGCCGTGCAGCAGCTTGGCCAGGTGCCCGGCGCCGTTCGCATACCAGGTGTGCGAGTGCACCAGATCTGCTCCGGCGACGTCCTCGGCCATCTGCAGGTCGACCCCGAGCGTGGCCAGGGCGGGATTCGCACTGGTGAGCTGGGCCGGCACGAGGTACGAGAACACGCCGGGCTCATCGCGCGGCACCCCGAAGGCGCGCACCAGGACCTCGGTGGTCGGACGGAGCGCATTCACCAGTTCGGCCACGTGGACGCCCGCCCCGCCATAGACCTCGGGCGGATATTCGCGGCTGAGGATGTCGACTCGCATGCCTCGACGGTAGCCCAGCGCAGGCGTCCGCTCGCCTACTGTTGGCACATGGCATCGAAGAAGATCTTCGGCATCGTCCTCGCCGGCGGAGAGGGCAAGCGGCTCATGCCCCTGACTGCTGATCGCGCCAAGCCGGCGGTGCCCTTCGGCGGCGTGTACCGCCTCATCGACTTCGCCCTGTCGAACCTGGTCAACTCGGGTCTGCGCCAGATCGTCGTGCTGACCCAGTACAAGTCGCACTCGCTCGACCGCCATGTGTCCACCACCTGGCGACTGTCGGGCATGCTCGGCTCGTATGTGGCCTCGGTGCCCGCGCAGCAGCGCCTGGGCAAGCGCTGGTTCAGCGGCTCGGCCGACGCCATCCTGCAGAGCCTGAACCTGTTGCGCGACGAGAAGCCCGACATCGTCGTGGTGGTCGGCGCCGATCACGTCTACCGGATGGACTTCACGGCGATGATCGACGCCCATATCGCGTCGGGCATGGGCGTGACGGTCGCGGCCATCCGGCAGCCGATCGCGTTGGCCGATCAGTTCGGCGTGATCGAGCTGGATCCGAAGAACCCCGAGAAGATCGCGGCGTTCCGCGAGAAGCCGAAGGATGCCGTGGGTCTGGCCGATGCGCCGGGCGAGATCCTGGCATCCATGGGCAACTACGTGTTCGACGCCGACGTCCTGATCGACGCGGTGCAGCGCGATGGCGCCCGAGCGGACTCCAACCACGACATGGGCGGTGACATCGTCCCGGATTTCGTCGCGCGCGGAGAAGCCGGCGTCTACGATCTCAACCGCAACGAGGTGCCCGGCGCCACCGAGCGCGACCGCTTCTACTGGCGCGACGTGGGAACGATCGATTCGTTCTTCGATGCGCACCAGGATCTGATCGCGGCGCTGCCGGTGTTCAACCTGTACAACCGCGAATGGCCGATCTACAGCCAGCAGCTGAACTCGCCGCCCGCCAAGTTCGTGCGCGACGGCAAGGGCGCGGTCGGCACCGCGATCGACTCGATCGTGTCACTGGGCTGTGTGATCTCGGGCGGTCACCTCGAGCGGAGTGTGCTGGGCGCCTGGGTGACCATCGAATCCGGTGCGAAGGTGGTCGACTCGGTGGTGTTCGAGCGGGTCCGCATCGGCGAGGACGCCGTGGTCCAGCGCGCTATTCTCGACAAAGACGTGGTGATCTCCCCTGGGGCGACCGTCGGCGTCGACCACGACGCGGACCGCGCGCGCGGCTTCACGGTGACCGATTCGGGCATCACGGTGGTCGGCAAGGGCGAGGTCGTCGCCTAGTCCCGACAGCTCCCGACGGAAGGCTCTTTCGCCCTCATGGCCGCCTTCCTCGTGGTGTTGGACGTCGACTCGACCCTCATCGAAGACGAGGTGATCGAGTTGCTCGCCGACGAAGCCGGCTCGGGCGAGGCAGTCGCCGAGATCACCTTCCGGGCGATGAACGGCGAGTTGGATTTCGAGCACAGTCTGCGCGAACGGGTCGCCACCCTGAAGGGCCTTCCGGTGTCGGCGATCCAGACCGTGCGCGAGAAGGTCAGGGTGACGCGCGGAGTCCCCGAGTTGATCGCCGGGGTCCACGCGGCCGGCGGGCGGGTCGCAGTGGTGTCCGGCGGGTTCCACGAGGTGATCGACCCGCTGGCCGAGCGACTCGGTCTCGACGCCTGGCGGGCCAATCGTCTCGAGACGGCGGATGGGGTGCTGACCGGTGGCCTCATCCCCCCGATCATCGACGCGGCGGCCAAGGCGAGCGCCCTGCGCGAATGGGCGGTGGACGCCGGGCTGCCACTGTCGCAGACCCTCGCCGTCGGCGATGGAGCGAACGACCTGCCGATGATGGCGGCCTGCGGGCTCGCCGTCGGATTCGACGCCAAGGCGCCGGTGCGCGACCTGGCCCACGCGCTACTCGATGAGCGCGATCTGTCGATGCTGCTTCCGTTGATGGGCCTGCCGCGGTGATCGGCTTCGTCGTGCGGCCGGCGACGGTCGACGATGCCGAGGGCATCGCTCGCGTGCACATCCGCTCGTGGCAGGAGACCTACGCACCGCTGGTCGAGCCGGGCGAACTCGACGGCCTCTCGGTGGAGCGCCGCGCGGAGCGCTGGGCCCGGGATCTTGCCGACGGCAGCGAAGCCTGGGTGGCCGAACGTGAGGGCGCCGTGATCGGCTTCAGTTCGACCAGCGGCGACCACGCCGAACGACCGCGGCCCGTGGAACTCGGGATGCTCTACGTGATGGAGGAATCTCACGGGATCGGCGCGGGGCAGGCGCTTCTGGATGCGGCGATCGGCGACTCCCCCGCCTTCCTCTTCGTCGCCAGAGACAACCCGCGCGCGATCCGCTTCTATGAGCGCAACAGGTTTTTCTTCGACGGAGTGAGCGAGCAGTTCGCGTTCGGGCACACCCCGATCACCTCGCTGCGGATGGTCCGCTGAGAGTTCAGTGCCCCATCCCGAGGCCGCCGTCGACCGGGATGACCGCACCCGAGATGTAGGCGGCGTCGTCCCCGGCGAGCCAGACGATGACCCTGGCCACCTCATCCGGGGTGGCGAAGCGACCCGCGGGGATCGACTTCTTGTACTCGGCCTGCTGCGTCTCGGGCAGCTCGGCGGTCATGTCGGTCTCGATGAAGCCGGGCGCCACCACGTTGGCGGTGATGCCGCGGCTGCCCAGTTCGCGCGTGATCGAGCGGGCCATCCCGACCAGGCCGGCCTTGGATGCCGAGTAGTTGACCTGTCCGGCACCGCCGAGCAGGCCGACAACGCTCGAGACCAGGATGATGCGGCCGAACTTGGCCTTCAGCATCCCCTTCGACGCGCGCTTCACCACCCGGAAGGCGCCGCCGAGGTTGGTGTCGACCACCTCGTCGAAGTCGGTGTCGGTCATGCGCAGCAGCAGCATGTCGCGGGTGATGCCCGCGTTGGCGACGACGACCTCGACCGGGCCGAGCTTCTCTTCGACCTCGGTGAAGGCGGCGTCCAGGGCCGCGGCATCCGTCACGTCAGCGCGAACCGTCAGACTGCCCGACGGCCCCTCACCGGACCGCGCCGTGACGGCGACGCGGTGGCCGGCCGCCACGAATTCCTGGGCGATTGCATAGCCGATGCCTCGGTTGCCGCCGGTGATCAGAACGGTGCGGGGGGTGCTCATGGTCGACCAGCCTAGCGAGGGAGCGCGCGACTCAGCGGCAGACGTAAGGTGGTGGATAGCCATGCGCGCCAAGCCCGTCTCGATCACCGAGTTGCCCCCGTCTCCGGACGCCGAGCGGCACTCCCGGATGCTCAAGTACGCCATCGCGCAGGGCATCCGCGTACTGTGCATCGTCGCGGTCTTCTTCGTGCACGGCTGGTGGATTCTGATCCCCGCCGCGGGCGCGATCTTCCTTCCCTATTTCGCCGTCGTCGCGGCGAACAACGTCCGGCGGGGCGGCACGACCGAGGTGCAGCGACCCGGGGCGATCGTGCCGGTCACTCCCGCCCCCTCGAACGGCAGGCAGGCATGATCGGATTCGGCCAGACCACGACCCGTTGCTCGGCGGCGGGCTGCACGAATGCGGCTGATTGGCGCATCAACTGGCGCAACCCCCGCATCCACACCGCGGATCGGGTGAAGGTCTGGCTGTCGTGCGACGCGCACCGCGGGCACCTCACCGGCTACCTCGCGTCGCGCGGCTTCCCGGTGGTCGTCACCTTGGTGGATGTCGTGGCCGAGAGCGTGCCGGATCGCGCATGACCGCGGCGCCTCGCGCGATCGGGCGGTCGGCGTGAGCGATCCCGAGAACCCGAACCATCCGACCGGAGTGCGCCGCTGGGGCGCCTACCTGGTGCTCGTCGTGGTGTTCGCCATCGCGTGCGGCCTGCTCTCCTGGTGGCAGTGGGATCGCAGGGCAGAAACACTGGCGCAGGGCGCCCTGGTGACACGCAACTACGAGTCGGCCCCGGTGGCACTCGACACCCTGCTTCCGAGCCTGGGCGCGTGGAGCGCCGACCAGGAGTGGCGGCCGGTGTCGCTGCGCGGGCACTATCTCGCCGACCAGCAGCTGCTGGTGCGCAACCGGGTCTACAACGGCAACCCGGGATTCGAGGTGCTGGTCCCGTTCCGACTGGAGGACGGCCGCGTCTTCGTCGTCGACCGCGGCTGGCTGTCGATCGGCTCGAAGCAGGACACCCCGGATCACGTGCCGGCACCCCCGGCCGGCGCCGTGACCGTCGTGGTGCGCCTGCAGCAGAGCGAGCCCGTGCTGCCGGGTCGCACGGCGCCGCGCGGTCAGATCCCCGAGATCAACTCGGCCCGGGTCGCGACTCTGGCGGGCACGAGCGGATCCACGTACACCGGGGTGTACGGGCTGCTCGCCACCGAGACCCCTCCCGCGGCCGATCGTCCGGCCGCCGTGCAGGAACCCGTCATCGACGAGGGACCGCACCTCTCGTACGCCATCCAGTGGATCGCCTTCGCCGTTCTCGCCTTCTTCGGCCTGGTTTGGGCGTACCGCCGCGAGAAGCGGATCAACGCCCTGCCTGCAGGGCAGCGGGAGGCCGCGCGAGCTCCGCGGCAGCGCAGCTCGGATTCCGATGCCGAAGACGCGATCCTCGACAATGCGGGTGTCAAGTAGGCACGAGACCTAGCTAAGAGATGCTGATCAGGTCCGAGTAGTCGGGGTTCCAGTGATCCTCGGTGCCTTCCGGCAGGATGAGCACGCGCTCCGGGTTGAGCGCCTCGACGGCGCCCTCGTCGTGCGAGACCAGCACCACGGCGCCGCTGTAGCCCGCCAGAGCCCCGAGGATCTCTTCGCGGCTCGCCGGGTCGAGGTTGTTCGTGGGCTCGTCAAGCAGCAGCACGTTGGCTCCGGACACGACGATCATCGCGAGGGCGAGACGCGTCTTCTCGCCACCGGACAGCACGCCCGCTGGCTTGTGCCCGTCATCCCCGGTGAACAGGAACGACCCGAGCACCTTGCGCGCCTCGGTCTCGTTGAGGGCCGGTGAGGCGCTCAGCATGTTCTCGAGCACGGTGCGCTTGACGTCGATCGTCTCGTGCTCCTGGGCGTAGTAGCCCACTCGCAGCCCGTGCCCGGGCTCGACCTGGCCGGTGTCCGGCTTGTCCACGCCGGCCAGGATGCGCAGCAGCGTCGTCTTGCCCGCGCCGTTGAGGCCTAGCACCACGACCTTCGACCCGCGGTCGATGGCCAGGTCGACCGCGGTGAAGATCTCGAGCGAGCCGTAGCTCTTGCTGAGCCCGGATGCCGCGAGCGGCGTGCGCCCGCAGGCCACCGGCTCCGGGAAGCGCAGCTTGGCCACGCGATCCGCCACGCGCACCTCGTCGAGCCCGGCCAGCATCTTCTCGGCGCGCGCCACCATCTGGTGGGCGGCGGCCGCCTTGGATGCCTTCGCGCCGAAACGGGCGGCCTGCAGCTGCAGGGTGCTGGCCTTCTTCTCGACGTTGACGCGCTCCTTCTTGCGGCGGTCCTCGTCGGCCTCGCGCTGGCGCAGGTAGTGCTTCCAGCCCATGTTGTAGATGTCGATGACCTGGCGGTTCGCGTCGAGGTAGAAGACCTTGTTGACCGTGTCCTCGACGAGCTCGACATCGTGGCTGATCACGATCACGCCGCCGGCGTAGCTCTTCAAGAACTCGCGCAGCCAGACGACGGAGTCGGCATCCAGGTGGTTGGTGGGCTCGTCCAGGATCATCGTGTCGGCGCCCGAGAACAGGATGCGCGCCAACTCGATGCGGCGGCGTTGGCCGCCCGACAGGGTCTTGAGCTGCTGATCGAGGATCCGGTCGGGCAGGGCCAGGTTGGACGCGATCGAGGCGGCTTCGGCCTCCGCGGCGTAGCCGCCCAGCGCGAGGAACCGGTCTTCGAGCCGCGAGTAGGTGGCCATCGCCGCCTCGCTGGTGGCGGCATCCGTGCTGGCCATGTCGAGGGTGGCCTGGCGGATGCCGGCGACCAGCTGACCCATGCCGCGCGCGTCGAGGATGCGGGTGCGCGCGGTGTCCTCGGGGTTGCCGGAGCGCGGGTCCTGCGGCAGGTAGCCGATCTCGCCGGTGCGGTCGATGCGACCACCGTTCGGCACCAGTTCGCCTGCCAGCGTCTTGGTCAGCGTGGTCTTGCCGGCGCCATTGCGGCCGACCAGCCCGATCTTGTCGCCCTTGTCGACCCGGAAGCTCACGTTCTCCATCAGCAGGCGCGCGCCGACGCGGATCTCGAGATCATGCACGGCGAGCACGGCGAACGGCCCCTTTCGAGGGATGAGTTCCGACTTTGGAGGATGGCGACAAAGGCCCGAGTGGGCCAGCCCGATAGTCTAACCGCAGGGAGTGTCGCGCGATTCCGCGGCTCCCCTTCCCCTCAGCTTCGATGATCGCCGACGAACAGGAACCCCTATGACGACCCTCGCCCCGAACCTCCGCCGCACCGTGCTTGCCGACCGCGTCTTCCCGCGCACGCTGGTGATGGACATCGTCCTCGTCGTGGCGGGAGCCGCGATCGTCACGATCTTGGCGCAGGTGAGTATCAACCTGAAGCCCGTCCCGATCACCGGGCAGACGCTCGCCGTGCTGCTCGTGGGGTCGACGTTGGGTTGGGCCCGCGGTGGTCTCGCACTCGTGCTGTACGCGGTGCTCGGGCTGGTCGGCCTTCCCGTCTACGCGCCGCAGGCTGACGGCAGCCACTTGACGGGGCTGCTCGCCCTTGCCGCACCGAGCTTCGGCTACATCATCGGCTTCATCCCGTCGGCCGCGCTGGTGGGTTGGCTGGCCGAGCGCCAGTGGGACCGCAAGATCCTCAAGGCGATCGTGACCTTCGTCGCCGGCTCGGTCGTGGTGTTCGCGATCGGACTGCCCTGGCTTGCGGTCGTGCTGCACACCGACCTTCCGACCACGCTGCAGTACGGGCTGTACCCGTTCATCATCGGCGGCATCATCAAGGCGGCCATCGCCGCCGGCCTGCTGCCGCTGGCCTGGTGGGGTGCCGACCGCATCGCGAAGAAGCGCGCCGAGGACAAGTCGTCCGCTGAATAAGAGCTACCCATAAGCCGACAACCGGCTGTCGCCGGCGCAATAGATCGGCCGCCATTGGCGCCCGACATCCGACCTTCGGTCAGATGCTGAAGCCTATTGCGCGCATCATGTCGCGGCCGTCATCGGTGATGCGCTCGGGACCCCACGGCGGCATCCACACCCAGTTCATGCGGAAGCGCTCGACGATGCCGTCGAGGGCTTGACCGGTCTGCTCCTCGATCACGTCGGTGAGCGGGCAGCCAGCGCTGGTCAGCGTCATCGAGATGATGAGGGCGTCGTTCTCGTCGTCCCAGGCCAGGTCGTAGATCAGCCCGAGGTCGACGATGTTGACCCCGAGTTCGGGGTCGATGACGTCTTTGAGCGCCTCCTCGACCTGGTCGAAGAGTGCGGGTGCGAGCGCGACGGGCATGGTCTCAGATTACGCCTCGACCGGCGCGTCGGCCGGGTTCGCCTCGTCGGTGGCGCCGTCGGTCAGGAAGCGGTCGTAGCCCTCGTTCTCGAGGCGCTCGGCCAGCTCCGCGCCGCCCTCTTCGGCGACCCGGCCGTCGACGAAGACGTGCACGAAGTCGGGCGTGATGTAGCGCAGGATCCGCGTGTAGTGCGTGATCAGCAGGATGCCCAACCCCGACGCCTCGTGAGCCCGGTTGACGCCCTCGGCGACGATCTTGAGGGCATCGACATCCAGGCCCGAATCGGTCTCGTCGAGCACCGCGAACTTGGGCTTCAGCAGTTCGAGCTGCAGGATCTCATGGCGCTTCTTCTCGCCGCCCGAGAATCCCTCGTTCACGTTGCGCGACGCGAACTCCTTGTCCATGCGCAGGTTCTTCATCGCGTCGCGAACGGTGGTGGTCCAGCCGCGGATCGCGGGGGCCTCCCCGTCGATGGCGGTCTTGGCGGTGCGCAGGAAGTTCGACACCGTGACGCCGGGGATCTCGACCGGGTATTGCATCGCGAGAAAGAGCCCGGCGCGGGCACGCGCATCGACCGTCATGGCGAGCACATCCTCGCCATCGAGCGTGATCGAGCCGCCCTCGACCTTGTAACGGGGATGCCCGGCGATCGTGTACGCCAGGGTCGACTTGCCCGATCCGTTCGGTCCCATGACCGCGTGGATCTCGCCCTCGTTGATCGTCAGGTCGACGCCCTTGAGGATGTGCTTGGTGCCCTGGTCGGTCTCGATGCTGACCTTGAGGTCGGTGATCTTCAGTGTGCTCATAGCTGCTCTCCTACACCGCGAGCTTCGTGCTCGGGTCGACATAGATGTCGCCGTCGATGATCTCGACCGCGAAGACGGGAACCGGCTCGTAGGCCGGGAGGTTGCGGGGTTGTCCGTCGGCCAGTCCGAACGCCGAGCCGTGGGCCCAGCACTCGATGGCGTCGTCTTCGACGAAGCCCTCGCTCAGCGAGATCTCGCCGTGGGTGCAGGTGTCGCCCAGCGCGTGCACCGCGCCGGCCGAATCGCGCACGACCGCGATCGGGATACCGGCGAGCACCACCTTCTTGGCCGAACCGGGCTCGAGCTCGTCCAACGCGAACACCTTCTCGCCGCTCACTGCGCGCCTCCCGCCTCGACCGCGCCCAGTTCGTCTTCGAGCGCCGCCAGAAGGCGCGCTTCGAGGGCGGGCTCGCCGATCTTCTGCACGATCTCGCTCAAGAACCCGAGCACCACGAGCCTGCGCGCCTCGTCTTCGGGGATGCCGCGCGACTGCAGGTAGAACAGGTGCTCGTCGTCGAAGCGACCGGTGGCGCTGGCGTGCCCCGCACCGACGATGTCGCCGGTCTCGATCTCGAGGTTCGGGATGCTGTCGGCCCGGGTTCCCTCGCTGAGCACGAGGTTGCGGTTCTGCTCGTAGGTGTCGGTGCCGGGCGCCGTGGGCGCGATCAGGACATCCCCGACCCAGACCGTGCGGGCGCCCTCACCGTTCAGCGCGCCCTTGTAGGTCACGCGGCTGCGCGAATGCGGCGCGTCGTGGTGCACGTAGACGCGCTGCTCGAGGTGCTGGCCGGCGTCGGCGAAGTACACGCCGAACAGCTCGGCCTCCGCGCCGTCCTCGGCGAGGTGGGCGGAGGGGTTGACCCGCACCACGCTGCCGCCGAGCGACACCACGAAGTGCTTGAGCTGAGCGTTCCGGCCGACGCGGGCGAACTGGCTGGCCAGGTGCAGGGCGTCGGCATCCCACTCCTGCAGGCTCACGACTGTCAGGTGTGCGTCGTCGCCGACGACGATCTCCACGTTCTCGGTCAGGGTCGCGGTGCCACGGCTGTCGAGCATCACCAGACCACGGCTGTTCGGCGCGGCGGTGATGATCGTGTGGGCGGCGCGCGGCGCGGATCCCAAGCCGGTGCGCATGATCGTGAGTGCGGTGTCGGTCTCGCCATCCACCGCGATGTGCAGGGCGTTCTCGAAGTGCGACCAAGCGTTCGCCGAGGCGCGCTCCTCGGGGGTGCCCGCCGACCCGACGCGGGCGTCGTCGCGCGGCAACCACTCGACGCTCGTGCCCTCCACCTCGGGATACTGGATCGCATACGGCGCGCCGTCGAGCACGCCATCGATCAGGGATCGGATGCGGTCGACCGGCGTGAGCTTCCACTCGGCCTCGAACCCGGTCACCTCGGCGAAGTCGTCGTGATTGACGGATTTGAACCGCTCGGAGCGGGTCTGAACGGGAACGACAGGCCCGTCGCTGTGCGCGGAGATGCCCAGCCGCGACGCGGCATCGTTCTGAGCGACCCCGCGCTCGGCGGCGTCGGTTGATGCTGTTGCCACTAGCCGACCGAGCCTTCCATGCTCATCTCGATCAGCTTGTTGAGCTCGAGGGCGTATTCCATCGGCAGCTCGCGCGCGATCGGCTCGATGAACCCGCGGACGATCATGGCCATGGCTTCGTCTTCGGGCATGCCGCGCGACATCAGGTAGAACAGCTGCTCCTCGCTGACCCGCGAGACGGTGGCCTCGTGACCGAGCTGCACGTCATCCACCCGGATGTCGATGGCCGGGTAGGTGTCGGAGCGCGACATGGTGTCGACCAGCAGGGCGTCGCAGCGCACCGTGTTGGCCGAGTGGTGCGCGTTCTCGGCGACCCGGACCTCGCCGCGGTAGCCGGCTCGTCCCCCGCCGCGCGCGATCGACTTGGAGACGATCGACGACGTCGTGTACGGCGCCATGTGGATCATCTTGGCGCCGGCATCCTGGTGCTGCCCGGGCCCGGCGAAGGCCACCGAGAGGGTCTCGCCCTTGGCGTGCTCCCCCACCAGGTAGATCGACGGGTACTTCATCGTCACCTTCGAGCCGATGTTGCCGTCGATCCACTCCATGGTCGCGCCCTCGTGCGCGATCGCGCGCTTGGTGACCAGGTTGTAGACGTTGTTCGACCAGTTCTGGATCGTCGTGTACCGAACGCGGGCGTTCTTCTTGACGATGATCTCGACCACGGCCGAGTGCAGGGAGTCGCTCTTGTAGATCGGCGCCGTGCAGCCCTCGATGTAGTGCACGTAGCTGCCCTCGTCGGCGATGATCAGGGTGCGCTCGAACTGGCCCATGTTCTCGGTGTTGATGCGGAAGTAGGCCTGCAGGGGGATCTCGACGTGCACGCCGGGCGGCACGTAGACGAACGAGCCGCCCGACCAGACCGCGGTGTTGAGCGCGGCGAACTTGTTGTCGCCGGCCGGGATCACCGTACCGAAGTACTCCTTGAACACCTCCGGGTGCTCGCGCAGCGCGGTATCGGTGTCCATGAAGATGACGCCCTGGGCCTCGAGGTCCTCGCGGATCTGGTGGTAGACGACCTCGGACTCGTACTGCGCGGCGACGCCGCCCACGAGGCGTTGACGCTCCGCCTCGGGGATGCCCAGCTTCTCGTAGGTCTCTTTGATGTCATCCGGGAGGTCATCCCAGGTGGCGGCCTGCTTCTCGGTGGAGCGCACGAAGTACTTGATGTTGTCGAAGTCGATCCCACTCAGGTCGGCGCCCCAGGTCGGCATCGGCTTCATGCCGAAGATCTTCAGGGCCTTGAGCCGGTTCTTGAGCATCCACTCGGGCTCGTTCTTGAGCGTCGAGATGTCGGTGACGACCTCGTCCGAGACGCCGCGACGGGCGGACGCGCCTGCGGTGTCCGAGTCGGACCAGCCGAACTCGTACTGCCCGAGGTTCGAGAGCTCTGGTCGGTCGATCAGCACGTCGGACATGGGCTACCTTCTCTCTGCCGCTGCGAACCATTCCGCTCGGACCGGCATTGTGCTCGATCGAGCACGATGGGCACGCGCCGTTGCGTGAAAATCTCGCTCTGAGTCTACAGGGGCTGCTTGGCGGCCGCCGAGGATTCGGGCAGCGTCTGCAGCGCGAACAGGCCGGGCTCCACGTCGAGCACGACCCGGATCGCGCCCACCCACACCAGCGCGGCGCCGAGAAGGTGCAGGGCGACCAGGGCCGCCGGGATCCCGATCAGCGACTGCACGCCGCCGATCGCGCCCTGACCCAGCAGCACGATCAGGAACACCAGCGTGGTGCGACGCGCGGCAGCGGCATCCGCCTGCCGGCGCAGCAGCAACGCCAGGGCGATCGTCAGCAGGATCGTCGCGATCGCCAGCCCTGCGTGCACGAGCACCACACGCGACCAGACCTCGGTGCTCTGGGCTCCGCCGATGCGCGGCACGTCGCGGCTGTCACCGGAGTGCGGTCCCGCGCCCGACACAATCGTTCCCACGACCACGAGGGCGGCGGTCACGACGACCAGGGCGCGTGCCAGCCCGCGGGGCACGGGCGATCCCGATGCGCCGGGCGTCCCGCGCCAGCGTGAGCGATGCCAGGTGAGGGTCGCCGTCGCCAGCAGTCCCATCGCCAGCACGAAATGCAGGGCGACCACCCAGGGGTTCAGTCCGACCAGGACCGTGATCCCGCCGGCGACGGCGTTGACCACGACCAGCCAGAACATCGACCAGGCCAGGCGGGTCAGCATCCGGTCGCGATGGACCTGCAGCCGGGCCGCGACGATCGCCCAGCCGACGGCGAAGATCAGCAGCACCGTCACGAGGCGGTTGCCGAACTCGATGAGACCGTGGATGCCCAGCTCAGGAATCGGCGCGACCGACGACCCCTCGCAGGTCGGCCAGGTCGGGCACCCGAGGCCGGAGCCGGTGACGCGCACCACTCCCCCGCCCAGCACCACGAGGATGCTGACCACGAGCGCCGCCGTAGTGCTCCAGCGCAGCGCGCGTGGGCCGAGGGTCACGTGCTGGGCGAGCCAGCCGAAGGGGGTCGTCACGCGCCGCACCTAGAACGGGATCGGCAGATGCAGCAGCGGGTCGAGCCCGACCGCGAGGAACACGAGGGTCAGGTACGTGATGCTGGCGTGGAACACCCGCATCGGCTTCACCTCGCCGGCCCGGATGGCCGAGGAGTACAGCCGGTGGGACTCCAGCAGGAACCACGCGCCCGAGAGCACAGCCACGACCGAGTAGAGCACGCCCATGCCCGCGATGGGGATCAGCAGCAGCGAGCAGGCGACCGTCGCCCAGGCGTAGAGCACGACCTGGAGTCCGACCGTCGTGCGTCCGCGCACCACGGCCAGCATCGGCACGTTCACCGAGGCGTAGTCCTCCTTGTAGCGCATCGACAGCGGCCAGTAGTGCGGCGGCGTCCAGAGGAACACGATGCCGAACAGGATGACCGGCGCCCAGCTCAGCGATCCGGTGACCGCCGCCCAGCCGATCAGCACCGGCATGCAGCCGGCCGCCCCGCCCCAGACGATGTTCTGCGGTGTGCGGCGCTTGAGGATCAGCGTGTACACCAGCACGTAGAAGGCGATCGCGGCGGCCGAGAGGATCGCCGCCAGCGGTGTCGTGAAGAACCACAGCCACGCGATGGACACGACACCGGTGATCCACGCGAAAGCCAGCGCCTCGCCGTCTGTGAGCGCGCCGGTCACCAGCGGCCGCTTCTGGGTGCGCTTCATCACCCGGTCGATGTCTCGGTCGATGTAGCAGTTGAAGGCGTTCGCCGACCCGGCACTCAGGCTTCCGCCGACGAGCGTGCCGAGCACCAGCCAGAGATTCGGGATGCCGTGGGCCGCCAGCACCATCACGGGCGCCGTGGTCACCAGCAGCAGTTCGATCACCCGCGGCTTGGTCAGAGCGACGTAGGCGGCCGCCTTGCGCACCACCCGGGTGCCGAAGCCCGGATTCCGCGGAACGACGGTTCCGACGGGGGTCTCGACGGCTCCCTGCATGGCTCCTCAGACTGATCGGGGTACGAACGAAGTCTAAGCGCCCGCGCTGGTCGCGGTTTCATCCCGGCGGAGTATGGACGTCACCTGCGAGGCCGACAGGGGGACAAGCAGGGCTGCCGTCGTCGTCAGTATGCTTGAGGGGCTCGCCGACCGCGCGGCATTCCCCGGATCGCTCCCCTTGTCGATCATGGATGCACGCGGTGAGCCGATGACGTCGAATCGGTGAGTGGCTTCCTGCCGGGGCTGTCTCGCCCCGCCAAGCATCGAAAGGGCGACACGCACGTGGCAACACTCTCCTGGGATGACCTGGATGACAAGGCAGTAGACACCGTTCGAGTCCTGGCGGCGGACGCCGTCGAGAAGGTCGGGAACGGGCATCCGGGAACCGCCATGAGCCTCGCTCCGCTCGGTTACCTGCTGTTCCAGAAAGTGATGCGGCGCGACCCGCACGACAACGCCTGGCTCGGCCGCGACCGTTTCATCCTGTCGGCCGGGCACAGCTCGCTGACCCTGTACATCCAGCTCTACCTCGGCGGCTACGGGCTCGAACTCGCGGATCTCGAGGCGCTGCGCACCTGGGGCTCGAAGACGCCCGGTCATCCCGAGTACGGGCACACCGACGGCGTCGAGATCACCACCGGCCCGCTGGGCCAGGGCCTGTCGTCTGCGGTCGGCTTCGCGTACGCCGCCCGCTACGAGCGCGGTCTGTTCGACCCGGATGCCGCACCCGGCACCAGCCCGTTCGATCACTTCATCTACACGATCGCCAGCGACGGCGACATCGAAGAGGGCATCACCAGCGAGGCCAGCTCGCTGGCCGGCGTGCAGGAACTCGGCAACCTGATCGCCTTCTACGACAGCAACCAGATCTCGATCGAGGATGACACCAACATCGCCCTCGACGAAGACACCCAGGCGCGGTACGAGGCCTACGGCTGGCACGTCCAGGTCGTCGACTTCAAGAAGACCGGCCAGTACATCGAAGACCCGCAGGGCCTGTTCGACGCGATCACCGCGGCGCAGGCGGTCACCGACAAGCCGTCGCTGATCATCGTGAAGACGATCATCGGGTGGCCGAGCCCCAAGAAGCAGAACTCGGGGAAGATCCATGGTTCCGCCCTGGGCGCCGACGAGGTCCGTGGACTCAAAGAGGTGCTCGGCTTCGACCCGGAGAAGACCTTCGAGGTCGCCCCCGAGGTGCTGGAGCGCACTCGACAGGCGGTCGATCGTGGTGCCGAGGCCCATGCCGAGTGGCAGAAGGGCTTCGACGGCTGGGCGGCCGCCAACCCGGAGCGCAAACAGTTGCTCGACCGCTTGCTCGCCTCCGAACTGCCTACCGGTCTCGAAGAGGCACTCCCGGCCTTCGAGGCCGGCACCGATGTCTCCACCCGCGCCGCCAGCGGCAAGGTGATCAACGCCATCGCGCCGCTCATGCCGGAACTGTGGGGCGGATCCGCAGACCTCGCCGAATCGAACCTGACCACGATCCAGGGTGCGACCTCGTTCCTGCCGGCGAACCGCTCGACGCACGAGTGGACCGGAACGCCCTACGGCCGCGTGCTGCATTTCGGCATCCGCGAACACGCCATGGGCGCGATCCTGAGCGGAATCGTGCTGCACGGCAACACGCGCGCTTTCGGCGGCACCTTCCTCACCTTCAGCGACTACATGCGCGGTGCGGTGCGACTGGCCGCCCTGATGGGCGCTCCGGCCATCTACGTCTGGACCCACGACTCGATCGCCCTCGGCGAAGACGGCCCGACGCACCAGCCGATCGAGCACCTCACGGCCTTGCGCGCCATCCCGAACCTCGACATCGTTCGCCCGGCCGACGCGAACGAGACCTCCTATGCGTGGCTGAACATCCTGTCGCGCCACCGTGGACCGGCCGGGATCGTGCTGAGCCGGCAGAACCTGCCGGTGTTCGAGCGCGGTGACGGAGCCGCGTCGGGCGACACCCTCGCCTCGGCGAAGAATGTGTCCAAGGGCGCCTACGTGCTCGCGGAAGCCGACAACGGGGCACCAGACGTCATCCTGCTCTCCACGGGCTCGGAGGTGCAGATCGCCCTGGATGCCCGGGAGCACCTGAAGGGCGACGGCATCCACGCCCGCGTCGTGTCGGTGCCGTGCCAGGAGTGGTTCGCCGAGCAGTCGGCGGAGTACCGCGAATCGGTGCTTCCGAAGGCGATCAGGGCGCGCGTCTCGATCGAGGCGGGCATCGCGCTGACCTGGGCGCCGTACCTCGGAGATGCGGGTCGCAGCATCTCGATCGAGCATTACGGCGCATCGGCCGACTACAAGACGCTGTACCGCGAGTTCGGCTTCACGACCGAGGCCACCGTGGCCGCCGCCAAGGACTCGATCGCCGCAGCCCACGCCTGACCCGACCACCACAGCCGGCATCACCCCAAGAAACCAGGAATCAGAACCATGGCAGACAGCAAGACAGCAGAACTCTCCGCGATCGGCGTCAGCATCTGGCTCGACGACCTCTCGCGCGACCGCATCGTCTCGGGCGGGCTGCAGCAGCTCATCGACCAGCGCAACGTCGTCGGTGTGACCACGAATCCCACGATCTTCGCGACCGCTCTCGCCAAGGGCAACGGCTACGACAGCAAGGTGGCCGAGCTGGCCGCCGCCGGCACGCCGGTCACGGCGGCGGTGTTCGAGATCATCACCAGCGATGTGGCCGCGGCCTGCGACATCTTCGCTCCGGTCTACGAGCGCTCCGGCCACGTCGACGGCCGGGTGTCGATCGAGGTCGAGCCGGGCCTCGCCCACGATGCCGCGGGAACGACCGCTCAGGCCAAGCAGCTGTGGAAGACGGTCGACAAGCCGAACGTGATGATCAAGATCCCCGCAACGGTCGAGGGCCTCGAGGCGATCACCGCGGCGACGGCAGTCGGGATCAGCGTGAACGTGACCCTGATCTTCAGCCTCGAGCGCCACCGAGCGGTCATCGAGGCCTACCTGGCCGGGCTGGAGCAAGCCAAGGCCGCCGGAATCGATCTGTCCACCATCCAGTCGGTCGCCTCGTTCTTCGTGTCGCGCGTCGACACCGAGGTCGACAAGCGGCTGGAGGTGATCGGCACCGATGCGGCGCTGGCGCTCAAGAGCCGGGCAGGGGTCGCCAACGCGCAACTCGCCTACCAGCTGTTCGAGCAGCAGTTCGCCACCGAGCGGGCGCAGGCGCTGCTCGCAGCCGGTGCCAACAAGCAGCGGCCGCTCTGGGCATCGACCGGCGTCAAAGACCCCGCGCTGCCCGACACCCTGTACGTCACCGAGCTGGCCGTGGCGGGCGTCGTCAACACGATGCCCGAGAAGACGCTCGAGGCGACCTATGATCACGCTCCGCTCCACGGGGATGCCGTCACCGGCTCGTACGCAGACGCCCAGTCCGTGCTCGACCAGCTCGCCGCGGTCGGCGTGGACTTCGACGACGTCACCGCCCTGCTCGAGAAGGAGGGCGTGGACAAGTTCAATGTGTCGTGGGGCGAGTTGCTCGACACCGTGACCGCCGCCTTGGAGGCCGCGAAGTGACCCTTCGGGTGCACGCGACCGGCGCCGCGGGCGACGCGGTCGCCAACTGGGTCCCGCGTCTGGTCGCCGACGCGGTGGCCAGCAACATCACCACGCAGGACGCCACCCTCTGGGGTCCGGAGGCAGAGTCGGAAGCCTCGATCCGGCTGGGCTGGGTCGAGGCGATCGCCATCTCGCGACCCCTGGTGCAGCCCATCGCCGAACTGCGAGCGAAGCTGCTTGCTGCGGGTGTCACCCATTTCGTTCTGGGCGGCATGGGTGGATCGTCACTCGCGCCCGAGGTGATCACGCGCACCTACGGCGTTGCGCTGACCGTTCTCGACTCGACCGATCCGGGGCAGGTCAAGGCCGCCCTCGATGACCGGCTGACCCAGACCGCGGTGATCATCTCCTCGAAGTCCGGATCGACGCTCGAGACCGACAGTCAGAAGCGGATCTACGAGGAGTACTTCCGCAACGCCGGCATCGATCCGACCGAGCGCATCGTGGTCGTCACCGACCCCGGCTCTCCTCTTGACGTCGCAGCCCGTGCCGATGGCTATCAGGTGTTCAACGCCGATCCCAATGTCGGCGGCCGCTACTCGGCGCTGACCGCGTTCGGCCTCGTGCCGAGCGGGCTCGCCGGCGCCGACATCGGCAACCTGCTCGACGAGGCCGAGGCCGAGACCTTCGCGCTGGTGTTCGACAAGCCCGACAACCCGGCGCTCATCCTCGGGGCCGCGATCGCCGGAACCTCGCCGCTCAAGGACAAGCTGGGCATCGTCGCCGACACCACCCCGATCGTCGGTTTCGCCGACTGGGCCGAGCAGCTGGTCGCGGAGTCCACAGGCAAGCTCGGCAAGGGCCTCCTGCCCGTCGTGCTCGACGTCGACTCCCCCGAACTCGCCGAGAACCTGCCCGACCTGCAGATCGTTCGGCTGGTCGAGGAGGAGTCCGAGACGCGTCACGTCCGCGATGGCGAGATCGAGATCTCCGGCAGCCTCGGTGGGCAGATGCTGGTCTGGGAGTACGCGGTCGCGGTGGCCGGCATCCTGCTCGGGATCAACCCCTTCGACCAGCCCGATGTCGAGGCCGCCAAGGTGGCGTCCCGTGCACTGCTGGACAATCGCCCAGCGCCGGTTGAGCCGTTGTTCGTCACCGACGAGGGCATCGAGGTCCGCGCGAGCGGCGGTCTGACGATCAGTGAGCACACCCTCTCGGGCGCGATCGACGCCCTGCTGGCCGAGCTCGGGCCGACCGGGTACGTCGCGCTCCAGGCCTACCTCGACCGGGTGCACCACCCGGAGTTCGCGGCGCTGCGCGACGTCGTCGCCGCGAAGTCCAAGCGGCCGGTCACCTTCGGATGGGGTCCGCGGTTCCTGCATTCGACCGGACAGTTCCACAAGGGTGGTCCCGCGATCGGTGTGTTCCTGCAGATCACGGCCCAGTACGACGGGCATCACGATCTGGCCATTCCCGGTCGCCCGTTCACCTTCGGCCAGTTCATTCAGGCGCAGGCGGCCGGCGACGCGAGCGTGCTCGCCGAACGCGGTCGCCCGGTGCTCACCCTGACGCTGCGGGACGTCGCGGCCGGAGCCGCCGCGATCACCGCGGCCATCGGCTGATCGCACGGCCATGTCCGTTCAGATCACCAAGGATTTCAACCCGCTGAGGTCGCCGTCCGACCGGCGGCTCAACCGCATCGCGGGTCCGAGCGCCATCGTGATCTTCGGCGTCACGGGCGACCTGTCGCGCAAGAAGCTCATGCCTGCGGTCTACGACCTCGCGAACCGCGGTCTGCTGCCTCCGGGCTTCGCCCTGGTCGGGTTCGCCCGGCGTGACTGGGAGGACGAGGACTTCGAGCAGGTCGTCTACGAGAACGTGAAGGCGCACGCCCGCACGCCGTTCGACGATGACGTCTGGAATCAGCTCAAAGTGGGCATCCGCTTCGTCCAGGGCGAGTTCGACGACGACGAGGCCTTCGACCGGCTCAAAGAGACCCTGCACGAGCTCGATGAGGTGCGCGGGACGATGGGCAACCACGCCTTCTACCTGTCGATCCCGCCCAAGTCGTTCCCGCTGGTCACCGAGCAGCTCAAGCGGTCGGGTCTCGCCGACCCGCAACCCGGGCAGTGGCGTCGCGTGGTCATCGAGAAGCCGTTCGGCTCCGACCTGAAGACCGCCCGCGAGTTGAACGACGTCGTCGAGTCGGTGTTCCCGCCCGACGCCGTGTTCCGCATCGACCACTACCTCGGCAAGGAGACGGTCCAGAACATCCTGGCGCTGCGCTTCGCCAACCAGCTGTACGAGCCGATCTGGAACGCCAACTACGTGGACCACGTGCAGATCACGATGGCTGAAGACATCGGGGTGGGCGGCCGGGCCGGCTACTACGACGGCATCGGCGCGGCGCGCGACGTCATCCAGAACCACCTGCTGCAGCTGCTCGCTCTGACCGCCATGGAGGAGCCGGTGTCGTTCGACGCCTCCGACCTGCGCGCCGAGAAGGAGAAGGTGCTCTCTGCCGTCCACTTGCCGAGCGATCTCGGCGTCGCGACGGCGCGTGGCCAGTACTCCGCCGGCTGGCAGGGCGGCGAGCGGGTGCTCGGCTTCCTGCAGGAAGACGGGATGAGCCCCACGTCGACCACCGAGACCTACGCGGCGCTCAAGCTCGAGATCAACACCCGGCGATGGGCCGGAGTGCCGTTCTACCTGCGCGCCGGCAAACGGCTCGGGCGGCGCGTCACCGAGATCGCCGTGGTGTTCAAGCGCGCGCCGCAGTACCTGTTCGCCGCGTCCCAGACCTCGGCGCTGGGTCAGAACGCGCTCGTCGTGCGGGTGCAGCCGGATGAGGGCGTCACGATCCGGTTCGGCTCCAAGGTGCCGGGGGCCGGCATGCAGGTGCGCGACGTCACGATGGACTTCGGATACGGCCACGCCTTCACCGAGGCCAGCCCCGAGGCCTACGAGCGGTTGATCCTCGACGTCCTGCTCGGAGACCCGCCGCTGTTCCCCCGCCACCAGGAGGTCGAGCTCAGCTGGAAGATCCTTGACCCGATCGAGGAGTACTGGGCCACCCTGGGCCAGCCCGAGCAGTACAAGCCGGGCACCTGGGGCCCCGCCTCCGCGGACGAGATGCTGGCGCGCGACGGCCGAGTCTGGAGGCGCCCATGATCGTCGATCTGCCCGACACCACGACCAGTGCGGTGTCGAAAGCCCTGGTCAAGATCCGCGAGGAGGGCGGCGCCGTCGCTCTCGGCCGCGTGCTGACCCTGGTGATCGCGACTCCCCTCGGCGAGGAGGAGGAGGCGATCGAGGCCGCGAACGACGCCTCGCGCGAGCACCCGATGAGGGTGATCGTGCTGTCGAAGAACCCCGATCCGAAGGCCAAGGAGGATCCGCGGCTCGATGCCCAGATCCGGGTCGGCGGTGACGCGGGAGCCAGCGAGGTCATCGTGCTGCGTGCATACGGCCCGACGGCGTCCGACGAGGAGGGGCTGGTGACGAGTCTCTTGCTGCCGGACGCCCCGGTCGTGGTCTGGTGGCCGAGCCACGGCCCGGCCGAGCCCAGCACCTCGCCGCTTGGCAAGATCGCGCAGCGCCGGATCACGGATGCCGCCGAGGCGCCGAACCCGGTGCAGGCGCTCAAGAACCTGGGCGCGCACTACGCGCCGGGCGACACCGACTTCGCCTGGACCCGGCTGACCCTGTGGCGCGCGCAGCTCGCCGCCGTTCTCGACCAGCCGCCGTTCGAACCGGTCACTGCGGTGGCCGTCAGCGGGTCATCCGATTCGCCATCCACCGAGCTTCTGGCCGCGTGGTTGCAGCTCGCCCTCCAGGTCAAGGTGACGATGGAGATCACCAGTCCGGTGCACGGGTCGAGCGGCATCCACGGGGTACGCCTGGAGCGGGCGTCCGGCGTGATCGACCTCGAGCGTGTCACGCCGGCGATCGCCACTCTGGTGCAGCCGAACCAACCGACGCACGACATCTCGCTGCCCCGCCGCAACCTGCGTGACTGCCTGGCCGAAGAACTTCGCAGACTCGACCCCGACGACCTGTTCGGCGAGGTCGTGCAGCGCGGTGTGCCGCAACTGGACGCTCCCGCCCCTCGCGGTGCGAAGTCCCGGTCCGCACGGGGTGCGGCGTGAGCAACGAGCGGCGGGTGCTTGTGCACCCCGACAAGCAGACGCTGGCCGGCAGCGTCGCGGCGCGTTTCATCACCAAGATCGTCGATGTGCTCGACGACCGCGGCGAGGCCAATGTCTGTTTGACCGGTGGGACGATGGGGGCGGCCGTGCTCGCGGCGATCAACGCGTCCCCCGCGCGCGACAGCGTGGACTGGAGCAGGATCACGTTCTGGTGGGGCGACGAGCGCTACCTGCCGGTGGGCGATCCCGATCGCAACGACACCCAGTCGCGAGCGGCCCTGCTCGATCACCTCCGGCTGGACGACGCCCAGATCAAGTCGCTCCCCGCCCCGGGAGATCAGCCCGATATCGAGCAGGCAGCGCGGTACTACGAGCAGGAGCTCGCCGATGGAGCGGACGGCGACGCCCGGTATCCCCGATTCGACATCACCTTTCTCGGGGTCGGCCCGGACGGGCACATCGCATCGTTGTTCCCGGACCACGCCGCGGTGCACGAGACCGAGCGCGTGGTGGTCGCCGAGACCGACTCGCCCAAGCCGCCGCCGCAGCGGCTGAGCCTGACGCTGCCGGTGATCAACTCCTCGGACCGGGTGTGGCTGGTGCTCTCCGGCACCGACAAGGCCTCCGCCCTCGGCCTCGCGCTGGCGGGCGCGAACATCAACGACGTCCCCGCAGCGGGCGCCCAGGGACGCAAACGCACGGTCTTCTTCGTCGACCAGGATGCCGCTGCCGAGGTTCCCGAGAACCTCATCGCGCCGTCGTACTACTGGACGTCGGCCGACGAGCAGTCGGACTGACTACTTCGAGGCGGTGCCTCGACGCGCCCGCAGCTGCTCGAGCGCCTCATCGAGAAGCTGCTCGGCCTCTTTCTCGGAGCGCCGCTCCTTCACGTAGGCCAGGTGGGTCTTGTACGGCTCCATCTTGGCGAGCTGCGGAGGGTTGTCTTTGTCGCGACCGGCCGGCAGCCCGGAGTTCGGGCTGTCGATGATGTCGGGGATCTCTTCGTCGGGAAGATTCGCCGCGAAGTACCGAACGGTCTCGTTGCCGAGCGCATCCCAGTACGAGATGCTCACGCGATCGGCGTGATACCCGCGGTCCTGCTCGCCCATCGGACCGGATCCGACTCGCGATCCTCGGATCGCGCTGCCGCCTGAAGCCATCTGTTCTCCCTAAGCCGGCACTGTGCCTGTTTGTTCGCGGACTCAGCCCGAGAACTTGACGATGAGACCCAGCACCACGATGCTCGAGATCCACACCAGGCCCAGGATGACCGTGATGCGGTTCAGGTTGCGCTCGGCGACACCCGATGCCCCGAGGTTCGACGTGACGCCGCCCCCGAACATGTCCGAGAGCCCTCCGCCACGACCGCGGTGCAGCAGGATCAGCAGGGTCAGCAGCAAGCTGGTGACGCCGAGGATCACCTGCACGATGACCTGAAGAATTTCCACGACTGTCCCTATCTGGCGTTGGAGTTGCTCGGGATAGTCTACGTGCCGACGTGCTGCTGGTAGCGCACGATCGACGAGAACTCGTCGAGCAGCAGGCTCGCGCCGCCCACGAGCGCCCCGTCGATGTCCTGCTCGCGCATGAAGCCCGCGATATTGGATGCCTTGACAGAGCCGCCGTAGAGGATCCGGGTGGCGCTGGCTGCCTCATCCCCCAGCAGCTCGGCGATCACGCCTCTGAGGGCCGCACAGACCTGCTGAGCCTGCTCGCTGGTCGCCGCCTGCCCGGAACCGATCGCCCAGACCGGCTCGTACGCCACCACGACCGGCTTGCCCTTCGCGGCGCCGCCGAGGGCGACCCGCAACTGGGCGACCGGCACGGCGCTCGGGCCGTGGGTCTCGAGGTCCTCCGCGGTCTCGCCGACGCAGACGATCGGCACGAGGTCGTGACGGTGGGCGGCCGCGACCTTCGCCGCCACCAGTTCGTCGGTCTCACCGTGGTACTGCCTGCGCTCGGAATGCCCGATGATCACATAGCTCGAATCGAGAGCCTTGAGGAAGGCGCCAGAGATCTCGCCGGTGTACGCGCCGCTGTCGTGCTCGGAGAGGTCCTGGGCACCGAAGGCGATCGGCAGATCGTCGGCGTTCACCAGGGTCTGCACCGAGCGCAGGTCGGTGAAGGGCGGGAAGACCGCCACCTCGACCTTCGCGGCGTCGTGACGGGCGTCTTTGAGAGTCCAGGCCAACTTCTGCACGAAGGCGATCGACTGCAGATGATCCAGGTTCATCTTCCAGTTGCCGGCGATCAACGGCGTCCTGCCGTGCGCATCGCTGCTCACTGCCATCCGAGCACCTCCAGGCCGGGGAGTTCTTTTCCTTCGAGGAACTCGAGACTGGCGCCGCCACCCGTCGAGATGTGCCCGAACTGGTCGTCGCGGAATCCGAGCTGGCGCACGGCGGCTGCCGAGTCGCCTCCGCCCACCACCCCGAGTCCGGTCACCTTGGTCAACGCCTCGGCGACCGCCCGGGTGCCGGCCGCGAAGGGTTCGAGCTCGAAGACGCCCATCGGGCCGTTCCAGAACACCGTGGTCGAGCTCTCGATGAGCTCGGCGAACCGCGCGGACGTGTCGGGGCCGATGTCGAGGCCGATCCCCGTCTCGCCGAACGGGGTGCTCTCGATCGCGTCGGCCGGCGCGACCACGTGATCGGCGTCGGCGCCGAAGTGCGAGGCCACCACGACATCCGTCGGGATGACGAGCTCGACCCCTCGATCGGCGGCCTCGGTCAGGTATCGCTTCACGGTGTCGAACTGGTCGGCATCGAGCAGGCTCTTGCCGATCTTGTGGCCCTGAGCGGCGAGGAAGGTGAACAACATCCCTCCCCCGATCAGCAGGCGGTCGACCTTGGGCAGCAGGGCATCGATCACACCGAGCTTGTCGCTGACCTTCGAGCCGCCGAGCACGACGGTGTACGGCTTGGCGGGATCGCGGGTGAGCCGCTCGAGCACGCCCAGTTCCACCTCGACCAGCCGGCCGGCGGCAGAGGGGAGCAACTGCGCGAGCTCGTAGACACTGGCCTGCTTGCGGTGCACGACCCCGAAGCCATCCGACACGAACGCATCGCCGAACCGAGCGAGCTTCTTGGCGAATGCCTCGCGGTCGCCGTGGTCTTTCGAGGTCTCGTGACCGTCGAAACGCAGATTCTCGAGGAGCGCCACGCCCCCCTGGTGGAGTGCATGGACGACGTCGTGAGCCTCATCGCCGACGGTATCTCCCGCGAAGGCGACCGGTGCTTCGAGCAGTTCGCTCAACCGCGCAGCCACCGGCTCGAGGCTGTATTTCGCGTCGTGCTTCCCATCCGGGCGGCCCAGGTGCGAGATCGCGACGACCTTCGCGCCCGCGCGGGTCAGCTCCCGGATGGTGCCGACCGACGCGCGGACGCGGCCGTCGTCGGTGATCGTCCCGTGATCGAGCGGAACGTTCAGGTCGCAGCGGACGATGACCCGCTTGCCGAGCAGGTTTCCCAGCGACTCGATCGTGCGGAGCGTCACAGCAGGCTCTAGAGCTTGCCGGCGACGTACTCGGTGATGTCGACGAGCCGGTTGGAGTAGCCCCACTCGTTGTCGTACCACGACGCCACCTTGACGGTGTTGCCGATCACCTTGGTGAGACCCGCATCGAAGATCGACGAGTGCGCGTCGCCCTGGATGTCGGACGACACGATCTGGTCCTCGGTGTACTTGAGGATGCCCTTGAGCGGCCCCTCTGCGGCCTTCTTGTACGCGGCGTTGATCTGGTCGACGGTGACCGGAGTCGAGGTCTCGAGCGTCAGGTCGGTGATCGAGCCCGTGATGACCGGCACGCGGAGCGCGTAGCCATCGAGCTTGCCGACGAGTTCGGGAATGACCAACCCGAGCGCCTTGGCAGCGCCGGTCGAGGTGGGGATGATGTTGGCCGCCGCCGCACGCGCCCGGCGCCAGTCGCTGTGCGGGCCGTCCTGCAGGTTCTGGTCGGCGGTGTAGGCGTGGACCGTGACCATCAGGCCGCGCTCGATGCCGAACTCGTCCATGAACACCTTGGCCAGCGGCGCGAGGCAGTTCGTGGTGCACGAGGCGTTGGAGATGATGTCGTGCGTGGCCGGGTCGTATGTGCCCTCGTTGACTCCGAGCACGAGGGTGGCCACGTCGTCGCCCGAGGCGGGAGCCGAGACGATGACCTTCTTGGCGCCCGCCTCGATGTGCTTGCGGGCATCCGACGACTTGGTGAACCGTCCGGTCGACTCGACGACCAGCTCGACGCCCAGGGCGCCCCATGGGAGGGCGGCGGGGTCGCGTTCGGCCAGGACCTTGATCGACTTGCCGTTGACGACGATGCTGTCGCCGTCGACCTCGACGGTGGCATCCAGACGGCCGGCGACCGTGTCGTACTTCAGGAGGTGGGCCAACGCAGCGGGGCTGTCGAGGTCGTTGACCGCGACGATCTCGAGGTCACTCCCCTTCGCAAGCGCGGCGCGGAAGAAGTTGCGACCGATTCGGCCGAAGCCGTTGATCCCGATCTTGACAGACACAGATTCTCCTTGGGTGGCGCGGTGGCAGCGCCGGGAAATGATGTGGTGGAAGGGATGCGGCCGGGGCCCGAGCTCGATGCTCAGTCCCCGGCCGCGATGCCGTTACGACAGTAGCAGCAGCCCGTCGGTCTTCTCGCGCGCCGTGGTGAAGCGCAGGCCGGCGTTCTGCCAGTTGGCGATGTTCCAGAAGGCCTTGACGTAATCCGCCTTCACATTCAGGTAGTCCAGGTAGAAGGCGTGCTCCCACATGTCGAGCTGGAGCACCGGGATCGTGCCCATGGCCGAGTTGGCCTGCTGGTCGAACAGCTGCTGGATGATCAGCTGCTGCCCGATCGGATCCCACGACAGCACCGCCCAGCCCGACCCCTGGATGCCGGTCGCCGCGGCCGTGAAGTGCGCGACGAACTTGTCGAACGAGCCGAACCCGTCGTCGATGGCCGACGCGAGCTCGCCGGTCGGCTTGTCGCCGCCGTCCGGGCTCAGGTTGGTCCAGAAGATGGAGTGATTGACGTGACCGCCGAGGTTGAAGGCCAGGTCTTTCTCGAGCTTGTTGACATTGGTGAGGTCGCCCGAATCGCGGGCCTCGGCGAGCTTCTGCAACGCGGTATTCGCACCCGTCACGTACGCCGCGTGGTGCTTGTCGTGGTGAAGCTCCATGATCTTGGCGCTGATGTGCGGCTCGAGCGCCGCGTAGTCGTATGGAAGGTCGGGGAGCGTGTAGTCAGCCATCGATGTTCTCCTAGCGTTCGGCCCCACGGCGGGAATCGATTCGAACCGCAGGTGACGTGTTCAGTCTATTGAGGGCAACCGAACAGCAACCTCCGTGCTTCCCGTGAGGGCGGAGAGGACCAGCGAAGCGCGGCGGCGTGCACGTCGCGCGGAGCGGGTGCGCCGCAGGAGCGGCGGCGCACAAGAAGACCAGCGAAGCGCGGCGGCGTGCACGTCGCGCAGAGCGGGTGCGCCGCAGAAGCGGCGGCGCACAAGAAGACCAGCGAAGCGCGGCGGCGTGTACGTCGCGCGGAGCGGGTGCGCCGCAGGAGCGGCGGCGCACAAGAAGGCTCAGTCCAGCTCGTCCGGCAGCCCGTGGTCGGTGCCGGGGAGGCCGTGATCGGCGGCGTGCTTGTCAGCCATCGCGAGGAGGCGGCGGATGCGGCCGGCCACCGCATCCTTGGTCATCGGCGGATCGGCGTGGTGGCCCAGTTCGTCCAGGCTCGAGTCGCGGAATCGCAGACGAAGCTCGCCCGCGTATCGCAGGTGGTCGGGGACGTCGTCGCCGAGCAGTTCGAGGGCGCGCTCGACGCGCGCACACGCCGCAACCGCCGCCTGTGCGGAGCGCCGCAGGTTGGCGTCGTCGAAGTTCACCAGGCGGTTCGCCGTCGCGCGCACCTCGCGGCGCTGGCGCAACTCCTCCCAAGCGGTGAGACTGCGTTCCGCGCCCATCAACTTGAGCATCGCGCCGATCGCCTCGCCATCGCGGATGACGACCCGGTGCACCCCACGCACCTCGCGCGCCTTGGCGGAGATCTTCAGTCGGCCCGCGGCCCCGACCAGTGCCATCGCCGATTCATTGCCCGGGCAGCTCACTTCGAGCGCGGCCGACCGCCCGGGATCGGTCAGCGAGCCGTGCGCCAGGAACGCGCCGCGCCAGACGGCGGCGAGCTCCTCGCGCGACCCGGTCGTCAACCGGTTCGGCAGGCCCCGCACAGGACGGCGCCGGGCGTCGAGCAGCCCGGTCTGCCGGGCAAGGGTCTCTCCCCCGTCGATCACCCGGACCAGGTAAGTGCTGGTGCGACGGAGGTTGCTGCCCGAGATGACGGACACCTCACTGCGGACGCCGTACAGCTCGGCGAGATCCTTGCGCACGCGGCGCGCGATCTGCGGCGAGTCCAGCTCGGACTCGACCGCGATGCGGCCCGAGATGATGTGCAGACCGCCCGAGAATCGCAACAGGGCCGCCAGTTCCGCGGCTCGAACCGCGGTCTTGCCGACCTCGACGCTGGCGAGTTCTTCTTTCACGTCGGCGGTCAATGCCACGCGGTCTTCCTTCTTCCGGTCGGACGGGAGCCGTCGGCTCCGAATTCTGTCGTCCCCTACTCGCGACCCAGGTCGCGATGGCGCACATTGACGGTGACACCCGGCAACTCACGCAGTCGGCGCCCCAGTTCCTCTGCGATCGCCACCGAACGGTGCTTGCCGCCTGTGCACCCCACAGCGATCGTAGCGTGCCGCTTGTTCTCACGACGGTACCCGCCGAGCACCGGGGCGAGGGCCGCGGCATAGGCGTCGACGAACTCGAGCGCGCCCTCTGAGCCGAGGACGTAGTCGCGCACCGGCTCGTCAAGGCCGCTCTGGTTGCGCAGCTCGGGCACCCAGAACGGATTCGGCAGGAAGCGCGCGTCCGCGACGCCGTCGGCATCTGAGGGCAGCCCGTACTTGAAGCCGAAACTCACCACCGTGACCCGGGTCGCGTCGCCGTCCTCCGAGAACTGCTCTGCGACCACGGTGGCCAGCTGATGGATGTTGAGGTCCGAGGTGTCGATGACCAGGTCGCTCTGCGACCGGAGCTCGGCCATCCGAGTGCGCTCCTCGGTGATCCCGTCGAGCAGCGTGCCATCGCCCTGCAGGGGATGCGGGCGCCGCACCTGCTCGAACCGACGCACCAGGGCCGCGTCGGTGGCGTCGAGGAAGACCACCCGGACACTCGCGTTGTCGCGCAGCGATTCGAGCGCCGCCTGCACGTCGGCGAAGAGCTTGCCGCCGCGCACATCGACGATCGCCGCGACCTTGGGGATCGCGTCACCGCTGTGCTCCGACAGGTCGACCATCGGCCGCAGCATCTGCGGGGGGAGGTTGTCGACGACGTACCAGCCCAGGTCTTCGAGGGCGTTGCCGACCGTCGAACGGCCGGCTCCCGACATCCCGGTGACGACCAGCATCTCGCGCCGCGTGCTGTCTGCCATGGGGATCGTCAACCGTCCGATGCTGTCGCCTCGCCACGCTCGGTCGGGTGGTCCGAGTCGCTACTCAGCCTAGCGACGATGGCTTCGGCGAGAGCGGGCCCGATGCCGCGAACCTCCCCGATCTGGTCGGGCGTCGCCTCTTTGAGGCGCTTCACCGAGCCGAAGTGCTTGAGCAGCACCTTGACCCTGGCCGGACCGAGGCCCGGCACCTCGGACAGCACCGAGCCGATGTCGTTCTTGCGCTTGGCCCGCTGGAAGGTGATCGCGAACCGGTGCGCCTCATCGCGGATCCGCTGCAGCATGAACAGCGCCTCGCTGTTGCGCGGCAGGATGACGGGGAAGTCGTTGCCCGGCAGCCAGATCTCCTCGAGGCGCTTCGCCAATCCGCAGATCGGGATGTCGTCGATGCCGAGTTCGGCCAGGGTGCGAGCCGCAGCCTCCACCTGAGGTTGTCCGCCGTCGACGATGATCAGGCCGGGACGGTAGGCGAATCGGCGGCGCCGGCGTTCGGCGGCGGTGCCCTCCTCGTCTCCGAGGACGGCCTCGTCCTCGGTCTCGGGATCGTCCTCCTCGATCCCCGAGATGTCGTCGTCCTCGAGATGCGAGAGGCGGCGGGTGAGCACCTGGTGCAGCGACTCCAGATCGTCGGCGTATCCGTTCACGGCGAACTTGCGATACGCGCTCTTCTTGGGCAGGCCGTCTTCGAAGACCACCATCGACGCCACGATGTTGGTGCCACCGAGATGCGAGACGTCGTAGCACTCCATGCGCAGCGGCGCCTCGGCCAGGCCGAGCGCATCCTGGATGTCGTTGAGAGCCTGGGTCCGCGCCACGTAGTCCGACGATCTGCGGCTCTTGTAGAGCATGAGCGCCTGCTTGGCGTTGAGCGTCGCCGTCTGCAGCACGGCCGCCTTCTCGCCACGCTGGGCGGTGCGCAGAGCCACCGCTCCCCCGCGCGGCCGCATCGCGGCGAGCCAGGTCTCCAGCGCGGTTGCATCGTCCGGCAGGGCCGGCACGATGATCTCGCGCGGCGGCGGTTCGTTCTCGTATGCGCTCTCGAGCATCTGCTCGACGAGTTCACCGGTCGTCACCGCGATCTCTTTGTCGACGACCCAGCTGCGCACTCCTCGCACGCGACCGCCGCGGATCACGAACTGCTGAACGGCGGCCGCCAGCTCGTCCTCCTCGATGCCGAACACGTCGGTGTCGACACCATCGGCAAGCACGACGGCACTCTTCTCGAGCACGTTCTCGAGGGCCTGGATGCGGTCGCGCAGCCGTGCGGCCTGCTCGTACTCGAAGGCGGCGCTGGCCTCCTTCATCTCCCGTTGGAGCCGCGTGATCACGGTTCTGTCGTGGCTGGCCATGAAGGTCACGAACTGGTCGACGATCTCGCGGTGCTGCTCGATCGTCACCTTCTGCGAGCACGGCCCGCCGCAGCGGCCGATCTGGCCGGCGAAGCACGGACGGCCGCTCGCCATGGCCTTGGCGTAGCTCGAGTCGGAGCAGGTGCGGATCGGGAAGGCCTTGACCATCAGCTCGATGGTTTCGCGCACGGCCCAGATCTTCGGATACGGACCGAAGTAGCGGGCGCCGGGAATGCGCCGGTTGCGGGTCACCATCACGCGCGGCGCCTCATCCGCCAGGGTGATGACCATGTACGGGTAGGTCTTGTCGTCGCGGAACTTGACGTTGTACGGCGGGTCGAACTCCTTGATCCAGGTGTATTCGAGCTGCAGCGCCTCGAAGTCGCTGCCGACCACCGTCCACTCGACTTGGTTGGCGCTGAGCACCATGTGACGGGTGCGCTGATGCAGGCTGCGCAGGGGCTGGAAGTAGTTGCTGAGCCGCTGTCGCAGGTTGATCGCCTTGCCGACGTAGATTACGCGGCCGCTCGCGTCCCGGAAGCGGTAGACCCCTGGCTGGGTCGGGATCTCGCCCGACTTGGGCTTCCAGTCCTTCGGGTCGGACAGCTGCTCCGGACGACCCACCCTGCCCGTCATCCCGCTGGAGGCACGCCCACCCGGCCCCGTGCCGCCCGCCGTGCGGCCCTCGACGAAGCCGGCCACCTCAGCCGGCTCGTCTGTCAGCTGGCACGGCGGCGACCCTGCCCCGTCGATTCCGACTCGAGCAGCTCCCGCAGGAACAGTCCGGTGAAGCTCTGCGGCATCTTCGCGAGCTGCTCGGGTGTGCCGGTGGCGATGACCTCGCCGCCGCCCGATCCGCCCTCCGGTCCGAGATCGATCACCCAGTCGGCCGACTTGATCACGTCGAGGTTGTGCTCGATCACGATCACGGTGTTGCCCTTGTCGACCAATCCGTTGAGCACCAGGAGCAGTTTGCGCACGTCTTCGAAATGGAGACCGGTCGTCGGCTCGTCGAGCACGTACACGGTGCGGCCGGTCGAGCGCTTCTGCAGCTCCGTGGCGAGCTTTACGCGCTGGGCCTCGCCGCCGGAGAGGGTGGTCGCACTCTGGCCGAGCCGCACGTAGCCGAGGCCGACATCCACCAGGGTCTTCAGGTAGCGGTGGATGGCGCTGATCGGCTCGAAGAATTCGGCGGCCTCGCTGATCGACATCTGCAGCACCTCGGCGATGTTCTTGCCCTTGTAGTGCACTTGGAGCGTGTCGCGGTTGTACCGCGCTCCCCCGCACACCTCGCACGCGACATAGACGTCGGGCAGGAAGTTCATCTCGATCTTGATGGTGCCGTCGCCCGCGCAGTTCTCGCAGCGCCCGCCCTTGACGTTGAAGCTGAAGCGGCCGGGCTGATAGCCACGGGCCTTGGCCTCGATCGTCTCGGAGAACAGGGTGCGCATCCGGTCGAAGACACCGGTGTAGGTCGCGGGATTCGAGCGCGGCGTGCGTCCGATCGGCGCCTGGTCGACGTGCACGACCTTGTCGAGCTGCTCGAGCCCGGTGACGCGCTTGTGCTTGCCGGGTACCTGTTTGGCGCCGTTGAGCTGGTTCGCCAGGACCTTGTAGAGGATGTCATTGACCAGGCTCGACTTGCCCGACCCGCTCACACCCGTCACTGCGACGAACGCACCGAGCGGGAAGTTCACCGTCACATCGCGCAGGTTGTTCGCCCGCGCACCTTCGACCGTGATTTGGCGCTTCTTGTCGATCGCGCGGCGCTTCGTCGGCAGCTCGATCGAGCGGCGGCCCGCGATGTAGTCACCGGTGAGCGAGCGGTGGTTGTCGAGCAGTGACGCGTAGTCGCCGGAGTGCACCACCTCGCCGCCGTGCTCGCCCGCTCCCGGGCCGATATCGACGATCCAGTCCGCCGTGCGGATGGTGTCTTCGTCGTGCTCCACCACGATCAGGGTGTTGCCGAGGTTCTTGAGCTTGACCAGTGTCTCGATCAGCCGTCGGTTGTCGCGCTGATGAAGGCCGATGCTCGGCTCGTCGAGCACGTAGAGCACGCCGGTCAGGCCGGATCCGATCTGCGTCGCCAGCCGGATGCGCTGCGCTTCGCCCCCGGAGAGGGTCGCGGCCGCGCGTGCCATGGTCAAGTAGCTCAGTCCGACCTCGAGCAGGAACTCCAGCCGGAGCCGGATCTCGCGCAGCACCTGCGCGGCGATCTTGGCCTCCCGTGGGGTGAGCTCCAGCGCATCCATGAAGGTGTGCGCCTCGGCCAGGCTCAACTCGGATACCGCCGAGATGCTGTGACCGGCGACGGTGACGGCCAGCACCTCGGGCTTCAGGCGTTGGCCGTTGCAGACCGGGCACGGGATCTCGCGCAGGTACTCGCTGTAGCGCTGCTGCGTCCACTCGCTATCGGCCTCGAGGTACTTGCGCTCGATGTAGGGCATGACGCCCTCGAAGCCGGTCGAGTACTTCATGGTGCGGCCGTAACGATTCTTCCACTGCACCTGCACCTGGAAGTCGTTGCCCTTCAGGATCGCGTCGTGCACCTCATCGCTGAGCTTGCCCCACGGCGTATCGAGATCGAAGTGCAGGTCGCGGCCGAGACCCTCGAGCAGCCGCTGGAAGTAGCTGTACATCCCCTTGCCGCCCTGGTTCCAGGGCAGCACGACGCCCTCGTTCAGGGTCAGGCTCGGGTCGCCGATCAGCAGCTCGCCGTCGACCGCCATCTTCGTGCCCAGGCCCGAGCATTCCGGGCAGGCGCCGAACGGCGCGTTGAACGAGAAGGTGCGCGGCTCGATCTCCGTCAGGGCGATCGGGTGGCCGTTCGGACAGCTCAGCTTCTCGCTGAAGGTGCGGAACGCCGCATCCCCCTCGAGGTCGACGAAGTTGATCATCACCACACCGTCGGTCAGACCCAGGGCGGTCTCGATCGAATCGGTGAGCCGGGTGAGCAGATCGTCGGATGCCACCAGCCGGTCGATCACGACCGCGATGTCGTGCTTGATCTGCTTCTTGAGCACGGGCGGCTCGGTGAGCTGGATCAGCTCACCGTCCACCAGCGCGCGCGAGTACCCGCCAGCGGCGAGCTCTTTGAACAGGTCGACGAACTCGCCCTTCTTCTGCGAGATCATCGGGGCGAGCACCTGATAGCGAGTGCCGGCTTCGAGCTCCATCAGCTGATCGGCGATCTGCTGCACGGTCTGGCGCTGGATCGGCTCGCCGCATACCGGGCAGTGCGGGATGCCGATGCGCGCCCAGAGCAGGCGCATGTAGTCGTAGATCTCGGTGATGGTGCCGACCGTCGAGCGCGGGTTGCGGTTGGTCGACTTCTGGTCGATCGAGACCGCAGGGCTGAGGCCCTCGATGAAGTCGACGTCTGGCCGGTCGACCTGGCCCAGGAACTGCCGGGCGTACGCCGAGAGCGACTCCACGTAACGGCGCTGGCCCTCGGCGAAGATGGTGTCGAAGGCGAGGCTCGACTTGCCGGAGCCGGACAGCCCGGTGAAGACCACGAGCGAGTCGCGCGGGATCTCGAGATCCACGTTCTTGAGGTTGTGGACCCGAGCACCTCGAACGCTCAGTCGTTGCGAGCTGGGCACGGATTGGATCGACACTGTAGTCATTCTACGGAGGCCACCGACATCGGGCTGGGCTCGGCCCGTCCGTTGGTCTGCGCTCTGAGCGAAGACCCGCCGCGGTATCGTGCTCCCACCTGTCGTCGTTCCGAGGAGGGTGTTCGTGCCGGCCAGGATCCTGCTCGTCGGGCCGCTCGCGGTCGAGAATGGCGCGCTCCGGGCGGAGGGCGGCGTTCTCGCGTCACGGCGATCGCGCCTCATCCTGGCCGCCCTGGCCCTTCATCCTGACGGCCTCGGGTCGCCCGTCCTTGCCGAGCACATCTGGGCCGACCCTCCCAGCACCTGGGGCTCCTCCCTCCGCGGAGCGATCGGGAGCGTTCGTGCGGCGCTCGAGCCGATCGGGATGGGCGGCCAGCAGTTGATCGCCTCGACACCCACCGGATGGGCCCTTCGATCGGGCACCCTCATCGACATCGACGAGGCGGCGGCGCAGCTCGAGCGGGCTGAGCGCGAGTCGAGCGACGGTCGGGCCGAGGCCGCCCTGACCCTGCTCGAGTCGGTCTTGCCGGTGGCGCGCGGGCCGCTCCTCTCGGAGGACACCGAGGAGTGGCTGGACGAATGGCGCAGCCGACAGGCGCGACTGGCAACACGAGCGGTCGCCCTGCTTGCCGAGGCATCCGCGGCCACCGGCCGCTCGGCTGCGGCAGTGGAGGCCGCGGAAGAGCTGCTCGGCCGCGATCCGATCGACGAGCGCGCTCACCGCATCCTGATCCGCTCGCTGGCGGCGTCGGGCGATCGAGCCGGCGCGATCCGGGCCTTCGAGCGCGCCCGCGGCGTGCTGTCTGAAGAGCTCGGCGTCGATCCGGGACCGGAGCTGACGGGTGCCTACCTCGAGGTCCTGCGGTCCGGATCATCGGGCATGGGTTCTCTGCCCGAGCCTCCCCGCAACGGCTTCTTCGGCCGGCAGGTCGAACTCGGCAGGGTGATCGAGAACCTCGCATCCCCGGGAGTGGTCACCATCGTGGGACGCGGGGGCGTCGGCAAGTCGCGTCTCGCGCTTCATGCGGCGCACGCGGCCACCGGCCTGATGGATGGTGGCCGGCACTGGGCGTCGCTCGGCGACCTCGCCGAGCCGGGACTGGTGGCGGTCGCGATCGCCACGGCCATGGGGGTGCCGACCAGCGGCGATCCACTGCTGGGGATGGTCGAGCGCCTGGCTCCCGCCGGGGATGCCCTGCTGGTGCTCGATGGATGCGAGCAGGTGATCGACGGCGTTGTCGACACGGTCGTCGCGCTGCTCGAGGCCGCACCCCACTTGCATGTGCTGGTGACCTCGCGCTGGCCGCTCGGAGTGGCGGGAGAGCGCAGCGTCGAACTCGACGCGCTCGTCGTTCCCGACGCGGACTCTCCCGACTTCATCCGCTCAGCCGCGGTCCAACTGCTGGCCGACCGCGTCGCCGGACGGCGCATGCAACTGCGGCTCGACGAGCGGAACGCCGGGCCGTTGCGGCTGCTGTGCGAGCGTTGCGGCGGCATCCCGCTGGCCCTCGAACTTGCCGCCGCTCAACTGGCATCGATGGCGGTCGGCGATCTGCTGGACAGCCTGCCCGAGGCGGCGGAGGGCGCCGCGGACGTGCTCGACGCTCTTCTCGCCCAGAGCTACGCCGCCCTCGGGCACGATGAGGCCGCCGTCTTCCGAGCCTGGGGTGTGGTCGATGGCGCGCTCCCTCTCGCACTGGTGCGCGGTCTGGTCGCGCACGAGGTCGCCCCACCACGCGTGGCCAGGGTGCTCGGCGAACTCGCGGATGCCGGTCTGGTGGGCGTCGATCGGTCCGGTCCGCGCTGGCGGTATCACATGGATGATCAGGTCCGGCTGTTCGCGCGCCAGCGATCGGTCGAGCAGGGCGACGGCCTGGTGGCCCTGGGCGGACTCGCCGACGCGCTGCGCGGGATCCTCCCCGCTGACGCGCGCACTCCCCCCGCCCCCTATGCGGAGGCACTGGCCGACGCCGGAGATGGCTTCCGCAGCGTCTTCGCGGCCTCCGTGGACGGCAGACTTCCCCGTGACGTCGGGCTCGAACTCGCGTTCCGGCTTCATCGGCACTGGGCGGCCACCAGCCTGATGGAGGGCCGCTACTGGCTCGATCGGCTGCTGGCGGGGGCGCCTCCCGGGCCGTGGACCCCGTACGCGACGTTCGCGTCGGGCTATCTGGCCTACTGGGCAGAGGGAGGCGAGTCGGCGTTGCAGCTTCTCGAGCGAGCCGCCGAAGGGCTGCGCGGCGTGGATGACGGCTTCGCAGCACGCGCGCTCGTTTTCGCGGGCGGACTTGCCGACGACCTGGATCAGCCCGAGGCGTCGCTCTCCGACGTCCGGGCGGCCATCGACCTCGCCGAAGGTGCGGACGACCCGAACCTGCTGGTCACGGCATCCATGGGACTCGGGAGCGTACTGGCCGAGCGCGGTGACCCGTCTGCTGTTGACCGGGCCCGGCGGGCTCTCGAGATCTGCGCGGAGCGCGGCTCCGCGGATCAACTCCAGGCGACACTGGCCACCGCGGCGATGGTCGCCTGGCAGGTCGGAGATGCGGCCACGGCGCGCGACTGGATCGCGGATGCCTCGTCTTTGCTGGGCGGACCGCCCCGCATCGCGCGCGTCGTGCTCGCCACGGCGGCTGCCGCGTGCGCGCTCGACGCGGGTCAGCTGGATCATGCCGCCGACTTGATCCAGGGCGCCCTTCAGGACGCCGTCGAGTTGGGAGTCGAGCGCGAACTCCCCCTCGCCCAGGCGATCGCGATCCGGGTCGAGCTCGAGCGGGGCGACTTGGGCGCAGCGCGCTCCTTGGCCGTTGAGCAGCTGGCTGCGGCCCGCCGGGTCGGGTTCGCCTATCCGCGCGCGATCGCCCTCGAGACGGCCGCCGTGGTCGCGGCGCGACTCGGCGTTCCCCCCGAGGCGACCGCTCCGCTGCTGGCCACGGCGGCGGCGATCCGTGCCCGCGGTTCACGCCCGGCGCCGGTGCTGATCCGGGTCCCCCTCCCCGATCCAGACGACCCCTCGAACCCGCCCCTCGATGTCGACGAGGCGATCGAGGCGGCGCACGACCTTCTTGCCGTCTAGTCCGTTGCGCGGCGCGCGCTACCGCACGTGCCCGACCGACTCCATCTGACGCAGTTCGCGCTTCATCTCGGAGAGTTCGTCGCGCAGTCGCGCCGCCAGCTCGAACTTCAGCTCACCGGCCGCCTGGAGCATCTGCTCGTTCAGGTCGGCGATGATGGCCTCCAACTCGTTGGCTCCAGCCGCACCGACGCCCTCTCGGCGCAGGTTCGGGGTCGGCGCGCGCTTCTTGCCGTCGCGGCCTCCCTGGCGCGACGACAGAAGGGCCGCCGTGTCGGCCCCTTCGCGCGCCAGCACGTCGGTGATGTCGGCGATCCGCTTGCGCAGCGGCTGCGGGTCGATACCGCGCTCGGCGTTGTACGCCACCTGCTTCTCGCGACGGCGATCGGTCTCGTCGATCGCCTGCTTCATCGAGTCGGTGAGGTTGTCTGCGTACATGTGGACCTCGCCCGACACGTTGCGCGCGGCGCGCCCGATGGTCTGGACCAGCGATGTCGAGCTGCGCAGGAAGCCCTCCTTGTCGGCATCCAGGATCGCCACCAGCGACACCTCGGGCAGATCGAGACCCTCGCGGAGCAGGTTGATGCCCACCAGCACGTCGTAGACGCCCTGCCGAAGCTCGGTGAGCAACTCCACGCGACGCAGGGTGTCAACGTCGGAGTGCAGGTACCGCACTCGCACCCCGTGCTCCCCGAGGAAGTCGGTCAGTTCTTCGGCCATCTTCTTCGTCAGGGTGGTCACTCCTGGTGACTCGTCGCGCTCAGCGCGGATCCGGATCTCTTCGAGCAGGTCGTCGATCTGCCCCTTGCTCGGCTTGACGACGATCTGAGGGTCGACCAGGCCGGTCGGACGGATGATCTGCTCGACCACTCCGTCGGCGATCCCCATCTCGTACCGCCCCGGCGTCGCGGAGAGGTAGACCTTCTGCCCGACCCGGGCCAGGAACTCCTCCCAGCGCAACGGCCGGTTGTCGAGCGCGCTCGGCAGACGGAAGCCGTGCTCCACGAGCGTGCGCTTGCGGCTGGCGTCGCCCTCGTACATCGCGCCGATCTGCGGCACCGTGACGTGCGACTCGTCGATCACGACCAGGAAGTCGTCGGGGAAGTAGTCGAGAAGAGTGTTCGGCGCCTGGCCGGGCAACCGGCCATCGATGTGCCGCGAATAGTTCTCGATGCCGTTGCAGAAGCCGATCTGCTCCATCATCTCGAGGTCGAAGCTGGTGCGCATGCGCAGCCGCTGGGCTTCGAGCAGCTTGCCCTGGCGCTCGAACTCGGCCAGGCGCTCCGCGAGTTCTGCGCGGATCGAGACCAGCGCGCGCTGCAGGGCCTCGGTGCTCGCGGCGTAGTGGGTGGCCGGGAAGACGGCGACCGCATCCAGCTTCTTGATCACATCGCCGGTGAGCGGATGCAGCGTGTACAACGCCTCGATCTCGTCGCCGAACATCTCGATGCGGATCGCGTGCTCTTCGTAGACCGGGATGATCTCGATGGTGTCGCCGCGCACCCGGAACTTGCCGCGCGAGAAGTCGACGTCGTTGCGCTCGTACTGCATGTTGATGAAGCGCCGCACCAGCTTGTCGCGAGAGATGTGCTCGCCGACCTGCAGGGCCGTCATCGCGCCCAGGTACTCCTCGGCCGCGCCGAGTCCGTAGATGCACGACACGGTCGAGACGACGACCACGTCGCGCCGGCTCAGCAGGGAGTTGGTCGTGGAGTGGCGCAGGCGCTCGACCTCGGCGTTGACCGACGAGTCCTTCTCGATGAAGGTATCGGTCTGCGGCACATAGGCCTCGGGCTGGTAGTAGTCGTAGTAGCTGACGAAGTACTCGACGGCGTTGTTCGGCATCAACTCGCGGAACTCGTTGGCCAACTGCGCGGCCAGGGTCTTGTTGTGCGAGAGCACCAGCGTCGGCCGCTGCACCTGCTCGATCAGCCAGGCGGTGGTCGCCGACTTGCCGGTACCGGTGGCGCCGAGCAGCACGACGTCGGTCTCACCCGCGTTGATGCGATGGGCCAGTTCCGCGATGGCGGCCGGCTGGTCGCCACTCGGCAGGTACTCGCTGACGACCTCGAACGGTCGCACCGAACGCGTGGGCTCCATGGTTCCAGACTAGGTCTGGCCGCCGACACGCGCTGAGAGCTTCTCCCACAGCGCATCGGCCTGGGTCAGGGTCTGCTCGAGGGTTCCGTTCGAGTCGATGACGACATCCGCGATCGCCAGGCGCTCGGTATTCGTCGCCTGGGAGTTGATCCGGTGCATGGCCTCGTCGCGCGTCATGCCGCGCAGCTCCATCATTCGAGCGATGCGCGTCTCGGTGCTCGCGTTCACGACCACGATCAGGTCGAATTCGTCCGCTCGGCCCGCGTCGACGAGAAGCGGCACGTCGTAGACGACGATCGCATCCGGGTCGGCGGCGGCCGCGGCGGCGAACAGCTCGTGGGAGCGCTCGGCGACGGCCGGATGCGTGATCGCGTTCAAGGCAGCGCGCTTCTCGGGCGAACTGAAGACGAGTGAGCCGAGGGCGGCCCGGTCGAGGCTCCCGTCGGAGGCGATGACGCTATCCCCGAACTCCTGTGCGATCCTCGCGAGGGCCGGGGTGCCGGGTTCCACCACCTCGCGCGCGACCTGGTCCGCGTCGACGACGACGGCACCGTGCTCGGCCAACCGTGCGGCCACCGCGGACTTGCCCGAGGCGATCCCGCCGGTCAGGCCGATCAACTGCATTCGATGAGCGTACCTGTCGAGCCGCCATCGACCGAGGGGCGCTGCTAGCCTCTGCACATGTTCGAGGTCCTCACCGGAGCAGGGCTGGCCACGGCGGCCGGACTGAACGCCTACATCCCGTTGCTGGCGATCGGGTTGCTCAGCCGGTTCACCGATCTGGTCAACCTGCCGACCGGATGGGCGTGGCTCGAGAACGGCTGGGTGCAGCTCATCCTGGGCGTGCTCCTGGTCATCGAGATCATCGCCGACAAGGTCCCGGCTGTCGACTCGATCAACGACTGGATCCAGACCATCGTGCGCCCGGCGGCCGGCGGCATCGTCTTCGGCTCGGGCACGGCCGCGCAGACCGCGACCGTCACCGACCCCGCGAGCTTCTTCACGAGCAATGCCTGGGTGCCGATCGTGATCGGGGTGCTGCTGGCTCTCACGGTGCACATCGGCAAGACGGTCGTGAGGCCGGCCGCGAACGTCGCCACAGCCGGATTCGCCGCTCCCGTGCTCAGTACGGTAGAAGACGTCTTCAGCGCGGTGATGTCGGTGGTCGCCCTTCTGCTGCCCGTGCTCGTGATCCTCGGCCTGGCCGGCCTGGTGGCCGGTGCCATCGGCCTGGGACGACGGATGCGCAGGAAGCGAGCGGATGCTCCCCCGGTGCCGCCCGTTCCGACACCTGGCGGCAGCGCGGGATGACACACGAAGGCCGGACGCGCACGCGCGTCCGGCCTTGTGCTTGCTGAGACCTGTTCTAGCTGTTCGAGCTGAGCTTCTCGCGCAGTGCCGCGAGCGCCTCGTCGTCGGCGAGCGTGCCGGCGCTGGCCGGCTCGCTCGAGAACGAGTTGCCGCTCGAGGACGTGGACGAGGAGGAGGCGGGACGCAGCTCGTCGTCGGCCGCGGACTCCTCGGCGGCGATGATCTGCTTCTTGTGGGCCTCCCAGCGGACCTGGGCCGCCGCGTACTCCTGCTCCCACGCCTCGCGCTGGGTGTCGAAGCCCTCGAGCCACTCGCCGCTCGTCGCGTCGAAGCCCTCGGGGAACTTGTAGTTGCCCTGCTCGTCGTACTCGGTGACCATGCCGTACAGGGCGGCCAGGCCGGAGTCGAACTCGGTGTTGTTCGGGTCGATGCCCTCGTTGGCCTGCTTGAGGCTCAGCGAGATGCGACGGCGCTCGAGGTCGATGTCGATGACCTTGACGAACACCTCGTCGCCGACCGACACGACCTGCTCAGCGAGCTCGACGTGCTTGCCGCTGAGCTCGGAGATGTGGACGAGGCCCTCGATGCCCTCCGCGACACGCACGAACGCGCCGAACGGAACGAGCTTGGTGACCTTGCCGGGCGCGATCTGCCCGATGGCGTGCGTGCGGGCGAAGACCTGCCACGGGTCCTCCTGGGTCGCCTTGAGCGAGAGCGACACGCGCTCGCGCTCGAGGTCGACCTCGAGGATCTCGACGGTGACCTCCTGGCCGACCTCCACGACCTCGCTGGCGTGCTCGATGTGCTTCCACGACAGCTCGGAGACGTGCACGAGACCGTCCACGCCGCCCAGGTCGACGAAGGCGCCGAAGTTGACGATCGAGGACACGACGCCCTTGCGGACCTGGCCCTTCTGGAGGTTGTTGAGGAAGGTGCTGCGCGACTCGCTCTGCGTCTGCTCGAGCAGCGCGCGGCGGCTCAGGACGACGTTGTTTCGGTTCTTGTCGAGCTCGAGGATCTTGGCCTCGATCTCCTGGCCGAGGTACGGCGTGAGGTCGCGCACGCGGCGCAGCTCGATGAGCGAGGCCGGCAGGAAGCCGCGGAGGCCGATGTCGACGATCAGGCCGCCCTTGACGACCTCGATGACCGACCCGGTGACCACGCCATCGGAATCCTTGATCTTCTCGACGTCACCCCATGCGCGCTCGTACTGGGCGCGCTTCTTGGACAGGATGAGCCGACCCTCTTTGTCCTCCTTCTGGAGAACCAGGGCTTCGACCATGTCGCCGACGTTGACGACCTCAGAAGGGTCGACGTCGTGCTTGATCGAGAGTTCGCGGGAGGGGATGACGCCCTCCGTCTTGTAACCGACGTCGAGGAGGACCTCGTCACGATCGATCTTGACGACGGTGCCTTCGATCAGGTCTCCGTCGTTGAAGAACTTGAGGGTCTTCTCGACGGCGGCGAGAAAGTCCTCAGCAGATCCGATGTCATTGATCGCGACCTGCTTGGCGACCGAAGCGGTCGTTGTGGTTGTCATGTAGTAGTTGCTCCGATGATTCCTGCGGCCGGGATGGCGCACAGGGGTGAAGGCCACGGACGTGGTGGTGGGTGTTGATGTGTCGCCCGAGGCAGGCGGATATGGATGTCGCGAAAGCGACGTTCTAGCTTAGCGGGCCGCGCAAGCCCGTCGCCAGTCGAGCTCCGCTACTTCTTGACCTGCCGGAGCTGCGTTTCGACGCGCAGCACGTTCACCGGCTTGCTCAGTCCGGCTTGCAGCGCCGTTCCCTGCGAAATCGGGGCCGTCAGGTAGTACCCCATCTCGCCCTTGTCGTCGGTGGCCGCCCCGGCGAAGTTGTAGTACCAGCGTGCAGAGGTCGTCGACGGCCCCGCGGTCGGAGTGGCGGTCGCACCGGGCGTCGCGGATGGCGCCGGGGTGTCGTAGTCGAATCGAACCGTCCAGAGTTTGGCCGTCACGGTCTTGCGGATCGACGCGATGATGGCCCGATCCTCGGAGTCGCTGAGCCCGATGTACAGCAGCGTTCGGTGGGTCTCGACATACGCGGGCCCGCCCTGGGCCGGCGGGTTGACGACGCTCGAGTAGTAGCAGGTGGGAGCGGGCGACCCCGGGATGTCGAACACCTTCGGCAGGTCCGACGCGCTGAACTTCGCCGCCCCGGTGCCCGAGTCGTCGGACAGGAGGACCTTCGAGACGATGCCGGAGCAATCGGCGACCGACGACCCGACCGGCGCCTTCGTGCAACCGCTGAGGGCGAGTGCCGCGAGCAGCAGGGCGGAGCCGGCAGCACAGGCACGGACGAGCGAATGGGGCACGGGGTCGACTCCTCAGAGGATCGGTCTCAACGACAGCCTAGCCAGCCGAGCGAACTTCGACGATCTGGCGCAGCGCCGACTCGAGATCCGGATAGCGAAACCGGTAGCCGGCGTCGAGCAGGCGCTCGGGCAGAACCCAGCGGCTCTTGAGCACGAGCTCGGTCTCGGTGCGGATCGCCACGGAGCCGAGTTCGAGCGCCCATCGCGGCAGCGGCATGCCGAACGGCATCCCGAGCACGCGCCGGATCGTGCGCATGAGCGTGACGTCGTCCGTGGGGTTGGGGCTCGTGACATTGACCACGCCGTCGATGTCTGCGCGGTCGGCGAGGAAGCGCAGCGAGCCGACCACGTCATCCAGGTGCACCCAGCTGAAGTGCTGCCGCCCGCCTCGTGCGCCGGGAGCGTGGTACGTGCCCGCCCGGCGCCGCGCCGCGGACGCGGGCCATCTGCCGTCGAGGTGCGGACCACCCATGCCGACCCGGGCGAGGCGGAGCAAGGGGATCAGCGCGCTGCCGTCGCCGAGCACGATCGCGGTGCGCAGCGCAACGCGGCGGGTCGCCGGGAGTTCCGGTTCGAAGAACGCGTCCTCCCAGGCGCGGGCCACCCCGACCGAGAAGCCCTCACCCAGCTCCCCGGTGCTCTCGGTCATCGGGCGGTCCTCCGCGTGCCGGTAGATCGTGGCGGTCGACGCGTTGAACCAGACGGGAGGGGGCTCCGACGCGCGCGCGACGGCCTCAGCCAGGGCGCGGGTCGTCGAGACGCGCGAGCGGAGGATCTCGTCGCGGTTCGCCGGTCCATAGCGGCAGTTCACGCTCTTGCCCGCGAGATTCACGAGGATGTCCGCGCCGTGGACGGCCCGCACCAGCCCGTCCGGATCGGCCCAGGTGGCGTCCGCGCCGGCCCGGCCGATGGTCCGGACGTCGGCGCCGTTGGCGGCGTACGACGCGCGGATGGCGCGGCCCATGAATCCGGACCCTCCGGCGATCGTCACTCTCATGAGGCCTCGATCCGGTAGTCGAAGTGCCCGGAGTACTCGTACAGCCGCCCGAGGACCTTCGACTCGAGCGTCAGGGCGACGTGTTGACGCCCGGCGGCCTCGTCGAACCGTTCGGTGAGCCGAACTCGGGGCGCGAACGGGATGCGCATCCCTCGCCAGCGCGCCGACGTCGACACCAGTCTGAGTTGGCCGTCGACCACCGAGGCCTCGAGTCGGGCGCCGAGGACGCCGCCGTCGCCGAGTCGATCGATCAGACCGCGCGCGTCGAACGCCACGTGATCGACCATCGTGCGGTCGCCGGAGCGCAATCGGAAGGTCCGGACCGCGCTCACCCCGGAGTGATCCGCGCGGTTCTCGACCGTGAAGGCGACCTCGCGCTCCCAGACCGGGAACAGGATGCGGCGGCGCTCAAGCGCACGGAGTGCGAGCCGCATCCATCGCCTCGGCGTGCCCACCCGGTCGAAGGTGCCAGATCCGCGGCCGACCCGGCCAGGCGGAATCGCGGAGAAGTAGGCGTGCAACCGGGGATGCAGCAGGTCGAAGTCGTCACCGAGCGCGCGTTGCCATGGCGACCCGTCCGGATCGGAGTCGGTCGTCGATGAGTCGCCGGGCACTACGCCAGCAGACTCTTCCGCAGGGTGTCGAGGCCGACCCCGCCGAGATCGAGCGCGCGCTTGTGGAACGCCTTGATGTCGAAGGCCGCGCCCTCGCGCTTCTTGACCTCGTCGCGCAACTGCTCCCAGATGCGCTGGCCGACCTTGTACGAGGGCGCCTGGCCCGGCCAGCCGAGGTAGCGGTTGACCTCGAAGCGGATGAACGAGTCGTTCATGTTGACATTGGCCCGCATGAACTCCAGCGCGTCGTCGGCGGTCCACGGTCCCGTACCCGCGAGGTTCGGCTTGCCGAGGTGGACGCCGATGTCCAGCACGACGCGCGCCGCGCGCATCCGCTGGCCGTCGAGCATCCCGAGGCGGTCGGCCGGCTTCTGCAGGTAGCCGAGCTCGTCCATGAGGCGCTCGGCGTAGAGGGCCCAGCCTTCCGCGTGGCCGCTGGTGCCGGCCAGGCTGCGCCGCCAGGTGTTGAGCATCGCGCGGTTGTACACCGCCTGACCCAGCTGCAGGTGATGGCCGGGCACGCCCTCGTGATACACGGTCGTGGTCTCGCGCCAGGTGTCGAATTCGGTCACCCCTTCGGGGACGCTCCACCACATCCGGCCCGGGCGACTGAAGTCGTCGTTGGGCGAGGTGTAGTAGATCCCGCCCTCCTGGGTGGGGGCGATCATGCACTCGATCTTCTTGATCTCATCGGGGATGTCGAAGTGCGTGCCCGACAGCTCGGAGACGGCCTGGTCGGCCAGCTGCTGCATCCACTTCTGCAGTTCGTCGGTGCCGTGCAGCTTGTTCGACTCGTCGGCCTCGAGGAAGGCGATGGCCTCCTCGACGGATGCGCCCGGCTTGATCTGGTCGGCGATCGCCGTCTGCTCCTCGACCATGCGGGCGAGCTCTTCGCGACCCCAGTCGTAGGTCTCATCGAGGTCGATCTCGGCGCCGAGGAAGCGTCGCGACTGAAGCGTGTAGAGCTCGCGCCCGACGCCGTCCTGTTCACTCGCCTTCGGCGCGAGTTCCAGTTCGAAGAACTCGGCCAGCTTCGCGTACGCCGCGGCCGACGCCTGGGCGCCCTTGTGCAGCTCGCTCTTCAGCGAGTCGGGGAGCGATCCCCCGCCCTCGAGGGCCGCCGAGCCGGTGAAGTCGAAGAAGAAGCCGAGCGGATCGGCGTGACGGCGCACCCCGGTGGCCGTCTCGATCACCTGCCGGCGCGCCGGAACGACACCGTCGGCGATGCCCTGCCGCAGCGTCTGGATGTAGCCATCCACCGCACCGGGCAGATTGCCGAGCTTCTCGGCGATGGTCGCCCAGTCGGCCTCGGTCGCCGTCGGCATCAGGTCGAAGGTGTCGCGGATGCCCTGAGCAGGCGACGCGATCACGTTGACGTCGCGCTCGTGCAGCTTCGCCGTGTGATACTCGGCGCTCAGCCGGAGTTCGGCGAGCAGGTCGGTCTTGGTCACCTCGTCGACCGAGTCGAGCGGCGTGGCCGACTCGAGTTCGGCGATCACGGCGTTGCCGGCGGCCAGCTCCGCGTCCTGCCCCGCGGGCGAGTAGTCGGCGTACTCGCCGAGGCGACCAGGGATGCCGACCCAGACCGCGACATCCGGGTTCAGGTCCGCCATGGTGGTCACCCACTTCTCGGCGATCGCATCGATCGGGGTGGGCTGACGGACGGGCGAAGAGGTGGAATCACTCATCCCGCCAGCCTAACCACGGCCTCCCGCCGCCGACAGTGCGCCGACCCGCGAGGGCCGGCCGAAGGCCGCTACTCCTTGTCGAGGTCGATCGCCAGCAGGGCGGCCAGCTCGTCCAGCGCCGCGTCGGCGCCCTCGGCATCCGACGACAGGGTGACCTGCTCGCCGTGGCCGACGCCCAGCGACAGCACTCCGAGAATGCTGGCGGCGTTGACGCTCTTGCCCGCCGCCGAGGTGAGGATGATCGTGACGCCGGTCTTCGCCGCTGCCTGGCTGAACAACGAGGCCGGACGGGCGTGCAGGCCGACGCTCGAGGCGACGACGACGGTGCGTTCGGACAATGGTGTACCTCCTGGGTGTTCTTCGAACCCTACGGCCCGACGCCGTGAGAACGACAGGTATGACGCGCTAGTGGGCCGCGGCATCCCAGTTCGGCCCGGAGCCCAACTGCACGTCCAACGGGACGCTCAACTCCGCGGCCCCCGCCATGCGCGAGCGGACGATCTCGGTGAGTTCGTCGAGCTCACCGGTCGCCACCTCGAGCACGAGTTCGTCGTGCACCTGCAGCAGCATCCGCGAGCCGAGCCCGCGATCACGGATGTCGGCATCGATGCCGAGCATCGCGCGCTTGATGATGTCGGCGGCCGACCCCTGGATCGGCGAGTTGAGGGCCTGACGCTCGGCGTTCTCGCGCAGCACCCGGTTGGTCGACGTCAGGTCGGAGAACGGGCGACGGCGCCCGAAGATGGTCGTCGTGTAGCCGTCCGTGCGCGCTTGCTCGACCACGCCGCGCAGGTAGTCGCGCACCGCGCCGAACCGCGCGAAGTAGTCGGCCATCAGCTCGCGCGCCTCGGCCACCTCGATGCGCAGTTGCTTCGACAGGCCGAAGGCCGACAGTCCGTATGCGAGCCCGTACGACATCGCCTTGACCTTGGTCCGCATGATCGGGGTCACCTCGGCCGGGTCCACCTTGAAGATGCGCGCGCCGACGAATCGGTGCAGGTCTTCACCCGAGTGGAACGCTTCGATCAGCCCGGCGTCTTCGCTCAGGTGCGCCATGATCCGCATCTCGATCTGCGAGTAGTCGGCGGTCAGCAGGGTCTCGAATCCCGCGCCGGGGCGGAACGCCGAGCGCACTTCGCGCCCGACCTCGGTCTTGATCGGGATGTTCTGCAGGTTCGGGTCGTTCGACGAGATGCGCCCGGTCGCCGATCCGGTCTGCTCGTACGTCGTGTGCACGCGCCCGTCGGAGCCGACGCCCTTCTCGAGCGTCTCGACGATCTGCCGGATCTTGGTGGCATCCCGGTGCTGCAGAAGCAGTTCCAGGAAGGGATGCGGATGCTGCTCCTGCAGATCGGTCAGGCTCGCGGCATCGGTCGAGAAGCCGGTCTTGTTCTGCCGAGTCTTGGGCATGCCGAGCTGGTCGAACAGGACCTCCTGCAGCTGCTTCGGCGAACCCAGGTTGACCTCGCGCCCGATCTCGGCGTACGCCTTCTGGGCGATGTCGGCCGCCTGCGTTCCGAGTCGCGAGTTCAACTCGGCCAGCACGCCCGAGTCGACGGTGACGCCCTGGATCTCCATTCGCGCGAGCACCGGGATCAGCGGGGCCTCGATGTCGCGCGAGACCCCGAGCGATCCGGGGTCGAGGCGCTGCATCAACTCGTCGGCCAGCCGCAGCAGGTACCACGCCTCGGTCGCCGGGCTGAGTGCCTCGGTCTCCGGGACGAGCTGACTGGGGTCGGGCTCCGGAAGAGTCTCGCCGAGGTAGTAGTAGGTCAGCCCGCCCAGGCTGTCGGCTTTCGTGCTCGGGCGGAGCAACCAGGCGCCGAGAGCGGTGTCGAAGGCGATTCCGTTGAGCTCGAGGCCGGTGCCGGTCAGGGACTTCAGCTGCCGCTTTCCCTCGTGCAGGTACTTGGGGGCGTCCGAGGCGAGCCACGACTCGAGGGCGGTGTAATCCGGCCGGCCGAGAGCCCACGGCACCCAGGCGCTCTCGGTGAGGCTCGCAATGCCGAATCCCTCCACCTGCCCGTTCAGGGTGACGATGCGCAGGCCGAGGGGCGTCGTGTTGTGCTGCGAAGCGGCATCCAGCCACTTCTCCAGCTCCTCGTCGACCAGAGTGCGTACCGCGGGGATGGATGCCGCGGGCAGCTTGCCGTCGGCGACCACGACGAGATCGTCGGCCGTGCCCTCGAGCTTGATCACCCGGTCGAGCAGCGTGCGGAACTGCAGCCGCTCGAACACCTCGCGCACCTGTGTCGCGTCGATGGGGTTGCGCGCCAGGTCGCCCGGAGCGACCGGCAATTCCACGTCGCGCACCAGGCGGTTCAGGCGGCGGTTGCGCACGACGCGGTCCTGCTGCTCACGCAGGTTGTTGCCCACCACCCCGGTGATCTCGTCGGCGTGGGCGAGAAGTTCTTCGGCGGTTCCGTACTGCTGGATCCACTTGACCGCGGTCTTCTCACCCACCTTGTCGACGCCCGGCAGGTTGTCGCTGGTCTCGCCGACCAGGGCGGCGATCTCGGGATACTGAGCCGGCTCGATCCCGTACCGTTCGCGCACGGCGTCTTCGTCGTAGACCTTCAGTTCCGAGACGCCCCGGGCGTTCGGGTAGAGCAGGGTCACATCCTCGTCGACGAGCTGGATGGTGTCGCGGTCACCCGAGACGACCAGCACGCGGTAGCCCTGCTCCTTGCCCTGCAGCGAAAGGGTGGCGAGGATGTCGTCGGCCTCGAAGTCCTCCTTGGTGATCGTGACGATGTTCATCGCCTTCAGCGCCTCCTGCAGCAGGGGCACCTGTCCTTTGAACTCGGGAGGCGTCTCGTTGCGGGTGCCCTTGTAGTCCGCGTAGTCGCGATTGCGGAACGAGAACCGCGAGATGTCGAACGCCACCCCGAGGTGGGTCGGCTTCTCTTTCTGCAGCAGCAGGATGAGCATCGACAGGAAGCCGTGGATCGCGTTGGTGTGCTGGCCGTCGCGGGTCACGAAGCTGTCGATCGGCAACGCGTAGAACGCCCGGAACGCGAGCGAATGGCCGTCGATGAGCAGGAGGGTAGGCTTTTCGGAGTCCGGCACGGGCCCAGCCTATCCGCCGGTTCCGACACCCTCTCAGAGAGTCGCGCGTGACGAAACTGCCCCCGGATATCGATCCGTCTCTCGTCGCTCGTCTCGTGGAAACACAGGGCGGCGAACTCGCTCAGAAGATGGGAATCGAGCTGCTGGAGATCTCGGCGGCCTATTCGGTCGCTCGAATGCCGGTGGCCGGGAACACCCAGGTGGTCGGCCTCCTGCACGGCGGAGCACACGTCGTGCTCGGGGAGTCGCTGGGGTCGATCTCGTCAGCGATCCACGCCGGGCCGACGAAGTACGTCGTGGGAATCGAGATCAATGCCAGTCACAGCCGCTCGGCGACCGAGGGCTGGGTCACCGGAACCTGTACGGCGCTCGTGCTCGGCCGCACCCTCTGCACACACGAGATCGTGATGACGGACGATCAGGGCCGGCGGCTCTCGACGGTGCGCATGACGAACATGGTCAGGGACCTGTAGCGCGCGGGTGAAGATCTCGACACGCGTCGCTGCGCGGCGCTACTCGATCTGAGCGCTCCGGTGTCAACGCCCGAGGGGCATTGACACCTGCGCGCTCATTTCTTCGCGGCCAGCTGGTCGATGATCGCCTGCGCGACGTCGTGCATGGTGAGCCGGCGATCCATGGAGGCCTTCTGGATCCAGCGGAACGCCTCGGGCTCGCTCAGGCCCATCTTCTCGTTGAGCAGGCCCTTGGCGCGGTCGACCAGCTTGCGCGTCTCGAAGCGCTCGACCATGTCGGCGACCTCGGCCTCGAGCGTGACGATCTGCTGGTAGCGGCTCAACGCGATCTCGATGGCGGGCAGCAGGTCGTTGGGAGTGAACGGCTTCACGACGTAGGCGAGAGCACCGGCCTCGCTCGCGCGCTCCACGAGCTCCTTCTGGCTGAACGCCGTCAGCAGCACGACCGGGGCGATGTGGTTCTTCGCGAGCTTCTCGGCGGCCGAGATGCCGTCGAGCTGCGGCATCTTGACATCCATGATGACCAGATCGGGACGCAGTTCCGTGGCCAGGGCGACCGCGGTCTCACCGTCTCCGGCCTCGCCGACGACATCGAACCCGTTGTCGCGCAGGATCTCGACGATGTCGAGGCGGATCAGCGACTCGTCCTCGGCGACGACGACGCGTCGCGGGGCGGGCGGGGTCTCCTGGACGTCACTCACACAGGGAGCCTACGGTATCGTTCCAGGTGCTGTGCCCCCAGGGCGCGAGCGCCGGATTGGCGGAATGGCAGACGCGGGGCACTCAAAATGCTCTGTCCGCAAGGGCGTGAGGGTTCGAGTCCCTCATCCGGCACCGAAGACTCAGCCCCGTCGGTCGCGACCTGCGCTGGATGCCGCTCAGCCGGCCGCGCGGATCGCGGTGAAGGCACCGGTGCTGTTGGTCACGGTGACGTTGACGACCGCCGTCGTGCCGTCTGCCAGGGTCTCGGTGCAGCTGAACGTGCTGGCGACGGTCGGAAGGATGTCTGCGGGGCATGCGGCGGCCGTCGCGGTCTGGCCGAGCGTCTTCTGCGAGTCAGCGATGAGCTGCTTCTCGACCGTGGTGTGGAACCCGACGGTGTGCGAGACGACCTGGTTCAACTGGTCGACCTCGGCCGCGCTCGGGACGCCGAGCAGGATCGGAACCAGGGGCAGGATCGCGAGCACGGTCGCTGCTCCCGAGAGCAGGACCCCCAGAAGCGAGACCGCGAGACCCTCGCCCGTGACCCGCGCGCGGCGGAACGCGGGAACCGCGCAGATCAGGCCGATCAGGCCAGGCACCAAGGGGATGATCGTGGTGTAGTTGAGCGCCATCGAGCCGAGATAGGCCGCAACCGCGACCAGCCCGATGACGATGACGACGATGCCCGTGCGGTTCTTGGCCGCCGGGGCCGCGCTGACCGAGCCGCCCCAGGACTGCTCGAAACTCGAGGTGAACGGGCTGGCCGCCTGATCGGTCAAGTGGAATGCGTCGGCACCGAGCACGAGCTGCTCGCCGGTCGCGCTGTTGGACCACACCGACTCGGCGGTCGGCGCCGCGGTCAGGTGATCGGTCCATGCTCCACCGCTCCACCAGCGGTACGCCCGAGAATCCGTCGGGTCCGGGTACCACCCGGCCTCCGGCGTGATGATGTCGGTCATGCGTCCCTCCGCGGCGGTCGTGCAGTCTGCACCTCTCGATCCTCGTCGTAATGGGGGGC